>SXGQ01817469.1_pt1 | contig 10517 bp, 7 predicted proteins | sample 3178371 | NCBI WGS metagenome assembly SXGQ01 (sample SAMN11356859, study PRJNA531348) | freshwater metagenome | isolation source: freshwater sample F1-20 | place: China: Fuxian Lake, Yuxi | collected 2017-12-25 | reverse complement strand
GTGTTAGCGCAGTGAGTGTTCGGTAATCACTCAGCGACCACGGGAGACAAATCCCCGTCCCTCGGAGCAGGACGGGGACTGGTTCTCTTGCTAACGGCGTCTGGCCCGCGCGACGCGCATTCGAAGGATCGCGGCATCTCAGATGCGGCGCCGTACTCCCGGATGAACTCCACGGTGTCGGTTGCCTAGACGACACATGCGACGCGGTTGCTGCACGCCGCCCACAATGACGCGGGATGGTCTGCGACGCAGGTGTCGGCATCGCCGCTCGGCAAGGTTAGGACTCCGCCCCGCTAACGTTCCACCGCCTGCACGGCGACCCGGCGCCTTAATGCGCCATCCAGTGGTTGCGAGGCATCGTCGTCATCGACAAGAAGCAGGACGGGTTGACGGTGCGTGCTGCGCGGTCACCTCGACGGTAATCGCGGACGACACCACGGCACTCGGATGAGGTCATCTATCCCGCCAAATGACCCAGCAGCGGCGGATGGCGTAGCCGGAAACGAGGACGAGCCCCAGCGACCAGAACCACATGGGGAACCCCGATGCGTCGTCCGCAAGACCGCCCAGCACCACCCCAACCACGATGACCGGCAGTGCGCTCGCGGGCCCGCACGCTCTCTCGTTGGAAGGTTTCGAGTGCTTCACGTAGCTCGCTGTCTTCACGGCGAAGCGCCGCCACCGCTTCGGCATGCTCCCTGCTGAGCCGCTTCTCAGTGTTGCGAAGGTCTGCTTGCAGATCACCGATTTCGTCGTGCAGTCTGCGAGATCGCTCGTCGAGCAGAGAGAGTTTCTCGTCAGTCGTAGCGGTAACACTCCAGCCGACGATTCCGCGAGCCGTGCCCGTTACGTTTCCCCAGCTTGTTGACACCGCCGCGGTCACGGCATGCACTTCGACATCACGTCGGAGTGCTGGGATGTAGCGGGCCAAGTATCCCCGCGCTTGCCTGGCGGCAGCTACCCCCTGGTTGGCGACGCCCCGCATGTAGTGCTCGGTTGCACTGGGGTTAATGACCAAAGCACCGAGCAACGTGATGACGACCCCGAGCCAGCGTGTGGGATCTTCCAGAGTGGCTGCACTTCCTGTCAGGCCTCCACCACATTGGCCTGGTCGACCCACCGGGCCAGCAAACTGAACGCGGCCAACTGCTCCAGCGCCAATTGCTCCTCGCCACCATCGCCCTCCTGTGGCTTGTGCATACCTGGGTTCCTGATTGCGGTGTAAAGCCCATCAGCAAAGGCACGCGCCCCGCGGTGCAGGTTCTCGTATGTCTTGCCACCGTCGTTGTCCGCCAGCCGCAGTCGCGCAGCCGCCTCCTTCGGGTCCGACAGGGAGAATGCCTCGTTGAAGAGGGCTGCCTCCGAAATGTCCATTCGTCCCAGCTTGGCCTGCGTCTCCGCGTTAATGCGGATCGCGGCCTGCATGACGGCTTGGTGGTAGTGGCCGGTGTTCCAGTACGACTTGCCGTTCTCCCACGCCCAGGGGTGCAAGTTGGCGGCATCCATGTCGGGGGCGTTGTCGCCCAACTTCTCCGCCAGCTCCAACTGCCGTTCGAGGGCCGCCTTAGCGCGAGCCGCTTGGTCACGCAGCCATGAGTACTCAGGGTCCTCCTGGGGACGGTCAGCCGCCCAACCATGCAGGACTCGGTCAAGGATCTGCTCGACAACGTGCGCCTGCTGCGACGCCTCCGTGCGCGATCCATTCATCACCGTGCCGAAGTACGCGATACCGGGCCCCATGTCGGGCACGTGTCGTGAGGTCACGACCAAGAACGAATCGATCTGCCTAATTGCCCACTCCGGGTCCAGCTTCGCCATGACGACAGTCTTCCTTGCAGCACCGACATATTGGCGTTTGGGAGAAGAAACGCCGCCGACCTGCACGTGGCACATGCACCGACGGCTCGACCATGAACACCGCCCTCGACTCCACATCTCATTCGCCAGGGACTCGCTTGGGATGGAGCTCCACGCGACGATCGCCTTGCCAGACCGCCCGGCTACGCCAGTTCCGCCGCCGTGAAATCTGCTAAGCGTCGACGACGTCCTAGGCCAGCTGGCTAGTCGAACGTGGTGAGAATGACGCGTGCAGCGGTGATGCGGTCTTCTTCGTCGAGCTGGGCAACGAGCATCAAGATGAACTCCGCGGCTTGAGGTGCTCCGTGCTTTAGCGCGATCCGCTCGTATGTCTGCTCCAAGACTGCGCTCAGCGGGTTCTCGGTGCCAGGCAGATCCTCAAGTGCGGTCCTTATGCCTTGCATGACGAAGGGGAGGGTGTCCGGGCGGAGCCACCCCTGTGAGAAGAGGTGGGTGAGCAAGATCTCGAGGTTGCCGTTGGCGCCCTTGACGTCGCCGTCCGTGATGCGGACCAGGCCGAGACCCGCTGCCGCCGTCCAGTGGTCGATGGCTACCGGGTCGACGTCAGCGATCTTGTTGATTGCGGCGGATGCGAACTGCACACATCTAGCAGCGTCGGTCCACGAGTGTGTTCGGGTGAGTGCTGCCGCGGCGCCCTTCGCCTTCCATCCCTCCAGCTCGGCGGCGTAGGTCATTACGCGGAGGTCGAAGTCGAGGTCTACGTGGTAGGCCGCCACGAGGGTCGCGCGGATAGTCGCGCCGAGTTCGGTGTCGAGCCGGTCGGTGGCTTCGATCGCTGAAAGCAGGTCGACTGTGCCGAACGTGGGGACGCCGTCGGAGGCAGCCAGCTGTCGGAGAGTTCGGTCGTCACACCAGAAGGCGTGACCGTCGGAAACGGCAAAGTCGAGCGCGCTGAGCCACGCGCCGTCACCGGACAGTTCGGTATAGCGCTTGAGGCCTGGCCAGCTGCGTCGTTCCGAGCGGGCCATGAGATCGACCACTCGATCACCGCGAGCGGCGAACGTCTGTGCATCCTCACGACTGGTCTCCGTGACCTGCGGGCGATCCTTTTCGGGGTCCCAGCCAAGTGTCATCGTCGACAGCATGTTGAGTGACTGCTGAGCGTTCAGTGCATCGCGGTAGGCGGAGTCAGTCGTCTGGAGCGCAAGGAATGAACCCACCAGCCGGTCACTGACGTCTTGATCCAAGAGCGAGAGGGTCGCGACGGCTGAGGCGTCGATGACTACGCGTCCATCGAGGGCGGCGACGGCTGCGTCTTTGGCCGCGGCTGCAGCTGGCGCTGCGGGAGTGTGGCTATAGACGCGGCCCGCGCCGGTCTTGATGCACGCCTCGACGTAGGTGCGGTTGGCCAGCTCGGCGGCAAACCCCAGTGGTAGTTCGCCGCTCTCGACCTTCGCGCGGATCTCAGCGACGACCGGGTTGTCCGTACTCTGCTGTCTCAGAATCTCTGTGAGGGAGCCGATGGGGTCAGTCTCGTCGAGGGAGACAGTCCAGAAGACCTCGTTCTCGGGGTGGGCCTTGGTGAACTCGTCGGTGGCCCTGTGGAGCTCGGCGATGTCGGCGTCTGCAACGTCGCGGTCGTGCCGGCTGAGACCACGGTAGATCTGGATGAGGAAGACGCCCGTCGTGTCGGGATCATCCAGCCAGTCGGTCATCATCTCCAGGGAGTGCTGGACGAACTCGACGCTGTCGTCGCATTCGGCCGCGAGACCGATCCAAGTACGGGCGTCGGACGCGTTCCTAGGTGCGATGGGTTTGCCTTGGTGCCCCAGCGCGCGCCACGCGTCGTCAATGGATCCTGCTCGTACGAGGCTGTGGACCAACGCCCATCGGACGGTGATGTTGTCTGGTGCCAGCGTGACCAGCTCGCGCGCGATCGCCAGTGACCGCGTGAACTCACCCATCGACTCAAGCGCGTTGAACTGGATCATCAGGGTCTCAAGGCGGCCAGCCCAAGCACCTCCACCCAAGGACAGGGCCGTGCCAGCGACCTCGTATGCCCTGGCGTAGTTGCCGGCACTCTCATAGCGCGCGGCGGCCATTCGCATCATGAGCGGGTGGCTCCAACGGTTGCCGCCGACCTCGAGGACCGCTGCCGCATCTTCGACGTCACCTTGAGCAACCAGTCGCTCGGCGAGGAGAACCGTCAGCTCTTCAGATTCGGTCGCACGAACTCGGAGCAAGGACATGTCGTCGTCGTTGCTCATCACCTCGTGCGTGGTCCGAATCCGTGCCACTGCAAGGCTGGAATCCTCGGGCAGGGAGTCGAGGTCGGGCATCCGCATCCCCAGGGGCGCCATAGCGCCCGCGATTTGGAGCCGGCCAGTGTCGTCAGATGCTGCGTCCCATGCTTGCAGCCACGAGTCTTCAGCATCCTTTGGTCGATCCTCGGCGAAGGCCTTCCAGCCTTCCACCGTATGAGAAACGAAGGGGTCATCGAGCGCCGTGGCGATGGATTTGGCGTTGTCGAATCGCCCCATCGACGCCGCCAGGATGGCGGCCTCGCGCTGAAGCCTGGTGTCACTGGCTTCGTGAGGAAGCGCCGTTCCCTCCGGAGCGGGCTGGGTCAAGCGCCAGGCCTGATCGATGTCGGTGGCCAGCGCTGAGGCCTTCACCGCTGTCAGGATCGGGGCGACACTGTCGCCGCGCCATTTGCGGCGGAAGTCACGCGCCTGAATGGCGTGCCCGTAGGCGCGCGCCAGGTCATCGAGCGGGTGGTCGGTCGGGCCGTAATGGGCCCGTGAGATGAGCGCCTCCGCGGTACGCAGTGCGTTTCCACTGCCTTCTGGGTACTCAGCTGCGGTAGCCACCCCGATGGCGATCGCCCGGTCGAAGTCTTTCCGGCCTGCCGCCGCAGCAGATTGAAGGATGGCCTTGATGCACTCGTCGTTCGGATTCTCGGGAGACCACTCCGCCAGCAGTTGCTCGGCGAGGACGTAGTCCTCGTCCCCATGAGCCTCGCCAGCCGAGGCCAGCGGATGTTTCGGGGTCGAGCGCGCCCACGACTCGCGGGCCTGCAACAGGTCCCCGTTGCCGGCCGCAGTCATCCCAGCTCGGGCCCACCAGTACGAAGCCGGGGCCCCCGCCTGGATCCCGCGCGTCATGTAGTCGACAGAGGCATCGACCGCGCCGTAGTCGGCTGCGACAGTGCCCAGCCAGCACCATCCCTCGGCTGGCATGCCCTCGAAGACGCTCAACGGGGTTTGGATCCACTGTTGAAGCAGCGCTGCACGGTCACGCTCGCCCGTAAGCGTGACCACGAGCGCGCGAAGAGGCGGCCAGTGGGCTGCGATATCTCGGGCTGATACAGAGCGCCACGGGTGGAGCTTGTCCAGCGCATGCGCGAAGGCGAGCTCGTCACCACTAGACGTGAGCAGCGGGCGCTGCGGCGGTTCCACCGGGGCCACTGCTGCCTCGAGGCGCCGGGTCTGGGTCACTCTGGCATCCCCGTCCGACATTCGACGCAGCGACTCGTCGCGCACAAGGTCAACGATGCGCGGGATGTGGCTCTCGTCGATCCCGAGCCGTCCGATGACCCGGCGAAGCGGTTCTAGCTCGCCATGTGCGATGGCATCTCGGACCTCCTCGTCCTTGAGCCATGCCGTCAGACCTCTCCACCCGACGGCGATGCCCTGAGACTTGGCGACCTTCGATACAGCGAATGCGACGCGAGGCCTCACGGTCCGCTTGGCGAGCATGGACACCACCTGCTTGCCCGCCGCGCCACCGGCGCCCTTCAACGCCCCTGCCGCTGCCGCGGTCGTCACTGGTTCCATGCAAACGGCTCCTTCGCTGATGTCTGCATCTTGTCGCAAAGGTCTGACAGCGCTGGTCAACTCATGCCCCGTCCACGGCTCCAGTCCGGTAGACGCATGTCAACGACGGTCGAAAACTGACCCCTTTCCGACGGTTGAAAGTTGACCCCCTCGGTCTCTAGTTCTCTTCGTTGGCGGCCGCGGGGACGCGGCCGAGTTCTCGGTTCTTCAGCCGGTAGGAGTCGCCCTTCAAGGCGATGACTTCGGCGTGGTGGACGAGCCGGTCGATCATTGCGGCGGCGACGGTGTCGTCGCCGAAGACCTCGCCCCAGCGGGCGAAGTTCTTGTTGCTGGTGACGATGAGGCTGGCGCGTTCGTAGCGCGATGAGACGAGCTGGAAGAACAGGTTGGCGGCCTCGGGCTCGAACGGGATGTAGCCGACCTCGTCGATGACCAGCACCGGATAGCGGACCAGCCGTCGCAGCTCGTCTTGCAGTCGGCCGGCGTGGTGGGCGTCAGCGAGCCGATCGACCCATTGGGACGCGGTGGCGAACTGGACCCGGTGCCCGGCCTGGCAGGCCCGGATCGCCAGCCCGGTGGCCAGGTGGGTCTTCCCGGTGCCGGGTGGGCCGAGGAGCACGACGTTCTCCTTACCGGCGACGAAGTCCAGGGTGCCCAGGTGCGCGATGGTCTCTCGCTTCAGGCCACGGGCGTGGTCGTAGTCGAAGTCCTCCAGGCTCTTGCGGGCCGGGAACCGGGCTGCGCGGATCCGGGCCTCGCCACCGTGGGACTCCCGCGCTGACACCTCGCGTTGCAGGCAGGCGGCCAGGAACTCCTCGTGGGTCCAGGACTCCTCGCGGGCACGTTCGGCCAGCCGGGCGACCGACTCGCGCAGGGTGGGTGCCTTCAACGCCCGGGTCAGGAACTCCAGCTCGCTGGTGACATCGCGGCCGGTCTTCGGTGCCGTCTTCGTCCGGGTGGCCATCAGGACACCTCCTCCACGACCAGTTCGTCGACCGGCTCGTCGACGAGGCCGAGTGCTAGGTCGTAGCACCCGAGTGAGCGGATCTCGACCTCCTCACCGGTCACGGCGTCGGCGACCGGCCGCAGCAGGTCTGCGCGACCGTGGCGCAGGTGTTTGGCGGCAACGGTGTGCTCGAACTCGGTGATGGTCTGGTGCCGTGCCCACACCCGGGCGTGGTCGGCCACGACCGCGCCCTCACAGGTCACCCACACCCGGTCGAGGTCGGCGTGGACCTCGATCCGGCGCCCGACCACAGCGGGGTGGACGGAGTAGTCGTTCGAGTCGACGCGGACGTAGTGGTCGCGGGGAAGCCGCAGCGTCTTGCGCCAGCCGACTTCTGGCGGGACCGGTGGCAGGGGCAGCATCGCGGCCCGGTCGGCGTCGACCCGGTCACCGGGCGTGCAGCCCAGGACCCGCATCTTCCGGGCGTTGGCCTTGGTGAAGAACCCGGCCAGCTGGACGTTGAAGTCCGCCGGGGACTCGAACCGCCGTCCGGGCAGGAAGGACCTCTCGAGGTAGTCGTGCAGCCGCTCGAGCATCCCCTTGGCTTCGGGGTCGGCGGGCTTGCAGATGTACACACTCGCACCCAGGACACCGCGGAACGCCTGGCAGTGGCCGGTGAGCTCGGGTCGTCGTGCGCGCCACCGGCCGACTGCTCCTTCGCCGTCCCACACCAGCGTCTTGGGGACACCCTGCAGTTGGGTCGACAGCAGGTGCCACCAGCCTGCGTACAGGTCCTCGGCTTCGCGTGTGGGGATCAAGATGCCGCCGGACCAGCGGGAGTAGCCGGTCACGCATGTCATCACCGGCAGCCGCTTCGCAGTCCGGGTCTGGCCGTAGCCGACCGGGAGCTCGATGTCGGGGAACCAGAAGTCGAACTGCGCCAGCTCACCTGCCTCATAAGTGGTGCGGGACGCAGGATCGGGCGGCAGATACGCCGGGCGCAGCTCGGCCACCCGCTGCTTGAACACCGTCATCCCACGGTCCCAACCGATCCGCTCAGCGATCACCGTGGCCGGCATCGTCGGCACCGCCTGGAGTTGCTCACGGATCCGCGGCTCGAACGCATCGACCGCGGACCCCACCGGCTTCCGCACGTACTTCGGTGGCCCGTCGGCCGCCAGCGCCGCACGGACGGTGTTGCGCGAGACGCCCAACGTCCTGGCAATCATCTTGATCGGCAACCCCTCGGCCCGGTGCAACCTGCGGATCTCGGCCCAGTCCTCCACTGACAACACTCCCGTCCTCCTGCCTCACCGCTGGTGAGGTCAGGGTCTCGGAGGGGGTCAGTTTTCGACCGTCGATAGGGGGTCAGTTTTCAGGCGTCGCCGACAACGCGGACCATCGAAGAGCGCCCTGGCCACGCTCCTCGCTCGAGGTCGTCTTCGCACGGATGGGCTTCAGTCTCGTTCAGGACTTCGTAGAAGTTCACGCTCGAACGCCTTCAACGGCGTCCGCGGCGTGTCGGACAGACATTCATTCAAGAGAATTCGCGCAGGTGGCTAGAACGAAGGTGGAGCTACTTGCCACTCGGATTCCAACCGGAACGTTCGGCAGCTGGGCGCTCGCCGGTTCCTCGTCGCAGCGAAGTTTGTGGCAATGCTGCCGCAGGGCCGTGACGACACGATCGAGAGACTGCCGCATCAGATAGTGGTCCGTGGACCTAGCCCATTCTGCCGCCTATGGCTGTCAAGCGCAGCCGCCATGCGGTCGACGCTCGGGGGCATTCCGTCCCGCAAGCCGATCCCGCACCGGCACGCTCCGCGAGCCCATCCCGCACCGGCACGCTCCGCGTGACCATCCCTGCACGGAACGGGCGCCACGCTGCCGCGGCAGCGTCGATGGCGAAGAGTTCTCGTGAACCGCACGTGTGGCCCCGTGCTGCACCGCCGCCTAGGCTCCGACTATGAGTCTGAACCCCGCTTGCCAGAGCTACTGGCAGGCGTACCTGGGTCGACTAGGGGCACTTGCTGATCAGCGGATTCACAAGGTGGTTGCGAGTTACGCGGGCAGCCGCGAGACGACCAATGGCCTGATCGATCTGTACCTCGCTGGCGTGAAATCGGCTGGCAGTGGCGTTGCCGAAGATTACGCATCCGCGGGTGATCCTCTACCTGAGGTCGGCGATCATTGGATCGCCCTGGGCGCTGACGGTGAGCCACGCTGCATCCTGCGAACGCGGCAGGTTGAGATCCACCGGTTTAAGGACGTGCCTGAGCGCATCGCCGTCGCTGAGGGCGAGGGGGATCTGACGCTCGGATACTGGAGGTGCGCGCATGCGTCGCAATACATCCCGTACTTGCAAGAGTGGGGAATGAATAACATCGAGGAGGCGACCATCGTTACTGAATTCTTCGACCTCGTGTTCCCTACAGTGCCGCTGACGTAGCCAGGGACTCGCGGATCCGAGCGTCTGCCTCGCAGCACGTCGGTGCAGGAACAGACGTTTGCCACCGTCACCCCGCCCGAGGGGAAAGCGTTCGACGTCGCCGCGTCGAAAGCTGAACGCCTAGGGGTGACCGCAACGTCCACACCGATGCCGAGGTATTCGGCGTCGCCGATTCGGCATCCCGCACCGGGTCGCTCCGCGAGCCCATCCCGCACCGGGTCGCTCCGCGAGCCCATCCCGCACCGGGTCGCTCCGCGAGCCCATGGCCACGCGGAGCGTGCCGGTGCGGGATCCCCGAGCGGGACTCGATGTGTAGCCGGCGTCGGAGCGCACTATCAGGCGGCAGATCCGGACGTTTGATGAGAACGCACGAGACTGACCGCTACGTGTCATCCCACGGCGTGATCGGGTCGACAGACCCGACACTTCGAGCGGTCTCTTTCAAGCCGGGCTAAACATGGCGGTGGGGTTCAGTGTGGACGGGTACCTTGCCCGAAGTCTCATCAAGCGGTCATGAACGCCTGGTTGGCTTAGGCCCGGGTTGGTCAAGCAATGGCCTCCCGTGCCGATCAGTGCTCTCCAGCAGCGGTGACGATCTGGTCACATTGAGGATGGGACCGCCCGGGCTGGGGTACGTCGCGGAACGCCACCAGTGGATTCGCGAGTGCTCGGGTGGCGAGGCCCGGTCCGTCGAGAGAAGGCGGCCGGGCCGCACCATGTTCTGCTCAGGACTGCGGAAGATTCCGCGTCTCGGCGATCTCGGTCGCAATGTCGATGACCTTGCGGTTCGTGTGTGACGACACGCGCTTCAGGTATCCCAGCGCCTGACAGGCGTCGATCCCGAGGCGCTCCATCAGGATGCCCTCGGCCTGGCCGATGATGGTGCGGCTCTCCACCGCATCGTGCAACTGCTTGATCTCTTGCTCCGCATCAGCAAGCGATTTAGCCATCCGCGCACGCTCCTCGCGTCCGTCGCTAATGGGCTCCACGCCGACCTTCCTACTGAGTCAATCCAAGGTTGCCCTGACGTTAGACAACGTTCGCTCGCGCGACTTCACCCTCAAGTGCCGAGAATAATCTGGGTTGCGGATGTGCACCAGCGTGCGGTTGACGCGGAGGGACGCCGGCGGTGCTTGTCCTGCGAAACGACCCCGCCTGGCTGTCAGTGGTAGACCGGCTAGCGCCGCGCGCTGCTCGTCGAGAAGGTAGACCCCGAAGCTTGGACTGAAGCCGTCGGGCATCGGATGACGTAGGGCGCGGCCACGGACGAGCCGACCTGATGGTAGGACTACGACCCCAAGGTCGGATGCGCTCCAACCGCTCACGACTACCACACTATTGATGGCGACGCAGCGCGCATGTGCCGGTATCCGAACCGAGTGCGGACGCGGTCAGTGCCATGAGGGCGCAGCACGTACCCGGTTTCGCTGGGGTCTGGGAAACGGGACGCGCTCACCGATAGCCCATCCCG
>SXGQ01328424.1_pt1 | contig 10517 bp, 7 predicted proteins | sample 3178371 | NCBI WGS metagenome assembly SXGQ01 (sample SAMN11356859, study PRJNA531348) | freshwater metagenome | isolation source: freshwater sample F1-20 | place: China: Fuxian Lake, Yuxi | collected 2017-12-25 | reverse complement strand
GTCCACGGTCGTCATCGCCTCGGTCTGGTCGAACACCAGCGAGCCGCCGGACTTCAGCTCCACCTTGCGGGCCAGCGCACGGGCGATCTCGGCATCCACGTTGCACAGGTCGAAGATGGGCCGTTCGCCGCGGTAGTGCTCCAGCTTGGCGGTGGCCGCGGGCATGAAGGTCTCGCCGAACTGGCGCAGCACCTCGTACTGCATGCGCGAGTCGATGCGGATGTGGCCGGTGCGCTCCGTGGTGAGGTCGCGCAGCACGCGCTCGACCAGGCTCAGGTCCTGGTGAAGCAGGCTTGCCGGCGCGGTGCTCAGCGCCTTCTCGCGGATCTGCTGCCAGGTCTTGCGCAGGTAGGCGATGTCGGCCGCCAGTTCTTCGTCACTGGCGTCCTCGGCGTTGGTGCGCAGGATGAAGCCGCCACCACCGCCCTGCTCCTTCGTGCCGACCAGCCCCACCATGCGCGCCCGCAGCGCCTCGCGGGTTTCGGGCGAGCCGATCTTCTGGCTGATGCCGATGTGCTCGTCCTGAGGCAGGTACACCAGCATGCGGCCCGCGATGCTGATCTGGCTGGACAGCCGGGCGCCCTTGGTGCCGATGGGGTCCTTGATGACCTGCACGGTCAGCGGCTGGCCTTCGAACACCAGGCGCTCGATGGGCGTGGGTGGCGCATCCGCCCCCTGCGCATGCCGGCCGTGGCCGAACTGCGAGGCGCTGTGCAAGTCGGCCACGTGCAGGAAGGCGGCCCGCTCCAGGCCGATGTCGATGAAGGCCGACTGCATGCCAGGCAGCACGCGCACGACCTTGCCGAGGTAGACGTTGCCGACCAGCCCGCGCTCCAGCGTGCGCTCGACGTGGAGTTCCTGGACGGAGCCGTTTTCGACGACGGCTACCCGCGTCTCCTGCGGGGACCAGTTGATGAGGATGTCTTCCGTGGGCATGCCGGGAGTCTATGCCGCCGCCCTGCCCGACCCAGGAGCGGCGGCCGATGGCCTCAGGCCACCGCCTTGCGGCGGCGCGCCAGCCAGCCCACGACGCCCATGCCGGCCAGCAGCATGGCGTAGGTGGACGGCTCGGGCACGGCTCCCACCTGCGTCACGTTCAGCCAGACCTGGTTGGCGTGGCTGTAGTCCAGCGCGTACTGGAAGCCGGTGCCGAAGCCACTGGTGGTCACGCCGCCGAAGGTGCCGGTCAGGGCGCCAGAGCTGCTCATCAGCAGGAAGGCGTCGCCCATCTGCAGCGTGCAGGCGAAGCAGCTCAACGACAGCGTGCTGCCGTCGATGGCCGTCGTGCCGTTGACCTGCAGCAGGTCGCTCAGCGATGCCGACGTCAGGCGGATGTCCAGCGAACCCAGGGCGCCCTGCATCAGGTTGCCCTGCAGCATCAGCGTGCCGATGGCTGCCGTGGCGCCGGGGGCGAGGTGGCCGTTGTTCGTCAGCGTGCCGTTGACCTGCAGGTTCGCGACGCCCATCAGCGTGCCGGCGTTGACGAAGTTGTCGGGCAGGCGCAGCGTGCCGGTCTGCACCTCCAGCGTGCCACTGTTGACCAGCGCGGTGTTCGACAGGTCGCTGGTGCCGTTGCCGGCGGTCTTCACGATGCGGCCGTTGTTGACGAGGTCGCCGCCGCCGTAGATGCCGGCATCGTTGGCCAGCTCGTAACGGCCGCTGTTGGTGAGCGCGCCGCTGCCGTAGACGTAGAGGTTGTCGGTCGCCGTCGTGCGGCCGGCCAGTGTCAGGCCGCTGGCGTACTTGTAGCCGCCGGACTCGATGGACAGCGCGCCGCCGTTGCTCTGCCACTGGCCGGCCATCGTGCCGTTGGTCCAGTGCGCGCCGCCGGTCACGACGGCGTGGTTGGCCGTCACGGTGCTGCCGCCGTTCAGGTAGAGGTTGTTGGTCGTCGACAGCGCGCCATTGACCGTGGCGTTGCTGTTGATCGCCACCTGGCCCGCGCCGGTGGTGGCGCTGCCGCTCATGAAGACGGGGCCGGCCGTGAAGACGATGCGGCCGCTCTGCACGTCGATGACGCCACCCGCGTTGTTGGTGAAGCCGTTGACGGTGACCGCGCTGTCGCCATTGCCGCCGACCTTGGCCAGCGTGCCGTTGTTGACGAAGCTGTTCAAGCCACCGTTGGCGTACAGCGCCGAGTCGTTGCCAAACCCGTAGCGGCCGTTGTTGACCAGCGCCGTGCCATCGTTGAAGTACAGGTTGTCGACGGCCGTCATCGTGCCGGCGTTCGTCAGCGTGCCACCGACGTACTTGTAGCCGCCGCCTGTCACGTACAGCGTGCTGCCGCTGGCGGTCTGCCAGGTGCCGGCCATCGTGCCGCTGGTCCAGTGCACGTCGCCGCTCGCGACGACGCTGTTGGCCGTCACGGTGCCGCCGCTCAGGTACAGGTTGCCCGCTGTGGACAGCGCGCCGCTGAACGTACCGCCGTTGTTGAGGGCCACCTGGCCAGCCCCGGTGACGATGCTGCCGCTGGCGAAGGTCGGCGCGCTGGAGAAGACGATGCGGCCGGTCTGCGCGTCGATGATGCCGCCGCTGCTGTTGGTGAAGTTGCTGACGGTGATGGCACTGTCGCCATTGCCGCTCACCTTGGCCAGCGTGCCGCTGTTGACGAAGCTGTTCGAGCCGCCGTTGGCGTACAGCGCCGAGTCGTTGCCGAACTCGTAGCGGCCGGTGTTGGCAAGCGTCGTGCCGTCGTTGAAGTACAGGTTGTCGACGGCTCTCATCGTGCCGGCATTGGTCAGCGTGCCGCCCACGTACTTGTAGCCGCCGCCGTCGACGCGCAGCGTGCTGCCGCCGGCCGTCTGCCAGGTGCCGGCCATCGTGCCACTGGTCCAGTGCACGTCGCCGCTCGCGACGACGCTGTTGGCCGTGAACGTGCCGCCGTCCAGGTAGAGGTTGCCGGCGGTGGACAGCGCGCCGCTGAACGTCGCGCCATTCGTGATGGACACGCGCCCCGCGCCGGTGATCACCGAGCCGGCGTTGAAGGTCGCGCCGTTGTTGAAGACGACGCGGCCGATCTGCACGTCGATGACGCCACCTGTGCTGTTCGTGAAGCCGTTGATGCCGACGTAGCTGTCGCCATTGCCCCCCACCTTGGCCAGCGTGCCGTTGTTGACGAAGGCGTTCGAGCCCCCGTTGCTCAGCAGGTTGGCGTCAGTGGCGAAGCGGTAGCTGCCGTTGTTGGTCAGCGTCTGGCCGTCATTGAAGTACAGGTTGTCCGTCGCGGCCATCGTGCCGGCGTTGGTCAGATGGCCACCCACGTACTTGTAGCCGCCACCGTCCACGCGCAGCGTGCTGCCCGCGGCCGTCTGCCAAGCGCCGGCCATGGTGCCGGACGTCCAGTAGACGTCGCCGCTGGCGACGACGCTGTTGGCCGTGAACGTGCCGCCGGCCAGGTAGAGGTTGTTGGCCGTGGACAGCGCGCCGCTGAACGTCGCGCCGCCGGTGATCAGGACCTGGCCCATGCCGGTGATGACGGAGCCGGCGCTGAAGGTCGCACCGTTGTTGAAGACGATGCGGCCGCTTTGCGCATCGATGACGCCGCCCGTGCCGTTCGTGAAGCCGTTGATGCTGACGTAGCTATCACCATTGCCCCCCACCTTGGCCAGCGTGCCGTTGTTGACGAAGTAGTTGGACCCGCCGTTGCTCAGCAGGTTCGCGTCGTTGGCGAAGTGGTAGCTGCCGTTGTTGGTCAGCGTCCGGCCGTCGTTGAAATACAGGTTGTCGGTCGCGACCATCGTGCCGCCGTTCGCGACCGAGCCGCCGACGTACTTGTAGCCGCCACCCGCGACGTTGACCGTGGTGCCCGCCGCCGTCTGCCAGCTGCCAGCCAGCGTGCCGGCCTGCCACTGCACCGTGCCGCTGGCCAGCCGGGCCGGCATGCCGGCGTTGCCGCTGTAGGTGCCGCCGGCGGCCAGCACCAGGCTGCCGTCCGACGAGAAGCTGCCGGCGAAGTTCGCGTTGCCGGTGATCAGCACCTGGCCCGGGCCGGTGAAACTGCTGCCGGCGTTGAACGTGGCACCGCTGTTGAAGATGATGCGGCCGGTCTGTGCGTTGACGGTGCCGCCGTTGCTGACGAAGCCGCTGATACCCACGTAGCTGTCGCCGCTGCCGCCGGTCTTGGCCAGCGTGCCGGTGTTGATGAACACGCCCGACGCGCCGTTGTCGTACAGGCCGGCATCGTTGCCGAAGCGGAACAGGCCCGCGTTGTTCAGCGAGTTGCCGGCGACGAAGTACAGGTTGTCGGTGACGTCGACGATGGCGCCGGACTGCACCGCCAGACCCAGGTCGAGGTACTTGTACCCGCCGCCGATGATGGACAGCACGTCGCCGTTCAGCAACGTCGTCGCGCAGCCCGAGCCGCTGTAGTTGCCGCTCGTGAAGCTGCACGGCGCGGCGGCGGCGAGCTGCGGCACGGCCGCCATCGCCAGCAGCGCGGCGGCGCTCAGCACGCGCAGGCGCAGCCCGGCAGGTTGACGACGACGGGCGGCACGGGCCGGGGCGACCAGGGGGAAGGCTTGCATGGCATCTGCTCCAGGGGCTGAAGGCGGATGGACCCGCCACCACGACAGGTCCCTGCTTGGGAACACGCAGCCGCCTGGGCCGACCCGCCACTGTCGACACCCCCAGAACGCGGGGGATGGGTGGGCCCCCGGGCCGGTAGTAGCCGCCTCCGCCGTTTCGCACCCCGCTGCTAGAGTGGCCCGTCATGGAAGCCCCGGTCACCTCCTTGCTGCACGACGCCGGCCGGGGCGATGCCGCAGCCGCCGAGCGCGTGTTCGCGCTGCTGTACCGGGAGATGCAGGCCATCGCCCGCGCCCGGCTGGCCCGCGCGCCGCGGGTGACCGCCGCCGACACCGGTGCCGTGGTGCACGAATGCTGGCTGCGCATGCAGTCCCTGGGCGGCCGCCATTTCGCCGACCGCGCCCACTTCCTTGCCTATGCCGCCCGCGCGATGCGGTCCATCGTCACCGACATGGCCCGCCGCCATGCTGCCGAGCGCCGCGGCGGCCAGGTGGAGCACCTGACGCTGGACACCGCGGCGGCCGATGCCGCCGTCGACGCCCCCGAGGACCTGCTGGCGCTTGACGGCGCGCTCGAGGAGCTGGCACGGCTGGACGAGCGCGCCGCCCGCGTCGTGGAGATGCGTTTCTTCGCCGGCCTGGCCGAGGCCGAGATCGCCACGGCATTGCAGGTGTCGCTGCGCACCGTGCAGCGCGACTGGGAGCGCGCCCGCGCCTTCCTCACCCTCGCGCTCAAGCATTGAGCCTGGCGGTTTTGGCCGCCGGAATGCGTTTTCCCAGCCATGACCACGCCGCACTTTCCCATCCGCGCCGAGGACTGGCCCGCCGTGTCACGCCTCTTCGACACCGCCAGCGACCTGCCGCCCGACGCCCGCCACGACTTCCTCGCCCGGCTGGACGCGGAGCAGCCGGGCCTGTCGGCCCAGGTGCGCGCGCTGCTGGCCAGCAGCGCCGAGCGTGAAACCGGCGACTGGCTGGAGCGCGGCCCGCGCCTGCCCGGTTCGCCGCGCTTGGGCACGGAACCCCAGGCCGGCGACACGGTGGGCCGCTACCGGCTGCTGACGCGCTGCGGCGCCGGTGGCATGGGCGAGGTGTGGCAGGCCCAGGCACTGGAGGGGCCGGCACGGCAGGTCGCGCTGAAGCTGCCGTTGTGGCACCGACCCGGCAGCGCGGCTGCCGAACGCTTCGCGCGCGAAGGCCGCATCCTCGCCACGCTGGACCACCCGCACATCGCCCGCCTGTTCGACGCCGGCACTGCGGCGGACGGCACACCCTACCTCGCGATGGAATGGGTCGAGGGCGAGCCGCTCACGGCCTGGTGCGATGCGCGCCGGCTCGGCCTCGCCGCCCGGCTCGACCTCTTCCGGCAGGTGCTGGACGCCGTGGCCTACGCGCATGCCCGCCTGGTGCTGCACCGCGACCTCAAGCCCGCCCATCTGCTCGTCACGCCGCAAGGCCAGGTCAAGCTGCTGGACTTCGGCATCGCCAAGCTGCTGGACGACGGCAGCGGCCCGGCTGACGCCACCGAGCTGACCCGCGCCGCCGGCCGCGTGATGACCACCGCCTACGCCGCCCCCGAGCAGGTGCGCGGCGAACCGCTGAGCACGGCCGCCGACCTGTATGCGCTGGGGGTGGTGCTGTTCGAGCTGCTGACGGGCCACCGCCCCTACGCCACCAAGCTCAACACGCCCGCGCAACTGGAAGCGGCCATTGCCGAAGGTCACCTCGTGCGCGCGCCCGAGGCGCCGACCGAGGCCGATGCGCAGGCCCGCGGCTGCACGCGCGCCGCCCTGGTCAAGCCGCTACGCGGCGACCTGGGCGCCGTGCTCGACAAGGCCTTGCAGCTGGCGCCGGCCCGCCGCTACGCCCGCGCCGAGGCCTTCGCAGCCGACCTCACCCGTCACCTGCAGGGCCACCCTGTGCTGGCCGCGCCCACCAGCCGCTGGCAGCGCGCCTGGAAGTTCGCACAGCGCCACCGCGCGGGCGTGGCGCTGGGCACGCTGGCCGTCTGCAGCCTGGTGGGCGTGACGGCCGCGGCGCTGTGGCAGGCGCATGAGGCCCAGACGCAGCGCGCCAAGGCCGAGGCCTCGCTGGCCACCACGGAGCATTTCTCGTTCTTCCTCGGCGACCTGCTGGGCGATGCACTGGCCGCCGGCAGCAACGAGCCGCCCTCCGCCGTCGTCGCACGCGCCGAACGCATGGCGCGCGGGGAGTTTGCCGACGAGCCCGAGACGCTGTCGCGCGTGCTGGTGGCCGTGGGCCAGCATCACGGTGGCATCGGCGAGTCCGACCGCGCCGCCAAGCTGTTCGAGGAGGCACGCACGCTCACGCACGACCGCGCGCGGCTGCAGGCCATCGACTGCGAGCTGGGCATGATGTATCAGCGCCTGGGCCAGCGCGACGAAGCGCTGGTGCTGCTGAAACGTGTGGCCGACGACCCGGGCGCAGAAGCTGTGTCGCGCGCCAATTGCGCGTCCTACCAGGCCACGGTGCTGCTCAACCTGGGCGACCTGGACGGCGCGCTGCAAGCAGCCGACAACGCCACCGCCTACTGGCGCAGCATGCCGCGGCCCACGCTGCAGTTCGAGGCACCGCTGCTCGTGCTGAAAGCCAGCATCCTGATGTACACGCCACGCGTGGCCGAGGCCGATGCCCTGTTCGCGCAGGCCGCCGTGTCCATGAAGAAGCTGGGCCGCGACAAGGGCATGTCGTACGTGGCCACGCTCAACAACTGGGCGCTCGCCAACTTCCTCGCCGGCCAGCTCAGCGCCGCGCAGGCCCGGCACGACGAAACGCTGGCACTGGCCAAGCCCAACGCCGGCCCCCAGGGCGTGTCTCCCATCAACTACCTGAATGCCGCCACCGACCGGTTGGAGGCCGGCCTCTACCGCGAGGCCCTGGACTTCTACGACCAGACGCTGGCCGCCGCCCGGACCTGGAAGAACGCCGGCGTCGCCGCGAGCGCCCAGTGCCTGGGCGCACTGGCGCTGCTGCGCGACGGGCGCGCTGCCGAGGCGCAGGCGCGGCTCACCGCCGGCCGTGCGGAGAAGCTCACCGACAGCCCGGGCGACCGCATCGCCGCCGGCAACTGCAGCAGCGCCACCGCACAGATGGCGCTGGCCCAGGGCGACGCCGCCACGGCGCTGAAGGGCTTTGGCGAGGTGCTGGCCAACAAGTCGTTGCGCGACGCGACGCGCGCCCACCTGCTGCAATGGCGCTCCCGCGCGCACCTGGCCGCGGGCGACCAGGCTGCCGCGACCGCCGATGCACAGACGTCATTGACGGTGGCGCGGCAGCTGCAGGGCGCGCAGCCGGCGTCGTTCCGGACCGCCCTGGCGCTGGACGCGCTGGCGCGCGTGCAGGCGGCCTCGCAGGACCCGGCGGCCCGCCAGACACGCCACGATGCCGATGCGGCGCTGGCCGCCAGCGTGGCCCCCACGCACTGGCTGCGGCAGTGAGCCGTGCGGGCATCGCCCGCTGGCCTCAGAGCTCGAATCCGAAGGGCTGCAACAGCTGCGCCGTCTCGAACAGTGGCAGCCCCATGATGCCGCTGTAGCTGCCGGCAATCGCCGAGATCCAGGCCGCGGCCTGGCTCTGGATGGCGTAGCCGCCCGCCTTGCCGAACGGCTCGCGGCTGGCCACGTAGCCGTCGATCTGCGCGGCCGTCAGCGGCGCGAAGGTCACCTGCGAGACGTTCAACGCAGCGCCGCGCCGCGTGGCATCGGCCACCGCCACGGCGGTGATGACACGGTGCGTGCGGCCCGACAGCAAGCCCAGCATGCGACGCGCATCGGCGTCGTCGGCCGGCTTGCCGAGGATGAGATCGTCCACGGCCACGGTGGTGTCCGCGCAGAGGATGGGCGCCGGCGGCAGGCCCCGCGACTGCAGGCGAACCCGCGCGGCATCCAGCTTTGCCGCCGTCACGCGGGCGCAATAGGTCTCGGGCAGCTCGCCGTCATGCACGACCTCCAGCGCTTCCGCATCCTCGTCGGCACCGGGCAACAGCAGTTCATGGCGCAGGCCCAGTTGCTCCAGCAGCTGGCGACGGCGCGGGCTTTGCGAGGCGAGGTAGAGGAAGGCGGTCATTCGCGGTGGTAGGGGTGGCCGGTGGTGACCGTCCAGGCGCGGTACAGGCCTTCGGCCAGCAGCACGCGGGCAAAGGCGTGCGGCAGCGTCAGGTCCGACAGGCGCAGCGTCTCGTCGGCCGTGGCCTTGAGCTGCGGGTGCAGGCCGTCCGGCCCGCCAATGATGAGCGCGGCGTCGCGGCCCTCGCCCATCCACAGCTTGAGCCGCTCGGCCAGTTGCACGCTGGTGCGGCGCTCGCCACGCTCGTCCAGGATGATGCGGCGCACGCCCTTGGGCAGTGCCGCCTCGATGCGCGCGGCCTCGGCGGCCATCAGCTGTTCGGCGGTCTTGCTGCCGCGGGTCTCGGCCTTCACGGCCTTGAGCTCCAGCTTCAGCTCCGGCGGGAAGCGCTTGGCGAAGTCGTCGTAAGCCGTGTCGGCCCAGGCCGGCTGGCGCTGGCCCACGGCGACCAGCAGCAGCTTCACGCCTTCTTGGCAGCGGCCTTCTTGGCCGGCGCTTTCTTGGCGACGACCTTCTTCGCAGGCGCCGCAGCCTTCTTGGCGGGTGCCGCCTTCTTCGCCGGTGCGGCCTTGGCCGCCGTCTTCTTGGCGGCCGGCTTGGCGGCGCCGACCTTGATGGTCTTGGCCGCCGGCGTCTTGGCGCCCACCACGCGGCTCACGCCCTTCTTGGCGGGCGCGGCCTTCTTCGCGGCGGGGGCTGCCTTCTTGGCCGGCGCGGTCTTCGCGCCCACGGGGCCCAGCTTCTGCACCGACTTCTTGGCGGCGGGCTTGGGCGGCGCGTCTTCCGACGCCTTCACCAGCTTGGTCTCACCGCTGCCGACCTTGAGCTTGACGGGCTTGTCGCCCCAGATCTCCTCGAGGTGGTAGTAGTCGCGGATGGCGGGCTGCATCACATGGACCACGGCGGCACCGCAGTCGACGATGATCCATTCGCCGTTGTCCTCGCCCTCGGTGCGCATCACCTGCATGCCCCGGCCCTTGACCGTTTCACGCACGCTGGACGCGAGCGCCTTGGTTTGCCGGTTGCTGGTGCCGGACGCGATGATGACCCGCTCGAACAACGGCGACAGGTGTTCGGTGTTGAACACGACGATGTTCTGGGCCTTGACGTCCTCGAGACCATCGACGATGGCTCGTTGCAGCTTGCGAATGTCCATTCAGGGCTTCTTCTCGTAAAGGCGGTGCGAGGCAATATAGCTCGCGACCTCGGCGCCCACCATGGGGCTGACGTCCTCACCACGGGCGACGGATTCGCGCACCGCGGTGGAGGACAGGGGAATGTCGGGCAGTTGCAGCACCTTCAGCCGGTGCGGGCCCAGGCCTGGCGGCGTGACGACGGCCTCGCCGGCACGCGGCACCACCACCAGCGTGGCCAGTTCCGTCACCACCTCGACGCGGTACCAGGTGGGCAGGCGGGCGTATTGGTCCTGGCCGATGAGGAACATGAGTTCCGCATCCGGGTACTGGAGGGCGAACTCGCGCAGCGTGTCGGATGTGAAGCTGGGCCCGCGGCGGTGCAGCTCGCGGTCGTCCACGCCGAAGCGTGCCTCACCGGCCACCAGGCGCTTGAGCATCTGCACGCGGTGCACGCCAGCGGCCATGATCTGGTCGGGCTTCTGCCATTGGCGGCCCGCGGGCAGCCACAACAGGCGGTCAGGCGCCAGCGCCTCCAGCGCGAAGCGGGCGAAGGCCAGGTGGCCGAGGTGCGGCGGGTCGAAACTGCCGCCGAAAAGTGCAAGCTTCAGAGCCACAGTGCTGTCGGGGTTTCGTGCGCCCAGTCTCGCGGGCGGAGGAAGTCACTGTAAAGCCGGGCCTCGGGCGTGTCAGGCTCGGGCGCCCAGTCGTAGCGCCACTTCACCTGCGGCGGCATGGACATCAGGATGGACTCGGTGCGCCCACCCGATTGCAG
>SXGQ01874788.1_pt1 | contig 10518 bp, 5 predicted proteins | sample 3178371 | NCBI WGS metagenome assembly SXGQ01 (sample SAMN11356859, study PRJNA531348) | freshwater metagenome | isolation source: freshwater sample F1-20 | place: China: Fuxian Lake, Yuxi | collected 2017-12-25 | reverse complement strand
GGCTCGATGCCCTTGAGGGCCTCAAGACCTACCTTGGCTTTCAGATCGGGACTGTGCTGACGTCGTTTCTTGGACATGGGGATCGTGTTTCGGACTCTGGGTTAACGATCCGACCTGTCCAACTTTCGGGGACCACTTCATACCGCCTGCGCCAGCCAATGACCCGGCCTTTGTGAGAGGATCGCATCGCAATCCGCTTGAGCTTCCTCCTAGCTGATTGCAAACCATTGCCCACTCGGCTTTCGCTGCATCGAGACAGAACACTCTTCCCTCGGATCGTGACCCAAGGTCTAAATCTAATCTGTGATACGTCAGCCTCGGGTTTTTCCGATTTGGCGGCATTCTCGGAGCGTTCTGGAAATGTTAGTTGGAATGGTCCGTATGGAGCGCGACCGCTCGAACCATGGGCTAGGTACTTTATGTCTCTAGGTGAGCGGCTTGCCCTCCAACCCGCGATTGCCCCCGCAGTAGTCACAATTGGATTCGCTCTGCCTGTGCTGGACCGCGCCGCGGTGCTAATAGCAACTGGCTTGGTCTGCGAACGGGCAAAGGTCCCGGTGGTGAATGAAGGAAACCAAGAGCGGTTCAATAGGCTTCGCACTTTGCCGTGTAGAACCCCAGTGCGAGTCCTGCGCAAGGGCAGATTATATGTAGGTGAGATCGCCGACGAGCCGGAGCACGCAAATTTCGAGACCATTCCCGTGTTGTTTTCAATGGATGAAAAGAAGCGGCGAAAGGAGCTGTTTCTATGCACGGCTCGGAACTGCATGCAGGTCGAGCCGACGAATGAGGGTTCGCAGGCAAAGGAGCGTCAGAGGGGCATGCGAATCATCGACGCGCCAAATTTTGCGCTGCGGGTTTTGCACGGTCCCAGCGTCGAAAGTCTCTGCCTCGGCTCCCGTCTTGAATATGCGATCGTAGGGGTGCGCGCCCGCATTCTGGCGGAAGCGAATACCGAGATGACGTGTGCCAGCCCAACGCGCACTCCCGAAGCCGGCGACTTGGCCGATCTGCTCCGCCTTAAGGAGGGAGCACGGGATTTTCGCGGGATGGTAGTGTCAACCACGGTGAAGGAGCCGAAGATCCCGGCGCAGCCTCCTCACTTGGTTATCTATGATGGAGCAAACGCGTTTCTGAAGTTTCGCGACCGTTTCGAGCACTGCCATCAGGTCGCTCTGCTTGACCGTTCCGAACCGCGGTTCATGGACGCTGTGTACGAACTCAACCGGCTCTACCTCCGTCGTAGTGGCGATTGCCCGCCACAGCTTATTAAAGGTTCACCCGCAGGCATCGATCACATCGGATTCCAGGGAAACTAGCATGGACGCCGTGGACCAAATCTATGCCGCTGCTGCGGCACCCAGGATAAAAATCCATTCGATCGGCGACAGCACCCTGTTCCGGCTCAGCCGGGCCATCCGGGAGGTTGATCGCACCGCACAAGAGGAAGGCATCAGCGAATTGATCGGACCGCGTCTCTCTATCGCCAAGGCGATCAGGTTTGTTCTTTCCGCGTCCCCACTCCCCGGCGCAAGTCCGCACCTGCGACTGGCGGCAGCTGCAAAAAAACTCGTGCTCACAGAGAATGAGCTGCGATTTCGTAGCAGCGAGCGCATGGTCCAACTGTTTTGCCGGATCAGACCGGAAATCGAAGCTCTGAGCGTGCAAACGACCAGCGCCCTGAACGAAAAATTTCTTTCGGTTTGGCACACCCACAATGCCAGCAAAGGTCGTTTCGCGATCGTTGTCCCCGACGCAAAAGCCAAGTTTCCGACCGACTCTTGGGTACAGGAAATGGAAACTGGAACGCGGCTTAAGGTCCTAACCCCGGCAGCGCTTCGTTCGGGGGAGTTCTATGATGAACTTTTTCTATTTGGAGCCCCACGTTGGTATATCAGGAACGCCGGTGATTTTCTGTTCACGACGCCGCGCAGCTCGCGGTTAAGTGTATTTGGCTATCGTTGGACGGATCTAAATCTTAACATTGAGCCGCTTTTTCACCGAAGAGTCGTGGGGGGCTCTAGCAGCGGAGAGCGCAGCTCCGGTCCTACTACGTCCGAGCAGGGAATCAAAGCCCAAGTGGAGGAGTCCGGGGCCGGTCCAATCGTGACCGATTCGGAACCTCCGTTTGAGCTGCCGGCGGTGGACGTTCAGGCAATCATGCGAAGCCGCCGCACCCATTCCTCGCCAATGGACGCCTGCGAGGAGGAGATTGAGGCGCGCCTGATCGTGCTCGCCGGGGGCGATGCAGTATTGTTGCCATACACCGACGAGGCGAAATCGTTCACCGCAGACGTTCACGAGCGAGCGGTCAATGCCGCCGATGAGGACGACGACGACGAAGACTCTGCCACCGTGCGCCGCGTGCTTAACAAACAGATCGAGGTCGGCGATTTCATTCTGCTCCGGACTGGCGGTGGCGGTGATCTCCTTCCGATTGTGGCCGATTCGCTCATGGGTAAAGAGGTGGCGGCTCAGCGGCGCGCGGATCAAAAGCGCTGGAAGGACGCTTTGCGTGCATACGAACGGCGATTCGGCATAGACGAGCTTTGCCGCCAGCTTGCTGCGACCGGCGGCCTGCGGGCGAACCCCACCAATGTCCGCACTTGGATGCGCGAGCGGAATCTTCGCCCTGCCGCGGATGCGGATTTCTCGGCAATCCTTTCGGTCGCCGGGCTGGCAGTTGATGCTACGCGCTATTTTCTCACCGCCGATCAACTGAACAGCGTTCATCACAGCGCGGGCAACGAAATCCGCCGAAAGCTGATCGCCGAGGTGAAGAAGGCGGATTTGGACGCTCTGCGATCATCCGGCAAGATGACGTTCCACCTGGAGGCGGTCGCGGCGGAAGCGAGCATGACCGCATACCGAATCGAGCGTATTCTGCCCGACATCGTAATGGCGCGAACGCATGAGGTGAACGACGTCTTCGAGCAAAAGGATGCTCCATGGCAGTGATGATACCGGCCATTCTGCCAAGTTCCGCGCCACCCGGTGAACGGGAGGTCTTTGCCCGACTGCGCGATGACCCCTCGACGGCGGATTGGACGGTGCTGCACTCCCTCGACATTGCTAGGCATCCAACCCAGATTTCAGGCGAAGCGGACTTCGTGATTATTGTACCACGGCACGGCGTGCTCGTGGCCGAAGTGAAATCGCACTCCCACATCCACCGCGGCGAGGACGGCATCTGGTATTACGGCCAAAACACCGCCGGCGAAGCCCGCGGTCCGTTTCGTCAGGCTGCCGATGCCATGCATGCGCTGCGCACCCTCCTGAAGGAACGCTGCCCTGATCTTGCTGGGGTTCTTTTTTGGTCGTGTGTGATTTTTCCCTATGCGTCGGGGCGGATTGTCAGCGGCGAATGGCATGGATGGCAGTTGATCGATGCAGCCCGGTTTCGTGCGCAGCCGTTGCCGCGCCTCGTGGAGTCGGTCTTGGCCAAATCAAAATCTCTTCTGGCAGAGCGGCAGCCGGCGTGGCGTTGGAACCCCGAGGCACCGACACGCGAGGATGTCCGCCGAATCGTGGAAACACTGCGGCCGAGGTTTGATGCGATCCAGTCCCCTACTGCGCGATCAAAGAACATCCAAGAGGAACTTCGCCACTATACAGAAGAGCAGGCCGAGGTGCTGGATGCCTTGGGCGTCAATCCCCGGTTAGTCGTCCACGGTCCGGCCGGAACCGGCAAGACGCTCCTAGCCATCGAGGCTGCGCGCAGGGGCGCGACCGCCGGCAAACGGATCGGGCTGGTATGCTTTAACCGATTGCTTTCAAGCCGGCTTGTCGAATGCACGAAGCATTTTTTCGGGCTGGAGTGCACGAGACTCCACAAGCTCATGCTGGAAGTGGCGCACGCGACACCACCGCCCGACGCAACACCCGCGTGGTGGTCCGAATCTCTTCCAGAGCTTGCGATCGCTGCCCTCGTCAAACGAGGGAACGGGCCGCTGTTCGACGAACTGGTTCTCGATGAGGTACAGGACCTGCTCCGGCCGATATATCTGGATTTTCTCGATCTGATCCTTGTAGGAGGATTGGCGGCGGGCAGATGGCGGGTATTCGGGGATTTTGAGCGTCAGGCGATCTATTCCGGCAGCGGCTCGCTCTCGCTTGACCAGTTTCAGTCCCAGCGTAGCGGAAATGCCACATTCTACCGTCTCTCGGTGAACTGCCGGAATCTGCCGCGTGTTGCCCGTCATGTTGAAACACTCGGCCGCCTGACGCCCGCCTACAAACGCGTGCGACGCGGCGATGACGGCATCGATCCTGAGTTCTTCTTCCACCAAACCGACGATGAGCAGGAGGCGAACATCCGACGCCTTCTTCTAAAGCTCGAGTCGGAGGGATACTCCCGGCATGACGTGGTCCTTCTTTCACCTCTCAGAACCGGCGCTGCGCACCGCATGTGGGTACGCGACGGCAAATCCGCCACGATGCAGCCGTTTCCAAGCGCGCGTGCGGACTGTGTTCAATATACTACGATCCATTCATTCAAAGGGCTCGAAGCCGGAGTAATCGTCCTCACTGACATCAACGATGTCGCGTCAATCGACGCCAGTGATCGATTCTACGTTGGAATTTCTCGCAGTGTGCATCGCCTCGCGGTGTGTGCATCTCAAACCGTCGCCCTTCAACTGCTCGCGCTGTTACGCCCATGATCGATCCCATCGCCGACCGCCGCCGAGTGCTGCGCACCTTGCGGGAGGAAGTGCTCGGTCCGTCGACCAAGGGCCGGGTGCTGCCGACCGGACACTCGCTGCATTTCGAGACCGCCGAGGAATTTTTCGGGCCACATGTCCAAGCCGGAAGCCTGAATGAAATCGTCAAAGGCGAGTCGCCTCGCCGTCGCTATGGTGCGGGTATCCTGTTCCCGGCTGGAATGCGCCCAAAGAAATTCGAAGACCCCGAGGCGGGTGCAGCAGTGGGACGGGACGGGAAGGACAAGCCGGATTCCGACGGAGAGCTTTTGACGGACGACGCCAAGAAGAAGCTCGAAAAATCCGCGGACCGCGGAGGCGGCAGAGGTGAAACCGACGGCGATGAGATGGGCATCTCACTAGCGAACGAATTGCGGCCGTCCAGCATGGGCCTCAGCTTTCTGGCCGATATTGCAGACAAGGATGTCCTGCGGGTGGTTGTGAAGGCTGGCCGCTATCGGAACCGGTCGGCGACGCTAAAACGTTCTGATGACAAGGAGCCCCGCCCCCACAATTGGTGGTTTCGAAGCGTTTCGATCTGGGTTGCGGATTTTCGATGCAAGGACCTGCTTGGCACTACCGGTCTGGTGAAGCCTGCAGGCGTGACGACGCGAAACACGAAGGGACTCGCGCTTGAAATCCAAGTCCTCAGCCGTTCGCTGCCCGCCCTTGCCGCAGCCGAACGGTCTGGGCGGCTGCTCACGGTTTCGGTGGTAAACCGGACGCCGATCGTTCTCACCGCACAGGGCGAAGAGGACGCGGGCCACGGATCACTCGACGAGATTTGCACCTTTCAGACCGAGCTCTCCGTGACGGTACCGGAAAAGAACGCCGTGCTGCCGTATCCGGAGCGACTCGCAACTCAGCTGGACGACGAGGAACGATCCCTCGCTCTGCTCTATCGGCATGCGCAATCCTTCGCGACCGGACACGGTTGTGCCGCCGACTGGCGTTTTCCCCGCACGTCGCAGGACTTGGCGAGGAAGGTCCGCGGCATTCCGTTTCCAATTGAGGAGGTTTCCGGCACGACTCCAGACGTGCTCCGTGAGGACGGCTCCCCAATATTGGTAGATATGCGAGCGCTGGCCGGACTTGTGGCCGACACTGACGGCATGGCCGCAGCCAGTGAGGTGGTCGAACGTTATGGGCGATGGATCGGAAAACGCATTGCAGAAGCAAAGTCGCTCGATGCTTCGCACCAAAAGGCGGCGAGTGCGCATATCCTCGCATGCAAGGCATGCCACGACCGAATGGTTGAGGGCATCGAGCTGCTGAAGTCAGACGCTCAAGTGCGACGCGCATTTCAGTTGGCGAATCACGCGATCCTGCTCCAGCAGGAGCGGAGCTTCCGTTCGGCGCGAAAAATGAGATTCGATGCAGAGGCTGTGCGGATCGAGTTCGAGCCCGCGCCGCCGCCGGCTAAGGGACGCGGAACTTGGCGGCCCTTTCAACTCGCCTTCCTCCTGATGTGTTTGAAATCGGCGTCGGATGGACGGGCGCCGGACCGCGAAGTCGTCGAATTGATTTGGTTCCCCACCGGCGGCGGCAAGACGGAGGCCTATCTGGGGCTGACTGCCTTCGCCCTGTTCCATCGCCGGCTGAAGAATCCGTCCGACGACGGAACCCACGTATTGATGCGCTACACGCTGCGGCTGCTGACCGCGCAGCAGTTCCAGCGCGCCTCCGGCCTGATCTGCGCCATGGAGCACCTTCGACGGTCCGGTCACGGGCAAGGATTAGGCGACCGAGTCTTTTCCATCGGTATCTGGCTGGGTGGGGAAACAACGCCAAACTCGCGGGACGAGGCGCGTGAATCCCTGCGCAGGATCGAGAGCGGCGCTGACTCGGAGTATAACTTCATACTTCTGCGCTGCCCATGGTGCGGTGCGGAAATGGGGCCAGTTGAGCAATCCAGTGGGCCGAGACCTAGGGGGCGAAACTTTGGCAGAAGAGCGCCGGGCGGCGCTGCGCCAAGCGTCTTGGGCTTGGTGCAACGCGGGGGGACCGTGGTGCTTCATTGTCCGGACTCGGGGTGCGAATACGCCAAGGCCCTTCCGATTCAAGTGGTGGATGAGGACATTTACGCAGCGCCCCCAGACGTGGTGATCGGTACGGTGGACAAATTTGCTGGGCTGGCTTGGAAACCGTCTGCGCGGGCGCTGTTCGGCTTGAACGATAGCGGGCAGCGCGTGAAGACGCCGCCAGGGCTGATTATTCAGGATGAACTGCACCTGATCACCGGGCCTCTTGGCTCGATGGCGGGACTCTATGAGACCTTGATTGAGGAGCTTTGCACGGACAGACGCCAAGAGCATCCCGTCAAACCGAAGATTATTGGTTCGACCGCCACGACACGCAGCTACCGGGAGCAGATTCTTGCGCTCTACAACCGGAAGGAGAGCTGTCTTTTCCCTCCGCCCGGACTGACGGCGACCGATTCCTTCTTTGCGTCTGCCCGCCCAGGCCCTGGCAGGTTGTTCGTAGGCATCAACGCTCCGTCGTACCCTTCCGGACTGACCACCAATGTCCGGGTCTTTTCGTCACTGCTTCAAGCGGCCCGGTTGCTTCCTGACGGCGAGGAGCGCGACCCCTGGTGGACGCTCCTGATTTTCTTCAATTCCCTGCGAGAACTGGGGAACACTCTGACCCTGTTTCAGGGCGACATTCCCGAGCGAATCCGGGAGATCAGCCGGCGGTGTATGCCCGATCCCACATCGGCGCCCGATCCGAAAACCGGGAGACATCCACCAGTCGTCCGCTACATCGGAAACCCGCTGGAGCTGACTAGCCGGATTTCCTCGGCGGAGGTCCCGCGTGCGATAGCCCAATTGGAAACCGCCTATCAGCCGAAGACTGGTGGAGTCGACGTGTGCCTTGCATCGAACATCATCGAAGTCGGAGTGGATATTGACCGGCTCTCCCTGATGGCTGTGGCTGGGCAGCCGAAGACGACGGCCCAGTACATTCAGGTCACCGGTCGCGTCGGGCGCCGGCCGGATCGACCCGGGTTGGTGGCGATGATATATTCGACGGCAAAACCACGTGACCGCTCGCATTTTGAGCGCTTCAAATCATATCACCAGCGCCTTTATGCACAGGTCGAGCCGTCGTCGGTGACTCCTTTCACCGCTCCGGTGCTTGAACGGGCTCTCCACGCGACTCTCGTCGGATATGTTCGGCAGATCGGCGATATGGCGACAACAGAACGCCCGTGCCCAGAGCCCGTTCATCAACTTGAAGCGATGCGCGCAATCCTTCTGGATCGCGCTACCTCAGTTGATCCCGCCGCTCTGAAAGTCGTGCAGGAGGTACTCAACCTTCGCCTACGCGAATGGTTCGCTTGGAAACGGGATCGTTGGGACCCGGGCAGTGACACCGACAACCCGTCACTTCTCAGATATACCAGCGGCTACTATAAAGCCACGTGGGACGATTTCTCGTGGCCGACGCCATCCTCCATGAGGTCCGTCGATGCAGAATGTCGCCCCGAAATCTCGGTGCTCTACAGAAAGAACGCGGTCGCGGCAGAAGGCGAACCACCCGCGCAGCCATGAGCAACATCAGCAATATTCGGCGGGCGCAGCTCATAGCGCCGTTCGGACCCGGCTCGTTGGTGGTGTTGCGCAACGGGCTTTCGGTGATCGTCGCGGGACTGGACCACTGGTTTGCGACAAACGAAAACTCCCAAGCCGTCGATGTGGACCGGCAGGAATTCAAATTCCGGGAATGGCGGTTGGAGAAGGAACTCGGCGTTGATTTTTTCTGCCTGCCCCCGGACTACCGCCGGCCCAGCCGAGGAGGTTCGAAGATCAAGAATGCGCTGCTGACAATCCCCTCCCTCCGTTTTCCCACGTGGCACGTCTGCCGGTTCTGCAACCGGATGGAGAGAAAGCCGCTGACGCATGACGGACACGTTTTCTGCCCGCGCTGCCAGTCGCAGAAAGGGAAAAATATCCGCATGTCCCAAGTGCGCTTTGTCGCACTCTGCGAGGACGGCCACCTTCAGGATTTCCCGTGGGTGGAATGGGTGCATCGGCAGGCGGAGCCGCGGTGCACGGGTCCGCTGGAATTGGAGTCGAAAGGTGGCGGTGCGCTGTCTTCGATTTACGTTCATTGCATCACGTGCAGCAAGAACCGCAGTCTTGCGAACATTACCCAAGACTCGGAAACAAGCAGCTTTCTTTCCGACAACTTGGCGCGGGATGAAGGCGGCGGGGCTCGATACCTTTGCCGCGGCGTTCGCCCGTGGCTGGGAGAGGAACAGGGATGCGGATGCACCCGCCCCCTGGTGGGCGGGCTCCGCAGCGCCACCAACGTCCATTTTGGCGATGTGCAAAGCGCAATCTATCTGCCGCACAAACTCCTCGCGGCGCCCGGGTCAACCATCGCCGTCATCGTCGAAATTCTGCGCGGCCCGGATCTGTCGCACATTTTTTCCGTCATCAAAGGCATCGGTAGTGTCGTCCCCGCGCAAATCATCCCCCTTCTGCGCTCCCGACCCGAACTTGCACAATACTCCGATGCAGATCTTTCCGTGGCACTCGCCACCGTGCTGGGAACCCAGCCTCCCGGCTCAGCTATCCCGACTGATGTCGCATCACAAACGCGGGTGGCCACAGATGACCGCTGGACGGCATTTCGCCGTGTTGAATTCAACGTTCTCAGTCAAACCCAGGACGACAAGGACCTGCGCATTAAACCCGCTGATCTTTCAAACCTGAGTGACCCGGCGCTGAAGCGGCTCATCGCCGGGATCAACCTCGTCGAGAAGTTGCGCGAAACTCGCGTGTTCACAGGTTTCAGCCGTCTGATCGCCGGCGGCGGACTCGACGAGGAAATGAAAAAGGAGAATTTGCGTCTGACCGAAGTCCCCGAGGGGGAGCGCTGGCTGCCTGCGTACAAGGTATTCGGCGAAGGCATCTTCATTCGGCTGAACGAGACCGAACTGGCGATGTGGGAACAACGCGAGGACGTGCGGCAGCGAATCGCTATCTTGAAGGATAATGAGGCGAAGGCTGCCGCGACACGGCACCGTTCCTCAGAGGACGTTACCCCTCGGCTCGTGCTCATTCACACCATCGCCCACTTGTTGATCAACCGCCTCACCTTCGAATGCGGTTATAGCTCAGCCTCGCTGCGCGAGCGTCTTTTCGTATCTGCAAACAAAGATCATCCTATGGCGGGTATCCTAATCTACACCGCATCAGGGGATTCCGAGGGTTCGATGGGCGGCCTAGTCCGCATGGGAAAACCCCAAAATCTAGAGCGAATACTGCGGAAGGCGTTTGAAGACGCAAAGTGGTGCTCCAATGATCCCGTGTGTATGGAGTCTGCCGAATACGGGCAGGGTCCTGAATCATTAAATCTGGCGGCGTGTCATAGTTGTGCGCTTCTACCGGAGACGGCATGCGAGAGATTTAATCACCTCTTGGACCGCGGACTTGTTATCGGTAGTTTTAATAATCCCTTAATTGGATTATTCTCGGATCTGGCTGTTGCGCGCGGAACCTAAGAGGTCAGCTAAAATGATCGGCCCTCAGCCCTAAGGGAGGATCAACCCTAAGGGGTTAGGTAACATGATCGGCAGTCGAGGCCGTGGATCGCGCCGCCGGGCGGAGAGAGGCAGCCTCGGCGGCGCCATGACCTACACTGGAATCGACTACCATAAACGTTACTCGGCAGAATCCTAAGGGGTCAGGCCAGTGTAGGATGCAGTTCGCGGCTCCGTCGGACCTTGGAGCGCAGAGTATGGAGGTTTCCGACCTTCAGTTTTCGGCCAATCCAGTCGAAGGGTGCTGCGGCTTCCCGTCGCAGCGTG
>SXGQ01311695.1_pt1 | contig 10518 bp, 8 predicted proteins | sample 3178371 | NCBI WGS metagenome assembly SXGQ01 (sample SAMN11356859, study PRJNA531348) | freshwater metagenome | isolation source: freshwater sample F1-20 | place: China: Fuxian Lake, Yuxi | collected 2017-12-25 | reverse complement strand
TGGCGATCGACGTCAATTCGGGCTCGTTCCGCACCGAGAAGAGCGCCGAGGAGAACGCCTACCAGATGAACCTGATCGCGGCCAAGGAGATCGCCCGGCAGTTGCGGCTGCGGGACCTCGGCGGCGTGATCGTCAACGACTTCATCGACATGCGGAAGGAGAAGTACCGCCGCAGCGTGGAGAAGGCGTTGCACGACGCCATGAAGCGGGACCGGGCCCGGACGAAGATCCTGCGGACGAGCCCCTTCGGCCTGATCGAGATGACGCGGCAGCGGATCCGGCCCTCGCTGCGGAAGAGCATCTTCCGTGACTGCCCGACCTGCAGCGGCACCGGCACGGTGAAGACCGCCGAGAGCATGGCGATCGAGGTGATGCGGACGCTCCAGCTCTCCGCCACCCGCGAAGGTGTGACCCGGCTGAACGTCACGGTGCACGACGAGGTGGCGACCTGGATCAACAACCGCAAACGGCGGGAGATGGCCCAGTTCGAGGACGAGACCCACATCCAGCTGCACGTCGACGGCAAGGACGGCGTGTCACCGGAACACCTGGTCTTCGAGGCCTGGGACTCCGGCGGCCGCAGCGTGCGATTCCCGTGATCGCGGCCGTCGGGCCCGAGGAGACGGTGGGATGCGCAGGGTCGTCTGGGTCGCCTGCCTGATCGTGACGGCTGCCAGCCGTGCGGATGACGCAGTCGAGCGGGTCGGCCGCACGGCGGACGGACGCGCCATCACGCCCGTCAACCAGGTCGTCGAGCCCGCCGGACGGCAGGTCGAGTTGCCTGGCCTGCGGCCGCAGGCGGCGGCGCTCTCGCCCGATGGCCGGCTGCTCGTCACTGCGGGGAAGACCAACGAAGTGGTCGTCGTCGATCCCGCGAACGGAGAGATCCGCCAGAGGATCAAGCCCCCGGCCGACGATGCCACGAAGCCCCCGGCGGACGCCGCATCGGCCCGCAACCTCAAGCCCGACACGCAGGCCATCGAGAGCTACACCGGCCTCGTGTTCTCACCCGACGGCACGCGGCTCTACATGAGCAACGTCCACGGCTCCGTGAAGGTGTTTGCGTGCGTCGACGGCGCGCTCGCCGCGTCGCACACGATCCGCCTGCCGCCCGCGAACGCGCCGCAGCGGAAACAGGAGATACCCGCGGGCCTCGCCGTGACGCCCGACGGCACGCGGCTCTTCGTCTGCGGCAACCTCTCGAACAGGCTCATCGAGGTCGACACCGGGAGCGGCGACACCCTGCGCACGGTCGACGTGGGCGTGATGCCGTTCGACGTCGTGCTCGCGGCCGGCAAGGCGTTCGTGAGCAACCAGGGGGGGCGCCGGCCGGGAGCGGGCGACCTCACGGGCCCCGCGGGCAAGGGCACCACGGTCCGCGTCGATCCGGTCCGGCACATCGCCAGCGAAGGCTCGGTGACTATCATAGACCTCGCGACGGGCCGCGTGGCCGAGGTGCTCGTCGGCCTCCATGCCTCGGCGCTCGCCGTCGCCCCCGACGGCCGTCACGTGGTCTGCGCCAACGCGGGCTCCGACACGCTCTCCATTCTCGACGTGGCCAGGGGCGAGGTGGTCGATACCGTCTGGACGAAGTCCACGCCCGCGGAGGTCTTCGGGGCCCAGCCCAACGCCCTGGCCTTCGCCCCCGACGGGCAGCGGCTCTACGCCTGCAACGGCGCCCAGAATGCGGTGGCCGTGATCGACTGGGATCCCGACGAGAAGGGAGCAACCAAGCTCGCGGGACTCATCCCGGTCGGCTGGCATCCGGGCGCGGTGGTCGTGGACGCCGCCCGCAAGCAGCTCGTCGTGGCCAACATCAAGGGGCTGCCGCAGGCGCCGCAGAAGCACGGCGCGGGCGAAGGCTTCAACTCGCACCTGTATCACGGGTCGCTCTCGCTCGTGCCGATCCCCGATCCGGAGGCGCTGCCTGCGATGTCCGTGGTGGTGGACAGGAACATGCGGGCCGCGGCGATCCGCGCCGCCTTTCTGCCGCCGCGGCCCGGCGCGCCACCGCGGGCGATCCCCGAACGGATCGGTGAGAAGAGCCTCATCGAGCACGTCGTCTACGTGATCAAGGAGAACCGCACGTACGACCAGGTGCTCGGTGACGTGCCACGCGGCGACGGCCGCGCGGACCTCTGCGTTTTCGGCGCGGGGATCACGCCCAACCAGCATGCGCTCGCGGAGCAGTTCGTGCTCCTCGACAACACCTCCTGCTGCGGCATCCTCTCGGCCGACGGCCACAACTGGAGCACCTCCGCCGTGGCCACCGACTACGTGGAGCGGAGTTTCGCGGGCTGGCCGCGGAGCTACCCCGACGGCATGGGTGACGCCGAGAGCGACGCTCTCGCCTGGTCGCCCGCGGGGTTTCTCTGGGACCGGGCAATCGAGCGCGGCAAGACGCTCCGCAACTACGGCGAGTTCATGAAGCCGCGGGTGCGCTGGAAAGATGCCGGCCGGGAGGGCACCCCGGATTTCGCCGCCTGCCTCGCCGCCTGGCGGGCGGGGCCGGGCCAGGGGGAAGTCGTCTTCGCCTCCGAGCCGGCCATCGAGTCGCTGCGGCCGTTCTCGCCGCGGGAGGCCGTGGGATGGAGCATGAGCGTGCCCGATCAGTATCGGGCCGACTTCGTGATCCGGGAACTCGCCGAGTTCGAGAAGGGCGGCTCCTACCCGAACCTCGTCATCGTCTGCTTGCCCAACGACCACACGAACGGCACGCAGCCGGGATCGCCGACGCCGGAGGCCTGCATGGCCGACAACGACCTCGCCCTCGGCCGGATCATCGAGGCCCTGTCGAAGAGCCGCTTCTGGCCGAAGATGGCGATCTTCACGATCGAGGATGATCCGCAGAACGGTTGGGACCACGTGAGCGGCTACCGCACGACCTGTTACGTCGCGAGCCCCTACGCAAAGCGGGGAGTAACGGTCAGCACGGCCTACAACACCACGAGCGTGCTGCGGACGATCGGCCAGATCCTCGGCCTGCCGCCACTCAACCAGTTCGACGCCTCGGCCACGCCGATGTTCGACTGCTTTACCGACGAGGCGGACCTGCGGCCGTTCGCCGCGCTGCCGGCGACCGTGCCACTCGACCGGATGAATCCCGACCCGAAGGCGATTCACGATCCGGCGGCACGGGCGGCGGCAATCGCAAGCGCAACGCTCAACTTCGACGAGATCGACGCGGCCCCGGAGGGCGTGCTGAACCGCATCCTCTGGCAGGCGATGAAAGGGCCGGCCGTGGCCTACCCGGAATGGGCGGTGGCGGCCGCCGCTGACGACGACTGATCAGCGACAGGCCGTGATATCCGGGGATTCCCGGGCCGCGCTCGACCGGCTGCGGCGGGCTGGCTATTCTTGCGAACCGACATTGATTCGCCGACCCGTCCCCGTTTTTCGGATTTCAGCCATGGCCAAGTCAGAACCCGAAGTCGCCCCCTCCGCCGCCTCGATGAAGAACGCGGGCCACGAATACGCCATCGTCGTCGATGGCGGCCGGCAGTACATGGTCCGCGCGGGGCAGGAACTCGAGATCGACTTCCGCCACCAGGACGACGGCACGCCCCTGCCGGCCGGCAGCGAGGTCGTGTTCGACGACGTGCTGGCCGTGAGTCGGGCCGGCCAACTCACCCTTGGCAAGCCGAAGGTGAAGGGGGCCAAGGTGAAGGCCGAGGTGCTCGGCCTCGTGCAGGGCGACAAGATCTACGTGCAGAAGTTCAAGCGGCGGAAGAACTACCGCCGCCGCACGGGCCACCGGTCACTGGCCACGAAGGTCCGCATCGCGAGCATCACGGCCTGACGGCCGCGGCCCGCGTCATAGCCCCAGACCCGCCAGCGGGCCGCTGGCCGCGCACAGGGCGTCGATGCGGGCCGTGACGGCCGGATCCTCCTCGCAGGGCGGCGCGTGGTGCGGCTTGAGCCGGGCGTCGATGACCAGCGGTCCGCGGCAGCCCCAGTGCTTCTGCTGCGTGAAGGCCTCGACGCCGTGGACGTCGGCGGCGGGATTCGACCGCGTGAACGTGACCCAGAGGAAGTTTTCGAGTGACGCGGCCGCGAACGCGGCGTCATCCACGACCACGACCAGCGGGAAAGCCCGCAGCGGATGGTCGACGCCGATCGCGGTGCAGAACCGCTCCACGGCGGCGGCCCACGGGGCGGCGGCGGCCTGCGCCCAGATCGCCGCGTCATTCTCCGCGGCTAGCGACGGCCGGGGCTCGATCCGCGGGCCGGCCACGGCCACGACGCCCGGCAGGCAGACCCGCGCGTCGGTAAATCCGGAGGGCAGCGCGAGGCCCGCGGGCAACGACGTCGGCAGGTCGCGGATCGCCGGTCCCCGCGCGGCGACGACGAGCTTCGAGCCCGCGTTGAAGCCGGAGCCCGAGTAGTCGAGCGTGTCGATCGTGGTCTCGGTGTGGAAGTGGCAGTCCCGCCGCCAGTCGGCCCGGGCGAGGAGCCACTCCAGGAAGGGGCGGATCTCGTGGGCATCGAGGCCGGGGGCGTCACCGCCGTTGACGATGAACAGGTACTTGGCGAGCGAGAGTTGCCCCTGGCCGAGGATCGCGGCGGCCTGCGTCAGCAGTTCGGCGGGCCGGCCCGAGGCCTTCCAGGGGAGGTAGCGCTCGCTCCCCACCGCCAGCAGCAGCGGATGGACGCCCGAGGCGTCGACCGCATGCACGCTCGACACGCCGGGCAGGACGGTCGGGATCACCGGGCCGGTCAGTTCGTGGACGAGCCAGCCGAAGAGCGTGTCTTCCTGGGGCGGCCGGCCGACGACGGTGACCGGCCAGATCGCTCCCGCGCGGTGCCAGACGTGGTCCACCCGCATCACGGGAAACTCGTGGCGGCGGGCGTAGTAACCGAGGTGGTCGCCGAACGGCCCCTCGGGCTTGGTCGCGCCGGGCAGCACCGTGCCCTCGATCACGAAGTCGGCGTCGGCGTAGATCGCGGGCCTGTCGCGCCGGGCGATCATCGGGATGCGGTGGCCGGCGAGGGCCCCGGCGAACGTGAGTTCGGAGAGCCCCTCGGGCAGCGGCATCACGGCCGAGACCGCCATCGCCGGCGAGCCGCCCAAGAACACCGCCACCTTCAAGGACTCGCCGCGCCGCAGGGCGGCGGCGTGGTGCAGGCCGATGCCGCGGTGCAGTTGGTAGTGCAGCCCCACCTCGCGATCGGGCTCGTAGTCGTTGCCCGCCAGTTGCACGCGGTACATGCCCAGGTTCGACCACCTGGTGCCGGGCTGGTCGGGGTCCTCGGTGTAGACGCAGGGCAGCGTGACGAACGCTCCACCGTCACCCGGCCAGGAGACGACCTGCGGCAGCCGCGAGAGCGGGATGTTGCGGCCGAGCACCGGTCCGGTGCGCACCCGTTTGGGCAGCGTGGTGAGCCCGTCGAGGGGCGCCCGCCAGTAACGGAGGGGATTCCGCAGGGCGGCCGTGGGATCGATCTTGAGTTCGACCAGCCTCCGCACGCGGTCGAGCGTGTCGGCGAAGATCCGCTCGATTCGGCCGCGGGTGCCGTAGAGGTTGACGAGCACCGGGAAGGCGGAGCCCTTGGGCCGCGTGAAGAGCACGGCCGGCCCGCCGGCCCGGAACAGCCGCCGCTGGATCTCGGCGATTTCGAGGTGCGGGTCGACCGGATGCTCGACCACGACCGCCTGCCGCGCGGCGATCAAGGCGTCGACGCAGTCGCGCAGGGAGCGGAATCCCATGAAACAGGTGCCAGCCACCAAAATTGGGTAAATTGGGCAACACAGTTATAGGCATCACGAGGTCCGGCGACGGGAGAATCCTTTCCATGGTCAGTCTCGCCAGCATCTACGAAGGCGGCCTCCGCTGCCGCGCCGTCCACGGGCCCTCCGGCACCGCGATCGTCACCGACGCCCCGGTTGACAACCACGGCAAGGGGGAGAGTTTCTCGCCGACGGACCTGGTGGCCACGGCGCTGGGCGCCTGCATGATGACGGTCATGGGGATCGTGGCCGAACGGCACGGCCTCGACCTGAAGGGCATGCGGGCGGAGACCGTCAAGGAAATGACGAGGCAGCCCCCGCGGCGGATCGCCAGCCTGCGTACACGGATCACGGTGCCGCTGCCGGCGGACCACCCCGAGCGGCCGGCGCTCGAACGGGCGGCGCTCGCCTGCCCGGTGCATGCGAGCCTGCACCCCGAGATCGACGCGGCGGTGGAGTTCGTATGGTCCGGCTGAGCCTCGTCGTGCTGCTCGCGGTCGCAGCGGCAGGCCGAGCCGAAGCGGTCGAGCTCGAACCGGTCCGGCCGATCACGCGGATCGCGGTGGGATCCTGCATCCGTCAGGACAAGCCCCAGCCGATCTGGCAGGCGGTGACCGCCTTCGCGCCGGACGTGCTCCTGCTGCTCGGCGACAATGTGTACGGTGACACGGAAGATATGGCCGTCCTCCGCGAGAAGTACGGCCGGCTCGCCGCGAACGCGGGCTTCGCCGCGCTGCGGGCGCAGGTGCCGATCATCGCGGTCTGGGACGACCACGACTTCGGCGCCGACGACGCGGGCCGGGAATATCCGCTCCGCCGCGAGTCGCAGCAGGTGTTCCTCGACTTCTTCGGCGTGGCGGCCGACGCGCCTGTGCGGAAGCAGGAGGGCATCTACCGTGCGGTCACCGTCGGGCCGGCTGGCAAGCGAGTGCAGTTCATCTGTCTCGACACCCGCTACCACCGCTCGCCGGCGGCGACGATGCCGCTGGCCCAGCGGATCAAGGGGAAGGGGCAGTACGTGCCCACGGACGATCCGCAGCAGGCGGTGCTCGGAGACGCGCAGTGGGCGTGGCTCGCGGGCGTGCTGAAGGAGCCGGCGGAGGTGCGGGTCGTGCTGTCGAGCATCCAGCTGGCCGCGACGGAGCACCACTTCGAACACTGGGGCAATTTTCCGCGGGAGCGGGCCCGGCTCCTGAAGGCGTTCCGGGCCACGGCCGCGGGAGGGCTGGTCGTCGTCAGCGGCGACCGGCATGCCGCCGAGATCAGCCGGATTCCAGCCGGCGATGCCGCCCTCGCCTACCCGCTCTACGACCTGACAGCCAGCAGCCTCAACCAGGGCAAGGGGGGTGGCGATGAGCCGAACCGGAACCGCGTCGGCCGCCGCTACGGCGACGTGAACTTCGGCACGATCGAGATCGACTGGGGCGGTGCGGCCGCGGGGCCGCGGCTCACGCTCGCGGTCCGCGACGAGCGGGGCGCGGTGGTCGCTTCGGCTGGTCTGCCGCTGGTGACCCTGGTCCCCTGAGTCTGCGGAGCCCGCTATGGCCGATTTGTTTTCCGCGTCGCGGGCCGCGAACGTCGCCCGAGCGGCGCCGCTGGCGGCGCGGATGCGGCCGCGGCGGCTGGCCGACTACGTGGGCCAGGAGAAGATCGTCGGCCCAGGCAAACTCCTGCGGCGGCTGATCGAGGCCGACAGGCTCGCGTCGGTGATCCTCTACGGGCCCCCCGGCGTCGGCAAGACGACACTCGCCGAGATCATCGCGCACGAGACGCGGCGGCGGTTCGTCGAACTTTCGGCCACGGCTTCGGGCGTCAAGGACGTCCGCGACGTGCTCGAGGCGGCCCGGCGGCGGCTCGAGGACGACGGCCAGCGGACCTGCCTGTTCATCGACGAGATCCACCGGTGCAACAAGGCCCAGCAGGACGTGCTCCTGCCCGACGTGGAAAGCGGCGTGATCGCCCTCATCGGCGCCACCACGCAGAACCCGTTCTTCGCCCTCACCTCGGCGCTCGTCAGCCGCAGCCGGATCTTCGAGCTCGAAAGCCTCACTCCCGCCGACATCGCCACGATTCTCGACCGGGCGGTCGGCGACCGGGAGCACGGCCTGGGCGGCGAGCAGGTCACGCTCCTGTCCGAGGCCCGCGACTTCCTCGTCGAGACCTCCGACGGCGACGCCCGCCGGGCGCTCGGAGCGCTCGAGGTGGGCGTGCTCTCGACGGCCGGGCGGCCGCTCGTCTTCACGCTCGACCTCGCCCGCGAGAGCGTGCAGCGGAAGGCGCTGCAGTACGACGCGGGCGACACGCACTACGACTGCGCCAGCGCCCTCATCAAGAGCATCCGGGGCAGCGACGCCGACGCCGGGCTGTACTGGCTCGCCCGGATGCTCGAGGGGGGCGAGGACGTGCGGTTCCTGGCCCGCCGGCTCGTGATCCTCGCCAGCGAGGACGTTGGCAACGCCGACCCGCGGGCGCTCGTGATCGCGGTCGCGGCCATGCAGGCGACCGAGTTCGTGGGGCTGCCGGAGTGCCAACTCACGCTCGCCCAGGCCGTGACCTACCTGGCGCTGGCTCCCAAGAGCAACGCCTGCACGCTCGCGATCAACGCCGCGCGGCAGGACGTCCGCGAGCAGGCGGTGATCCCCGTGCCGCGGCACCTGCAGGACAAGCACTACTCGGGCGCGAAGCGGCTCGGGCACGGTGAGGGCTACCAGTATTCCCACGACGCCCGCGACGGCATCGCGGCGCAGGACTACCTCGGCGTGGAGAAGCGGTACTACGAGCCGACCGACCGCGGGCTCGAGCGCGACCTGGGCGAGCGGCTCGCCGAGATCAGGCGGCGGCTTCACGAGGGGCGGCCGCGGGATTCCGCAGCGCCCTGAGCTCCGCTGCGACGGTGGATGCCAGCGTCGCCTCGAGCCGCTCGAGTGTCCGCGCTGCGGCCGCCCCATCGAGCACACGGTGGTCCGCGATGAGCGTGACGAGGCAGCGGCCGTCGGCCTCGAGCGGGCCGTAGGCGAGGCTCGTGGTGCAGAGCGTGGGATGGAAGCGGTTGAAGGCCTGCTGCCCCGCGAGCGTCGAGAGGCTGAAGGTGCCGATCCGCGCGGGCCGCTTGGGTGACGCGGAGTCCAGGTTCCAGCGCAGGATCGTGCGCCGGACGGGGCCGGGCATCATCTCCAGTTCGAGCTGCCGCTTGAACATCTCCGCGACGGGCCGGGCCGTGCAGTCATGGACGAACGCCTGGATCTCGGTGAGGGGCGTCGCGTCGGGCCGCTTGAGGCGCGCGAAGCAGAGTCGCTCGCCCTCCGCGTCGGTGCGGTTGACGGCGAGCGTCGCCACGCTCTCGCTGGACGTCGCCAGTCGCGGGAACAGGCCGCGGACGTACCAGGTGCGGAGCACGGGCATCTCGCGGGCCACGAGGCCGTAGGCCTTGAGGAACACCGCCGCCCAGCCGATGCGGGGCGCGGCGGTCGCGCGGGCCTCCGCCACGGCCTCGAGGCGCAGGACGCGGTCGACCGGGAACAGCGGGAGTTCGCGGGCCACGAGCGCCACGTCGGCGATGCAGCCGCGGTGACCGGAGACGACCGTGGTGGTGATCGTGGGCTGCATCGTTATCGAGTAAAAGAGCCGTCTCGCGAATCACCGGCTCGGGGGCGGCAAAAGTCTTGTCGCTGATGGCCGCGGCGGCCATAGGCTCCTCGAGCGTTCGCCGACCCCCGCGCCTCTCTGCGGGTGGAGATTCAAGTGCCTTTGATTGAAGCGGGTCTGGGGCGGTGGCGGAACGGCAGTTTCCAGGCTTTTTTCCCGCTGCATCCGCGGGGGCAGGGGGTGCGAAGTCATGGTTGTCCTCCCCGGCCTCGGTGGCCGGCCGGACGGGCTATGCTCGTTCTCGTACCGCCTCGCCCCACGCGACTTTACGAGCCGACCAGTCATGAGCCCTGTCCGGATTCTCGCCGCCGTGGCCGCCGGCCGACGGGAGGCGATGGAGGCCTGCATCGCGGAGTATGGCGGAATGGTCTGGTCGCTGGCCCTGAGGATGTCGCCGACGCGCGAGGACGCCGAGGAGGGCGTGCAGGAGGTTTTCCTGGACGTCTGGCGGCACGCCCACCGGTTCGACCCGGCCGTGTCGAGCGAGACCACGTTCGTGGCGATGCTCGCCCGCCGGCGGCTGATCGACCGGCACCGCCGCCGCCGTGCCCGTCCCGCCGCCGCCCGGCTCGAGGACCTCGGCCCGGTGGCCGCGCCCGCCACGACCAGCTCCGTCGAACTCGCCGATGAGGCCGCCGGTATCCGCCGGCTGCTCGTCCGCCTGCGGCCCGAGGAGCGGGAGGTGCTCGAACTCGCCCTCGGCGCGGGCCTCACCCAGACCGAGATCGCGGAGCGGATGGGCCTGCCGCTGGGCACGGTCAAGTCGCACGCCCGCCGCGGGCTGATCCGCCTGCGGGAACTCGTCCAGGAATCCACCCGACAAGAGCAGGTATCGCTGCCATGAAGCAGGAGGAACACGACGTGCACGACAGCACTCGCCACGGGGCTGCCGGCCGGGGGCGGCTGCTCGAACTGCTCGCCGACCGGGCCGTGTTCGGCCTCGATGCGGCCGAGGAGGCGGAACTTGCCGGCCTGCTCGCCGACCAGCCCGCCACCGACATCGACGGCCTCGATCGGCTGGCCGCGGCGGTCGCCGTGGCGACCGGCCGGCCGATGGAGGAGTTGCCCGCGGGCCTGCAGGCGCGGCTCGAGGCCGACGTGGTGCGACGCGGGGCCGGGCCCGTGGGCGTTCGCTCGGGCCGGTC
>SXGQ01147316.1_pt1 | contig 10518 bp, 11 predicted proteins | sample 3178371 | NCBI WGS metagenome assembly SXGQ01 (sample SAMN11356859, study PRJNA531348) | freshwater metagenome | isolation source: freshwater sample F1-20 | place: China: Fuxian Lake, Yuxi | collected 2017-12-25 | reverse complement strand
GCGAACCCTCGTCGACCGTGTCGGTCAGCGATTAGCGGGTGAGCACGTCGACGTTTCGACCTGGCGCCTTTTCCCCGACGCCGAGACGCTCGCCGTGATGGCGCGCCGCGAGCTCGATGTGCGCGCCGATGGCGACACGATTACCGTCGTGAGCCCCGATCGGCCGGGACTTTTCACGTCGGTGGCCGGAGTCTTGGCGGTGCGCGGGCTCGACATCCTCAGTGCCGAAGCCCACAGCGACGAACAGGGCATGGCGGCGTCGCGGTTTCACCTGCGCGACGAGCCGCGCGACGGCTGGGCGGAAGTTATTCGCGACGTGGAGAACGCGTTTGCTGGCTCGTTCGACATCGATGCTCGCCTTCGTGAGCGAGTCGCAACGTATTCGCGACGCCGACAAGAGTCGGCCCTCGGTCCACAGCCACCGCGCGTGCGATTCGATGACTCTGGATCCTCAAATGCCACGGTGGTCGAAGTGCATGCCCCCGACCGCGTCGGCCTGCTCCGTGATATCACGCGAGTGTTTGCAGACAAACGTCTCGATATTCGACATGCACGCATCATGACTCTCGGTGACAATGTGGTCGACACGTTCTATTTGTGCGAGGCAGACGGCCGCAAGATCGCGGCCGCGTCGCGACGTGACGAAATCGAGCGGGCATTGCTCGCAGCTGTGGGTTGAAGTCGACGAACTTCGTGGAAGAGATTTACGGGTACAGCTCGCCATGGTGAGCGATGTCACATTCGGCCTCTCTCCCGTTGCCGTCACATAGTGGCTGACAGCCGCGTCCGACATTCGTCGAGCCCTCGGCGGGCCAAGTCGCGGTTTATGCTGGCGATAGTGAAAGTCCATTACATATATTCCGCGTGCGTGGTGATCGAGACACGCGATGCCCGTATTTGTTGTGACCCGTGGTTCACGCAGCGAATTTATGACGGTTCGTGGTTTCAGTACCCCGTCGTTCATGACCCGGTCGGAAAAATTGGGCCTGTCGACTACGCGTACATTTCGCACATCCATCGCGACCATTACGATCCGCCGTTTCTGCACGAACTACTTTCTGCAAACCCCGGCTGCGAGATTCTGATTGGTACTGACAACCAAGCGTTCTTGCGCGAAAAGATGAAACGTGATGGTTTCCAGCCACGCAGTGTCGAGACACTGACAGTCGGTGCAACCGAGTTGGCCATCATTCCGAACAACGAAGACTCCGAGATCAACATCGACTCTGCGCTGGTAGTGAAGGGTGACGGCAAGATCGTTGTCAATCTCAACGACTGTCCGTATGACGCTCAGCAGATCAAGGACATCCTCACTTTCTGTGGCAGATCCCCCGACTTTGCCTGTCTTCCGTACGCAGGTGCCGGTCCGTATCCGCAGGCATATCGCTTTTCGACAATTGAAGAGCGCACAGCGGCGATCAGCGCAAAGAAGGAACGATTCCTCTTGCTCTTCAAGACGTACTTTGATGCGCTTACGCCTCGGATGGCGATGCCCTTTGCCGGAATCTACTATCTCGGCGGGCGGCTGCGAGATCTCAATTCACTTCGTGGAGTACCTGATGCGGTCGAGGTTCGCGAGAGATTCGGCAATCGAGTGGTCGTGCTCGCCGAAGGTGAAGGCTCGATAGATCTGGAGACGGACGAGATTCGCGGCGAACGTCTTGCACCCTACGACCAAAATGAGGTGGAAGCGGCGCTGCGAGCGTTCGATAGCGAGCCTTATCCGTACGAGAGAGATCCGTCGGTCACCGAGAACGAGTTGGTCGGGCTTCTGTCGAGGGCCCACGCGAATGCTGTCTCGCGAATCACCGACCACCCAGATCGCACGCTTTGCATCAAGTGCCCGGAGACTCGTTACTTGTGCGTCGATTCGACGCGTCCTGGTGAGGTTCGCCTTGCGGAGAGAGTTGACGACATCGGTGCCAGAGAGGAGATCCACATCGACTCGCGGCTGCTAAGCGGACTTCTCCAGCGGAAATATCACTGGCACGGTGCGGAAGCTGGATCCCACTTTGGATTTTTCCGAGAACCCGAGGCATACGACCGCCGCATCTACAACCTGCTGAACTTCCTTCAGGCATAGTCAGATGATGGAGTCGTCGGACGACTCGACAGGAGAAGTCGCGGCTCTTCTTGCTCGCTGGAGTGAGACGCTCTCTGCGATTGCTCGAACCAGATTGGCGTTCACTCAGAGTCTCTACGAGCGCGAGCGTTACCAAGAAGTCTTGCATGTCGCTGCCGACATCAAGGCGGCACTCGACGAAGCCAGTGAATCACGCCGCGAGCGGGCGCACTTCGTGCAGGAGTGGCTGGACAACATCGGTGAGGGAGTCCCTGGCTATGTGACACCGAAGGTCGCCGTCGGTGCAATCGTCGGCAACGATGCCGGTGAGATGCTTCTCGTCAAGCGAGCGACGAGCGGTGTGTGGCTGTACCCGACTGGTTGGGCAGACGTCGGCTATTCGGCGGCGGAAGTGGTAGTGAAGGAAGTTCGCGAGGAGACCGGCATCGAGGCGGAACCCGTGCAGTTACTCGGCGTCGTCGACGGCCTGCGCATGGGCTTCACCAAGTTCGGGATGTACCTCTTGCTCTTTCACTGTCGAGCGACGGGCGGCGCGCTTGCACCGCATCCGCTCGAGACCGACGGATGCGGCTGGTTCGCGCGTGATCGGCTGCCGACCCCGACGGCCGGTGCCGAGTGGTGGGCTGAGCGCGCGTTCGCCGCGATCAACGGCGAGAAGTTTCAGGCGTCATTTGATACGCCGCGGTCACCGATGTGGCGCGGCACAAATGTTGACTGACGCTGCAACGCGCCACTACTTCTCAGTTACTCCGAGTTTTGCTCGCGCAAGAACCGCTCAACTTCGTCGACCAACCCCGATGCGTCGGGTTCGGGCTCGGAGTCGTCGCCACCAAAGTCAAGTTGCAGCTGGTCGTCGTTGACTTCGTCGCTGATGGTCATGCCCGAGTCGATCGCCGTCTCGAGCCGCTCTACGTATTCGACGAGGTCATCGTCTTCGCTGACCAGTGAGTTCACCTGCTCTTCGTAGCGCTCGACCAGGTGCATCACCGCGCCAACCGGCGCCGGAGTGCCGATGATCTCGCACGCTCGTCGCATCAAGGCGAGGGATGCTTTCGGTGACGGAACCTGCGATGCATACGCCGGAACCGCCGCCCACAGCGATGCAGAGGGAAGTGCTGCCTGCGAGAACGCGTCGTGCAGCACGCCGATGATGCCGGTCGGCCCTTCATATCTCGAGCGCCGCAGATTGTGCCGTTCGATGAGCTCGGAGTCGGTGGCGGTTCCGATCAGTTGCACGGGGCGGCGGTGCGCGACGTCGGCAAGCAGCGCACCGAGGGTGAGGAACATTCGCGAACCGAAGTGTTCCGCGACGCCGAGCATGTCGCCGGCAAACCGCTTCCACTGCAGGCTCGGCTCGGGGCCGAGTGAAAGGATGACGTCGCCGCCTGCCCCGCTCACGTGCCAGAGCGTGACCGTCGGCCACATGATCTTTCGCTCACCGTTCTCGCCGAGGCGCACGTGCGGGCGAATCGTGGCGAAGTCGGTGTATGGCTCAGGGCTAATCTCGGCCAACGGCGATGCCGACCAGCCTTCGATCAAGTGCCGGAGCGCGCTCGACGCGGCGTCGGCGGCGTCATTCCAGCCGGTGAAAGCGCTGATGAAGACCGGATTGCGCAGTCGCGGCTTCGACAACCATTGCACTGAAGCCGGCGTTGCCATTACGGTCTGCACGCTATCCGAGCACGCGAGGGGTCGAACGCTATGCAATCGCGACGAGCCAGCGGGAGTACAGTAAAGACACAATGTCGGCGGTCAACGTCACGCCGGTCGTCGTCGCATCCGACGAAGTGCTTGCGGCGTGCCATCGGTTGATTCCGCAACTCTCGTCGTCGAGTCGCCCGATCACCTCGGCAGAACTTGCGGAGATCGTCGATGCCGAACACACGGTGCTCTTCGCTGCGCGCAGCGGCGCAGAGATCGTCGGCTTGCTCACTCTCGTGGTGTTCCGCATTCCGACTGCCGTGCGCGCGTGGATCGAAGACGTGGTGGTCGACGAGTCGGCGCGCGGGTCAGGCGTCGGCGAAGCACTCAGCCGTGCCGCGTTGGCCGAGGCGGCGCGGCGCGGCGCAAAAACGGTCGAGCTCACCTCGCGCCCGAGCAGGGAAGCCGCCAACCGTCTGTATCAGCGCATCGGATTCGTGCGCCGCGATACCAACGTGTACCGCCACGAGGTGTGACTTACTCGCTGGGGTGAGAGGCGAGCGTCGCTCGTCCGAGGCATCAACGGGCGGAGTTTCGTTACACCACCTCGAGTGGCAGTGGCTCCATCCCGAGGGCGGCCCGGTACGTGTTGTGATAGTGGTGCAACGGCCGCTCATTGCGCCCGAAGATCACCTCCTGCAACGCACCGCTGTTCGCGGAGGTCTGCTGGCTCGCACTCATCACGTAGTCCTCATCTCGAATAATCGCCGCGAACATCTGTGCCAGCGTCTTCTCTTGGGCGGCGCGGGCTTCACTTCCCTCTGACATCTCCGTGACGCCACGGCGGAGGAAGAAGGTGATGCGACTCGTGTGCCGACGAGGATTCCTCTCGTGTGGATAGATGCGGATGAAGAAGCATCCGTCCACGGTCGGGAGCAACTGGATGTTGGGGAAGATGTAGTACGCGGGCAGCGTCGCCACCGCGATGTTCCACTGTTCTTTGGGCAGATTTCGCATCGTGTCGATCGCCCTGCGACACAAGAGGAATCTATGGTTGCGACCGAAGGTCTCGTAGCAAGAGACGTTGCCGTGAAACCCGAGATTTATGGTGTTCTTGTGGAGCGAGGGGAAGTGGTAGGTCTCTCCGAAAGTGTCGACTGCAAGCTTCCAGTTGCAGGCGATGTCGTAGTTGTCGTGATCGGCAACCACGAGCTCGTCGAGTTTCCACGACTTGAGTTCGTCGGCGAGTTCACGGGTGAGCAACTCGTCGACGTTGATGACGCCTCGTGGATCAGGGTGCACAAAGAGGAGTCCGTGAATCTCGACCGCAGGCAACCGAACGAGACCGTGGCACGCCATGTCGATCTCGCCGAAGTGGTCGTGTTTGGGTAGGCCGACGAGCGCGCCACTGTTGTCGTAGGTCCAGTTGTGGAATCGGCAGGTGAATCGCCTGGCAGAACCGCGTTCGTCGTCCACCACGAGGGTGCCCCGATGGCGGCACGCGTTGACCATGGCGACGAAGGTTCCGTCGTGCGTGCGAGATGCGATGATGGGTATGCCGAAGTCGCTGACAGTGAAGAACGAGCCCGGCGTCGGGAGGTCGCCGGAGAGGCCGATGACTTGCGGGTGTTGGCGAAAGAACGTGTTCCACTCCCGCTCGGCAAGATCGGGATCGGTGTAGACCGAAGTGGGATTGCGCCGGATGCCGCCTTCGTCGATGTTGACTCCGGCATCGAGTCGAGTGAGCATCTCTTCGATCAACCGAATCTGAGTGTCGTGCTGCATGGGTGCATCCCCTCGCCATTGAACCACGGTCTAAGTTTAAAGTACACTCTAAATATGGCATCAAGAACAGCGTCTGTCAATGCCGTCATGGGACTGCGAGAGCGCAACAAGGCTAAACGACGCGATGCAATCCTCGACAGCACGATGGCGTTGCTCACCGAGTTGCCGATTGCCGAAGTCACTATCGACCGTATTGCCGCACACGCAGAACTCGCCCCGGCGACGGTCTACAACTTGTTGGGTTCGCGCGAAGAAATCATGACTGCATGCATGAATCGAGTGTTGGAGGGCTTGGTCGACCGCCTGCTTGAGCTTGACATCGATGCTGATCCGATCGCCGCTGCCTCGGCCGTCGTCGATTACAGCTCCGCGGCCTTCCTCGAACAAAGCGTGGCTTTTCGAAAAGTAATCGGCGAGATCAACACAGTGTCGCTCGGCGGTCGGCGGCTCTCGTTTGACCCCGGTCAACTGCAGATTGCCGCAATGAAGGCCGCGCAAAAACGCGGAATCCTCCGGCCTGACATCAACCCGACTGCCATTGGTCGCCAGATCTATCTCTCATTCACGGGTGCACTGCATGCGTGGGCTGCGGGTCGGCTCTCTGACGACGGAATGCGAGCAGCAGTGTGGCACGGGCTGTGGTCGGCAGTTGCAGCCGGCGCATCGTCAGAACATCGCGCTCGATTCCTGCGCGAACTGCGCAAAGCGGGCACGACCCTCGCGAAAGCCGGGTACGCAAGTAGTTGATGCTGTTGCGCCAGAGCGCTCGGGGGAGCCGTCTGCGGCACTGCCTAGCATTCGGCGGTAACGATGATCATCACCGTATTTCGCAGTCGGCTCTTGCCTGGTGTCGATGCGGAATACGGCACACTAGCTACGAAGATGTCGCGACTCGCGGCCTCGATGCCCGGGTTCGTCAGCGAGAAGACGTTCGTCGCCGACGATGGTGAACGTGTGACGATCGTAATGTTTGCCGATGCCGCCTCGCAGCAGGCGTGGCGCGATCATCCCGAGCACCGACTTGCCAAAGAACGCGGTCGCACCGCGCTGTATTCCGAGTACGCGGTGTACTCTGCGGCGGTGACGTACTCGGCGAGCCACCGTGGCGATGCTGTTTCCTGACGCGAGCGCGGTCGAGTTCGCACCGGGCGCCGTGCTGTTTCGTGCCGCCGTCGAGCCGATTGCACACGAGCTCTTGCGCGAGATCAGCCGCGTTGACGACGTCTCGCCGTTGCGCACGGTGATGACTCCGATGGGCAAGCCGATGTCGGTCGAGATGACCAACTGCGGTCGTGTCGGATGGGTGTCTGATCGCACCGGCTACCGATACGAGACGTACGACCCGTTGACGGGGAAACCATGGCCGACCATGCCGGCCGTCTTTGCTGAACTTGCCGCCACAATGGCAGCGCGCGCGGGATACGACTCGTTCGCACCCGATGCCTGCCTCATCAACCGGTATTCGATAGGTAGCAAGATGGGGCTGCATCAAGACCGTGACGAGAAAGACTTCTCGCAACCAATCGTGTCGGTGTCGCTCGGGCTGCCGATTCGCTTCAATTTCGGCGGTGAACGTCGAACCGACTCGACCACCAAAATTGATCTTCATCACGGCGACGTTGTGGTGTTCGGCGGTACGGCTCGTCTTGCTTTCCACGGTGTCGGCACGCTGCGTCGCGGGACGCACGAGTTGACCGGCGCGTACCGCTACAACCTCACGTTCCGCACGGTGTGATGCAATCGACGAATCAATTGACCGAGATGGCTGGAGCGTTCTCTCGGTGGTGGTCAATCGCTGCGCGTCTCCGACGCTCGCTCATAATATCCAGAATCACGAGCCCAAGTAACGGCATCAACGGAATGTTCTGGCGGAATGAGTTGAAATCAGTGTTCGTCACGATGCTGACATAGACGCAGAAGGTCAACAGGGTGAATCTGTGTCGTTCAGATAGCCGGTTGCCGAACACAAAGCACACCACGGTGAATGCAAGCGGAATCAGCACAGTATCGCTGAAGACGACTCGCAGTAGCAGAAGTTCTGACACGGAAAGTTTGGTGAATGCGTCTTGGATCGTCATGAACTGCAAGCCTGCGAAATTCGAAGCGATCTGGATCACATCTTTACGGCCAAAATTCCCGGTGAATGGCGTCCTGATGTCATCGAAGCCGACAAACCGAATAGAAAAGAGGATTGTGCCCAATGTGACACCCCCGACGATGAGAGCAGGCACCTCGGCGAAACCAAGTCGTCGGCGCTCCGTAAGCCACCGCCACGTGGCCAACGCCAACTCAGCCGCGATGAGCGCCGCAGCCAGATGCGAGCGCAGCAGGAAGATGATGCCGAACGACACGAGTCGACCAGAGAGCGACTTGTCCGTGGTATATCGATAGACGAAGTACATCATCATGGTCTCGCGCAGAGCCAGTAGCGAGAAGAAGGAGCCGATCAGACCGCAACCGGTGAGATATAGCACTTTTGTTTGACTCACGAGTCCGGGTCCGGCATGGCGATCGATTACCGCGCGAGACAAGGCGAGCAAACACACGAGCGAAACGGTCTTCAATGCCAGTGCCCCGTGTATGCCGATCAGAGCAAGTGGATACGCCGCCATCGGGTAGGGGATCTTTGAGAACTCGAACCACCATTGCAGTGTGCGCGGCCACGTCTCTGATACGAGGATGCGTACGATGCTCGCGTACTGAATCTGATCATTTGAATAGAACCCGAGCTGTGCATTAGCGCCATATCGCAACGCGATAGCCAAGACGCCTGCCGCCCACCCCAGCACTTGCAGTCGCAAGATCAGTGGCTGATGCCACACCAGCACATACACGACCGCGGCAATCAATATCGTTTGCAGCGCGTACAGCGGGAACGACCCGAACTGTGTTGGAGTCACTCCATTAATCCGTCCACGAGAGTTGACAACTCCTTGCAGTCATCGTACGAGTGATTGTCGTTTGACATACCGAACATACATTCCCGAGGCGAAGCCGCAGAGCTTGCCCAAATCCATTACTACACCCACGATGACAAGCACGAAAAGACGCAGCGGGTTGACTGCGAAGTATCCGATTCGACGGCTCTTACGACTCGCAATCCATAGTCGCGCCAACGCGTACGCCGGCAGTCCGATCCACAGAATCCTCGGTGTAGTGATGGCAAGGATGACTCCGACCACAGCGAGAGCGACGTAAACGAACGGAACGATGGTGTCGTCCCGGCCTACCGACGGTCTCGCATAACGCACCGACTTGAGGAAGACACCGCGCAGATCGGCGGCAAAGTTCGTGCCGTGATATGCCACGACAACACCGTCGTTCACGGCGCGCTTCATACCGTTGCGCCCGGTTGCCCGCGCCCATTCTGCGTCGTATCCGGCCCGCAGGTCCTTGAACATCCCGACGGTCTCGAACACCGAACGACGAACGAGGCTGGAGGGAATCACGGCCCGGGTGCTCCCGTATCCGTAGGTGTGGGCGATGGCCGACTTGTCGACGAGCGTGGTGCCGAGCGTAAGGCATACACCCGACACCCAGTCCGCCCGCCCGCGAACGAGCATCTCGTATTGTCGCTCAAGCCAATCGCTCGGGAACGAGAGCCCGCAATCCATGAACGCCAGCAGGTCACAATGTGTTGCATTCACACCCGCAGTCTTCGAACCGCCCGGTGTCGTCGTGCCAGCTTTGAGGATGCGGAATACCGATTGTTTCCCGTATGCGGAAATCCAGGCATCAATGTGTGCTGAACTTCCATCGGTGCTACCGGAGTCGACGAGAATCACTTCGTTGGCCGCGAGTGTCTGGCTGGCGAGCTGATCGAGCAGATAGGTGAGGTTGTCTCGTTCGTTCAGAAACGGAACGACAACCGCGATGGTCTCCCGGTTGTTCACAATCGTCAGTTCGTGAGGTAGCGCTCGAACCAACCGATGGTCTGATCGATACCGTCTTCAAAACTCGTGGACGGAGTCCAGCCAAAGTCTCTTTGCACCACGTCAAAGTCCATGTACTGAATGCTGAGTTCGCCCGTGGTACGCGCAGTCCGCATCTGCTGCAGAATCACTTCCAGAGCCTGCTCGTTGCGACACTTCTTGAAGATCAATTCGAGAACCTCACGCACGGTCCGCGGTTGGTTCGTTCCCGCGTTGTACGCACGCCCGCGAAACTGAGTTGGTTCGTCGCTCAATCGTTCTGCGATGCGCGCATAGAGAGCGACGACATCCGAGGAGAAGATGAAGTCACGCACGTGCGTGCCGTCACCGCGCGGAACAAAGGTTCCGTATCCGAGTGCAGCACGAACGGCATCGGGCACCAGGGCGCTGAAGTTCAACTGTCCGGGTCCGAAGATGTTGCAGAATCGAGTGACGACGATGGGCATCTCATACACGTCGCTGGCATACGTGTGTGCGATCATGTCCGCGCAAGCCTTGGAGGTGTCGTAGGGATACTGCGGCTTGAGTGGATAGTGCTCTCGGTACGGCATCTCACTTGCAGGGTACGCACCGTACGCCTTGTCCGTCGACGCAATGACCGCAGCCTTCAGACCGCGGGCGTGTGTTCGGAGTGCTTCAAGCAGACTGTAGGTGCCGCGCACGTTGGTCTCGAACGTCGTATACGGACTCTTTAGTCCCACACCGATTTCGACCTGTGCGGCCAGGTGGAAACAGAATTCGAAGTCTCCTTCTGCCATCACACGCTCAAGAAACGAACGGTCGCACAGGTCTCCCTGCACGATGCGAATTTTCGGACCAAGACCCTCAAAATGCAAGAACGATCGCCGTTCGATGTTTCGTTCGAGCCCTGTCACTTCCGCGCCCTCGTGCACGAAATAGTTGACGAGGTTGCCGCCGATGAAACCATTCGCACCGGTGACGAGAATTCGCTTTCCGGGCCAGAACGACATGGTGAATCAGCCTACGGACTTCCACTCTGCGAGGGCTGTTTCGGCCTCGTCGAGTTCTGCGCGTGTATTTACCGTTACGTGGAGTCCGCGGTGTGTGTACGCGTTC
>SXGQ01099342.1_pt1 | contig 10519 bp, 6 predicted proteins | sample 3178371 | NCBI WGS metagenome assembly SXGQ01 (sample SAMN11356859, study PRJNA531348) | freshwater metagenome | isolation source: freshwater sample F1-20 | place: China: Fuxian Lake, Yuxi | collected 2017-12-25 | reverse complement strand
TTGGAGTACCTCCGCCCACGGGTGTCGCCGTCACCGTGTAGCCCGTGATCGTGGAACCTCCGTTATCAACCGGAGCCGTGAAGCTCACGATCGCACTGCCGTTGCTACCGCTCGCGCTGATCCCCGTTGGCAGACCCGGCGTATCGTTCACCGCGGCGAACGTCAGCGTGACCGTTGCGGCGGCGGAGGAGAGGCTGCCGTCGGACGCCGTCACCATAAACGTCTTCGCGCCGTTTTCATTGTCCGCCGGCACATAGGTGAGGTTGCCGAGATTCGCGGCAGGGATAACCTGACTCGCGGTCACGTTGGTGCCCGATAGTTTCAGCGTGCCCGTCGCGGGCAGCGTCGCGATGGTGATGCTCGCCAACGGCGTGTTTTCGATATCGGCGTAGACTCCGGTGAAGTTCGCGGCGGTGAAGGTGAACGTCGTATCTTCCGTGCCACTCTCGGCGATCGCCGCGAGGGTCGGCGCGTCGTTCACCGCGGTGACGGTGAGGACAAACGTGTCGCTCGTCGTGGTGGTACCGTCGTTCACGGTGACCGTGATCGTCGCCGTGCCGAGCTGGTTGGCCGCGGGGGTCGCCGTGAGCGTGCGCGCGGCACTGGTTCCGCCGATGACCAGATTCGCGTTAGGGATGAGCGTCGTGTTCGAGGAGGAGGCCGTGGCCGTGAGCGAGGCGGCGACGGTTTCCACGTCGCCAATTGTAAACGCGAGCGCGCCGGTGGCGCTATCCTCTGCAATGCTCGTGTCGGCGATATCCGTAATCGTCGGCGCGTCGTTCGCCGCGGTGACGGCCACCGTGAAGGTCTGCGTGGTCGTAGCCACTCCGCCGTTGGCCGTGCCGCCGTCGTCCGTCACCGTCAAAGTGATGACGGCCGTGCCGTTGGCGTTGGCCACCGGCGTGTAGCTCAGGCTGCCCGTTGTTCCCGGACCCGTGTACGTCACCGTCGGGTTGGGGATCAGGGCGGTGTTGCTCGACGTCGCCGTGACCGTGAGCACCTGCGTTTCGCCGCTACCTGCGGCGATACCCGTGAGGTTCACGGTCTGCGCACTCGCGTCTTCCAAGATCGGCGCCGGATCCGTGATCGCCGCGAGGGTCGGCACATCGTTCACCGCGGTGACCGTCACCTGCACCTGAATCGCGGTGGCCGAGGTCATCGTGCCGTCCCACGCCTTGATCGTAAACGCACTCAAGGTACCGTTCGCGTTCGCCGCAGGTGTCCATACTAGGGACTCGCCGGTGCCCAGGAACGTCGTGCCCGCCACCACCGACGAACCACTCTTGGTCAGCGTCCCTGTGGTTACCGCTTCCACTCGGAAACTTAGCGTGTCGCCATCTACATCCGCTGCATTCGCCGCCGCCAGCAGCGTCGCATGGCTGATCGTCAACGCCGTGTCCTCGGTCGCGCCCGTCAGGGTGCTCACCGTGGTCAGCGTCGGCACGTCGTTCACCGCGGTGACGGCCACCGTGAAGGTCCGCGTGGTCGTGGCCAAACCACCGTTAGCGGTGCCGCCATTGTCTGTCACCGTCACGGTGATGACTGCAGTGCCGTTGGCGTTGGCCACCGGCGTGTAACTCAGGCTGCCCGTCGCCCCTGCACTCGTGTAGGTCACCGTCGGGTTGGGGATCAGGCCCGGGTTGCTCGACGTCGCCGTCACGGTGAGCACCTGCGTTTCGCCCCCACCTGCGGCGATACCGGTAAGGCTCACGGTCTGCGCACTCGCTTCTTCCAGAATCGCCGCCGGATCTGTGATCGCATTGAGGGTCGGCGCGGCGTTCACCACCGTCACCGACGCCACCGCCGTGATAGCATTCACCGAGTCCGTCGCAGTGATGGTCCGGACGCCGGTGGAGCGGAGCGTGACGCCCGAGAACGTCCCCACGCCGTTGACCAGGGCCATGCTGCCAGGCAGGGTCGCACTGCTATCGGAGCTCGTGAGCAGCACGGTCCCGGTGTAGTCGCTCACGAGAGCGTCCAAAGCATCAAGTGCCGTCACCGTCACCGAGAGGCTGCCGCCCGACGTGGACGTGGCCGGGGCCGAGACGCTGAAATGAATCGGTAGTTGCAAGAAGCCGTAGGCGCTGATCGCGCCCGTCAACGGCGAGCCCGCTTGGGTGGAAGTGGCCTCCTGGCCGTCGCCAGTGTAGGCGTAGAGAATATGAAACCCGGGCTGCAGCCCGGTGAGCGCGCCCGTGCTGCCGCTGGCCGTGCTCCACGCGTTCTGCCAGGTGTTGAGCTGGTAGAAGATTTTTTGGGGAGTGGTGGCGTTCGGGCTGAAACCGCTGGTGGCCGCGAATGTGAAATTGGGGCTGCGCGTCGCAGTCTCGTTGTTCACGAGCGGGGTGATCGCCGTAGTTAGGGGAATGGCTTGGACCTGCTGCTCGGTGATCACCGTCACGGTGGTGCTGCTGGTATTACCGACGTAGATCTTGTTCGTCACCGGGTTCACCTCTATTGCCCGGGGGCCGCTTCCCACCGTAACGGGCGTGGTGCTGTTGGTGGCGCCGTCGATCACCGTCACGTTGCCGCTGCCGGTATTAGCGACGTAGATCTTGTTCGTCACTGGGTTCACCACCAGCACCCGGGGCTGAGTTCCCACGGTGACGTTAGTGGGTACATTCGTGGCACCGTCGATCACCGTCACGTTGACGCTACTCAAATTCGCGACGTAGGTCTTGTTCGTCACCGGGTTCACCGCCACCGCATATGGATTGGTTCCCGCTGTTACTGTGCTGGTACCGTTGGTGCCGCCGTTGATCACCGTCACGTTGGCGCTGCCGAAATTAGCGACGTAGATATTATTCGTCACCGGGTTCACCGCCACCGCCCACGGCTGGGTTCCCACCGCTATGGTCGTGGTGCTGTTGGTGGCGCCGTCAATCACAGTCACGGTGTTGCTGCCGAAATTAGCGACGTAGATCTTATTCGTCACCGGGTTTACCGCTACCGTCTGAGGGAGGGACCCCACCGTGACGGTGGTGATGATGGCGTTGGTGGCGCCGTTGATCACGGTAACGCTGTTGCTGCTGTTATTAGCGACGTAGATCCTATTCGTCACCGGGTTCACCCCGATCGCCCGGGGTTCGCTTCCCACTGCGACCGTGGTGCTGGTGTTGGTGGGGCCGTCGATCACCGTCACGTTGGCGCTGCCGGTATTAGCGACGTAGATCTTGTTGGTTACCGGGTTCACTCCCACCGCATACGGAGTCGTTCCCGTCGTGACGCTATTTGTGGAGGTGGTGGCGCCGTCGATCACCGTCACGTTGGCGCTGCCGGAATTAGCGACGTAGATCTTGTTCGTTACCGGGTTCACTCCCACCGCCCACGGACTCGTTCCCGCCGTGAGGGTATTGGTGTAGGTGGTGGCGCCGTCGATCACCGTCACGTTGGCGCTGCTGTAATTAGCGACGTAGATCTTGTTCGTTACCGGGTTCACCCCCACCGCAAACGGAATGGTTCCCGCCGTCACGCTATCAACAACGTTGTTGGTGGCACCGTCGATCACAGCAAGGCCGGAGCTTTGTCTAACGACGTAGATCTTGTTCGTCACCTGGTTCACTTCCAGCGCCGAACCGGTGCTGCTGACGCCCGTGACGGTGGTGGTGGTGTTACTGTTGGCGGCGTCGATCATCATCACGTTGGTGGCGGCGGAATAACCGACGTAGATCCTGTTCGTCACCGGGTTCACTACCACCGCTCGGGTGAAGGCTCCCGCCGCGACGGTGGTGATGGCGTTGGTGGGACCGTCGATCACCGTCACGTTGTTATTGCTTGAATTAGTGACGTAGATCCTGTCCGTTAGCGGGTTAACCGCCACCCCGGAGGGAGTGCCCGTCACCGCGACGGTCGTGGGGACGTTGGTGGCGCCGTTGATCACCGTCACGCCGCTGCCGGAGTTATTGTTAGCGACGTAGATCTTGTTCGTCACCGAATTCACCGCCACCCAACTCGGATAGCCGGGCGACGAGACGTTGGTGGTGGCGTTGGTGGCGCCGTCGATCACCGTCACGTTGCCGGTGTCTTTATTAGCGACGTAGATCTTGTTCGTCACCGGGTTCACCCCGATCGCCAGGGGGTTAGTTCCCACCGTGACGGTCGTGGTGCCGTTGGTGGCGCCGTCGATCACCGTCACGTTGGCGCTGCCGTTATTAGCGACGTAGATCTTGTTCGTCACCGAGTTCATCGCCACCGCATACGGATTTGTTCCCGCCGTGAGGGTAGCGGTTGTCTGGCTGGCGGCAATCACCGTCACGATATTGGTGCTCTGATTCGCGACGTAGATCTGGCTCGTCACCGGGTTCACCGCCACCGCACTGGGGGTGGCTCCCGCTGCGAACGTGGAGGAGTTTGCGGTGGTGGAGTCGGTGGCGCCGAAGATCACCGTCAAGGTGTTGTCGCCGTAATTAGTGACGTAGATCCTGTTCGTCACCGGGTTCACCGCCACCGCGTACGGATTGGTTCCCGCCGTGACGGTCGTGATGATGGCGCCGGTGGCACCGTCGATCACCGTCACGGTGCCGCTGCCGTGATTGGCGACGTAGATCTGGTTCGTCACCGAGTTCACCGCCACCGCGTACGGATTGGTTCCCACCGTGACGGTGGTGATGATGGCGTGGGTGGCGCCGTCGATCACGGTCACGCTGCTGCCGGTGGAGTTAGCGACGTAGATCTTGTTCGTCACCGGGTTCACCGCCACCGCACTGGGCCCGGTTCCCGCTGTGACGGTCGTGGTGCTGTTGGTGGCACCGTCGATCACGGTCACGTTGGCGCTGCCTGCGTTTGCGACGTAGATCTTATTCGTCACCGGGTTTACCGCCACCGCAGTCGGGGTGGTTCCCACCGTGACGGTTTTCGTTGCGGTCCTGGTGGCGCCGTCGATCACGGTCACGCTGGCGCTGCCCGAATTTGCGACGTAGAACTTGTTCGTCACCGGGTTCACCGCCACCGCAATGGGGGTAGTTCCCACCGCGACAGTACTCTGGTCAGGCATGGCCGCCGACGTCACTGCATTCGAAGCCACCGAGGCCACACCCGTCCCGTCGATGTTCGTCGCTTTCACCGTAAACGTATAGCGGGTCCCGTTGATCAACCCGGTCATAACGTGCGATAACCCGATGCTTCCTGCGTTGCTATCTGTACCGCCTGCAGGGCTCGACGTCACCGTGTACCCCGTGATCGTAGAGCCTCCGTCCGATGCCGGCGCCGTGAAAGTGACCGTCGCCGTTGTGTTCCCGGCGGTCGCCGCCGCACCAGTCGGCGCGCCCGGAGCCGCTGCCATCGCCGCTCCCGTGAAGACGGCAAAGGCGAGTAAGGCCAGAGCCCGCATCCACGCGCGGCAAAACCCAATCTCAGTGAAGTATGTAATTGCACCCACTCCGGAGTAGACGGCTCGCTCGCCACCACTTAAACGTGTATGTGATGAACGAGCCAAAAATGTGACGAATGAGGCGGTCGCAGCGTACGCAGAAATGCCCCGCGACGCGGACGTGCGACGGGGCAATCACCCGTGGGCGCCAGTCTGTCCAAGCTTTGCAGGTGGTTATTCCCTACACCAGCCGGATCAAAATTGTCGTGGCCGTGCCCGGTATTCGTTGTCCAACCGCAAGATCGCGCGTCGCCCCAAAAGCAGCGGCGCTTTCACACCCTTGAGTCGCAGCTGCGCACGATCTCGCGAGATCCGCTGGTAACTCACCACGTTCGCTAAGTTAATGACGGTAAATCGATCGACCCGAAAAAACGCCGTATTTGCTAACTGTTTCGACCAGACGACGAGCGTCTGCCGGATCATATGCGGAGTACCGTTGCTTTGGGTGAGTCGACCGTAGTTCCCCTCGCTTTTAATCAGGGACACCTGATCGATTTGAACTAACAAGGCACCGCTACGGCCCGCTACCGTAAACGCTTCAACCGGCGCCGCCACCGCGCTGAGTGCGAGCCCCGCGCGACCCTCCCCAATAAGGAAACGGAGCTTCGTGACCGTGATAGATACTTGCTGGGCGGTATAAGGTTTTAGCAGCACATCGCTCGCGTTAGGCACCGAAGCGGCCAACGCCCCTTTTTCCGACGTAGCCAGCGCCACGGTCAAATACGCGGGCAGCCCTGCACTCAACGCGGCGAGTTTATCCAAGTCGGCCAGCGAGGTATCGAGGAAGATAACATCGGGGACCAAGCTGAGGAGTGGGATCGCTTCGGCCACGGTTTTAACCGCGACGAGCACGTGGATTGCAGCATGAACATCGAGCTGCGCTAGCAGATCACTCCGCGCCTCCGGGTCGCGATCCACAATCAGGCATCGCATCGGTTTACTCATGTGAAACCGCTCCAGAATAACTGGAGGTGTGCCATCGACCGGGAAGGTCTGGCGTTCGGAACGGGAAATAAAACGACACCCCAACTACCAGACCCCGTCCGATCGTAGCAACTAAAGCCGAATGCGATGAGTGACCCAGATATGCGATGAACGAGGCGCACCCGCGGCTCGATAACTCCATCGAGCGCGGGCGGGGAGACTGGCGGAACACCCGCTGAGCGCGGTGCGGCCGCGACTCGACGGTGGTCCGGCCGTGGATCAGTCGGCCCTAAACTGCGGGGGCCGCGCTTTAAATTCCTGGTCCAAGCGCAAGATGGCGCGTCGTCCTACCCGCACGGGTTCTTTGATGCCCTTGAGTCGCAGCTGCGCGTGATCCCGCGAGGTCCGCTGGTAGCTCACCACGTGCACTAAGTTGATCAGGGTAAATCGATCCACCCGAAAGAATGTAGCATGGTCTAACTGTTTAGCCCAAACGACGAGCGTCCGCCGGATCAGGTGCGGAACACCGTGGTCTCGAATGATACGGGTATAGTCGCCCTCGGCTTTGATCACGGAGATGTTCGCCGGTTTCGTTAGGACGGGACCACTACTCCCGGCCGCCTTAAGTGTCTCCACCAACAGACTAGTCCGCGGTGGTAGCACGACCGCAAGCGCCGCGCGACCTGCCACACGGATGCGGAGCTTCGCGACTGTTTTGTCTAGCCGCTGCGGTGAATAAGTTTTTAGCAAAAAATCGACCGCGTTATTCTCCCAAGCGGCAAAGGCGCCTTTCTCGGTCGATGCGAACGCAACGATCAAGGGGGGAACGATCACGGGCGGCAACGCTTGCGACGCTACGAGTTCTTCAGCCCCAATGAGCGTATCATCGAGAAAGATAAGATCGGGCAGCAAGGTGAGGGAAAGCGGGATCGCTGCGGCCACCGTCTCGACCGCGGCGAGCACGTGGATTTCCTTGTACGCATTGAGCTGCGCGAGAAGTTGCAACCGCGACTCGGGGTCATGATCCACGATCATGCATCTCATCGACAGGCTCATATTACAGGTGGAAGCGGCAGCGATGAGGACTTAAACCAAAATACGATGAACGGACCATCGTTGCGACGAATGAGTCACGTGAAACAACTTCCACGCGATCTAAAACGCGATGAACGTCTTGCCTGTGCCCCTCGCGAGCGTGAGCCAGATGCGCGACCGATTCTCCGCGACGGCGCGCAGCACGCGCTCCACGGCGATGTCTTGGTAATACCGACCGGGATGCGAGCCGCCTTCGTCCTCAAACGGCACCGTCGCAAACCGGTCGCGGCACGCGTCCGCCCTGGCAAAGGTCATCGCCCAAAGCTCGTCCGGTGGCGGATAGGCGGCAATTTCGCACTCCGCGCCCGTCTATAGTTCGATGGCGCAGATGCCTTTTCCATGGGTCGAGTAGGCGAACCGAATCGCTTGCTTGGCCGCGTAAGCCTTGGCCTGGCCCAAGCCTTCGGTCAGTGCCTCGTCCCAGGCCTTGGCCTCGTTCACGGCGAGCTTCGTGTTGCGATAGACGAGCACATGGTCGGCGATGTCAGCCTGGCCGCGCCGCCTTTGGCGTTCGATGCGGCCGGCGGTGATGCGGTGCTCCCTCAGGATCTTGCTCCCCTCGATGACGCCCCAGCCCGCCGCCTTCAACGCGGGATCGATTGGTTCGGCGCGCGTCGCGGCTTCGTTTAGGATTTTTAAGCGGAGAGCAGTTTGAACAGCGGCTCGTTGATGTAAAAATTGGTGCGGCCCAGCTTCACCTTTTTCACAAAATTGCCCTTGGTGAGTTGCTCCAGATAACGGACGGCCGTCGGGCGCGAGACCTCCAGGTCGCGTTCGATGAGATCGATCTTGGTGTAGGGATGGCGGAAAAGATTGTTGAGCAGATCCTGGCTATAGACGCGCGGCAGCTCACTGCGCAGGCGGTGCTTGGTGGATTGCATGAGATCACGGATGCCATGCACCTGCGCGATGGTCTGCCGCGCCGTTTCCTCCACCGCCTTCAGGAGGTAGAGCACCCAGGCCAACCATGCACCGGTATCCCTCACCGTTTGGAGATGGTGATAGTAGGCCGCCTTGTTGCGCACGATGTAGCGGCTGAGGTAAAGCACCGGCAGATCGAGCAGGCCATGCAGCACGAGGTGGAGCAGATTCAGGATGCGCCCCGTGCGGCCATTGCCGTCGTAGAATGGGTGAATACTCTCGAACTGGTGGTGCAGCACCGCCATGCGCACGAGCGGGTCGAGCCCGCCGGCCTCATCGTCCGCATGGAAATGCTCCAGAAAGTTACCCATCAGCCGGGTGATCTCATCTCCCTCCTGCGGCGGCGTGTAAATCACCGCGCCGCTTTCCTGATTTCGCAGCACGGTGCCGGGAAGGGTGCGCAGGCCGGCGCGGCTTTCTAACAGGGTGGCTTGAATGGCGAGGACGTCATCGAGCCGCAGAAAGCGTTGTTCGCGCACGCGGGCGAAGCCGAGCTTCAGCGCGGCGGCGTAGCGGTGCACCTCTTTGGCGGCGAGGGAGGAAAACGGTGCGGTGGTCGCATCGCCCTGAAAAAGTTCATCCTCCGTGGTGACGATGTTTTCGATTTCGGAGGAGTCCTTGGCCTCCTGCAGCGCAAGGGTATCGATGAGGATGCTCTCGTTGGGGATGGTGCCGACGACGCCCTTGAGCTCGGCGAGTTGCCGGTGAGACCGGGTGAGCTGGCGCAACACCTCAGGTGTCTCCAAGGCCACGGACGGCGGCAGCGGGAGGGGAGTGAGCGGAGTGGTCATATAACAAGGAAACGGGCTTTTTCTTATCACGTTAGCAGGACATGTAAAGAAAACAGCCATTTTATTATCATGTCGCAGGCGACATGTTCGGTTTTCCGGCGGCGTGCCAAATGGTGCCAACTAGGGTCTGGCCGTTTTTTGTTAGCTTTCTGCAATTTTATAGAGTGATGAACATTTCCGCCCATTGTAGCCGTAGCGCCGGGTTACGACAGTTCGGTCAGCTATAGAATCAACGGTGCGATTTCATTGGAAAATCGATCTGCGTTCTTCGCACTATGCCCTCACCCTCGCCCGCTTTCGCCCCTAAGCTAACAAACAACGGCCAGACCCCTTGGGATTGGCCGGGCTCGAGAAAATCCTTCCTCTGTCTCGGCCCCGGCTGGTCCAGCGCTTCCAACACCCCGTTCCGCCGCCACAAGACTTGGGTGCACGAGGGCGGTATCTCGACCCCGCTCATCGTCCACTGGCCCGCCGGCATTGCGGCGCGCGGCGAACTCCGGCACAGCCCCGCCCACTTCATCGACATCGTGCCCACGCTCCTCTCGCTCGCCGCCGCGGAGAAACCCTCCCAAGTCAAAAGCTTCGCCGTGCCCCCGGCCCCGGGTGTGAGCCTCGTCCCGCTCTTCGCCACGGACGGCGCCGTGTCCCGCAAATTTCTCTGGTGGGAGCATGAAGGCAACCGCGCCATCCGCGTCGGCGATTGGAAACTCGTCGCGCCCGCCCGCGGTGCCTGGGAATTGTATGACCTCGCCCAAGACCGCGGCGAATCGTCCAACCTCGCCGCCCGACACCCCGAAAAGGTCCGCGAACTCGACGCACTCTGGACCGGCCAACAAGCCGCCTTCCGCTCGCTCGCCCTCACCGATCCCCCGACCGCCAAAGCCAAGGCCCAACCCGCGCAACCCCAAAAAGCGGTCCGAGAATAACAACGGTCTCCGCCCCGTCCCCGCCCAACCGACCACGCGAGCCGTGTGCTCTCGTTAGCAGCCGCGTCAGCCTGATTTCTTATCCGCGCGGACATTTGAGACGCACCGGCCGCCGTTTCGGGTTATCGCCCGCGCGAAATAGTTTTCCCGGCCGGTTTCCGTCGAAAATGCACTCGACAGCCGGGACCCGCGAAGGGATGCCCATCAGCACGCATCACCCCATGCCCCCGACTGAACAAGCCCGCTGGTTCTCCGAAGAAGTCTATCCTCACGAACCCGCCTTGCGCGCCTATCTCCAAGCCCGCTTCCCCACCCTCGCCGATCACGACGATATCGTGCAGGAGACCTATTCGCGACTCCTCCGGGCCAAGGCCACCGTGGGCGTGCGCTACCCGAAGGCGTTTCTCTTCACCGCCGCCCGCAACGCCGCCTTCGATCTCTTCCGCCGCCGCCGCGCGCACCCCACCGAGTCCGTCAACGAGCAAACTGAACTC
>SXGQ01738835.1_pt1 | contig 10520 bp, 7 predicted proteins | sample 3178371 | NCBI WGS metagenome assembly SXGQ01 (sample SAMN11356859, study PRJNA531348) | freshwater metagenome | isolation source: freshwater sample F1-20 | place: China: Fuxian Lake, Yuxi | collected 2017-12-25 | reverse complement strand
CAGCCCAACGCCAAGGCTGGCGGGTACATGGTCGATGGCGATCTTCAGAAGATCCTGCCGTTGGTGCGCCAGGCCGTGGAGCTCGGGGCCGACATCATCAAGGCCGACCCCACCGATGACGTGTCGGTGTACCACCGCGTGGTGCAAATCGCCGGCGGCATTCCGGTGCTCGTCCGCGGCGGCGGCAAGGCCTCCGACACTGAGATCCTCCAGCGCACCGAACAACTCATCGCCCAGGGCGCGGCCGGCATCGTGTATGGCCGCAATATCATCCAGCACGCCAACCCAGCCGGCATGACCCGGGCCCTGATGTCCCTGGTCCACGATGGCACTACAGCCGTGCAGGCGGCGGGTTATCTGGCCTGATTCAGATCCGGAGGGCCGCTTTTAGGTCCGAAGATCAGGGCGTTCTCTGGGATCCAGGAGCGTCCTTTTTCATCTTCGGGGTTTCCATTTTCTGAAAACCGAATCAATCTCCGAACGCTGACCCGGCAACCGACAGGTGAACTGTCGTTCAATCCCTCCGACTATTCATGAATCCAATCCATCCCGCTGAACTGACCGAACTGGCCGCTGGACTCAACCGACTTGCCCGGAATCTCTGGTGGAGTTGGGACCAGCAGGCCCAGGAGGTGTTCCACGATCTCTCACCGCGTGGCTGGCAGAACCTCTACCACAACGCCGTCGCCATACTGCGAGAGGTTTCCCCCTACGAATTGCGAGTCCGACTCCAAGAGCCCGGATTTGCCGATCGGGTCCGGTCGGTGTTGCGCCGATTCGATGCCTACCTGTCCGACACCGCCACCTGGGGGGCCTTGAACGCTCCCGCACTGGCCGCCAAGCCGGTTGCCTATTTTTCGGCGGAATTCGCCTTCCACGAGACCCTGCCCATCGCGGCAGGTGGCTTGGGCGCTCTGGCTGGAGACCACGCCAAATCCGCCAGTGATCTCGGGTTGGGTTTCGTGGGTATTTCGCTGTTCTACCGCGAAGGATACTTCCAGCAGACGGTGAATCATGAGAACTGGCAGACCGAGTTCTACACGCATCTCAATCCGGCCAACCTGCCATTGGAACCCGTCTTGGATGCCCGGGGTGAGCCCGTGGTTTGCTCGGTCAAAATCGCTGCCACTGCGGTCCGGTTTCAGGCCTGGCGCGTGAACATCGGTCGGGTCCCGGTGTACCTGCTGGACACCAACCGGCCCGAAAACGAGCCGATGTACCGCGACCTGACCCTCCGGGTTTACGGCGGTGACAGCACCACGCGCATCATGCAGGAAATTCTGCTGGGCGTGGGCGGCGTGCGACTGCTGCGGGCGTTGGGTGTTCAACCGTCCACCTTCCACATGAATGAGGGCCATGCCGCCTTCCTGACCCTCGAGTTGATGCGCGAGAAGATGGCTGCCGGCACGGGATTCGCGGAGGCTGGTACTGAAACCCGAAAGGAATGCCTCTTCACCACGCATACACCGGTAGAAGCGGGCCATGACCGGTTCAGCAGCGACCTGATGGGCTACGCTGGACACCCGTTCACGACAGACCTTCACATCACTCACGAGGCGCTGATGAATCTCGGTCGGGTGGTCGCCGACAATCAGGCCGAACCGTTCTGCATGACGGTGCTCGCCTTGAAGTATTCCCGAGCCGCCAACGGTGTCAGCGAACTGCACGGAGCAGTGAGCCGAGAGATGTGGATGGAACTTTATGGTGCCAAGCATCCGGACGAGGTGCCCATCGGCTATGTCACCAATGGTATTCACCTGGTCGGTTGGATGAAGGGGACTGTCCGCAAGGTCTGGCAGAAGAAGTTCCACGAACTCTATCCAGCCAAGACCGAGGTGGACTGGTTCGCCGATGCCAATTCTCCGGAGTTCTGGAAGCGCTTGGCTGATCCCAAAGTGATTTCTGACGAAGAAATATGGGCCATGCGTTATCGCCTCCGCCGCGAGCTCGTGGAGTTTACCCGACGCCGGCTGCTGCTACAGGGCGGCACCTTCCACCATGGCGACTTCATCACCTTCGATTCCTTCCTCAATCCGGACGCGTTGACCATCGGCTTTGCCCGGCGGTTCGCCACCTACAAGCGGGCGCCGCTCATCTTCGATCAGTTCGAGGCGGTGGTGAAAATGGTCAAGGACTCCGGCCACCCGATCCAGTTCGTCTTCGCTGGCAAAGCCCATCCGCGGGACGATCATGGCAAGGCCTTCATCCAGAAGGTCATCCACCTTTCGAAGTTCAGTGAGCTCAAGGGGCATCTGGTGTTCATCGAGAACTATGACATCCATGTCGCCCGTCAGATGGTCTCCGGCTGCGATGTGTGGCTCAACAACCCCCGCCGTCCGTTGGAGGCCAGCGGCACCAGCGGCATGAAGACCACCGCCCATGGCTGCCTGAACATGAGCATCATGGATGGCTGGTGGCGGGAGGGTTACACCGGCTCCAATGGTTGTGCCATCGGACCTGATTCCCATCCGGAAGACGTGCATGAGCAAGACCGAGTGGATAGCGAGAACCTCTACAATGTCCTGACCCGCGAGGTCATCCCCACCTACTTCAACCGGGACGCCGACGGAATTCCCCGCTTGTGGATCTCCAAGATTCGCGAGTCGTGGTCCACGCTGGCCGCCGAGTACAGCACTTGGCGCATGGTTCAGGAATACACCAACAAGTACTACCTGACCCGCTGAGGTGCCTCCGGACCCGATCCCGGAGACGGTTCTGGGATCGGGTCAAAAAAACGGCTGGCAATCCCATGTTCCCGGATCACGTTTATTATTCATGAAGCAATTGGCGATCGGGATGTTGGGATTGTCTTTGTCTGTTGGAGGATTGCGAGCTGCAGATTCGGCAGCGACTCCCGCGGGCCAGGGCGGTACGGCGGTCGATTCTTCCCGCCGCTTGCTGCCCAACGATGCCGACAAGGCCTGGGCCATCGTGGAGGCCGAGGGAAAGCCTCCAGCTCCCCCGGCTGAGTGGAAGGGACGCCAACCAACCTCCGACGAGGTGAAGGCTTTCCGGCAAAAGAAAGCCTCCGGTTCTGGGATCGCCGCCGATATGGCTCGGGAGTTCCAAGAGCGCTTCAAAGACCACCCCAAAGCGTCCGAGGCACGACGTTTGTATCGTGAATTGCTGGAGGCTGCCGTGAGTCTGGGCAACGAAAGCAAAGTCGCTGAATTGCAGGCCCTTGGTCCCGACCCGGCGAAGGTTCAGGAGGAGGCTGCTGCGACTGCGGTGAGCACCAAGCTGCAAGAAGCCGTGGCCGAGGCTCGCAAGTTGCAAACCCAAGGAATGGAGGCCGTGCTCGGTGATTTCGAAAAGCGCCTCCTGGTGCTGGAAAAAGAGTTTCCTGGCCGCGGAGAGATCTACGCAGCCTACCTCGAGATCGCACAACTGCGCGGCGGCGAGAAGTCCAAGGAGTTGCTGGCCAAGATTCTCAAGGCCGACAAGGTGCCCGCCCAAGTGCGCGCTATGGCAGAAGGGATACAGAAGACCCAAGAGCGCATCGGTAAGCCACTGAACATTGCCTTCACCGCGACCGATGGTCGCAAAGTGGATCTCGCGCAGATGAAGGGGAAGGTGGTCTTGATCGACTTTTGGGCCACCTGGTGTGGGCCGTGCGTCGCCGAAGTGCCCAATGTCGTCGCTGCCTACGAGCGGCTCCACCCGAAGGGTTTCGAGATCGTGGGCATTAGTTTCGACGAAGAGGCTGAAGCGTTGAAGGCCTTCACAGCCAAGCACAAGATGAGCTGGGCCCAATACTTTGATGGCGAAGGTTGGAAGAACAAGTTTGGCACTGAATTCGGCATCCGGGGAATTCCTGCCATGTGGTTGGTGGACAAGAAGGGAAACCTTCGGGACCTAGAGGCCCGCAATGATCTGGCTGCCAAGGTGGAGAAGCTCTTGAGCGAACCGTGAGTCTTTTTATGAATGATGTGATCCATCCCCGAAGTGCTCGGGAAACGATGTCGGGCTGGCTGTATCTGCCCCGCTTCGTGGACAAGATTCGCCTCTCGTTGGCGGGTCGGCTCCATTCCGACTATCAGCAGAATTTCGCGAAGCGGGGATTTGACGCCCAATGGCTGAAGGCAGCGGGGCTCGAGGCCGAAGCCTTCATCGAAGTGGTGCGCCAGACGATCACCGATGGGCAGGTGGCTGACTGGGTCCGAAGCCATGTTCACAAGCCGGCCGAGCAGGCGGCCTTCAATCAATGGCTTCTGCACTACGGCTCCGAGGAGGACCCGGAACTGAGAGCCAGATTGGCCTTGCGCAAAGAGCAATCCGGACTGGCCCATCGCACCGATATTACGACGTTCGTCGACTACATCGACGCCGACGAGGGACGATCGCCTTTGGCGTGAGTTTCTTCCGGGGTGCGTGGCTTCCAGGCCGGCCGGCTGCGTGGTGAGTAAATCAGGTTTTGAGACTTCTCAGCTGGGACTCCTCAGCTCACGTTGAGTTCGCGGCGGATGCCGAACTTGTCGACCCGTTTGCGCAGCGTGGCTCGGGTGATGCCCAGGAGCTTGGCGGCGCGCACCTGGTTGCCTTGCGTCTCCTTGAGGGCCTCTATCACCAACTCGCGTTCCACCGCCGGCAGGACTTTGATCCCGCTCTGGAGGCGGGCCCAGCGGAAGAGTTGAAGCACCAAAGGACGGATGTCTCCGGTGATGGCCGGGTCGAGATTGGAAGCCAGCGCAGGCGACAGCCCAGCTTCGACTGGGGGCACTGAGGGAGCGAGGGCTGAAGGAGTGGATGAACCTGGTGAGGAGTCACCCATTGAGGCTGAAGCCGTCGAAGCGGGTCGGGCTGCTCGCTCCGATTGAACCGATTGGAGGATTTCGGGAGGCAAATCGCTTTCCAGAATCGCCGATCCCTTCGAAACCACCACGGCCCGCCTGAGAACATTTTCCAGTTCACGGACATTGCCCGGCCACTGGTAGGCTTCCAGCACTGCAAGGGTCTTCTCGCCGATGGATTTGGATCCGGCACCCGATCCGCCGATCTTGCGCAGGAAGAAATCGACCAGCAGTCGGATGTCGCCCTGGCGCTCCCTCAAGGGCGGCATGTGAACCCGGACCACATTGAGTCGGTAAAACAAGTCCTCTCGAAACTCTTTGCGAGCGACGGCTTCTTCCAGGGGCTTGTTGGTTGCAGCAATGATACGGACATCGACCTCGAGGGTCGTGTTGCCGCCCACCCGCTCGAAGGTGCCGCTCTGCAGAACACGAAGAATCTTGGTCTGGGTGGCCGGCGGCATGTCGCCGATCTCGTCCAAGAAGAGAGTGCCGCGATGGCACTGTTCAAAGCGACCCGGACGCTGTGCGGAGGCCCCGGTGAAGGCTCCCTTCTCGTGGCCGAAGAGTTCGCTCTCCAATAGGTTCTCCGGGATGGCCGCGCAATTGATGGCCATGAACGGCTCCTTGGCCCGTCGGCTGTTTTGGAAAATGGAGCGGGCCACCAATTCCTTGCCGGTGCCGCTTTCGCCGGTGATCAACGCGGTGGCGTCGGAGGCAGCCAATTGCCCGATGAGCTTGAAGACTTCCTGCATCGGAGCGCTGCGGCCGATGACTCCCAACTCGTAGTCTTGCTGCTCCAACTGCGGGCGCATGGCCACGGTCTGACGTGTATCCCGGGCGGCCTTGAGCGCATTGGCCACCAACTGCTTGAGCCGGGGGACATCGAAGGGCTTGAGGAGGTAATCGTAGGCCCCCAACTTCATGGCCTCGATGGCCGTCTGCGTGGTTCCGTAGGCAGTCATGAGGATCACTGGAAGCTGAGGGTCCAGCTGCCGAATGCGCCGCAGGGTTTCCAATCCGTTGAGCCCGGCCATGCGGATATCGCTGAGCACCAGGTCGGGCTTCAGAGTCGGGATGAGCCGCAGCCCTTCCTCGCCGCTGGAAGCGGTGTGGAGTTCAATATCCGAGCCGTCAAAGATCCGGCGAAAGGAGTATTGCACATCCACCTCGTCATCAATGAGCAGCAGCTTTTCCATCAAATGCAAAAACCTTACGGAGATCTTTCTCGGGTGGCAACCCGACGGAAAGGCGGATTGTTGACCAATGGCGTGTGGTTTGTCCGGGGTTTGGTCCTGGTGCAGTCATTCCGGAGGTCGATGGATTCGGACGGCGAGGATCTCTTCAACAGAAGCCTCCAAGCGGTGACGCTCGCCGGCGGGAAACCCCTCCACCCAAGCCAGCACGCCGTCGCCGAGGTCGAGGACCCACCGGCGCGCCCGCTCGGCAACCGGAATCCGTTGATTGATGAAGAGGTTCTGCAGGCGCGCCGCCTTCGATTGCCCCAGGCGCTGAAAACGGTCCCCGGGCTGGCGATGGCGCAGCGTGGCGGATTCGGGAATCGTCTTCGCATCGAGCTGTTCCCAGCCCTGTCCAAAGGGCAGGGGACGCTTCAGACGCTTCCAGTGGAAGCAACTGCCATCGGGCAAGACACGCTGGCCCCGGGTACCACGAAAAACGACGGCGACGGTCTGGATCGAAGCTTCGATACCTGGTTTCGCTTGGGCTCGACTCGGAGTGGCAACCTCGGCCAACGGCACCCCAGCACTGCGAGCAAGGCGCAATTGCTCGACCTCGTCGAACTCCGCACTCCGCCCCCGCTCCAGCAGTTCGGCCCGCAGAATCGCTCGCTGCAAGGCGATGTGAAGCCGCTCCCAGGGCTCCGGATGGCTCGATTCGCGCCAGCGCTGGGCCTGCTCGCGCAGGTAGTCGGAATCGTGCGCGGCAATGTCGGCGATCCGCGCCAAGACTCGGGGCAGGGCAGGGCTGTGGTGGGTCATCCAATCGGGAATCAACTGGTGTCGGATGCGGTTGCGCGGGATGGACAGATCTTGGTTGGAGGCATCTTCTCGATGGCCGACCTTTTGTCTGCGGGCAAATCGGACCAGTTCGGATCGGTCGAATCCCAGGAATGGTCGGAGCAGGGAAACGCGCCGATCCGACGGTGACGGCGAGAGGTCGCGCATTCCGGCCAGGCCATCCGAACCAGCCCCGCGCAGAAGCCTGAGGAGGATCAGTTCGGCTTGATCCTGAGCATGGTGGCCCAAGACCACCTCGAGCGAACCTGCCGAGAGCGCCGTTTGTGCAAGGAAAGCGTGGCGCAGGCGGCGTGCGGCCATTTCGAGGGACTCGCGCGATGCCTGAGCGGCCGCCCGCACGGGGACCTGTGCCACCACACAGGGTAGCCCCAAGGCCGCCGACTGGGCTTGAACCCAATCCGCATCCGCATCCGCAGCGGCCCCGCGGAGGCCGTGGTGGCAGTGCGCCACCGTGAGTTGCCAGGGAAATTTCCGACTCAGGCGGGCCAAGCTGTGGAGCAACACCATGGAATCCAAGCCACCGGACACAGCCACCACCAAGTGCCTCGGCCCGGTTCCGAACCGCTCCGCCCAATGCCGGCGGAGTTGCTGCAGAAATCCATCCATCAGAGACACAATACTGGATGAAGGATCCCGCCGCCGAGACTCAAAAGGCGAACGCTGCCGCGGACCGCGGATGCCTGCTCTCCGTTGGCTCCCGTCATCGGCAAGGGCCGAGTGCTGGTCATTCACTGGGTTGAGATCGGTGCGATTCTCTGGGCGACAATCGGGGCCGCTAGGCAATCGCCCATCCGCGAGAGTAATTCCGGCTGGAGCGCAGGGGGTGCTTGAAACCGGAATGCGAAGGGGGTTGAAGAACGAGTGATGTGCCACTGCGTTGGCGCATTGCCCCGGCGAGGGGTCCCGCGATAGGCTCACCCCAGCATGAAGTTCACCCGCACTGGCGCTTGGGTTGCCTGGACGCTGACTGCCTTGGCCCAGGAAGGGGTTCCGAAGGCGGCCACCGCTGATCCGTCGGCGATCCGCATCGAATCGCGGGACGGTCTGGGCGAGGTTGAATTGAGTCCGGATGCCCGGACGGCTTCGGCCAAGAATGGCGTGGTGGTCCATTGGATGGGTAGCGCGGTGAGCGCACAATCGGTCACGCTGAGCCAAGAAACAGGGGAGGCCACCGCCGAGGGGGATGTTGTCGTCGAATACGCCGGAGAATCCGGAGAACGAATCCGGTGGAAGGGGCAGAATGTTCGCTTCGATTTTCGGCAAAAACGCTTGGAGGCCGGTCTGTTTCGCTTTGGGGCGGGTCCGCTTTTTCTTCGGGGTGATCGGTTGTCGGTGACCCAAGGCGGCACCAATCAAGTGGTGCTTGGTGGCGAAGTGACCACCGACGATTCGGCGGAACCTGGTTACAAAATCCGGGCCAAGACCCTAAGCATCGACAGCAACCGGACCATTTCGGCCGAAGATGCTCTGCTCTACGTCGGCAAGGTGCCGGTGATGTATTTCCCGTGGTACGTCCGCAAGGCTGATCGTCATCCTAACTTCTTCAGCGTCACTCCGGGTTTCCGCAGTTTGTATGGACCCTACGTGTTGGGCAGCTACCACTGGCTTTCACGCACCAATCTGGAGACGGTCGTGGACTTGGATTACCGGCAACGCCGAGGCATCGGTGGGGGGCCGCGCTTGTCTTACGACTTGGGCGATTTGGGCAAGGGGCGGGGTGGCTTTTACTTCATCCAAGATCAGGCCCCGGAACTCAGTTCGTTCAGCGGGCCCATCGATCCCGACCGGTACCGTTTTGATTTACGGCACTCGGTCACCAATGATTCAGGTTTCGAGTTCAAGGGTGTGCTACGCGGTCAGAGCGATCCGATGGTGCTGCGCGATTTCTTTGAGCGGGAATTCCGCACGGATCCGCAGCCCAAGACCTTCGTCGAGCTCTCCCAGCTCAATTCAAATTGGAGTCTCGATTTCCTGGCACATGCGCAGGTCAACGAGTTCTTCCGGACCGTCGAGCGACTGCCGGATGTCCGTCTGCGTGGCCTACGGCAGCAGATCGGAGTGACGCCAATCTATTACGAGAGCGACAGTTCGCTGGCCTATCTGCGGTACCGTGATGCTCTGGCCGGCGGCACCAACTACGCGGCCTTCCGCGGCGATACCTACCATCAGTTGGTGGCCCCTCATACCGTCGGTGGATGGCTCAACGTGTCACCCCGGTTGGGCGCGCGTGCCACCTACTACGGCGACCCGGAGGGCCTGAACACGGTCAACAGTGACCGGGAACGATGGGTGGCCAACACCGGCGTGGATGTCGGATTCAAAGCCTCGAGAGTTTGGCCAACCTACTCCAGCACCGTGCTCGACATGAACGGGGCCCGCCACATTGCCGAACCTCAGTTTAGCTACGTTTTCGTACCGGAGCCCAACCGGACCCCGACCGAATTGCCTCAGTTCGACCGGGAACTCATCAGCCCAAAGCTGTTGCCCATCCATTTTCCCGACTACACGCAGATTGATTCGGTGGACAGCCAAAACACAGTGCGACTGGGTCTCCGGAACAAGGTCCAAACCAAGCGGGAGGGGCAGGTGGAGAACGTCCTGAATTGGTCCCTCCTGACCGACTGGCGCATCCAACAACGCACCGACCAGACGCAGTTTTCAGACCTCTACTCCGAGGTCGATTTCATGCCCCGCTCTTGGCTGACGCTGACCTCCGAAACACGGTTCAATACCGTGACCCGCGAGTTTCGGGAATCCAATCATCGAGCCACCTGGTCGCCCACCGAGTGGTTTGACTGGAGCATCGGCCACCGCTACTTGCGCGACGACTGGTCCTTGTATGGTGCCGGAAACAACCTCATTTTCAGTAGGTTTCATGCAAAACTGAACGAAAATTGGGCGGTCCGAGGGGTTCACCAATTCGAAGCACGCGACGGCACGCTTGAGGAGCAACAGTACCAAGTCTACCGCGATCTGCGGAGTTGGACCGTCGGGCTAGGCTTCCGATTGCGTGAGAACCGAATCGGGCCTCAGGACTTCACCATTGCGCTGACCATCTCGCTCAAGGCATTCCCGCGATTCCAACTGGGTGACGACCGGGCCAATCCTTCCATGCTGTTGGGGATGTGAGCTCAGTCTCTCGAGAGTTTCACAGTTTCTTGAGATTCGATCCTCCGGATTCCAGCAACCGTTGGATCCATTCAGCCCGGTTCATCGAACAGAGCGCGTGGCTCATCGAAGGGAGACCGACTTGGGGGAACCATCAAGCCAAAAGCGGCACCCACAGGGGGATGTCGCAAGTGAATATAACACACATTGTGCATCCATTGGGCACCTGCCAAATTGGAGGTTTTCCCAAGAAACCGCAGTCTCAGGTCCCGACGAATCTCTTGGGTCTGAACTGCCTCAAGAGCTGCCGAGTCACGGAATTTTCTGCAACTCGGCCTGAGTCCATGAATCCTCGCGCTTCGATTCCAAAGTTCGGATGGCTTTGACGACCTCCGCCGATACCGGCGCAGCGGCATGCCCCCATTCGCGACGGATGTAGGTCAAGGAGTCGGCGATCTGGGTATCGTCCAGAGCCTCGGCCAAGGCCGGCATGTTCAACTCATAGCGGACACCTTTGACCGTGATCGCATCGCGCAAGCCATGCAGGACCACCCGGACCAGGCGTTGTTCAGAACCCAGAACCCAT
>SXGQ01504185.1_pt1 | contig 10520 bp, 8 predicted proteins | sample 3178371 | NCBI WGS metagenome assembly SXGQ01 (sample SAMN11356859, study PRJNA531348) | freshwater metagenome | isolation source: freshwater sample F1-20 | place: China: Fuxian Lake, Yuxi | collected 2017-12-25 | reverse complement strand
TGATGTGGATAATTTTTTCCAATACCTATAATTTTATTAGGCTTAAATGGAACTAAAAAAATTACATCACTAGATTTAAAAGTTAATGCTGTTTTTTTAAAACCAGTCTCAAAATTTCCAACAATTTCAAATAGCTCGTCTTTATTGTCTTGATTTGGAGTTACAAATTTTTCAATACCTCCAATACTTACTCTGCCAACTAGATTTATCATACTAGCTTCCTTGAAAGAGACTTTCTTCAATTTTTAATAACTTTAAAAATAAAGGAAAGTGTAAACTTGTAACGTCATCTGCATACTTTCTATATTTTCTTGTTTTATAGTATCTGAACAGATTTCTGAGAATTTTCTCTATTTCACATAACATTGCACCTTTTATTAGATTCGCGATGAAATCAGTTTGATTAATTTTGGGTTGATAGTGCAAATAAATATTAGAACTTTGTTCTAAGATATTTTCAATTGTAATTTCTTTATTTAGGTAAAGTAAGGTTCTTGTTAGAGTAAGCCCAAGACAGCTAAATGGATTTCCGACTCTTACATAATCCATGTCGATCATTAATGCAAATTTGGTTTTACTCCAAAGGATATTGCGTGGATGAAAATCCATATGAGTTAAAACTGGTTCTATTTTTGAACTCCAATCTGATAAAGATAATCCTTTCTCAAAAATATCCTTTAAGTATTTTCTTACTACTAAAAATTCGTTAGATTCTTTTGAGAGGTTTTCATCAAGGAACTGAAACTGCTCAAGAGTTTCACTTAATCCGTATGGTGCAATTAAAAGTGAGGGCATTTCCGGAAATCTATTCACCAATTGCTCAATAGGTGAACCATGTAATTTTTTTGATAAATAAATCATTTGTTGAAATTGCTTATAGTCAGCAGGGTTAAATCCCTGATTTTCAAAGTAATCAAATGCTCTAACAAAATTTTTACCAATGGTAGCCAAAAATGTTCCGTTCACAGTAGGCTTAATTGACTCTATTTGCATTCCATATTCTCTGAGGGCTTCTGTTAATTTACAAATCAACTCAAGCCGTTCATTGCTTCGCTCTGTTCCGTAAAAATCATTAGCTAAATATATTTTTTTGATAACAAACTTACCTAAATTGGTCTCATAAAGATAAAGTAAATTATTAACTTTAAAGTCAAATAACATTCGACTTAATTTAATGCCGTTCCCTAGATTGGGAAATTTTTTAATTAAGAGCCGTTTTAAAAAAATTGTCTGCATTTATATTGATACACTCATTCCACCATCAACAGTAAAAAAGCTTCCCGTTAAATAATCTGCCTTTTTAGAGCATAAAAAAGCAACTAAATTTCCAACGTCCGATGGATCCCCGATTCTCATTTTTGGTATTTTTGCAACACTTATTGCTATTGATTCTTCGTTTGTAATATTTAGATTTTTTGCTCTTTGTTCAATTCTTTCTTGCGTTCGGTTTGTATAAATTGAGCCTGGCAAGACAACGTGAACATTTACATTATCATTTGCAACTTCCCTTGATAGACTTTTATGAATGCCCAAGAAACCACTACGTATAAAATTTGAAATATCTAAATTTACTATCGGCTCCACTGCAGCAATCGAACCAATAGTAATAATTCTCCCCCATTTTTGGCTTTTCATGCCCGGTAGTACTTCTCTAATAGCTCTAAAAACGGGAAGGGCATAACTATTAAATGAGTCGCCCCATTCTTGGTCTGTGAGATTTGTGACGCTACCCGATTTTGGTCCATTATTACTGTTAACAAGAATATTAATGATTCCCCATTTAATAGAAATTTGAGAAATGACATTTCTAATTAAATTGGGATCTTTTAAATCGCCTTGAAAAATTATGCAATAGTTTTTTTTTATTTTTTCTAATTTTTGGAAAGCAAATTTTAATTTTTCTTCATTACGAGAAACTATGCATACATAAACATTTTCTTTAATAAGTGCCTCAGCACAGGCATAGCCCAAACCTTCACTTGCTCCGAGAATTAGAGCAACCTTTTTCATCGTACTAATCCACTTTCAATTAACCATTCCGCATATAAAAAATCTTCAATCGTATCTAAATTAACTGATCTCTGCCATGGCATAACCCAAGCTCTGCAGTCCTCTCCCTTAAAAGTTTTACCCTCTAAAATATGTTTTCTAGTTAAATAAATTGCCCCGTTTCGAATATACATCGGAGTCAACTCCTGTCTTCTTTGATTTTCATAGGTTTCACAAAAAGGCGGATCAACCAAACGATCTCCATCTAAAAATTTCATACGTGCAGGATGATAAGAGCCTACATCAACTACAGAAATTACACTCTCTGATTGGGTTGATTCTAGCAATGAAATGGCACCATCAATGTCTTCTGATTTTCTAAATGGGGCTGTAGGTTGAAGCATCATAATTGCATCATACCAATTACCCTGACTTTCCATGAAATCTTTAGCGTGTAATACAGCAAATAACGGGCTGATAACATCATCCGCTAATTGGTTGGGTCTCATAAAAGGAACCTTAGCGCCATGTAATTTGGCAAACTCTGAAATTTCATACTGATCAGTTGAGATTATATAATCAGCTAATTTTTTAGATCCCTGAGCCGCTTCAATTGAGTATTGAATTAAAGGTTTTCCGTTAATTTTTTTTAAATTTTTTCTTGGAATTCCTTTGGATCCTCCTCGAGCTACAACCACACCAAGTACCTTCACCTTAATATCCTTTATTAAGTAATTTATACAAATTTACCTTTAGCACAACACATTGAGACAAGTTTTCTGCGAAAGTCTTGGTGGCAATGCTAAGCCGCACCCACTTTGGGATTATAGAATGAGGCTTAAGTCAGTGCTTTTTTTGCCCACGCAGACAAGGCTTTGGACTATGGACTGTGGATAGTCTTGGAGATTCATTAAATATCAATAATGACTTCCGCTACCCTGGTTTTGGTCGAGACTAAGATGAATCATCATAAAAAAACATCCGACAACTTTGAGATCCTGTTGTCGCTCACCATGATATTGATCGATGATGTCGGGAAGTTATATCCGATCTTGTCAACTTACATGTTTTATTAACCGTACCATTTGCGTTTTCCGTCTCATGCATTTAAGTAATGGGGCATGTCTTTTCCTTTTACCAATCGATCTTCTGACTAAACGGATCAGGATGTGGTGTTGTCAGTAGGCCATTACCCATTATGATCATATTTCAAACTATTGTTACTTTCACGCTGAGACTCTAACCGAGTAAGATATAGTTAACCTATGCTTCCTGTTTTTAGAAAAATGTGTGGAGCGCTCTTATACAAGGGAAAACCGTTTCATCGTTCGCTTGTGTCTGCATTAACAATATCTAGCGCTTCAAGGCTGATCTAAACGTACTTTTTTATCACAGTATTACCGAAGCATCGAATAAATCACCAAATTCAAGTAGTAATTTCTGGGGGCTTTCGCACCACGGCTGTCCTCAATACCTTCTGCACCATTTTTCCCTCTATTGGTACGCCTTTCGTTAACTTTAACGTCAAAGTTTGCTATGCGCTCACCCCTGACTTTCTAAAGCAACTTTCCTCAGCAAGACTTCGCTTAATCGCATAACGGCGAGCTTACCTGCCCTAGATTTATCACGTGTATTAATAACCTTTTCTCATATCGACTTTATTAATAAGCTCCTCACCTCTAATGTATTTGTTTAAATTTTCTTCAAAAAGCTTTGTTTGTTTTTCCCAATAACGGTTTGTTAAACCGCCTATATGTGGCGTAATAATTACCTCCGGAATTTGCCATAACTCTGACGCTTCAGGAAGAGGTTCGATCTCAAATACATCCAAACCGGCTCCACCAATTTCACCATTTTTTAGCGCTTCTACCAAATCACTTTCGCATACGCTTTCTCCTCGTCCAACGTTGACAAAAAAACTTTCTTTTTTCATTGCATTAAAGATATTTTTATCAAAAATTTTGGTTGTCTCCATCGTTAACGGCAGAAAATTTACTACGTAATCGGCATTTTTTACTGCTTCTTTGAGTTTATCCAATTTATAAGATTTGCCATTAATGTCTTTAGGAGTCAAAACTGATTGGCATATAGCATCTACTTGCATCCCTAGGTCCATACAAACACGCGCAACTCTTTTTCCACTTCGGCCTAAACCGACAATGAGGCAAGTTTGTCCCTCAAGTTCGTAAGTCTGATCAAAATACCGATCATATGATTCACGAGTGAGCCCCCCTTGTCGTTGCAAATGAAAACAATGGTGAAGTCCTCTTGCTAGAGCTAGCATCATTGACAATGCAGTAGCAGCTACCGCACCTGTCATTATGTCTCTGCTATTCGTAACGATAATATTTCGATCAATAATCTCTTTAATTTGGGCACGATTCACTCCTACCGATCCAAAGTGAATCCATTTGAGTTCAGGCATCATTGAAACGACTTCAGGAGTAATACGATTTCCCCAATAAATTTCTATATTGGTCGAGGGAGCTGGCTGGCCATTATGAACATTAACTGCTTCAAACTGAATGGTTTGAAAAGTTTGTTTTAATCTTTCAAGATGGGCTTGGGGTAATTTGTAAAGCCTTAAATCTAAAAATAAATCACAGCCAACTTTTAATTTCCTACTCATAGTTTGTAACCACTTCCCGGAATCATTTTATAGTGAGCTTTTAATTCGCTGGTAAGTGCAGCTCCTAAGCCGGGTTCAGTGGGTTTTTTAGCTAAGGCCTGACTACCTTGATTGAGCGTGGATGATGACATCTTCGAGCTGAGCTCAAAGGGAACCATTGGAACCTCGAGCCATTCAACACTGGGATGGGAAAATGCCAAGTGGGTATTTGCCGCAATTGCGGCCGAACTTCCCCAAACATGCATGGCTGTTCGTATGCCTAAACTATGAGCCATTTCAATAATTTTTTTTCCAATACTAAGTCCGCCACAATGAGTTGGATCAACTTGAATTACGTCAATTGCTCCAGATGAGAGATAAGAAGAATAATCTAAGAAGCCTGTTAGCGCTTCACCTGAAGCGACGGGTACGCTTGTAGCGCCACGCAACCTTCGAAGATTAATCATGTCGTCCGGATGAAGTGGCTCTTCTAGCCAAATAGGATTAAATCTTTCCAAATCTTTTATACGTTTCAACGCAATTCCTATAGTCCAAGGAGGTGAGATTGTTCCCATGATTGCATCAATCATTAATCCAGTTTTGTTTCCAAGAGCTTCCTTCGCAGCATTAATTCTTTCTAAATCAATGCGCCAATCTTGCACTCCAACACGCATTTTAAACGCACTAAAACCTTTTTCCCGTGCAGATGCTGCATCTGCCGCAACACTTTTTGCATCTATAGCGGCCGATCCACCACTTGCATATGTTTTAAGTGCCGAGCGATCGTTGCTGTTGAGCAACTCATGGATAGGTTTTCCAGCCGCTTGACCAGCAATATCCCACAAGGCTATATCAATTGCGCTGTATACACTGCAGAATAATCCATTCCTACTTATAAAGGGTATTTGTGCTTTTTCAGCGATCTTCTCTGGTTCGAGTGGGTTCAACCCGACCAACCTTGCACCGATAAATCGCGCTACAGGTTCAATTAACTCAGGCGCATAGACGCCAGCGTATGTTTCTCCTAGGCCAATCAAGCCTGAATCCGTGTAAACTTCGACAAATCCAACGCTCTTAAACCCTAGTGGCTGTCCCATGACATTCCCTTTTCCATTTCCATATGGTGAAGATAGGGAAAAACCTACAATTTTTGTTATTTTCATTTTTATTAATAGTAATATTTCATAGATTCAAACACGGGGTACAGCTCGGTTTAAGGGCTGCATAAACACTTCATAAGGGGTTTTAAATTCTAGCCTCTTACGTGGTCGGTTGTTGAGTTTGCTTTCAGTCATTCCAAGTTCCTTATCGGTCAAAGTAGATAGCGGTCTCTCTTTAGGGATGTATTGATGCAGCAAGTCATTGAAGTTCATATTAGAGCCGCGTTGCCAGCTAGCAAACAGCTCTACAAAGTAAGCGGTTGATTTAAGAGATTGATCAATCCTGGCGTGCTCGGCAAATTCCTTCTCGGTATCAAAAGTCAGAGTTTTGACAAACGGGGCAATACCTTCGAGTTTGTTATAAATAGTGCTACTGACGAGCTCTGAGGTTTTGTTGTTGACCTTGGCAATTAACGCACAAGAGCTTTTACGTTCCACTAAAGTAACAATGGCTTGCCAGTGGGCGACTCTAATCACGGTATCGCCTTCCTGGTGACCGATTTGAGTTGGCACTTCAATGTAATTTAGGCGTTCGCTAGTGAGTCTTCTATCCACAATCTGGCCTCTATGTTCTCTACCTCTAACATAATGCTTCTTGCGTTTTTTTTGGCAGCGCAACTGCTGGTAAAGACTGCCGCCCTCCGCTTTATCAACGGAGATAAGGCGATAAATGGTCTCATGGCCGCTTGATCCCAATCAGTTGGATGATTTGAGTGGCATTGCGCGAGCCCAGAGGCCGCTTTTCTGCCAGCAGGCTTGTTTGGGGCGATATCCTTTGAGTCCAGTATTGCGAGCTAACTCCCGGCTAATGGCCGACTTATGTCGATCTAATAGCTGAGCTATCCGGCTTTGGGTTTTTCCGTCTTTCATGAGGATATAAATCCGATATCGTTCTTCTTGTATGCGGGCGTTGTTAGATCATGGCGACTTTGACTTGGAGATCTAGTAGCTTAGGATTCTAAAACATCCTTAGCCACCAGCCCGAATAGATCAAAGTTGCACTTTGTAGTTGAGTTCATCAAGCAATAACACTCGATCTTAACAAGTGTGACAAAGGCATTTCCCAGCAATTTATAATCACTGGCTGCCCCTGGATCGGTTAAGCGTTAACACTATCTGCCTGCTTATCACGAACACCTCTTCTTCAACTCGGCTACGCCGCTCCATTCGGTCGACTAATGTTGATTGCTAATCAGGCCCATTCAGATAACATTACTGGTTATAGTAGCTTATGTTAGTTGACAGGTGTTGAATGTGTATCTTTAATGCAAAAAAATGCAGCCACTGCTGGTTCATTTACTTCTCGCATACGTAAGGTATAGTGATAATTTTTTATTGGCAGTATTCCGATTTTACCGCCGATCATCATACCTCTTCGAACCAACGTTGCTGAGGTGACACAGCCAAGCCCGTATAGAGCGCGAAAAATTGGTTCCCGGTCAGCGCGCCCTTTCATCGATGGATCGGTCTGTTTGAACTGCTCATCTTCTGCGCGAAACCAGTAGTGTCCGTAATCAACATATCCTGGGAAAGCCGTATCATAACCTTTGTACTGCGCATCAAAAATCAATTCATCAAACAAGCCATCAGGACGTGAAAGATATTCGTAATTAACGTAAAGCAAGGCCTCAGGATGATCTCTATGTAACTCTATAACTCGCAGCACTTGCTGCAAAAGCTCATCTAAACCGATCACGTCAGCATTAGGGATATCTGCGCGATTTATCCATATTGCGCCATCACAAGTAAGTTCTTGCTGGTTTGCAAGAATGTATATGTTGTTAACGTAATGGGCCTTTTTCAAAGATGAAATAGTCTTCAGGAACAATTGGTGTGAAGGCGATCCATATTCAATACGGCCCAAGACAGGAACCACTGCAACGATATTTGCATGCTCTGGCTTGAGCGAGTCAGGTAATTCGTTGAGGGCGTACTTATCAACTTTCTCTATGATCGAAACCACACCTTTGGCGCGGTGAGGGGAATTGCCCTGATGGAGGCCGTGATGATGATAAACTGCGGCGTCAGGATCATAGATTATATGGTAACCAGCGCCAATAACGGCTTTGCCCCACACACGATCTTCAATATTCGTGACTTCCTCGTCGAATGGGAAGCGATCCCAGACATCACGCCTTAGCATGCTATTTGCATTATGAAAGAAATAATCCTTAACCTGAATGCGCCGATCCATACCGAATACTATTAGCAAATCCCGCATGTCGACTGGGTTGGTAAAGCTCACTGGTAATTGTCGACCGTACACACCAGCCAAATTAGGTTCGCCTGCAAAATTCGCATAAAGAGTTGAGAGCCAGTTTTGCTCCTTGGGGACACAGTGGGCAGAAAGACAGACGATAAACCGGCCTTGAGAAACCTTTACTCCTTCGTTCAGGGCCTTGCCTGGCAAAAAATTTTTGATATGAATCACGTGTGCAATGGGGTAACGTTTTGCGATCTCAACAGTATGATCTGTACTAGAGTTATCTACCAAAATAACTTCAAAGTTCTTAAAATCCTGTTTAAAGATCATCTCTAGACAGTGGGGAATCCAGCGCTCTTCATTTTTGGTACGGACTATGATGGATATTTCAGGCATCTTAGTTTTTACTCGAACATATCGACAGAGAGCAATTCATCAGCAAGAATATCCTGTTTTGCGCGTTTCCCAAGAACCGTGTGTGCCATTTTTGTCGAAATACCAGTCCCTGGATTACGCCATGTCACCATCGCTTCATTAAGAACAGTTCCGGCTGGAATGGTCGCCACCGATGCCATGGAAACATGATACTTACGGCGAGTAATCCACTCGGTCTCGCTTATTTCTTTTTGACCCGCCCCCTGAATTTTGGGTACATTACGGATATCACGCACCATGGCGATCAATTCATCAGGGGTTAGTGACATCTTATGGTCGAAACCGGTCATCATCTTGTCGAGCGTGAAATGACGCTCCACCAGTTGCGCGCCCATAGCCACCGCAATCACTGTCGGTAAGTAACCCAACTCATGCCCCGAGTAACCTACTGCCAAACCATAACGCTCCTTCAAGACACCCAGCATGGCCAAATTGCACTCAGCTAATGGGGTCGGATAAGCAGAGACACAATGCATCAGCGAAAGCGGAGCGTTGTGGCGTTTAAATATTTCAACTGCTCGATCAATTTCTTCCAATTCCGCCATGCCTGTGGAAAGGATGGTAGGTTTTCCCAGACGTGCCAAATAATCCAACAAGTCATAATTCGTCAGGCTGTGGCTAGCAAGTTTATACTTGTTTATGCGTAACTCTTCCAAGAAATCAACCGCATCAGTATCAAAAGCAGTAACGATAAAGTCTAGTCCTTTGGACTCGGCGTATAACTTCAATTCACGATATTGGTCGAGTGTGAATTCAAGATGTTCGCGGATCTCACGGTAGGTTTTACCAAATTCGGGAAAACGATCATCCTTTGCGTCAAGCGTGGCTTTGATTGCCAATTTCTCGACTGTGCGCTTCTGGAATTTAACCGCATCAACACCAGCAATTATAGCTACATCGATAAGTTTTTTAGCAATTTCTAAGGAGCCGTTATGGTTCAAACCAGCCTCAGCGATTACATAACATTGCTTTGATAACATAAAAAGTGTATTGGTATTCATATTTGTTCCATTTCTACTCACCTACTTAAACCCGTAGCTCAAATGAAGGATTGTGAATGATATCCATGAGATGCGAAGTCGAACTTAATACAGCCGAGCGCCCCACAGAAAAGTAGGTCACCCTTTCGCATCAAATTTATGTGTTTATACAAGTTTTACCCACCCACAATCATATTCAACTTATGCGTATATTAGCAGAGTCAGGCATATGAAAGTGCAGCTACTCGGTGTAAATAAGCAATGCGTCTGTTCCCTGTAAGGCGGCATATTTTTTCAAAACAGGGGGCCGCATCCTGTCGGAGCCATCTACAAGAACTGTCTATTTGTTGACAGTAGCTTTGAGTCCTGCATGGTGCGTGTAATGTTCTTGGGAACTGCTTGCACATTTACAAATCGGTCGCACTATCATTATTGAAAATGGGGGGTCACGATAACAAACTATTCATGTCCTAACTGCTTTGTATGAGCAGTGTCCGTAGTAAATGGCATACGCTTACATCAGATATAGCTTTACCAAGGCTTTGGGGCAAAATTACCGATGAGGAGATGCCAATCAAGAGCTTTTCATTTTCACAGGATCTTCATACATGCACTCTGCGTGGTGCCCCAGCTTGACTTGGTAGGCACCGCTGACTCAACCCAAATAGCGATTACCAAAAATAGAAATATTCATAACGAATGATTTAGATCTTGTAGTAGTTCCGATACCAGTCAACAAACCGCTGGACACCATCTTTGACCATCGTGGTGGGTTGGTAGTGAAATTGCTCAACCAGATCGTCCACGTTGGCGTAGGTGTCGGGCATATCACCAGGCTGTAGTGGCAGCATTTCTTTGGTGGCTTTTTTACCCAGAGCGTTTTCTATCGCAGTAATGTAGTCAATCAGTTCCACCGGCTGGTTGTTGCCAATATTGTAAACCCGCCAAGGGGACAGGCTGGTGCCAGGGTCGGGGTGTTTACTGTCCCACTGCGGGTTACTGGGTGCAGGGTAGTCTAGCGTGCGAATGATACCTTCGACAATGTCGTCCACATAGGTAAAGTCGCGCCGGTGCTTGCCGTAGTTAAAGATTTGAATCGGCTCCCCCGCAAGAATAGCTTTCGTGAACTTGAACAGCGCCATGTC
>SXGQ01019636.1_pt1 | contig 10521 bp, 5 predicted proteins | sample 3178371 | NCBI WGS metagenome assembly SXGQ01 (sample SAMN11356859, study PRJNA531348) | freshwater metagenome | isolation source: freshwater sample F1-20 | place: China: Fuxian Lake, Yuxi | collected 2017-12-25 | reverse complement strand
GGCGAGATCGTCCTGCTCGCCGGGATCGGCCCGCAGGTTGAAGAGCTGCACCCGCTGCTGCTCGAAGTAGAGGAGCAGCTTGTGCTCGCCGGCGCGGATGGCGGCGCCCGGACTCTGGCGCCCGTGGTTGCTGTAGTGGGGGAAGTGCCAGAAGAGGGCGTCGCGGGCCGGGGCGGGCCCGCCGCGCAGCAGCGGGGCGAGGCTCACGCCGTCGCGGTGCTGGTCGGGCAACGCCGGCAGGCCGGCCAGCTCGAGCACGGTGGGGTAGAGATCCGTGGTGATCACTGGGACGTCGCTGACCCTCCCGCCGCGGACGCCGGCGCCGGGCGCGCGGATCATCAGGGGCACGCGGATGCCGCCCTCGTAGAGCCAGCCCTTCGCGCCGCGCAGGGGAAGGTTGGCGGTGGAGTAGGCGCCGTCCAGCGCGGTGGCGGCGACGACGCGGTCGGGCCGGCCGAAGTTGGCCGCGGCCATCCCGCCGTTGTCGGAGACAAAGATGACGATGGTCTGCGCGGCGAGCCCGAGCTCGTCGAGTTTGGCGGTCAGGCGCCCGAAGTTCTGGTCCAGGTTCTCCACCATCGCGGCGAACACCGGGTTGTCCTGGTGCTGGCGGATCTTGACCGAGCGGTTGGAGAAGACCCGGTGGGCGGCGTATTCTTCGCTGCCGGCGAGCGCGGCCAGTTCCGCGCGGGTCGGCGGCCGGGCGTCGTCCGGATTGCCCTCGAGGACATAAGCGGGCCCGGCGGGCGACGGACGAGCAGCTAGCTTCGCCCGGTATTTCTCCACCAACGCGGCCGGGGCCTGGATCGGGTCGTGCACGGCGAAGTGGGAGAGGTACAGGAAGAAGGGCCGCGCGCGCTGCTCCTCGATGTAGCGCAGGGCCTCGTCGGTGAGCCGGTCGGTGAGGTACTGGCCGGGCTCGTCGGCGATCCCCTCCAGCTTGAAGGGGGCGTGGAAACCCGGGTTCGGCCAGCCCTTGTTCCAGCGGGGGACCTGGACATCGAAGCCCTGGGCGCGCGGGCCGTGGGGTTCCTCGCCGAGGTGCCACTTGCCGAAGTGACCCGTCGCATAGCCGCGGGCGCGCAGGGCCTCCGCTAGCGTCGTCTCCTCCAGCGGCAGATGCTGGCGCACGGGCGCGTTGCGCAGGCGCTGGAAGGGGAACTCCTTGCGGCCGGGCAGCCAGTCGGTGAGGTGCAGTCGGGCGGGATACTTGCCGGTGAGGATGCTGGCACGCGTGGGGGAGCAGACGTGACAGGCCGCGTAGGCGTCGGTGAAGCGCACGGACTCGCGGGCGAAGCGGTCGAGGTTCGGCGTCTCGTGCAACGTGCTGCCGTAACTACCGAGGTCCCGCCAGCCGAGGTCGTCGATGAGGACGAGAATGACGTTGGGCGGTCGGGTCGGGGCGGCCACCGCAGCGGCGACCGAGAGAAGGGCAAGGGCGAGGAAGGGGAGGAGTGGCATCGGCGGAAAGGCTCAGAAATCACGTTTCACGCGGAGGATGTAGTCGCGCAGGCGGACGCTGCCATAGCGGCTGTAGAAAAAGGGCGCCCGGTTGTTGCCGGCGTCGAACGGCGGTTCGGTGCCGAGGACGTTGTTCAGCGTGAGCTGCACGGAGAGCCCGCGGAGGTAAGGCCAGCGGTGGCGCGGGCCGAAGGCGTGGCTGATGCCCAGATTGTGGTAAGTCTGCGCGGCGACCTGGAAGCCGCCCTGGGGCCCGGTGCTGGTCGTGATCAGGGTGGGATTCGCCGCGCCGAGGTAAACGGGGTCGCCCGGGGCGCCGGCCTGGCGGTAGCCGCCGTGGTGGACGGCGCTCCAGGAGGCCCGCCAACCGCGGCCCCCGGACCAGCTGAGCGTGAGGTTGGCCTTCGCGCGGTTCGTGCCCCCGGAGTTTGGGTAACCGACATACTCCAGCGCCGGGTAGCCGATGGCGGGGGGCAGCTGCAGGTTCTCCGTCAGGGTCGCGCGGGCGCGGGCGGCGAAGACCCCGAGCGGCGTCGCGCGGCGGTAATCGACCGAGGCGTCCCACCCGTCGGTGAGGCCATCCCCGACGTTGTAGAACGCGAACGTGAAGAGCTCAATGCGGCGGGTGGCCGGATCACGCTGGATGCTGCCCGCGGGGGCGCGGTCGCCCATATTGGCGAGCTGCTGCACGTTGTTCACGTTGCGGATCAGACCCGACTTGGCGATCCGCCAGTACTCGAGGTTCACGCGGAGGTCCTTGAGCGCGCCCTGTGGTTCCCAGATGACGCCACCCGCCCAGTTGCGCGAGGTCTCGGGACCAAGGGACGGATTGTTCCCGGCCACGCTCAGCGAGGTGTAACTGGTGCCGGTGACCGGGTCGAAGAAGACGGCCGTGGGATTGGCGGCAGCCAGGCCGCCGGTGTTGATCCGTTGCGTGAGCTGGGCGAAGGTCGGCGGGAGGAACGCCTCGGCGTAGGAGGCGCGGACGGTCAGCTCGCGGAAGGGCTGATATTTGAGGCCGAGGGTCGGCTTGGTGGCGCGCAGCCGCGCGATGTCCTGCCGGCTCTCGGTGGCGCTGCGGGTGATCCGGGGAAAGGGAGGCGAGTCGGGGAAGACGTTTACGCGGCCGTCCGGGTTCGTGTAGACTGCAAAGCGCTCGGCGCGGATTGCGGCCTGCAGGTCGAGCCCGCGGAGCAGCGGACGCTCGTTGCGGCCGGAGACCAGGGGCAGGCTGATCTCCGCGTGCGCCGCGGAGGTGGAGATGCGCTGCCCGATGAAGTAGGAGTGCTGGTTGGTCGGGTTCGCGGTCGCGGGCGGGAGCGGGGGGAAGGTGCCGCCGACATAGGCCTGGGGCAGGCGCTCCGTGTAGATCTCGGTGCCTAGCGTGAGCACCGGGCGGCCGCCGGGCAGGTCGAGGACCGGGCCGGACCCGCGCAGGTTGTAGTCAAGCATCGTGTCGCGGTTGTAGCCGGTCCAGCGGCCGTAGTAGCGCTCGAGCTCCAGCGGGTTCGCGATGGTGTCCACGAAGGGATTGAGTACGCCGGTCCACAGCAGCGGAGCGTTGCCCCCGAAGGTGGTCGCGTTCGTCAGGTTCATCAGCGGGTAGTCGATCTTCTGCGACGTCACCGAGTAGTTGACGTCCGCCGCGACCCGCCAGTCTCCCGGGAGTTTGAGCAGCGCGCCGAGGACCCCGCCGCCGACCCAGTTGGCGACATCGTTCGGGACGGACTGGCGCAACGGGATCGGCAGGCTGACGAACACGTTCTCACGGAAGGGATTTGCGGGCGAGTTGCCGGGCACGGCGAACTGGTACGCGCCGTTGCCGAGCGGGACCCATCGGGCCTCGAGGGTGGTGCTCCGGTTGAAGGCGAAGTCAGCGAACAGGCTCAGCCGGGAGTTCACCTGATGGTCGACGCGGGCCATCAGCGCCTCCTTGCGCGGCACGTGGACCAGCGTGCTCTCCAGTCCGCGCCAGACGCTCGGGGAGAAATCGAGGTTGTAGCGCCCCGCGTTGGCGAGGAGGCCGGCGTCGAGCGCCGCGCGGGGGGTCGAGGACGAGGTGCCGTAGGGGATGTGGGTGAGGCGCGAGTTGAGGGGCTGCCCGGTGGACTTGAGCGTGAGCGTCGCGGTCTGCGCGTTCGCGAAGCCGTTCACCGCGGCGTTGTTCAGCACAATGTTGGGGGTCGCGCCGCTGGTGAAGGTGGCCGTCGGCGAGTAGAACGTCGCCGGGCTGTTGGCGACCGCCCGGCGGAAATTCTCCAGCAGGAAGGGACGGTCCTTCAGGCGCAGTGGCTTGCCGTCGGAATAGCTGCCACTGACGGTCACGTGGGTGCGCCGTCCCACGGAGAAGCCGTAAATGCCGCTGACGGTCCGGATGGGGGCGTCGGTGTCGAAGGGGTTCTGGTAGCTGGCTGAGACCTGGCCCCCGGTGTAGCTACGCTTGAGGATCACGTTCACCACGCCGCCCACGGCCGTGCCACCGTAAAGGGCAGAGGCGCTGCCGGGCAGCACCTCGACGCGTTCGACCGCCGCCAGCGGGATGCCATTTACGTCCGGTTGGAAGGTGACGCCGCGGTTCGCGAGATTCGAGGTCCGCTGGCAGTTGATCAGGATCAGCGTCTGCGAGGCGCCGAGGCCGCGGAGGTTGATCGAGCTGGAGGCGCCCAACTGGTTGGTGAGCGCGCTCGGGTCGATCTGCGCGTTCATTTCCATCACGGAGTTCTGCGTCAGGCTGTCGCGCAGCACCTCGTCGAGGTCGTTGCGCCCGGAGGACTCGATCTCATCCGCGCTCAGGATGTAGTACGCCTGAACGTCGTTGATCCCGCGCGGGATGTCCATGTTCGCGTCCGTGAACGGCACGGGCTTCTTGTCGAAGACCTTGAACTCGGACAGCACGCGGACCTCCTCGGCGGAAGGGGCGGGCGCGGAGGGGGCCGGTGGGCGAACTTGGGCCGCGGCGGGGCCGGCGGCGGCGAGCATTAGGGCAGGCAAAAGCCGGGCGGGGACGACGGGGCGGGGTATCACGGGGCCGGAGCGGGTTTCGTGGTGACGGTCGGAGGGTAGAACCACCAGCTCGATTCAAACTGAGAGTTCGAGGGACAAAAGTTAAGTCCTATCAGTGGCGACTGCGGTCGGGGATTGACCCGCGTCGTGGGGAACGAAATTTTTGGACCGCCGTCGGCTGACGCCTCCCGGGCACGGCCAATTCAGCGCACGGCAACGGGCGGTTGCGTGCGCGATCCAACTGTGGCGCCGAGAATCCGGCGCTGGGGCCGGTTCAAATCGGGCGCGGGGGCGCGAGCCGAAAAGGAGGCGACCGATCTTGGGGGGGGCGGCGTTTTCCAGCGGGGATCAGACTACCACCTGCGTACCCCCGAAGGTGACGAGGGAGCTCCCGGCGAAAGATTCGTTCCAGAGGAAGTCCGAGCAGCGGAGGTACTCCAAGGCGACCTTTTCCCCAAGGAGAATCCCTTCGATGGCGTCCGAACGCCAGTGCACCCCAGCGAAGTTCCGGCCGATCGACATGTTGGCCGCCAGCTTGTTGAGTTCCCCGCCGACGGTCAGGGCGGGACCGGTATAGGGCAGCAGCGCGGTACCGTCGCGACTGGCAACCACCGGATTGCTGATGATAGCGTTGGAGTCGAAGAAGGCCTTCAGGACCGTGACGCAGGCCCCGGCGATCGTGGCGTGGCCGGAAGGGTAGGCCGGGTGCGTGGGGCAGCCTTCGGCGTAGGCTTGGGCGAGCAAGTACGATCCCTGCCGCGCCCAGATCTGCGGCAGTACGGGGGAGCTCAGCACATCGGCGTGCACGGGATAGGGTTCGCCAGCCGTGAGGCTCCGGTGCACGCGCTGGGCGTACTCCTCGGGCCGGAGGCGCCGGTGGAATGCCCACTTCTGCGTCCAAGCCGCGCGGAGGGAGTCGACGGCGATGCGGGCGACCTGGTCAAGGATGTGAGGTCCGCCGAAGGTAGCGAACGGAGCCTCTGCGGTCTTCGTGAGGTAGGGGTTACCCGGGTTCCGGCGCGTGCCGCTCCCGAGAAGGATGAGGGCCGCGTTGAGGAAGGCCTGATACGAGTAGTCTTTGTGGACGAATTCTCCGAGGTCGCGGCCATTGCGCAGGTAAACCGGACCGCTGACCACCGGGCCGGAGCGCGGGGTGCCGTTCTGCACCGCCAGCCAATCGGACTCGGCGGTGAGGAAGTCCACGCCAGGCGCGGGGACGGGATACTTCTGGTCGTAGGTGATGGGACCGGTCGGAATCGGCTTGAAGAGTAACTGCGAGATATAGGGCCCGGTGAGGTTGCCCAGACTGCTCGCCCGGAAGAGGGTGTCTGGCACCACGGTGGCGCCGTACTTTGGGCCGCGAAAATCGCTCAGGCGGGACAGATCGGCGCAGGCGTCGATTACCGCGCTCGAGGTGGCATAGTCTGCGAATGGGAGGTCACGCAGAACTGCGTGCCAGTAGCACTCCACCATCTCTCCCGCCGTCTCCGCTGAGGGAAAAGACGGCGCTGCGCGCATCGTCAGGTCAAACGGATCACAGCCCTCCATCAGGTAGGTCCAGCCGGCCTGCGGGTTAGCCAGCTTTGCCGTGCCCCCCAGCGGCACGGCGGCAAAGTCGGCTTCGACGCCCGTGCTACACGCCTTTCGCAGAGCGTCGTAGGCGGCGGGCAAGACGCGGCCCCGCGGGTCGTGGGGAAGCGCCTTGGAGAAGTTTCCGGGGAACCCAGGGATGCTCTCGTCGGCGTTAACCGGGTGCTCAACCGGCGAGGTACCGGCGAGCAACTCCTGCGCGGCTTTAATGCGGACTTGGAGGGCGTTGCCCCGCCGGGTCTTCGGCAGGCTGCGCAGCAGGTTCTGAAACGCGACGCCTTCAGGTTGGGAAGCGACTGCCGTCGTAGGAACAATTGAGCTCGCGGCAGCCAGCGTACCGATACTGCTAAGAAATGCGCGCCGCTTCAGGGGCGCGCTGGCGGGGCCGGAGGAGCTTGAGTTCATCGGTAGGGTAGGAAATCCGCCTCGGCGGATGACCGTCGGCTGGCGGGCAAGTCTGCGTGGTTCTTCCTCGGTCGAAGCCGGAGTTTTAGCCGACCGTCTAGGGGGATGCCGAACATCCCCCCTTTTGACAAGAATTTTACCAAGCGCGCGCAGGGGGTGAGTATGATGCAACCTAACTGATGGAAAGTCGGATGCATTTCCGCGATGGTCACTCCGGGTTGGTGGCGAGGAAGCGATCGATCTCCGCCCAGTCGGTGGCCGGGAGGTGTAGTCCGACCGCTGGGATCAGTTCGCGGATCTGCCCGAGCCGGCGGGCCCCGACGATCGCAGCGGTGACGGCCGGATGACGCAACGTCCAAGCCAAAGCCACTTGTCCCGGGGTGGCGCCGTGGCGGCGGCCGATGTCGCGGAGCACGTCGACGCAGCGCAGGTTCCGCGAGAATAGAGGTTCCTGGAAATGCCGGTTCTTCTCACGACGCCAGTCGTCGGCGGGCAGCGCCGCGAGCCGCTCGTGGTTCCACGCGCCGGTCAGCAACCCGGACTGCATCGGCGAGTAGACGAGCGTTCCGATGCCCTCGCGCTGGCAGTAGGGAAGGATCTCTGGCTCAATGTCGCGGCGCAGGAGGGAGTAGGGTGGCTGCAGGGAGCAGACGGGTGCGATAGCGGCGGCGCGGCGGAGCTGCGCCACGTTGAAATTGGAGACGCCGATCCAGCGTACCTTGCCCTCCTGCCGCAGCTTCGCGACCTCTGCCCAGCCCTCCTCGATCTCGGCGTCCGGTTCCGGCCAGTGAATCTGGTAAAGGTCGATCGTCTCGACGCGCAGGCGCCGCAGGCTCGCCTCGCATTCGCGGCGTACGCTATCCGCGCGCAGGCTTTTACCGATCTCGCGTTGTTCGTTCCACACGCGGCCGCATTTGGTGAAGACGTACGGCCGGTCCCGTACGCCGTCCAAGGCCCGCGCGACGACCTCTTCCGAATGCCCAAGACCATAGACGGCGGCCGTGTCGATCCAGTTGATCCCGGCGTCGAGGGCCTCGTGGATTGCCGCGATGCTGTCGCGGTCGTCCTGGCCGCCCCAGCCAAACGCCCAGCCGCCGCCGCCAATGGCCCAGGCGCCGAAGCCGAGCGGGGTCAGGTTCAAGTCGGAGATGCCAAGGGGACGCGTCTGCACGCCGGCAGTGAGGCGGCACCGAGGGGCGGCGCCAACGTCAATTATGCAGGCCCCCAATTGGCCTTGAGCCCGGGGCCCCGGCCGGCAGGGTGCGGGAGGATGGATGCTGCCTCGCCCACCGCCCCAGACTCGAGTCGCCTGCCGCGTCATCTGGGCGTTTGGAACGGGGCGCTGCTGCTCGTCACCTACACCATCGGGGTGGGGATTTTGCAGTCTCCCGGAGTGGTGCTGCGCAACACGGGCTCGGTTGCGCTGGGTTACGCGGCCTGGCTGGTCGGCGCGGTGGTGGCGATTTGTGGGGCGCTCGTGATGGCGGAATTGGCGGCGCGGACTCCTCGGTCGGGCGGGACTACGGTATTCCTGAGGGAAGCCTACGGTCCGCGAGCCGCCTTTGTCTATGGGTGGACCGCGCTATTTCTCGCCCCGCTCGCGACGGCGGCGATCACCCTGGTCAGCGTGCGTAACCTAGGTGTGATTCTGGGCTGGTCTCCCGGGCTGCAGACGGCCGTGGGGGTGTCCTGGGTGGGCGCTATCACTCTGTTGGCCATGCGTTCCGGGCGGGTGGTCGCGCGGATCGTGGGCGGGGTAGGCATCTTCAAGATTAGCGCCCTAGGTACGGTGGTGGTGCTTTGCTTCGCGACTGACGGGGCTCCGGCTCCGGCTGCTGCGACCGCTGGACTGCCGGTACCCGAATCGCTGTGGGTGGGTTTCGGCCTCGCGGTGGTGGCTACGATGTTTGCCTACGACGGTTGGGATGGACTGGCGCTCGTGGCGGGGGAGGTGCGGGATCCGGCGCGCAACTTGCCCCGCGCCACACTGCTTGGGATGGGCATCATCCTCGCGGTCTATCTCGCGGTGAATTCCGGTTTCCTCCACGCCTTATCCCCGGCGCAGGTAGCGACCACCCCGACGCTCGCCGCGACGGCGATGGAGCGAGTGCTCGGCGCCGAGGCCAGCCGGGTAGTCACAGTCTTCGTCGCCTGTAGTGCGGCGAGCACTGTCTTCAGTTCCCTGCTGTGCAACCCGCGAATCTTCTTCGCGCTCGCCGAGGAAGGACAGTTTTTCCGCGTCGCGGCGCGCGTGCACCCGACTTGGGCCACTCCGTGGGTCGCGACGCTGGCGTACGGGGGCCTGACGGCGACTTACATCGCCTCGGGGGGCGGGTTCGAGACCCTGACGCGATACCTGATCCTCGGCTTCCTGCCGATTTACGGTCTGATCGCCTTGGCGGCGGTCCTAGCCCGCCGCCGGGGACGTCCCGCCGTGTTCGCGATGCCTTTCTACCCCTGGCCAGTGATTCTGATGCTGGTCTACGTCCTCGCAGGTCTGGCCAGTGGGTTCGCGGGCGACGCCGCTGCAGCGGCCGGGGGCCTCGTTCTGATGGTCGCCGGGGTGGGGGTGCACGCTTTCTGGTCGCGGCTACGCGGCTCGACGCGGGCGTGAACTAATTGATACCGCTGGAGCCGCTGTCACCGCTCGTCCCCTACTATCCCTTATGAACCCGCGGATTGGCCTTCCACTACTTGCCGGTCTCTTGCTGCTTTCCGGCTGCTACACGAATCCTGTCACGGGTCGTCGGTCGCTGGTCCTGCTTTCCCAGGGCCAGGAGGCGCAGTTGGGCACCGAGTCATTTCAGCAGATCCGTCGGAAGGAGAAGGTCGCCGCCGATGCGGGCGCCAACGCGCGGGTCCAGCGGGTGGGGCAGAGGATCGCCGCTGTGGTGGGCGAGGCGCTGCCGGGCGCGCGCTGGGAATTCGTCGTTTTTGAATCCAAGGAGCTCAACGCGTTCGCGCTCCCGGGTGGGAAAGTCGGCGTGTACACGGGCCTTCTGGAGCTGGCCGAGAGCGACGCGGAGCTGGCGACGGTGATGGGCCACGAGATCGGGCACGTGGTGGCGCGCCACGGCGCTGAGCGGATGTCCGAGGCGATGGTAATCGCCGGGGTCGGCATCGCGGGCTCGCTCGCGGTGGAGGCGAACAGCAACGACCCCCGGATGCGTGACCTCTTCGCCCTCGCTTATGGCGGCGGCACCACGCTGCTGCGAGTGCTCCCGCACTCCCGGGCCAACGAGACCGAGGCCGATCGCATGGGCATGCTCTACGCCGCGCGCGCGGGTTACGACCCGCGTGGAGCGGTGTCGTTCTGGCGCAAGATGGCGGCACGTAAACAAGCTACCGCGCCGGGTCCCCGGATGCCCGCCTTCCTTTCCACGCACCCGGCGGACGAGCGGCGAATCGCAGATTTGGAGGCGTTTCTCCCGACGGCGTTGCCGGTTTGGGAACGGTCCCGCGGCCCAGCGCCCACCGGTGGTGGCTGACGAGGAGGTTAGCGCCGCTCTCGGTCGGGCGTCTCGCTCGCGGCCTGATGGTCGGTGATCAGCTTGCAGAGTCGCCCGAAGTCGAGCGGCTTCTGGAGTTGGGCATCCATGCCGGCGTCAACGCAGCGGCCAAAGGTGAGCCGGGATACGCTCGCGGTCAGGGCGATGACCAAGGTGCGACTGCCGCCGGCCTCGATTTGGCGAATGCGTCGGCAGGTCTCGTAGCCGCCCATGCCGGGCATATAGATGTCGAGGAGGACGGCGTCATATTTGCCCCGTTCGAGAAGCTTAAGGGCCTCCTCGCCACTGGCTACGGCGTCCACGTCAAATCCGAGGCGACGTAAGCCTAGCGAGAGGACCAGACGGTTGGCATCGAGGTCGTCTACGGCCAAGATCCGGCCACGCCGGAGCGGCGAGTCGGAAGGAAGCACCCTCACCGAGCGCGCCTGTGGCAGTGGGACTTCAATGAGAAAGACCGAGCCTTTCCCGAGCTGACTCTGGCAGGTGACAGTCCCGCCCATCAGCTGGACCAAGCGACGCGCCAGAGCGAGACCGAGGCCACAGCCACGCTGCG
>SXGQ01775614.1_pt1 | contig 10523 bp, 11 predicted proteins | sample 3178371 | NCBI WGS metagenome assembly SXGQ01 (sample SAMN11356859, study PRJNA531348) | freshwater metagenome | isolation source: freshwater sample F1-20 | place: China: Fuxian Lake, Yuxi | collected 2017-12-25 | reverse complement strand
GTCGCGGCGGCCCCGGGCGGGGCGCGGCACCCGCGCCCGGCGACGCCCGGCAGGCCGTTCCGCTGGGGGATGTAGAGCCCCTCGTGGGGGAGTGGCTCGACACCCTCGAGCTCAGCACCTACCTGGTCGGCCACGAGCCGCTGCTCGTGCAGAGCACGCTTCGGCGCATCCTGCAGCGGGCCGCTCTGGACGCGGGCGAGGTGGCCATCCTTCGCGGGCAGCTTCGGAAGCTGCGCTGGAAGATGCAGAACTGAGGCCTACTCGGCTTCCTTGAACTGCAGGACCATCCCGCGGTTGCCGGAGGCCCAGATGTTCGAGCTGCTGACGCCGTGGACCGCGTAGAGCGCATTGTCCACCCCGGTGTACAGCCGCTCCCAGTCGTTCCCGATCTTGCGGAGGGCCATCCCGTTGCTGCCGACGGCGACCACCACGCCTTCCGAGGGCACGAATACCGCCCAGAGGGTCTCCGTGGTGGGCACCTCCTCGACCTTCCACTCGGTGCCGTCCCAGTGCACGACGGTGCCCTGCTCGCCAACGGCCCAGACGTCCTTCGCGCTGCTGCCGTCCACCGAGTTCAGCGCCGTGGTGACCCCCGTGTTGGAGCCCACCCACTCGCCGTTCTTCCGCCGCACGCACTCGCCGCCCTCGCCTACCGCGAAGGCCTCGCTGGCGTCGGCGTAGACGTCGTTCAGGCGAACCGCCTGGTCCGGCAGGGTTTCGTAGGTCCAGGTGGCGCCATCGTAGTGCCAGGCCCGCCCCCAGCCGACCGCGACGAGGGAGTCGGCCCTGCTGCCGCCCACGGCCTTCAGCTCGCTCGTGTCGCCCAGGCTGCCGGTGGTCCAGCCGCCGGTTCCCGTGTACTGCGCCACCGTGCCGAAGCTGGTGCTGGCCGCGAGGATGGCTTCCTCGTTCTTCCCCTGGCCCCAGAGCCCGGTGATGTCCGCGCCGTCCACGTCGATGTCCATGAAGGCCCACCCTTCGGTGCCGCCTTCCCAGGCGAAGCCATCGCTGCCGCCGATGTAGACGCCGGCGCCCGAGGCGTAGATGCCCGTGAGCGTGCTGCTGCTCTCGATGCGGTAGGCGGTCCACACTGGCGTGGTGTCGATCACCGTGGCGGTGTCGCCGCTGTCGTCCGGCGAGGCGTCCTTGGAGGGAGCGGGGATGCAGGCCAGGGCAAGCAGGAGGATCACGGCGGTTCCCGGAAGGCCGCCAGTGTATCCGTCAATCGGGTTGCCTGTGCCATCAGGTCGTCGAGGGAGTAAAGGCCCGGCGGGCGCCCCACCATCCACCGCGCCGCGCAGAGGGCTCCGGCTGCGAACAGGCCGCGATGGTGGGCCACGTGGGCGAGCTGGAGGCGCTCGCCCGGTCCGCAAAGGTAGACGTGGTGCTCGCCGACGATGTCCCCGCCGCGCACCGCGTGCATTCCCACCTCGCCGGGGGTGCGCGGCCCGCTGCGACCATGGACGAGGGGCTCGAGCCCTTCCACCAATCGCAGCGCGGTGCCGCTGGGCGCGTCTCGCTTGCCGTTGTGGTGCAGCTCGACGACCTCTACGTCCCAACCGGGAAGCGCGACGGTGGCCTCGCGCACGAGGCGGGCCAGCACGGCCACGCCTAAGCTGAAGTTTGCGGCGTGCAGGAGGGGCAGGCGGGGATGGGTGGGTGGGGCGAGGCCCGTGGTGCCCGATACCACCGGGCTGGAGGCATGCTCCATCACCCGCGCGAAGCCGGCGGGGGTGGAGAAGTCCACCACGACATCGCAGGCCCAGGACTCCGGGGGCGATGCGCCCGCGGCCCAGGCCAGGCGAAGGTCGGGACTGCCGGCGAGGGCGTCGAGCACCATCCTGCCCATTCGGCCGCTGGCGCCGTGAACGCCGACCGCCAGCGGGCGGGAGCTCACGCTAGGTCCGGGAGGAGCGACTCGTCGGGCAGGGTGCCCGGGGCGAGCGGAAGTCGCAGCTCGTTACGGCAAAGTCCCATCTCCGACATCATCGCCTTCACCGGGATGGGATTGCTCTCGGCGAAGAGGTACCGGACGACCGGGAAGAGGGAGGCGTGTTCACGGGCGGCCTCGGCCGCGGCGCCACGTTTCCAGGCCTCCCAGACCGCCACGGTGCGCCGCGGCGCCACGTTGCTGAGCACGGAGATGACGCCGCTGGCGCCCACCGACAAGAGCGGCATCCAGGTGAAGTCGTCGCCGCTGAGCACCGGACAACGCGAGCGGAGCATGAACTCCTGGCCGTAGCCGACATCGCCCGTGGCCTCCTTCACCGCGACCACGCCCTCGATCTCGCAGAGCACCGCCAGCTCGGTGGGGTTCAGCCGCTGACCGGTGCGCCCGGGCACGTGGTAGACCACGAGGGGCAGCCCGGGTTGAGCGGCCGCGCGCACGTGGGCGCGCAGCCCGCTGAGGTTGGGCTTGTTGTAGTAGGGGAGCACGAGCAGGCCGGCGTCTGCGCCGCCCTCCCGGGCCCGTTCGACGTTGGCCACGGTGGAGCGCGTGCTGTTGGTGCCCACGCCGAGGGTGATCACCGCCTTGCCCCGTGCCATCGCCACCGTTTCCCGGAGCAACAGCGCCACCTCGTCGGTCTCGAGGGTGGGAGACTCGCCGGTGGTGCCGTTCACCACGAGGCCGTGCACCCGCCCGCGCAACTGTCGCGCGAGAAGGGCCTCCCACGCGTCGAGATCGAGGCGCCCGTCGGCGAAGGGGGTGATCAGCGCGGTGTGGACACCTTCCCAGGCCATCAGAACTCCACGGCTCCCACGAGGCGCGCGCCGACAGCGGTTTCGTCGAAGCCCTTGCCGAGGTCGGGGTCGGTGTAGGCGCTGTAGAGGGGGCCCGGCAGGAAGGCGCCGACGGTGCCCTGGAACCACACGTGGGGGTGCGGGTCCCAGCGCAGGGAGACGTCGATCTCGTTGCCGTAGCCTTCGTCGGCTTCCTGGGTGCCGGCGCTGTCCGCGCGACCGGCCACGAGCCAGGCGCCTTCGGCCTGAAGCTGCGGAGTGATGCGGTAGCGCACCGACGGCCGGAAGTAGATCGCGTTCTGGATGCCGTCCCCGCTTCGTGCGGCCTCGGTGGTGCGGCCCCCGTTGGCTTCGGTGGCCACGGTGGCGGCGAGGGTGGGCATCGGCTCTTCGAAGAGGAAGAGGCCAACGTTGTGGTCCCGGTCGAACGTGAAGGTGGTCAGGGCCTTGTCGGAGGGGTCGTTGTCGCCCGTGGCCACGCCGAACTCGGCGCCGAAGCCGAACTTCTCCGCCTTGTAGTCGCCGCGCACCATGACGCCGAACGCGGTGACGGTGACATCGTCGGCCCCGTTGCCGAGGCTGCCGCCGCCCACCACGGCCACGCCTTCGAGCTCCGCGCGCACGGCGCCCAGCTCGGCGAAACCCCAGAGATCGGCGGTGTAGGCCTGGTAGGGGTCGTCCGTTTCCGACCCTTCGGGGCGGTAACGGTAGTTGTTGAGGAGGCCCACGCCGAGGGTCTCGCTGCGGTAGCCGGCCGCGAAGCTGACCGACTGCATGTCGTCGTCGGCGCCGGCGAATCCTTCCACCTGCACGTCCCACGCGCCCATCAGGAAGACGGGACCGATGTTTCCGCTGAGCTGGAGGCGGTCTGCCGTGTCGCCGTACTCCGCGTCCACCCCGTTGCCGTCGTTCCAGAGGATGCCGGCGCCCCAGTGCAGCGGCATGCGCCCCATCGCGATGCGGCCCCAACTGGTGTAGGCCTCTCCCCAACCGCGCACACCGGCGCTGGTGCTCACGTTGCTCACCCCGTCGGTCACCGCCACCGCGGTGGTCTCGCCGGTGACCGGGTCCACGTAGGTGTCCGGCGACTCCCCCCACAAGGAGAGCTTCATCACGTCGACTTCCGCGCGGATCGCGGCGTGATCGCTGATGAGCCAGGAGGGGCGGAGCAGGAGGCGGTGGTCGATCGTGCTGGAGAACCCCTCGGCATTCGCGTTGGAGGTACTCAGCGACAAAGAATCGTAGGCCAGCGCGCGGCCACGGTAGTACCCCTGCCAGACGAGCTCGGTTGCCTGGGCGGGCGAAAGGGCGAGAAGCAGGGCGAGCAAATCGGCTCCGGTCCGAAGGGAGCTTCGGTAGCACCTTCGGCCCCGCCGGGCAATCGGGATGACACCATGCGACGACCGCTTTACCTTGGCCCGATGCTCGAGCTCTTCAAGCGCATGTGGTTGGGGTGGCAGGGGGTCGCACAGGGCATCATCACGGCCCAGAACGCGGTCCTGATGGCCGTGGCCTACTTCCTGGGGCTCGGGCCCGTTGCGGTGGCCCAACGGGTGCTCGGCCACCAGAACCTCGACCGGGGGCCTGCCCAGGCCGGAGCGCCCAGCTTCTGGGTGCCCCGATCCGGCAAGCCCCAGACCATGGATGAGGCCTCGCGGCAGTTCTGAGCCGCGGGCTCAGCGGACGGCGAGCAGCTCGACTTCGAAGATGAGCGTGGCGCGGGGCGGGATCACGCCGGGGTAGCCGCGGTCGCCGTAGCCGAGGTCGGAGGGAATGGTGAGCCGACGCTTGCCGCCCACCTTCATGCCCGCAACGCCTTGGTCCCAGCCCTTGATCACCATGCCGGCCCCGAGCTTGAAGTCGAAGGCCTCATCGCGATCGCGCGAGGAGTCGAATTTCTTGCCGCTCTCCAGCGTGCCGACGTAGTGGACCGACACCGAGCGGCCCTTGGTGGCCTCCGTACCCGTGCCGACGGTGAGTTCTTCGATCTTCAGTTCGGCCATGGGGCCCTCCGTGCGGCCCGCGTAGCACACCGCGCGGCTACCCGCGCGCCAGGTGGAAGGCGACGAGCCCGAGACCGACGCTGCCGAGCTCGTAGGGCATGGAGCCGACGGGGCCGAGCTCGTTCGCGTCCATCACGAACGTGGAGAAGGTGGTGAACCCGCCCAGAACGCCCGTGCCGAGCAGCACGCGCAGGCGCGCATCGCCCGTGTGGGCATGAAGCAAACCCAGGGCGGCCGACCCCAGCACGTTCACGAAAAGGGTGCCCACGAGCGAGGGCATGCCGGCGCGCTGGATGGCGAGGCCCAGGAGGTGGCGGGCGAGCGCACCGGCTCCCCCGCCCAGGGCGACGAAAAAAGCAGCGGAAAGGCTGTGGACCATCTCCCCCGCTAACGCGCGGACTGCGGGGCCCCGCCTCCGGGTTCAGGCACCGGTGGGGGCGTTCTCACGCTCCTTTGGCAGTCAGCTTTGGCAGCGCCGCGGGTGCTGCGCTAACCGGCAAGGTCGGAGATGCAGAAATGTTCGTGACCCCCTCCCGTCTCGGACTCCTCACGGCGATGGTCGCCCTCGGAGTCGCCCCCGCTACCGCGTTCGCCGGCGGGGTTTCGGCCTCCTCGACCCTGCAGGACTCGGTCGGGAAGCGGACGGCGGAGCTGGCCTTCGACGGGCTGGTGGGCACCGGTTGGGCGGAAGGTGAGCTCGGGGTGGGGGCCGGCGCATGGCTCGAGATCGACCTCGGCGCCGCCACGCTCGTGGAGGCGGTCTCCGTGTGGCCGGGCAACCTCGAGAAAGGGGAGCGCACCTTCAAGGAGTACGGTCGGCCCAAGGTCGTGCAGGTGTGGGTCGACGGAGCGAAGGCGGGGGAGCCGCTCCGCATCCAGAGCGAGATGAAGCGCGTGGACATCCCGGTCGACAAGACGGGGCGAAAGGTGCGCCTCGAGTTCGTGGAGGCATTCGAAGGCGGCGTCTACTCCGACATGTTCGTGGCCGAGGTGGCGGTGAACTTCACCGAGGGTGAGCGTTCCCGATCGGTGGCCCGGGTGGAGACCTGGCGCACCTCGAAGGAGGGGCTCGCCGCCCAGAAGAAGTACGAGGATCAGGCACTCGCCGCCTTCGAGAAGCACAAGGCCGACCCCTACGAGAAGGAAGGCCTCGAGTTCCTGATGGATGCCGCCGGGGAGGGCCCCGAGTACCTCCGCCGCAAGGTGTCCTCGCTCGTGCCGCACGGCAGCCGCGCCGCGGCGCTTGTGCCCGACCCCATGGCGATCAGCGCCCTTCGGAAGCTCAAGGACCCCGCGGGCATCCCCGGTCTCGAATACGCCGCCATGCGAGCCCTCGGCCGCGATCAGCGCGACATCGTCGACCTGATTGCCTACTTCCGCGCCTGGCGCGACATCCAGGGTGGGGGGCGGCGCAACATCTCGGCCTGGGGGGAGACCGGATGGGAAGTGGGCGCCCTCCGCGGCGACGGCGAGCCGCTGGCCATCGAGATCGACCAGTTCGGCAACGCCTACGTGGCCGACGTCGCCAACAACCGCATCCAGCGGTTCACGCCGGGTGGCGTCACCGATCGCCAGTGGGGCGCGCCCACGGACGTGAGCGAGTACTGGTTCGGACGCACCCGGCCCTGGTACGCCGCTGGCAGCGAGGCCAAGGAGGATGCCGGCGCCTTCCAGAACCCCGTGGACGTCAAGCTGATCCCCGGCAAAGAAGGCGACGCCTTCATGGTGCTCGACGCCGCCGGCCGCCTGCAGATCTTCGACGCCGAAGGCAACGGGGAGATCGGCTGGACGCTGGCCATCGACGACCAGGTGCAGCCCAAGGTGGGGGGCGAGGGCTACCTCGCCTATCTGCCCAAGAAGGACGTGATCGTGGCCATCGTGGGCAATGACGCGGTGGTGTACGGTCGGGATTCCGAGAAGCTCAGCCAGTTCGTGATCAAGGACGGCACCCCGAACGCGGTGGTGGCTGGCACCGACAACAAGCTCTACATGGCCTTCGGCGACGAGGTCATCACCTACAACACCGACGGCTTCCGCTACGGCACGGTCATCGACGAGAAGATTCTCGGCGAGGGCTTCGAGGACATGGACATCACCCTCGACGAGAAGGGCGAGATGTGGATTCTCGTCGACACGGGCTGGGTTTTCAAGTTCAAGAAGCCGGGCAAGCTCGAGTGGAAGCTGAAGGCGGTCGACCACGAGCTCATCCACCCGCGCTTCGGCGTGTACCAGGGCAACCTGCTCATCACCGACCGTGACCGCATCCTCCCGGTCGACGCGATGCAGATGCACCTCGACGAGGTGCAGGCCGCGGAGGACGCCAAGAAGGAGGCCAAGCAGGCGCCGTGAAGCGTGGTCCCGCCGTAGTCCTGGGCCTCCTCGCCCTCGGGGGCACCCTCGCCTTCTTGAGCTGGCGTGGGAACGAAGCCCCCGTCGAGCCCGAGCGCATGGAAGCCCAACCCGTCGCGGCGGTGCCTGCACCGAGCGCTGAGGTCTGGTCGGTCACCAACATCCGGGAGCTGGTCCCCGCTCGCCCGCGGAACCACTCCGCGCTGACCGTACCGGTCCCGCCCCTGCCCGCCTACGACGAGGCCTTGCTCTCGCTCGGGCGCGTGGTTGAGAAATACGCGGGAAACCCAGACACCGCCTGGGCGATCGCCCACGGCCTTCTGGCGCGGGGTGAGGAGTTCCGCCTCACGACGCAGCTCTCGGCGGTCGCCACCTTGTTCTCGGTCTACGCGGAGCCCCGCGCGGTCGGGACCTTCACCCTCCTCGGCTTCCCGAAGGAGCGCGCGGGCATCCCGGTGGAGCCGCACACCGATCTCATTCTCAAGAACCTGGCCGAGATCGGCGTCGAGCCCGACGCCGCCTTTCCGCTGGGCGACGCGCAGGTGACCGCGGCCGACGTCTACCGCTACACCCTGCTCAAGACCTACCTTCGCGTCGCGGAGAACAAGTCGAGCTATGAAAACCCGAACGACATGGCGTGGGGGGTCCAGGCGCTCGCCACCTGGGCGCCCTCTCGTGAGTTGCGGTGGACCGCCCTCGACGGCACCGCGATGGACCTCGGCATGCTCACCGACTTCCTCGTGGTGGTGCTCACCAAGGAGTCGAAGTTCCTCTTCGACCGCATGGCGGCGGGGCAGGAGTTCGAACGGGCCGGCCAGTCGCTCTTCACCTACACGTGCGGGGGGGCGCACCTGCTCCAGGGCGCGAGCTATGCGGTCGGCCGCGGCTACGGCAAGCCAGAGAACCGCGCCTACGTGGCCGCGCAGGGCCGCCTGCTCCTCTACCGGCTGCCGGGGGAGCTGCGGCTCTACGACGCAGCGATGACGAAGGTCCCCGCCGAGCGTGAGCGTCTGCTCGTGCAGCGCATGAAGTTCCTTGGCCACTGGCTCGAGTCGATGTCCAAGCTGCGCATCCTCGGGCTGTTCGCTCCGAATGACATGCAGCTCAAGACCGTGGAAGGAGCCGCGCACAACCTCGCGCTCACCGTGGCCGAGCTGGAGAAGCTCGGCACCTTCGGGCGCCTGGACACGCTCGCCAAGGAGAACCCCCAGCTCTACCTGGACGTGATCGGCGACGCTTCGCACGCCGTACGCGGCTTGGAGCTCGCCCTCGGTCGCCAGAAGTTGTGGTGGTAGGGTGAGTCGCGGCGGGCTCACGGTCGTGGCGCTCCGCGGGGGGCTCCCCGAAACGCGTCATCCCATCTCGGCGCGGGTCTGGCAGGACGGTGCGGTAGCCTGGCAGGTCGGTGAGGATGTGGAGAGCTTCTGGCGCAGCGCGTCGAAGCCCTTCCAGCTCCTGAACTCGCTTTCCTGCCTCCCCGACGACGTGGTGGCTGGCCTCGAGGATGTCGACCTCTCGCTTGGGGCGGCGAGCCACAACGGGGAGGTGGGCCACACCGAACGGGTGGCGGCGCTGCTCGCCGGCTTCGGGCTGGACGGGGGAGCCTTGCAATGCGGCGCACATCTGCCCTCGCACGAGCCCACCGCACGGGGGGTGTCGGTCGCTTCGCCCCTGCACAACAACTGCTCCGGCAAGCACACCTTCATGTTGGCCGCCTGCCGGGCGCGGGGATGGGAGCTCGACTACCGCCCGCTCTCCCACCCACTCCAGGCCGCCAATCACGCCCTGATCGACGCGTTCGCCGGTGTCCGGCACGGGGCGGCCATCGACGGCTGCTCCATCCCCACCTTCTTCGCCCCGCTGTCGGCCCAGGCCCGCGCCTGGGGCGCCATCGCCGAGGCGATGGCCGAGGGATCGGGCACCCTCTCCCGCATCGGCTGGGCGATGCACCGGCAGCCGTGGTTCATGTCCGGCACCTCCCGCCTCGACCTTGCGGTCGTAGAGCAGGCGCCCGAGCGCGTGGCCTGCAAGATCGGCGCGGAAGGTCTCTTCTGCATCGCCGTGCCCGGTCGGCGCATGGGGATCGCCGTCAAGGCGCACACCGGCAGCTCCGATGCGCTCGCCGTGGGCGTGGCCGCGGTCCTCGCGGAGCTGGGTCTCCCCCTGGCCGGTCCCTGGCCGTGGGCGCATCTGCGCAACGTGCGTGAGGCGGAGGTCGGCGAGCGCGTGGCCCTCTGGGCATAGGACGCGGGCGGATCGGATAGGGAATCGGGTGCCGATCGAATCCTGGTTTCCGCTCCCGATCTTCTACGACACGCCCCTCGATGCGGGTGCGATCATCGAGAACGCGCTTCCGCACCTGTTCCGCCTGAGCGCGGGCAAGAAGACGCACCAGACGCTGGTCACCGGGCCCGCCTATTCGGGCAGCAATGCTCCGGATCGCTCCCAGTACCTCTTCAAGGTGCCTGAGCTGCGCCCGCTCTACGAGATGATCAACCTGCGGGCCAACGAATACGCCCGAGCGCTCGGCCTCGACCTGGAGCGGGAACACATCTACATGGGCCGCAGCTGGGTGAACATCCTGGAACGAGGTGGGAGCATCGAGCCGCACAACCATGTGTCGGCGGCGTTCTCGGGGGCCTTCTACCTCCAGGTGCCGGAGCCGGCGGGCAGCCTGCGTTTCACCGATCCGAAGGAGGCGCTCCGCCGCGAAGGCCACCTTCTCGCCGGCCCGAACGCCTACTCCACGAGCTTCGTGGACTACCCGGTCCGGGAGGGGCTCCTCCTCCTCTTCCCCGGCTACGCGAAGCACGGGATGGTGGCCCCGAACGTGTCGGAGCTGCCGCGGGTGAGCCTCTCTTTCGACTACTTCAGCATCAGCCTCAACGGGCAGTCCCCGCCGCCCCCGCCGCGCAACCTCGTCGACAAGCTGTGGAAGCAGCTCGACGAGGAGGGCTAACCCCCGCCCTCGAGGCTGCGGAGGTAGGCGGACACGTCGTCGTAGAGGCCGGACTGGTTGGCGTAGGCCACGTACCGCCGAGCCGCCTCGAGCCACTCCGCGGTGGTGGGCTTCACCCGGTCCACCGAGGCGAGCAGGTCGCTTTGGGTGATGGGCCGCATCGTGCCGGTGCGCAGGGCCTCGGTCAGTGCCCGCTCGCTCGCCACCTCGACGAGGTGGTGCAGATCGGCGCCAGAGTACCGAAGGCACCGGCGGGCGATGCTGGCCACGTCGAGCGCTTCGGTGGGGCGCTCGCGGAGCGCGAGTCGGAGCACGTTCTCCCGCGCGCCGGCGTCGGGCGGTGGCACGAAGACGACGCGGTCGAAACGGCCGGGGCGACGGAGGGCGGGATCGACGTCCCAGGGGGCGTTGGTGGCCCCGATGACCAGCACGGCTTCGTTGCTGGCGCCGGCGCCGTCGAGCTCGGCGAG
>SXGQ01405775.1_pt1 | contig 10523 bp, 10 predicted proteins | sample 3178371 | NCBI WGS metagenome assembly SXGQ01 (sample SAMN11356859, study PRJNA531348) | freshwater metagenome | isolation source: freshwater sample F1-20 | place: China: Fuxian Lake, Yuxi | collected 2017-12-25 | reverse complement strand
TGGGTGTGCCAGCCATGGTGGCCTGCCTTCCGTGATTGAGACTTCGGAGGTCGCCCCGGGAACCCGGAGCATCTCGCCGGAGCCGGAGCCCCGTCGGACTCTCCCAGCCTACGGGTGGGGTACGGGCGTTCCACCCCGGGAAGGGCCGGGGGTGGTCCGACGGCCACCGGTACCCTGACCCCATGTTCACGGGGATCGTCGAGGAGTTGGGCACCGTCGTGTCGTCGGCTCCGGTGACGACCGAATGGGGTCCGGGCGTCCGCCTACGGATCGCCGCTGCCACCGTGCTCGAGGGCTCAGGGCTCGGCGCCTCCATCGCCGTGAATGGCTGTTGTCTGACCTTGGTCGATCAGGGTTCGGACGCCTCGGGCTCGTGGTGGGACACCGACGTGAGCGAGGAGACCCTCGCCCGCACGACCATCGGAGCCCTGAAGTCCGGCGACCGCGTGAACCTCGAACGGCCCATGGCCCTCGGCGATCGTCTCGGCGGCCACATGGTGCTCGGTCATGTCGACGGCGTGGGCGAGGTCGTGTCGGCCGCACCCGATCTGGTGGTGCGGGTGCCGCAACACCTCATGAAGTACTTGGTGGAGAAAGGATCGGTCACCGTCGACGGCATCAGCCTCACGGCATTCGACATCACCGCCGACACGTTTCGTGTCGCGGTGATTCCGCACACCGCCGAAGTGACGACGCTCGGCTTTCGTCCCGCGGGATCACGCGTGAATCTCGAAATGGACGTGCTCGCCAAGCACATCGAACGTCTCGTTGCGCCGCATCAGAAGTAGTTCTGCGTCGCGCGAGAAACTCTGCAACACCCCACGCGTAATTTCATCGGCATGCACACGGCCGACATCGCGACCATGAACATCGGTGATGTCCGCCGCGAACTCGAAGTCGCTCGAATCGAAAGAGCCCGTCTCACCGCATGCGAGACAGAATTAGTCGCACGCATGAAAGCGTTGCTCGATGATGCAGAGCAGCGGGAGGTCGCGGGAGTTCGGATCGTCGACGATTGCTGAAGGCCCTCGCGGCGAATTCGACCGATTTCACTGATTGGGCCGAAAGCGGTCGACGAGGCGAAGGTCCCTGCGACCGAATCCTCGCCGGCGATCAGGGTGGGCCGTGCACGAGGGAGGATGGACTCTGAAACTCGAGCCGAAAACTCGGGTGGTCGCATTCCAACCACCCAGCCGAGATACCTCCGACTACCGTTGCCATCGTGACACCCGACCCCGACCTCTCCGCTCTGCGTGAGCGGATCGATCAACTCGATCGCGAGCTGTTGAGAGTTCTGGCCGAGCGCCTGCAGGTCTGCCACGAGGTCGCCCGGATCAAGGAGAAGTCCGACACTCCCGTGATACAACCGGCCCGGGTGCGAGACGTCGTGACATCACGCCGACAGTGGGCCATCGATGCCGGGGTCGATCCCGACTTTGCCGAACAGGTGATGCGCGTTCTCCTCGCCGAGACGCATCGCATCGAAGTCGCGGGCCGTCGGCCCGACACCGCCCCGGACAAGTCGGCGTCACCGACCGGCGCCCGCTCCGATCTCGACACCGTGGCCACGCGCGTCGATCACATCGTCGTCGCCGTCGACGATCTACCGAGCGCCGTCGCGCTCTTCACCGATCGCCTCGGCTTCCACCGCCCGCCCGCCGGAACCCCCGGAATTTCTAAGAACCCCGGGATCGCCGTCCTCGATGCGGGTGGTGTGACGATCGTCCTCGTCGGTCCCGAGGCCGGTGCCGACGTGGCCCAACATCTCCGTACCCATGGGCCGGGTATCCATCACATCGCCGTCGAAGTACTGAACGCGGGTTACGCGCGCCAGAGCCTGGCCGGTGGTAGCGCGTCGTTGCTCACCGATGTCGTGGTGGACGACGACGGCCACGAACAGTTCTTCACGGTCCGCGACCCGGCCACCGGGGTGCAGATCGGATTCATCTCCCGCACCGGCCACCGGGTGGGCGTGGCCACGGCCAACATCCTCGAGGCGTTCCGGAACCCTTCGAGTAAGTAAGCCCCCATCAAGTAGGCTCGTTCTTGCACGACAGGGTGGGGTCCCGGCGGCTCTCTCGCATCCGCACGGTCTCCGTTGTGCACTGGCAAAAACCGAGTTCCACGACCGCAGGCGTCAGCCTGCCCGAAAGGTTCCGCATGTCGCGCCAGCGCATCCCTGTCTCCCCCGTGGGGAGCAGTTCCCCGTCATCACGTCACCAGACGCTTCGTCATGAACATCTCGTGGACGTCCCCGTCGACCAACTCATGGCCGAGGCTCGCCGGATCAGGGATCTGCATCACGGCACCCGCGTCACGTTCTCACCCAAGGTGTTCATCCCACTCACCATGCTGTGTCGCGACACCTGTGGCTACTGCACCTTCGCCCAACCGCCGGCTCGCCTCGAGAGTCCGTTCCTCACACCCGACGAAGTTCTCGCCATCGCCAAGAAGGGCGCCAAGCTCGGGTGTCACGAAGCCCTCTTCACCCTCGGCGAAGCACCCGAGGAGCGCTACACCATCGCGCGCGAATGGCTCGATGCGCACGGCTACGCGTCGACGGTCGACTATCTCGCCGCCATGGCCAAATTGGTGCTCGACGAGACCGGTCTTCTCCCCCACGCCAACGCCGGCGCACTGAACAGCGACGACCTCGCGAAGTTGCGAGCCGTCAGCCCGAGCCAAGGAATGATGATCGAGTCGTTGCGCGACGACCTCGCGTGCCATCGCGGCGCACCCGACAAACTCCCCGAGCGTCGTCTGGCCACCCTCGAACTCGCCGGCGAACTGCGGATCCCGTTCACCACCGGAATTCTCGTGGGCATCGGTGAGACCCGCGCCGATCGTCTGGCCGCACTCGAGGCCATCGCCGATTCACACGCGCGGCACGGTCACGTACAGGAAGTCATCGTTCAGAACTTCCTGCCCAAGCCGCGCACCGGCATGCAGAACGAAGCACCGTGCCCGCAGGACGAGTTCCTGTGGTCGATCGCGGCTGCTCGCATCGTGCTGCCGCCGGAGATCCACCTGCAGGCTCCACCGAATCTCTCGGACGACTTCGGCGTGCTACTCGATGCCGGCATCGACGACTGGGGTGGCGTCTCCCCCGTCACCGCCGATCACGTGAATCCCGAACGCCCGTGGCCCGACCTCGACAAGTTGCGCGTCGTCACCGAATCGCGTGGCATGGCACTGGCTTCTCGTCTGACCGTGTATCCGGAGTTCGTGGGTGGCGCCAACAACCTCGGTCTCGGCGACAGCCAGTGGATCGATCCGTCTTTGCGATTCGCAGTGCTCGACCGCTCCGATGCCGAGGGTCTCGGTCGCGACGATCCGGGCGCGATCTGGCCCGAGAAGGTCACGGCCGCCGACGTGGTGCACGACGGCGCCGAGGTCGTGCTCGTCGGCCATCGCAGTACGCAGTGGTACAGCGGCACCAACAACAAGCCGCCGGTGCTCGTCCCCGGTAGCTCTCCCGCTTCGCGAAGCCGCATCCACGACATCATCGACGGACATCGCGCCGGTCAGGAAGTGGGCTTCGACGAAATCGTCGCCTTGTTCCGGGCCCGCGGACCCGAGGTTGCGCTCATCGCCGAATACGCCGACGAGTTGCGGCGGCGCGCCGTGGGCGACACGGTCACGTGGGTCCACAACCGCAACATCAACTACACCAACGTCTGCACGTTCAAGTGCAAGTTCTGCGGATTCTCCAAAGGACCGTTGTCGCTCAATCTGCGTGGCACGCCCTACCTACTCACGCTCGACGACATCGCGCGCCGAGCCGTGGAGGCCTGGAACATGGGCGCTACCGAAGTGACTCTGCAGGGCGGGATCCACCCCGACTTCGACGGCGACTACTACCTGCACGTCACCCAAGCCGTGAAAGACGCGGTACCCGACATGCACGTGCACGGCTTCACGGCGCTCGAGATCACCGAAGGCGCCAAGCGCAACGGTGAAGATCTCGCTACTTACTTGCGCAAGATGAAAGACGCTGGGCTCGCGTCGCTACCGGGCACCGCCGCCGAGATCCTCGACACCCGCGCCCGGGCGATCCTGTGCAGCGACAAGGTCACGGCCGACGAATGGATCGAGTGTCATCGAGTCGCCCATCAGGTGGGCCTGCACTCGAACATCACGATCATGTTCGGATCGATCGAGGACCCCACGAGCTGGGCCGAGCACATGATCCGCACCCGCGACCTCCAGAAGGAGACCGGCGGTTTCACCGAGTTCATCCCGTTGCCCTTCGTGCACATGGCTTCGCCCATCTACCTGCAGAAGAAGTCACGACGTGGGCCCACTTTCCGCGAGACGGTGCTCATGCACGCCATCGGCCGCATCGTGTACGACGGACTCATCGACAACGTCCAGGTGAGCTGGGTCAAGATCGGTGTCGACGGAGCACGGCAGTTGCTGCAGGCCGGTTGCAACGACATGGGTGGCACGTTGATGGACGAGAACATCTCGCGGGCCGCCGGCGCCAACCACGGTCAGAAGATGACCGAGGATGGTTTCCAGGCCGTCACGGCCCCGCTCGGTCGCACGCTCGTGCAGCGAAACACCGCCTACCGGCACCTCACCCCGATCGCCGGCGAGTGAACTAACTCAGCGCCCGCCGAGCCGACTCGATGTCGACGTCGAGTTGCTTCTTCAGCGCGTCGATACCTTCGAACTTCTGCTCACCGCGCAGACGGGCCACGAAACGCAGTCGGGCACTCTCGCCGTAGAGGTCGAGTGGCTGATGATCGATCGGTCCGTTGTCGATGATGTGCGCCTCCACGAGGCTCACCGGCTGATCGTCGTAGAACGTCGGCCGGCGTCCGATGTTCACCGCCGCCGGGTACACGGCACCGGCACGGGGTCCCGAATCCCGCACGTACCACGCGGCGTACACACCATCACCGGGAACGCACATGGCCACCGGCACTTCCACGTTGGCCGTGGGGAAGCCGATCGTGCGGCCACGCCTGTCGCCGTCGGCCACGATGCCCCGCAACTCGTACGGTCGTCCGAGCCATTCGGCGGCCTGCCCCACATCACCATCGGCGATCGCCCGCCTGATCGCCGTCGAACTGATCACCGTGGTCACCGTGGTCCCCCCGGTCACGAGTTCGTGGGGAACGACCTCGAAGTCGTGCTCCTGTCCGAGTTCGCGCAAGAGCGCCACGTTGCCGGCCCGTCCGCGACCGAAGTGGAAGTCCTCACCCACCACCACGGCCCGGACACCGAGTGAGTTCACGAGAACGCGTAGCACGAAATCTTCGGGCGACTCGGCGGCCTGATGGGCATCGAAGCGGATGAGGGCCACCGCGTCCACGCCGGTGTCGGCGAGAAGTTCGATCTTCTGGGTCTGGTCGGTGAGAAGTCGCGGAGCCGACTCGGGTCGCACCAGACTCGCCGGATGACGGTCGAACGTGACGATCACGCTCCGGCTACCCGAGTCGGAAGACAAGCGGCGTACGTGGTCGATCACGGTTCGATGACCCAGATGAAGTCCGTCGTACGCACCGATGGTGACGACGCTGCGTTGCTCGGGCCATACCCGGCGCGAGAAGTCGTCGATCACCAACACGATCCTCAACGCTAGTTGCGAACCCCGCTGTTTCGAAGGCTGGGACCGGCTGTTTTAGACTTCACGGCACTCGGGCCTCGAGCACCGGAACTGGAGGGAACCGTGACATCAGGCAAGACCACGACGCTTCACCCGCGCGGAGTAAATCATCTCGCTATTTCCACGTCCGACATGAAGGCCCAACTCTCCTTCTGGACCGACGTCCTCGGTTGTCCGTTGCGCGCCCTCTACTGGATGCACGGTGTCGACGGTTGCTTCCACGGCTTCGTCGAATTGGCTCCCGACTCCTACATCGCCTTCGTTCAGCACCCGGAGAACCCGACCGACATCGAAGTTGGCGTCACCCATGCCGGCAATCCCGGCGGCAAGGTCACGCGCGGTGCGATGCAACATCTCGCGCTCCACGTCGACACCCTCGACGAGCTCTACGCCATGCGGGATCGGATTCGCAGCCGCGACGTCCACGTACTCGGCCCGATCGACCACGGTTTCATCCAATCGATCTACTTCGCCGGCCCGGAGGGCATGACGCTCGAAGTCGCCGTGGGGCACGACATCGACGAGAAAGCCTGGATCGATCCCGAAGTGGTCGGACTGTGCGGCATCGACGACGACGAGTTGCGATCGATGATCGAACCCGCCGACTATCGGACAGGTGCAACCCGGGTGCCACAACCGCCGCTCACGGCCTCGGGTCCGCGCATGGCGTACTCGCCCGCCGCCTACGAACGGCTCATGAGCCTCGACGACCAATTCGTGTGGGACAACATGAGCGAGACCACACCCCCGGTGGCCTCGTGAGACGCGACGAATACGTTCTGGGCGAAGTCTTCTCGTATCGGTTCACCGGACCCGAACCCACGCACGCTCTGCTGATTCAGCATGGCATCGCCAGCCACGGCGGGATCTACGACAACTTCTGCGCACACCACGCCCGACAAGGGGTCGACATCTGGTCGATGGATGCTCCCGGACACGGTCGTTCGTGCATCTCGCAACGTCCGGGCCAGTTCACACTCCAGCAGTGGGTCGATGCTGCGGTCATGTACGGCGAACACATCAAGGAGACGACGGGGCTGCCGGTGTTCATCACGGGATCGTCGCTCGGATCGGCCGCGGCATATTCGGCTCTCGCCGCCACCGATGTGTTCGTTGGAGCGATCCTGATGGGCTTCGCCATCCCCGGTTCACCGCTCATCCCGCCCGACAATCCGTTCCGCAGTGAGGCCTACGAGAAGATCGAGAAGATCTGGGGTAGCCGTTTTCGTCTCGACATCGACCGCTACTTCGACTTCGATGCCGACTACGGCTACGTGGGAGCCAAGGCGCAGAAGAAAGCCGATCCGTACAACACGTGGATGTACGACATGGCGTCGTGGGCGTCGATCATGCGCTACGACCCCGCGGTTCCCCTCGCCGAGAACACGCGACCCATTCTGTACGCGGTCGGCGAGAACGATCCGACGTTCCCGGTGAAAGTCGCCCAGCGAGTGGTCGACGCCACGAGCGGACCGGTGGAGTTCTTCGTACTACCCGAAGGACGACATCAGTTGATGCTGTTCCACACCGAGCAGTACTCGCAGGTCGTACTCGACTGGTGTCACAAGATCATGGGTTCGTCGACGTCGACGAAAGACTGACCACGGGTCGGGCCATACCCTCCCCCACCTTGGCATTACTGAACGCCTCGTAGACCGCGAGCACGTCGTCACCGGCAACCACGGCCCACGGCTCGGGTCCAGTCGCCGAGAACCGATCGATGGGAAGAACTTTGCCGGTCGCCGCGAGTCCGCGCATCGACTCGGCTTCCTCACCCGACACCACGAGCGTGCTCAGTCCGCGCACGGCCGTCGCGACCGATCGCAGCGGTGCCTCATCGATGGCCGCCGCGTCGGCGATGGTGAAGGCACCCACCGACGTCCGACGCAGATTTCGTAAGTGAGCGCCACCACCGAGAGTTCGCCCGAGATCAGCGGCCAGAGTTCTGATGAAGGTACCCGACGAACACGTCACGTCGATCGAGATCACGTTGCCGCTGATCGCGGTGACCACGAAGCGACTGACTGTCACCGATCGGGCCTCACGCTCGACCTCGATGCCCTCACGCGCGAGTTCGTGCAGACGTTTGCCATCCACTCGGATGGCCGACACCATCGGTGGAACCTGATCGATCAGCCCGACGAAATGGGCGTCGATCACCGATTGCACGAAGCCGACTCCGTCCGACTCGCCCAACCGGGCGATCACGGAGTTCATGTCGTGAGTTGCAACGGTGTCACCACTGGCGTCGAGCGTCGAGGTCTCGGTTCCGAGGACCACGTCACCGGTGTACGACTTCTGCGAGACCATGTCGCCGTCGACGTTCACGAAATCCATGAACCGGACGAGCCGCGTGGCCATGCCGACTCCCACGAGAAGAACACCGGTCGCATCCGGATCGAGGGTTCCGGCGTGTCCGACCCGCCGCTCGCCGAGACGACGGCGTACCCGATCCACGACGTCGTGGCTCGTGATTCCCGCCGGCTTGTCGATCACGAGCAAGCCGTGAATCTGCGGTGGCTTGCGACGCGCCATCGCCAGCCGTCAGTCCTCTTCGAATCGGGCCGGGCTCGGGTTCTCGCGCAGGATCTTCTCGATCCGCTCGGCGGAACGAATGACCTCGTCCACCCGGAACGAAAGGATCGGAGTCTTCTTCGCTCGGATCTGGCGTCCGACCGAACCTTGCAGGCGGATGCGATGGTCGTCGAAGGCTTCGATGATCGCCGCATCACCCTCTTCGCCACTCAACGAGTCGAAGTACACGACAGCGCGATTCATCTCCGAGTCGACCTCTACCCGTGTGATGGTCACGAAAGAGAGTCGTTCGTCGTCGATGCGTACGAGTTCGTCGGCGATGACTTCGCGCAGCGACTCGCCGAGGCGAACGGCTCGCGGGTATGCACGCGTGGAGCCCCGTGAGCCACCGGACTTACGAGGACGAGTCACGAGTTCAGGCTACGAGAAGTTGGGGGCGTCGCGCAGGGAACGCTTGAGCTCGGCCACACCGGGCGTGGTGGCCACGACCTCCACGGCGTCCCACAGGCGCACCGCTTCGTCCCCGCGGGGAATCCGGGCGATGACCGGTCCGAAGAACGATCCCTCGTTCGGCTGTCCGGGCTTGAACGTGAGAATCGGGGTACCGACGTCACGTCCAGTGCGCGACAGCGCCAATTCGGTATCGGCCGCGATACGCGCATCGAAGCGCTCGTCGAAAGCGGCCGAAATGAAGGAGCGATCGAGTCCGGCGATGTCGAGACATTCGCCCACGAACGCCTCGGTGCTCGCGGCGTAGTCGTCGCGACGACCCTTCACGTGCCCTTCGGTTCCGATCGCGGTGTAGAGCGCGAACACGGCGTCGTTGCCGACTTCGTCGTCGAGCCGGGCGGCCACCCGCAACGCTTCGTGTCCCATCGCGTGCCACCGCTTGTACTGGTCGTTGTACCACTCGGCCTTGTTCTCAGCGTTGAGGAGCTTCAGCGAGATGAACCGCCAGCGGACGTCGTACGAGCGCTGTGAAGCCACCTCCTCGACCCAACGCGAAGTGATCCAGGCCCAGGGGCACACCGGATCGAAAAAGAACTCGAGGTCACTCACGACGTATTCCTCCCGTCGACGATCGGCAACGAACCATCAGGTCCGGAGTATCAGGTACGGACGATCTGCTTGTCTTCGTAGGTCTCGATCAGGTCGCCCTGCTTCAGATCCTGGAAGTCGGAGAGACCGATACCGCATTCGAAGCCGTCGCGCACCTCGCGGACGTCGTCCTTGAAACGGCGCAACGACTGGATAGCGCCCTTCCAGATGATGACGCCGTCGCGAAGGAAGCGGACCTTGGAGCCGCGGGTGATCTGACCCGAGCGCACGTAGCAACCGGCGATGGCACCGATCTTGGGGACTCGGAAGATCTCGCGCACTTCTGCTTCGCCAGTGACGACTTCTTCGAACTCCGGAGCGAGCATGCCGACCATGGCCTTCTCGATGTCCTCGAGAAGCTTGTAGATGATTTCGTAGGTACGGATCTCCACATGTTCGGCCTCGGCGAGGTCACGGGCCTTGCGATCGGGTCGCACGTTGAAGCCGATGAGCGTGGCGTTGGTGGCCCCGGCGAGTGTGATGTCGTTCTCGGTGATCGCACCCACTCCACGGTGCACGAAAGCCAACTTCACTTCGTCGCGCTCGAGCCGGCGCAAGCTCTCGGTCACGGCTTCGAGGGAGCCCTGAACGTCGGCCTTGATGATCAGGTTGAGGGTCGCAACTTCTCCGGCCTGAATCTGGCTGAAGACGTCTTCGAGCTTCACGCCCTTTTGCACACGGGCATCGCCGCGCTGCAACTTGGCCCGCAGACGCTGCTCGCGGGCCTCGCCCACCGTGCGCGCCGTGCGCTCGTCGGGAGCCACGCGGAACTCGTCACCCGCCTGCGGAACCGTGGAAAGACCGAGCACCTGCACGGGTGTGGACGGACCGGCTTCCTTGATCTGCTGACCCTTGTCGTCGATCATGGCGCGCACGCGTCCCCACGCCGCACCGGCGACGATCGGGTCACCGACCTTGAGGGTGCCCTTGTCGACGAGGATCGTCGCCACCGGACCGCGACCGACGTCGAGGTTGGCCTCGAGCACCACACCCTTGGCCCGACCCGTCGGATTGGCGGTGAGTTCTTCGAGTTCGGCGACCACCGTGAGTTGCTCCACGAGGTCGTCCACGCCGAGTCCCTGCTGGGCGGCCATCTCGACACAGATCGTGTCGCCACCCCACGACTCGGGGATCAGATTCTGTTCGGACAACTGCGACATCACGCGCTGGACGTCAGCGTTCTCCTTGTCGATCTTGTTGATGGCCACCACGATCGGCACCTCGGCCGCCCGGGCATGGCTGATCGCCTCGACGGTCTGGGGCATCACACCGTCGT
>SXGQ01312895.1_pt1 | contig 10523 bp, 11 predicted proteins | sample 3178371 | NCBI WGS metagenome assembly SXGQ01 (sample SAMN11356859, study PRJNA531348) | freshwater metagenome | isolation source: freshwater sample F1-20 | place: China: Fuxian Lake, Yuxi | collected 2017-12-25 | reverse complement strand
CTGGCACAACGAGAAAGCGGTGGACTTAAACCCAGAGATGATGGCGCTGACGCTCAACATCGTTTCACAATGTTTATTTGGTATTGATGGTGAAAAATACACTCGACCCATCGCAGAGGCGATGGAAGTCGCAATCGACCGAATCGAACGAACAATGCTTCCGGGTCTAGATCGATTCGACTCTTCCCGAATCTCCTACTTCCAGCGTTTTGAGCAAAGTGCAGATGAATTAGCGACTATCGCTGAGGAAATAATCGAAAAACGTCTCGCCAATCAATCCGATGATGCAACTAAAGATGATGACTTGCTTGGCGTGTTACTGGGACTTCGTAATCACATATCGATGAATCACATCCGCGATGAGGCGTTGACATTGATACTTAGTGGCCATGAAACTACGGCGAATGTTCTCTCGTGGGCCTTTGCACATCTTTCCAATAACCCTGAGGCATTTGATGCTCTCTCGGCAGAGAGCAAAAAGCTTGAGTGGCTCTTTGATAATCGAACTCCGACCTATGATGAATTGGAGCAACACGCAACCTACGCCACTGCTGTGCTCTGGGAGGCGCTCCGATTAGCCCCGCCAGTTTGGGTCGCTCCGCGAATTGCCATTAATGATTGCGAGATTGCAGGTGTCCGCGTGCCCGCTGGTGCACATGTTTTAGTGAGTCAATATGTCACCCAACGCGATCCTCGATATTTCCCAGAGCCCGAGCGATTTATCCCAGAGCGCTGGCTTGATCCAGAATTCGAAAAATTATTGCCTAAGGGAGCCTATTTCCCATTCGGCGCCGGGACTCGTAAATGTTTAGGTGAATATTTTGCGATTGCTGAGTCTCGAATAATCTTGTTAAAGATCGCACGAATGTGGAAGATCAAGACTCCGATGCCAAAAGCACAACCGCGCGCAACGTACCGACCTTATGGCAAGATGCCAGCACAATTATTCCCTTTCACTAATTAGTCTTATGTAGCCTTAACTTGATGCCACTCCATACACCTAAAAATACTGAGGCGAAGAAGACCCAACCAGAGAGCGCAAAGGCTTGAGTGCCCGAAAGCAGAACTCCTACGGTGCAGCCCAATGAGATCATCGCTCCAAAACCTAGAAGGACTCCTCCGATTAGCGCAGTCGTCGCATTCACTGGAGTGATTTGTGAAAGTTTAAAGCGATTACCTGCAATTGCGACCGCTAGTGATGCACCCACTAATCCGATTACTAACCAACCATTATTGGTGATGGTCTCAGAGACTATTGCAATACAGCCAGCCATCTTGTCCAAACCATTAAGAGTCTCTGGTCCAACGCCATTATCGAGAGAGAGTGTGCGCGCAGTAGTACTAATCTGACGAGTTACACCCAGGGGTTCGACCCGTAGATAAGCAATAGTGCCGATAACTCCCACTAATCCACCTGTTACTAGAGGATTCCAGCGACTAATAATCACTTTTTGATGGATCGAGCGCAACGTGCTCTTCTCAGAGCGTTCCCCTGAAATAGGTTCGGAATTTACCCCTTTTTTGATGGCAAGTATTGCAAGGAGTGTCACCAGAATCAGGGTGAGAATAAGGGATCCCGAATAACCAAATAGGTGAGGAATCCAGATAGTCGGTGAGTCAGAGATGAAATTCAAATAAATTGGATTCCACACCAAGAACGCGATGGCAAAGCCGATGAGCGTGCCAATCAGCGCAGGAATCGCACGTAAATATCCTTGCCCGATACGATAAAGATGACCGCTGATACATGCACCTGAAAGTGTCATGCCGATACCAAAGAGAAATGCTCCGATTGCCAACGGAATGCTTACCGGCCCGATATGCGCTAGGGGCGGCAGGCGATCTGTCGTGGTGTTGGGAAGAAATTGACCGAAAACAATCGAATAACCAATTGCACCGGCAGCGATTGCTGCAAAGACAGAGAGCAGACCAGTGGTGTTCTTATCCTCTATGCCATCGCGGAAGATGCAGTAAAAGCAGAAGCGCCCACGTTCGAGCACGATACCTAGGCTCACTCCTATCAATAGTGAAATAGGTGCAGTGCTCGCCCCTTCTTTACTGGAGAGGAAATAAGCGAGGCCAAAGAGCGCTACAAGAATGACCGCAGCGGCGAGAGTCCGGAGACTGTCGCCGCGCGTCCATTTGATGTCAGTAGAGATTATGCCGCTCCCCAAATCGTTCCCGCGTTATTCACGATAGGAACCCCAACAGAATTGCCGTACTCAGTCCAGGATCCATCGTAATTCTTTACGTTGTATCCGAGAATCTCGCTCAAGACGAACCATGTAAGAGAAGAACGCTCGCCAATGCGGCAATAGGTGATGATGTTCTGCTTGCCATCGACTCCTTTTTCCGCATATAGCTTCTTCAAATCAGCAACTGACTTGAAAGTTCCGTCAGCATTAACATTCTGTCCCCATGGCACATTGATTGCACCTGGGATATGGCCAGCACGAATCGCTAATTCCTGGAATCCTGCTGCAGCAAATACTTTTCCGTTGTATTCATCAGCGGAGCGGATATCGATCAATTTCACATCTGCCTTGCCTTTTACTGCTGCTTTCGCAGCAGGGAGAACATCAGCGATCAGAGTTGCCCGAATAGAGCGATCAATTTTCTTCACGGTGAAGTTTCCTTTGCCGAAGGTGGGAACTGCAGTAGTGAGAGGGCGACCATCTTTCTCCCATTTCACACGTCCACCATCGAGAAGGCGCACATCCTGGACTCCGTAACGGTTAAAGACCCACGCGCCCCAGGCAGCGAACCAGTTGTTCTTGTCTCCATAGAAAACCACTGTTGTATCACTGTCAATTCCTGAAGTTTGTAAGAGTTTGTTGAAATTCTTTGTAGAGACAAGGTCACGATTTACAGTGTCCACTAGATCGGTATACCAATTAATTTTGACGGCGTTCTTGATGTGGCCCTTTTCGTAGAGACCGACTTCCGTCGAGACTTCAAAAATACGGACCTTAGGACTATCAATGTTCTGCTCGAGCCAATCTGCAGTCGCAACGGCGCGAGCAAGATTCTTCGGAGCGGCTTGAGCCGGAGTGATAGCCATGAGTGATGCTGCTGCCACGGAGAACGAAATAAAAACCGCGAAGATCTTTTTAGAAAACTTCATAATAATTCCTTTCAAATTGGATATTTGTGCAGAGATTTCGAAAAAATTTAAGGGTGAAGCGGTATAGCGAGCGTAAATAAATCTATGCGCGACAGCGTGAAATGTTCATACGGCAGTAATCGATTATGCGGCGTTTGGTTAATACGTTCATCACTGCCTCATTTCTTAACTTGAGAACCTTGCCGAAAGATAACCAAAACTCTGAGAAATGGCTAATTGCCATAGATTCGCAAGTGCAATTCGATTGTTTACGCAAGGTGATATCTATACTCATACAGTGCGCCTTCGAAGGATCGTATTAATAATTGCCGCGTTAAATGTGGGCTATTTCATCGTTGAGTACTACTTCGGGCAACGTTTCAATTCAATAGCCCTGCTTAGCGATAGCGTCGATTTCCTCGAGGATGCTTCCATCAATATCTTGATTGCCCTAGCGATTGGATGGTCGCTACGTAAGCGACAGATCACCAGCTACCTCCTTGCCGGACTCCTCCTAGTCCCTGGAATTGCCTTCTTATGGAATGCAATCCAGCAAATACTTAGTCCCGAGATACCTGAAGGCGCTGGCATGAGCTATGTAGGTTTAGGTGCTCTGGTAGTCAATCTCTTCTGCGCATTTCTGATTGCTCGTCATAGAAATGAGGAAGGTGGATTGGTAAAAGCGGCTTACTATTCTGCACGCAATGATGCGATAGCTAATGCACTTATCATTTCTGCAGGAGTGGTAATACTCATTTATCCAAGTATGATTCCGGATTTAGTGATTGGAATCATCATCTTTATAATGAATGCCGATGCAGCGAAAAAGATATTGTCAACTGCAAGGAAAGATAATCAGGAATAGGAAATGAAGAAAATTGCGTCTGTAATCTCAGGCCTACTCTTCGCTCTAACTTTTGCACCGGCTTCTTGGGGGCACGCGGAACTAAAAAGTTCTAATCCAGTAAAAGGAACCACTCTTGAAGTAATGCCAAGCACAATCTCGGTGACTTTCAATGAAGCATTGATGATTCTGGGCAACGAGCAGATAAACACACTGGCACTCAGAGATCCCTTCAACGAAGATGTTTCACTTAGTGAGATAAACATTTCTGGCGACACTATCTCTGCTGCAGTGAGATTGGGATCTGCACTTCTCTCGGGTGAGTATCGAATTATCTACCGAGTGGTCAGCGCCGATGGTCATCCAATCGAGGGGGAAGTACCCTTTATTTACGCTCCTGAAGAAGAGGCAACCTCGATTGACCAGGCCCAACCTATCGATGAGAGTTCACCCGATGCGCAACCGGTATCCCAGAGCGATGATGGCCTCAATAATGAAGTAATTTCAGGGGTCGTAGCGCTTATTTTGCTCGTGGGGCTTCTCTTATGGCTCCGAAATAGGAATTAAGCAGTACCCTTTTTATATGGCTAAAACAGTGAGCATGAGCGGTCTTCGACGCATCAATATCATCGCAGGAACTCTTCATCTAGTGCAGATGATCGCAGTTCTTGCCTTGAGCAACGACTTTACCCTTCCAATTAATGCGACGTATATGTCAGGGCCACCCGGTACTACTTTCGCCCCACCAGTGGTGCTGTTCAACACACCAATTGGGCTAACTGTCGCAGTATTTCTCGGACTCTCTGCGCTAGCACACTTCATCGTCGCAAGCCCACAATTTTTTGGCCGCTATAGCAAGGGGTTAGCAGAGCAACGAAATTATTTCCGCTGGGTGGAGTACTCCATCAGCTCATCGGTGATGATTGTCCTGATTGCACAAGTGACTGGCGTCGCTGATATCACCGCGATTATCTCTATCTTTGGTGTCAATGCCGCGATGATTCTCTTTGGATGGTTACAAGAGAAATATGAGACGCCAGGTAATGGGGGTTGGCTCCCCTTTATCTTTGGGTGTATCGCAGGGGCAGTTCCCTGGGTGGCACTCATATTTTATGTTTTTGCGATTGGCGGCCCAGGTGAGACTTCTGCGCCCGCTTTCGTTTATGGAATTGTCATAACAATTTTCTTATTCTTCAACTCCTTTGCCTTAGTGCAATGGTTGCAATATAAGAAAGTTGGAAAGTGGCGTGAATACCTGCGCGGTGAGCGTACCTACATCACCCTCTCACTCGTCGCGAAATCTGCGCTCGCATGGCAAGTCTTTGCGAACACGCTTATTCCTACCTAAATTTGAACCACTACTCGAACGATTGCCTCTGGGGTTGCAGACTCCCCTAACTCTTCATCAACATTGGTCAATGTACCGTTGATGCGTGCAGCGTAACCAGAGGCAAGTGTTGCTGCGATATCTGTCATCCAATAGAAGGCTCCCGGGCCAATTCGTTCCATCATCTCGGAAGCTTGTCGAAGTCGAACATCGGAGAATTTCTCGACATCCTGTTTATTGTCGTTTATAACATCGAGAAGAAATTGGCGAATCTCGCTTGCAGTAATCTCACTCTCACGGACATCTTCAATCATCTTGTGAAGTTCGGCGTCGATGCCTTTACTTTTCTTCCGCTTATCGCGGCGCTGAAGCAACAGGCTGATGATGATGAGAATTAAAAGTATTTCGAACATGTTCTAGAGATTACCTAGTCAAATGGCTATTCGTAAATAGCGACATTTCTACTAAAGTCTAGGAATGAGGATCTTGATACTCGGTGGTGGCGGGATGATCGGCCAGCGATTAGTGGAGCATCTGGCAAAGGAACCCCGAATTGGCGGGAAATCGATAAGCCAGGTGACGCTCCTTGATGCATTCATCGAGCCAGAGATTCCCCAAAGCTCTGACATTATCATTGACTCCCAAGTAGCGGATATCACCAATCCACAAACTTGTATTGAATTGATCAATAAGAAACCAGATGTAATCTTTCACCTTGCAGCGATAGTCTCTGGCGAAGCGGAATCAAATTTCGAAAAAGGCTATTCAGTCAATCTAGATGGAACACGAAATCTATTTGAAGCAATCCGTGCACAGAATGAATATTGCCCACGCGTTATCTATACATCGACAGCTGCTGTCTATGGCGGTCCCTATCCTGCTGATTCCGAAGATGTCGGTGATGATTTCATCCTTCAACCCACAACCAGTTATGGAGTGCAAAAGGCAATAGGCGAATTACTTCTCAACGATTACAGTCGTCGCGGATTACTAGATGGAGTGGGATTGCGTTTGCCAACTATTTGCGTTCGACCAGGTAAACCCAATGCCGCAGCATCCGGAGTCTTCTCCAACATCATTCGCGAACCTCTTGCCGGGATAGAAACCACGCTATCGGTCTCTAAAGAAGTCTCCATGATCTTTGCCTCCCCGCGTTCTGCCGTAGGTTTCTTAATCCACGCCGCCCAACTAGATACGAATTTATTGGGAGATCGTCGCTCGATGATGATGCCTGGAGTGCATGCCACAATCAGGCAAGAAATAGAGGCACTTCGTCGAGTCGCTGGTGAGCGAGTTCTTTCATTTATAAAGGAGAGTGCACCAGACCCCTTTGCACAGAAGATGGTCGATGCCTGGAATTTCCCAGCATTTCCCGCTACCAGGGCGCGGAGCCTAGGATTCACCTGCGAAAGTTCTTTCGATGAATTAATCCGACTTCATATCGAGAGTGAACTCGATGGAAAGATACCGGGGCAGAACATATGAGTACTAAAAAGTTCGCGGCAGTTACAGGAGCTAATCGTGGCATTGGTCGCGTAACCGCAATCTCGTTGGCGAAAGAAGGTTGGACTGTTGCTCTTTTAGGTCGTGATGTTGCTGGAGTTACCGCAGTTGCAAAAGAGATTGGCAGCGCTGCAATTGCTGTGCAGTGCGATGTTGGAGATCGAGATTCAGTAGCGCGCGCTTTTGCATCTATTAAGTCGTCATATGGTCGCCTCGACTTACTTTTTAATAATGCAGGAGTTGTCCCACCGGCTGCGCTACTAGAGGATGTTCAAGCGGAAGATTGGCAGCGCATTTTTGATATCAACGTGGGTGGTACTTTCTATTGCACCCAAGAAGCATTTGCTCTCATGAAGGAGCAACAACCTCAGGGTGGGCGAATCATCAACAACGGTTCGCTCTCGGCTCATATGCCTCGCCCTAATTCCGCGCCTTACACCGCATCAAAACATGCAATTACCGGCTTAACTCGTGCGACTTCTCTCGATGGACGTAAGTACAACATCGCTTGTGGTCAGATTGATATTGGCAATGCAGACACCAGCATGGCTTCGAGCCAACGTGAAGGTGCGCTGCAACCTAATGGCACACGACTTTCAGAACCTGTCATCGACGCCCAAATACTTGCGGATGCTGTGGTGCACATGGCATCGCTTCCATTAGAAGCGAACGTACAGTTCATGACAGTTATGGCAACAAAGATGCCTTACATAGGTCGGGGGTAGCGCTAGCCCCACGGTCGAGCATCGACGGGATCTTCCCAACTGGGAATTGGAGCCTGTAAGGGTTCATTGATCCAAAGGAATCGTCCGTTAATGCCATCGTGTGACGGAGAGACAATCTCTAAAATCAACTCCATGGCCTTTTTTGGATCATCGCCACCAGTTTGTGCAACCCAATCGACCCAAGCGGTGTAATCCTTACCAACATCGCCTAGTGCTATTGCCTTCGCTTTGATATCAGCCCACATCTCCGTCTTTACATCACCTGGATGAATCACATTGGCAGTTACACCCGACCCTGATATTTCAGCAGCAAGGTGCCTGGTGAATTGGTTAAGTGCGACTTTTGATGTGCCATACGCGCTGTTAAGCGCTCCAGGGGGATGGAGCGCTGCAGCTGAACTGACATTGATAATCCGACCCCACTTTTTAGCCAACATTCCAGGCAGAAAAGCTCGAGTGGTGAAGTAAGGAGCAAGCGTGTCGATCAGAACTGTTTTTGCCCACTGATCAGGATCGGTCTTATGGATGAGATTTATTGGACCAAAGACTCCAGCAGCGTTTACAAGAATCTGCACTTCACCATGCTCGCTCTTTACCTTTGCTGCAAGTGCCTCGACATCGCAATTCTCACTCACATCGCATACATAAGGAAAAATTAATTGAGAATTCACTTGTGCGAGTAAATCCAAATCCGACTTGCTTCGCGCTACCGCAATAACTTTGTATCCGGCATTTGCAAGTCCAAGAGCCATTTGACGACCGAGACCTTTGCTAGCTCCGGTAACTAAAGCGAGTTGATTCTGTGACATTTCTTCTTACTACTTCTTGCCTGCATTAGTCCGAAGATTGAAAACCTCACGGACCTCGCTTGAATCAACTATTCCTTGAGCATTAAACTCCATTAGTGGCGCCATGTACTCGCCCCATTTATCGTGGATTTCAGTGTGCCACAGACGGTCCCATGCATCTGGATCCGAGATCTCAGAATAGAGGAAGAGCACAGGGTCATTCTCAAAAATCGTTATTTGAGCTATCCCTTGGCGCTCAATTTCTGCAACTAATTCTGGCCAAATTTCGTCATGATGACGCTTGTACTCGGCTAGCCCACCCGGCTTTAACTTCATGGTGAATGCTCTTCTGATCATTTTTTCCTTCTTTCTCGTTGTAGTGTTGATTGATTCCATTACTCGTTGATTAACTTGATTAATTCTGCTTCGTCAACCTCGGATACTTCACGTCGAGTCTCTCCATTTTTGATCACGTAGATTCGGTCACAAAGATTAGTTAACTCTGCGATTTCCGTCGAGCGAAATAAGACGCCTTTACCCGAATCAGCGATCTCTCTAATGAGGCGGAAGAGCTCTGACTTTGCGCCAATATCCACTCCACGAGTCGGGTCGTCTAAAAGAACGAGTCTGGGGTTGATTTCAAGCCATTTGCCGATGACCACCTTCTGCTGATTGCCACCCGAGAGATTGCCCACTCGAATATCTACATGTTCAGTCTTCACTCCAAAGCGTTCAACTAATCGTTTGGCACGAGTAGCAAGACCTGCTCGAGTAATCAGGGGGGTGCCGTGCTTATGTCCTCCCACTGCAACATGGGAGAAGTTATCTGCAACGCTGCGCTCCATCATCAAACCAACACGCTTTCGATCAGCTGGGACAAGTGCGACTTTATCGCGCACTGAATTCTGAGGGGAGATTGATGAGCACTCCTTACCCTCAAGAAATATCGCACCACCTGACTTTGGTTTGGCACCAAAAAGTGTCTCGAGTAACTCATCGGCGCCTGAGCCGATAAGTCCAGCAACTCCGACAATCTCGCCGCCGCGCACATTGAGTGAGACATCTTGGATTTGCCCATAATTCTTCAAATTTCTGACATCGAGCAACATGCCACTTTGCGACTGCGCGCCATCGCGTCGCTCTGTATTGGCTATACGATGTGATTTCTCTTCACCCACAATTCCAGTAATTACGGTGGTCCGGTCTAATTCTTTGGTTGGACGCGAAAATACTAAGGAACCATTACGCATAACCGAGATTTGGTCGGCAACAGAGAAGACCTCATCTAGTCGGTGAGAAACATAGAGCACTGTTGTGCCTTGTGCCGGTAGTAGCCGCACAAGTTCCAGTAATCGATCACTTTCACGCGCGTTGAGTGCCGAAGTTGGTTCATCGAGAATTAATAACTTCGGTTTTTCGATGATTACCCGTGCTAATTCGATTAGTTGCTGATCTGAAATCGCTAAATCTCCCAAGACAGCATGGAGATCAACTTCTAAGCCGATTGATTCCAAAACCGGACGTGCGATTTCTTCCATTGGTTTATTTGAGATGAAAGGACCGCGTCGAATCTCGCGATCTGGAAATAGATTTGTGAGAACATCGCGGTGCTGAAAGAGCCGCAACTCTTGATACATGATTCCCATACCAAGTTTGCGAGCTAATTGCACCGTAATCTCGGGATAATTTGTGCCATCGATCTTTATTGAGCCCGAATCTGGGGTGACACCTCCGGAGAGAATCTTCATAAATGTCGATTTGCCCGCGCCGTTTTCACCAACAATTGCATGAACAATATTTCGCTCTAAATCGAGGTCGAGATTGTTGAGGGCTTGTACGCCGCCATAGCGTTTTGATAGCGACCGGACGGAGATCACACCATGAGTTGATTTACTCACCGTTGACCTCCGTCCGTATCACTATGAATGGCTCTTACTTATCAAGCAGATTCATCCGCAACTGGCTTGAGATTCTTCTGCCAATTCTTGATATAACCCTTGACTACTGGCTCGTAATACTTACGAGTCTTGGTCTTAGAGGTTGCCATCGCTTGAAGGTCCTTGAAAGTAAGCGCAGGAAGTTTGAACGGCTCTGTGACTGAAGTAGCAGTTACAACTTCAGTTCCGGCGTCAATGAATCCTGGCTTGTTGATCTTGATCCCTCGCTTGATGCTATCGACCAAGATGTAAACAGGGAGATAACCCTGAATAAATGGAGTCTGACCTAGTGAGAT
>SXGQ01248528.1_pt1 | contig 10523 bp, 8 predicted proteins | sample 3178371 | NCBI WGS metagenome assembly SXGQ01 (sample SAMN11356859, study PRJNA531348) | freshwater metagenome | isolation source: freshwater sample F1-20 | place: China: Fuxian Lake, Yuxi | collected 2017-12-25 | reverse complement strand
GCATCCTGCCTCACCCCGATAGACCCTTGGTCGCCACTACACGCCCTTTCAGAAAACTCGATCACGTCACCGCAATCACTTGCGCACGCCGATCGGCCGAAAAATCGCAAATTCCGGGTCCAGTTGCGGAAGTCGGGTTAAGGGCGTTAGTGAAGAGGTCGGGCTTGGCGGCCAGGCTCACGAGCGAGCCCACGACCATCATGGTAACGCCCCACCAGAGCGACCATTGGTTGACGATCTCGGCACGTGAGATGTTCACGATCGCCCCGGTGGGCGAAGTGTAGGCCTTGATGTCGCCGCGTTGGATCATCATCGGCGCGAGCACGGCGAAATTGATGAACGCCCCGAGCACGCAGCTCGTCGCGATCCGAATGCCCATCAGGCCGCCGACCCCGAGCATCGCTGCGTCGAAGGTGAGCCGTAGCCCGAGTTGGCGGATGTCGGTGCCGAGGATCTTCGGCGTCCAAAGGTGAAGCTTGGCCGCGAGGATATAGTAGTAGGTGTCGAGGCGTTCATTGAGGTGCCACGGCTCCTTCATCCCCGCCCATTGATCGAGACGCAGGATCTTGAACTGGATCAACTTCATCCAGCCGTCGCTCACGAGCACCTGATAGAAGCCGGTCCAGATCGCGGTGATCGCAAGCAGGCGGGCTTTGAACATCCCGGTCTGCGCCTGACCGGTGTAGAGCGCGTCGAGCACGACGCCGCAGGCGCGACCCTCGGGAAAGGGCAGCTGGTCCTCGTTGATGAAGCGGCGCTTCATCGGGAAAGCCACGAGTACCCCGAGGATAGAGATAACGACATTCCAGATGATCATCTGCCACCAAGGGACGATCTTTCCGGTGACAAGCATGTACGCCGCCAAGCTGGAGATCAGCGGTGTGATCATGTAGCCCGCGGCGGTGGCGATGGACTGGGTGCAGTTGTTCTCAAGGATCGTGAAGTCCGAGATGATTCCGCTGCGCGCCAGCATCCGGAAGATCGCAAATGCCAGAATGACCGACGTGAGTCCGACGCCGATGGAGATACCCGTCTTGGCCCCGATGTAGAGGGCGGTGGCCGACAAGATGCCGCCGAGGATGAATCCGGTCGCGGCGGATCTAAGGGTGAGTTGCGGAACGTCGCCGCGAAAAACGTTCTCGAACCACCAGCGGTCCTTCTGCGAGCGGGACCACGAATCGATCTGGGTATCGGTGAGTTGCTTCAGGGGCATGCGGAAAGGGTTTGTGCGCTAATTGTCACGGACGCGAGGCTGCTGGTCGTTTGGCTATGGGAGGCGATAGGCCGCTTTGCGGGCCCGCTTGGAGCCAAGACGGATGGGCTGTTCGCAGCGCAGCCATCTTTCCTCTCCACGGATCGCGCTCGCAGACGTAAGAGCGCGAGTTGAACTTCGCGCCGATAAGGAACCGCGCGTCGGATTCGGCAACGCGGCGCAAGCGGATGAACTCAAGGCATCTCCATTTCTAAATCAGGAAGTCTCCAGTCCCAACCCGCAGATCTCACGATGAAGTGCGCCTCGTGGCGACCGCCCGGGACGATCTGGGAGAACGCCGACAGTGGCGTGCCGACCGCCGGTGTCATGTTCAACTTGTCCGCGGCACGCCTGCGCGCCGTCGCTAGGATCGCCAAGCTCAACCTGAGCAGACTCGCGTCGACCGGGAACAACTCTCCCTCCGAATCCACGTTGTCCGGCTGGTCCGCATTAAAGCCTGCTGCCTGCAGTATCAGATCCGCGTTGATCGCGCCGAACAGATCCGCTCGGCGATGCTTGTTGGCGAACGGCGGATTGGTCCGTGTCGCCCCTCGCGCGGATTTCGAGTGGTAGAGCACCCTGCGCTGTTAGCTAAGTCGCTCCTAGGTGTCGCGCTCCATGTGAATACGCGCGGCGGTGGCTCGATAACTCCTCGCTGTCCAGGCTAGGCCGGTGGGATTTTGAGCCGGCGCGTGTCTCCTGCGTGCATGCTGGTGTGTCGCACCTGCATCGAGGCGGGGCATACGAAAAATCTCTGATCAATCACGCGGTCTGGATCTGTTCGTCGCTGATGAGCGCACCGCTGGGAAGCCGACGACTTTGCTTAATTGTACAGGCTCGGGACGACTCTGTGCTTTGCCACGTCGTCACCGCTCAAGGCGGTCCAGGCTGGCAGCCTGGCGGAGGATCCTTTCACAAAAAATCCTCCTTGCCGTGCAAGCGGTTGTCGGGTAATCCTCTCGTTCGTTAATTGAGCACTCTATGAAAACACACCTTCTCATCGTCGCCGCTTTGGTGGCTGCTTCCTCCCCACTCGCATCCGCGCAGGATGCGGCTATGTCGGCTGAGCTTACGGCTCAGGTTCAGGCAGCAGCCGCCGCCGGCAACGTGACGGCCCTCGCCCAACTTGCTCAGAGCAACCCTACCGCTGCCGCGTCGATCGCTAAGGCCGCTGCCCAAGCTAATCCCGCCCAAGCTACCGCGGTGGCAGCCGCCGTTGCGCAGGCCGTTCCCGCCTCCGCCCCTCAGATCGCCGCCGCCGTAACATTGGCCGCTCCCGCCCAAGCAGCTGCAGTCGCTTCCGCCGTGACTACCGCCGCTCCCGCCCAAGCAGCAGCGGTCGCAGCCGCCGTGACGACGGCTGCACCGACGCAAGCTGCTGCCGTTGCCTCCGCCGTGACGACCGCTGCACCGACGCAAGCTGCTGCCGTTGCCTCCGCCGTGACTACCGCGTCGCCAACGCAGGCCGCGGTCGTTGCCGCCGCTGTGACCGCAAGTGTTGTCCAGTCCAATGCCACGCCAGCTCAAGCCGCGCAGGTTGTGGCCGCGGTTGCGGCTGCAGTTGTCCAAGCGGCTCCGGCTTCTGCTGGTGTGATTACCGCCGCCGTGCAGGCCTCCGCGGGCACCGCGGGTGGCCAAATCGCGCGGGCGGTCGCGACGGTAACGGGTCAGACTGTTGATCAGGTTCAAACGAGTGCCAATCAGGCCCAGCGCGAAGGGGCACTGGCGGCCGCGCAGGGCTCGCAAGCCGCTCAGGCCGCGGCACCCGCCTCTGGCACTTCAACCCCTCCGACCCCGACGACTACTCCCACGGTGGACCCGAGCGCGAATGTCAGCCGTTCCTCCTGAGCTACGGCTCAGGGAAATGGTCCAAACGCCGGCCCCCGGGCCGGCGTTTTGCTTTTGGTCACTCGAGAAACGAGGCCTGTTTCGGCGTGCCGGCGCGCTTGGCGGCTGCGACTTCCTCGGGCGACGCGTTGAGGTGGCGCGGCGGGCGGGTCGCCTTGCTGGCCACCGCCGTCTCGCGATCGGCGACGATGCGCTCGCAGATCTGATGGATGTGCATCCGGAGCCATTGGAACGTGCTGGAACCGGCGCGATAGTCCGCGGGCCCGTAACCGTGGATGCGGCCGGATTGCAGCAGTCGGTCGTTCTGTTCGAATTCCGCCGATTTTTCCGGGTTGTAGACCGCGTAGGTCCGGCCACCGCCGCTTTTCACAACGGAGAAACTCGGCACGTCACTCGGACCGTCGGCGACATAGATCATGTTCTGCACGGGAATCCGCCGGTCTTCGGGTGCCAGCTTGGAATTCACGTCGATGGCGGCGTTCTTGTTGGTGCCCTTGTTGATCTCGAAGATGGCGCGGGTCTTGGTCGTGTTGTCGATGACCATGCCGATCTGGGCGATCTCGGCGGTCGCCTCGATCGGCAGCTCTTTCTGCCGGAGGAATCCCGGCTGCAGGGGGTTTTCGATGAACTCGCAGGCCCAGACGCCGTCGATTTTTCCCGCGATGGCGCTGCCGCGGATCATCGCAGCGAGGCCGGTGCTGACGACGTAGTGTTCCAAGGTAATTTCGTGCTTCACGAACTCCGGTCGCTCCCGCACGAAAGCCCGCGCCTCGTCGAGGAAGCCGGGCAGGCCCGGATAGAAGCGAATCTCGCGACCGCACTCCGCCAGGGTACGATTGTTCAGCCCCGCCAGTTGCCCGCTCCGGACGTAGGTCAGGAGGTGGTTCAAGTACGCGATCTCGGGGGAGAGATGGTAGCCGCGTTGCCGGTAGTGCTCGGCGAGCCGGTTGGTCTCCTGCCAGAACACCGCCTCATCGACCCCGTAGCGCCGGAAAAGCGGCGACTGCATGTACTCGGGGATTAGGGTCTTGTCGAAGTCCCAGATGACCGCGATGGTATTTTGAGTGAAAAGCGACGTGGGCATGAAATTTTTTCCGCGCTAGGCAGAGCTGTCTCGCGCGTCGACCTGTCACTCTAGATTCGGTCCGCCCGGGGCGCGCAATTAGCAAATCCTCGCCTGATCGTTTCCGCACGTGGAAGACCTGCCCGATATCCTGCCTTTCCGCCGCCGGCTGGACGAACTTTCCGCCCAGTTGGCCGAGCCTGCCTTCTATGCGAATCCCCGCCGCGCGGCCGAGGTGACGCGCGAGCAGCAGCGCCTCGCGCAACTGGTGGCGGATCACGAGCGGCACACGCGCACGCGGCGCGAGATCGCCGAGGCCCGCGCCCTGCAGCGAGACCCCGGCGCCGACGCGGATCTGCAGGAGCTGGCCGCGCAGGAACTCCCCGAACTCGAACAGCGAGAGGCCGCCTCACGCCGGGCCGTGCTTCAGGCGATGATCCCGCCGGAGCCGACGGATTCCCGGAACACGGTCATGGAAATCCGGGCGGGGACCGGGGGAGATGAGGCCAGTCTTTTCGCCGCGGAGCTCTTCCGAATGTATTCCCGTTTCGCGGATGGCCAGGGCTGGCGCGTGCAGCCGATGAGCAGCAGCGTTTCCGAGCGGGGCGGCTTCAAAGAAGTGATCTTTCTCATCACCGGCACCGATGTATACCGGCAGCTGAAGTTTGAGAGTGGCGTGCATCGAGTGCAGCGCGTGCCGGTCACCGAGGCCAACGGCCGCATCCACACCTCGACGGTCACCGTCGCCGTGCTGCCGGAGGCGGAGGAGGTCGACGTGGAGATCGATCCCCAGGACCTCGAGATCACGGTGAGCCGGGCGAGCGGCCCGGGCGGGCAGGGGGTGAACACGACGGATTCCGCGGTGCAGATCCTGCACCGGCCCACGGGGCTGATCGTTTCCTGCGCGGACGAACGCTCGCAGCTGAAGAACAAGGCCAAGGCGCTGACGGTGCTACGGTCCCGGCTGTTAAAACGGCGCGAGGAGGAGGAAAAGGCGAAGTACGCCGCGACGCGGCGAAGTCAGATCGGCTCGGGCGACCGCAGCGAAAGGATCCGCACTTACAATTTCCCGCAGAACCGTCTCACCGACCACCGTATCGGGCTCACGTTGCACAGCCTGCCCCAGATCATGGAGGGAAACATCGGGCCGGTGGTTTCGGCTTTGCAGCAGGCGGACTTCGAGGAGCGGATGGCGGCGCTCACCGGGGAGGCGCCGCTGCCGGTCCGCCGCGCCGCGGACGACGAGTAAGATGCTGACCGTCCTGGAGATCATCCGGCGTACGACGGAGTTTCTTGCCGCCAAGGGAGTGGAATCGCCGCGCCTCTCGGCGGAGCACCTGGTCGGTCACGCGCTCGGGCTGGGCCGCATGCGGCTCTACCTGGAGTTCGAGCGTCCGTTGACGGAACCCGAGCTCGCACGCATCCGACCGCTGGTGAAGCGGCGTTCCCAGCGCGAGCCACTGCAACACATTCTCGGGGAAGTCGATTTCGCGGGCCTCCGGTTGAAGGTGGACCAGCGGGCCCTGATCCCGCGGCCGGAAACGGAGCTGCTGGTCGAGATCGCGGCTGGTTGGGCGGCGGAAAATCCTCCGGTGGCTCGCGTGGCCGATCTCGGAACCGGGAGCGGTGCGATCGCGCTGGGTCTGGCCGAGCGCCTTCCGGAGGTCGCGGTGGTGGCTGTCGATCGCGAGCAGGTGGCCTTGGATCTCGCCCGTGAAAACGCGTCGGTCATTCCGGCGGGCGCGCGGGTGCAGTTCATGCTTTCCGACTGGTTCGGGGCGTTGCCGTCCGTCCCGTTTGATCTGATCGTCTCCAACCCGCCGTACTTGGCGGAATCGGAGATGATCGAGGTCGCTCCCGAGGTGAGGGATTTCGAGCCACGTTCGGCGCTTGTGGCCGGGGAGGAAGGCTTGGGCGACCTGCGGAAGATTATCTCCGGCGCTGGCGCTCGTCTGCGCCGTGGAGGTCTGCTCGCCCTGGAAACGGGGCCTTCTCAGCACGCCGTTCTGGTGAAGGCCGCGACTGATGCGGGTTATACGAAGGTTGAGTCGCGGCGTGATCTCGCCGGCCGCGACCGTTTCATCCTTGCGGTTTGGTGACTCCCGCGGGGCCTGAGCTCGCCGCGGTGAGCGGGGGGCGATTGCTCACCCACGTCGCGCGGTCCTTGGCCAGCTCCACTGCGTCACGCACGACCCGGAGCGCCTCCCGCAGGTGAACATCGGCGCGGACGTAGGTCTCGTTCTCCTCCTCGGCCTCCGCCAACTCGTCGTCCTCGTCCTCTTTTTTCGGAGCCTTGATGCGCGGGGTGGGCGGCGGACCGAGGTAAAAAGGCCGGAAAGCGTAATCGCCCTTCGCGATCCTCTCCTTCTCGGCCTTGCTGTCCTTGCGGAAGGCATCGTCGGCCGCCTTCTGCTCCCGGCGCTCCTCCAGGTTGACGGAGATCTGCTTGCGCTCCTGCTGCTGTTTGAAGCGTTCGACCACGCGTCGCAGGTACGCAAACTCCTCCAAGGCGGACTGTCGCGCGCGGCTCTTCTCCATCAACGGCGTGAGGACCTTCGGACTGAGCGGCTCCCCCTCGAGGAAACTGCTCGGAATCCGGTCCCAAACCAGCGCGCGCGGCAGGTCGGCCTCGCCGATGGGGAGATAATCCTCGATGGAGGGCAGCACGATGTCGGGCACCACGCCCTTGAGCTGCGTGGAGGCTCCGCTCGGCAGGTAGTACTTCTGGATCGTGAGCTTGGCCGCCCCGGTCTTGGGCGCGAGCGACAGCGCGCGGGAAACCTGTTTCATCTCGATCACCTGCTGGACCGAGCCCTTGCCGTGGGTGGAGCTGTCCCCGATGATGACGGCGCGTCCGTAATTCTGCAGGGCTCCGGCGACGATTTCCGAGGCGGAGGCGCTGAAGCGGTCCACCAGCACCGCCAGCGGGCCGGTGTAGATGATCCGGCTGTCGCGGTCGCTATCGACCTGGATCTCACCATTGTAGTTTTTCACCTGGACGACGGGCCCGCGATTGATGAACAGGCCGGCGAGCTCGATCGCCTCCGTGAGGAAGCCGCCGCCGTTGCGCCGGAGGTCCAGCACGATGCCCTTCACCCCCTGCGCGGTCAGCTGGCCCACGAGACGGGCGACGTCGCGCGAAGCGGTGGTCTTTTCCCCGTCCGTGTCGCCCTCGTCGGCCGGGCCGTAGAAAGCGGGCAGGGTGATGACGCCGAAGGGCTGGATGGTGCCGTCGGCGTCGGGCAGGTCGAAGACCGCTCCGCGGGCGCGGGCCGAGTTAAGCTTAACCTTGTCGCGGGTGAGCGTGATCGGCTTCCGGACCGAGCTGTCGGCGGCATCGGCGGGTTGGACGGTGAGCACGACCTCGGTGCCCTTCTTGCCGCGGATCTTGTCGACGATCTTGCGGATCTTCATGCCGTACACCTCGACCGGTTCGCCGCCCTTTTCAGCGACGGCGATGATCTTGTCGTTGGGTTTGAGCTCCCGGCCGAGATCGGCGGGGCCGCCGGGAATGATTTCCTTCACGACGCACACATCATCCTCGACCCCGAGCAGCGCACCGATCCCCACGAGCTGGAGCTTCATCTGGATTCCAAAGTCCTCGTAGGTGGCGGCGGAAAAATACGTGGAGTGCGGGTCGTAGAGGCGCGCGATGCAGGATAGAAACATCTCCGCGACATCATTACCCTCGATCTCACCGAGGTTCTTCAGCATCCGCTCGTAGCGCTTGCGGACCTGGGCGCGGGCCTCCTCCGGCGTCTTTTTCGCAAGGATCTCCTGCACGACTTCAAACTTCAGGCGGCGCCGCCAGAGGTCGTCGGCGGCCGCGGCGTCGGCGGGCCACGGCGCCTTCTCGCGCTGCCGGTCGATGCCGTAGGTTTCCCGCGCGGTGAGGTCGAGGTCCTTGTCCAGCTCGCTCAGGATCCAGGCGATCCGCGCGCGGGTCCTCTCCTCATAGACGAGGAAAATCTCGTAGGCCGCGTTGATGTTGCCGAGAAACGCGGCGTTGTAGAAAACACTCTTGCCGAACTCGCCCTCGAAGCGCTGGCGGTCGCTGGCGAGGAAGAAAAGCCGCTGGCCGTCGAGGTCCCCCATGAAGTCCGGGATGACCTGCGTGAAATCGGCGTTGTTCACGGCGTCGCGGTTGTAGTGCAGTTCGGCGAGGAGCTTGATGAGCGCGTTGGCCTCCGCCGCCAGCGTCGGCGAGGTGGAGAACTTGCGGCGATCGGTCGCCGCCCACGCGCCGGAGGCGGCGAGAAAAAACAGCAGGAGCGTGGTCGCAAAGCGGCCGAGCGGTGAGCGGAAGGTCATGCGGGAATGGGAAAAAGTTTCGGGCGGGAGGTTGCGCGGGCCGGGAGCGCCTTCACCGGCGGTCGAGGAGATGCTTGGCCTCGTCGAGGATGCGGCGCTCATCGGGAGTCAGCGCACCCAACCCCCGTGCGCTGATCTTGTCCAGCACGCGGTCCACTTCGGCCCGGAGCTCCGCGGAGGAGCGCGGAGCCGCCGCATCGGGCGGCGCGTCCGGCTCCGGGGCAGCCGGTGTCCCCGCGTCCCCGGCTTCACCGCGGATCGCGAGACGCCGGCCGGCGATCCACCCGGCGGCCATCCCGCCCAGATGGGAGGCCGCCGCGTAATCAAACGGCAGCGGACGGGCCGCGAGATCGCTCAGGACGAAGGCCAGGCCCTCCACGGCGAGCAGCACCCAGACCAACTGCCGGAGTCGGAACGCCACGGGCATGAGAAAGAAGAGCAGGAATCGGAACTCCCGTTCGGGGTGAAGCCGGGCGGCAAGGACCAGGAGCGCGTAGACCCCCGCGGTCGCGCCGATCAAGGCGGTGGGGTGCGCCCAGTTGATGGCCGTCCACCAGACCGCGCCGGCCAGCAGCCCGAGCCCGAAAACCGCGAACATCGCCCCGGGTCCGAGCCGGCCGCGCAAATCGCGTCCGAGGATCAGCAGCCCCGCGATCACCAGTCCGATGTGGAAAAGATTGGAGGTGCTGTGCGGCAGCCAGAAGGTGAGGGGCGTCCACCAGCGGCCCTGCCGCAGAGCCTCCCCCGAAACAGCCAGGCCTTCGGCCAATCCTCCGGCCGCGCCTCCGGAGGCCAGCTCCAGCGAGAATTGGATGACGAACGCGCCGGCGAGCGCGCAGACCAGCCAGACGGCCGGGGCGGTGGTTTCCCGCTCGTAGTCGCCGCGCAGTCTGGACCGTCCGGAACTCATTCCGGTGAAACGTTGGGCCGGCGGGTCCCGAACTCAAGCCGGCCCTCCCGAAGTCCCCGCTCAGGAGGGCGGCTTCACGAGGAGCAGCAGATCCTTCGACTCGACGGTGTCCCCCAGCGCGACGTGCAGCTCGGCCACCACGCCGTCCACCGGCGCGTAAACGGTGTTCTGCATCTTCATCGCCTCCATCATGAGGAGCTTGTCGCCCTTCGCGACCTTGGTGCCGACGGAGACGGACAGTTGGGCGATGAGACCGGGAATCGGGGCGGCGACTTGCCGCGGGTCGGCGAGGTCGGCCTTGGGGCGCGCCTTGGACTTGGGGGAGATGGACTTGTCGACGATGTAGGTTTCGCGGGCGATCCCATTCAGCTCGTAGCGGATGGCGCGGCGCCCGTCCTTGTCGGGCTGCCCGACCGAGATGAGCCGGATGATGAGTACCTTGCCCTCCTCGATGCTGACCGAGATTTCCTCGCCCGGCTTCAGGCCGTAGAAGAACGCGGGCGTCGGAAGCACGGACACGTCGCCGAAGGCGGCGGAGTGTTTCGCGAAGTCGGCGAACACCTGGGGGTACATCAGGTGCGAGTAAACGTCGTCGTCGTTCGCGGGACGGCGGAGTTTCTCCGCGAGTTCACCGCGGACCTTTTCAAGATCGATGGCGGCCGCGCCGGCGCCGCGCTTTTTCTTGCGCGCGGCCTCGTATTTGGCGCGCGCCTCCCGGTGGCGCTTTTCGCCGAGCACGACGATCGAGACCCGCTCCGGCCAGCCGCCCTCGGGCCAGCCGAGCCCGCCCTGCATCATGTCGATGACGCTCTCGGGGAACGGAACCGAACCGGGCTCGAGGTTGACGACGTCGGCGGGGCGAATGCCGCGGCTGAACAAGAACAGCGCCATGTCGCCCACGACTTTGGAGCTGGGTGTCACCTTCCCGATGTCGCCGAGCAGCTGGGTCACCTCGGCGTAGGTGCGCGCGATCTCGGGCCAGCGGTGGGCGACGCCCATGGACGCGGCCTGCTCCTTGAGGTTGGTATACTGGCCGCCCGGCATCTCGTGCAGGTAGACCTCGGCCGAGCCGCTGCGTGGCGCGGTGTCGAAGGGGCGGTAGTAATCGCGGACAACTTCCCAGTAATCGGAGAACTCGT
>SXGQ01233239.1_pt1 | contig 10523 bp, 10 predicted proteins | sample 3178371 | NCBI WGS metagenome assembly SXGQ01 (sample SAMN11356859, study PRJNA531348) | freshwater metagenome | isolation source: freshwater sample F1-20 | place: China: Fuxian Lake, Yuxi | collected 2017-12-25 | reverse complement strand
TCTCCATGTGGAGCAGGCCGAGAAAGCCGCAGCGGAAGCCAATACCCAGCGCCACCGAGCTCTCCGAGGAGTAAACCAGCGCGGCGTCGTTGAGTCGGAGGCGGCCCATCGCGGCCTTCAACTTCTCGTAGTCACCGCTCTCCAGTGGATACAGCCCACAAAATACCATGGGCCGCACCTCCTTGTAGCCGGGCAGCATTTCTGCGGCCGGCCGCGAGGCGTGGGTGATGGTGTCACCGATCTTGATGTCCGCGGTGCTCTTAATGTTCGAGACGACGTAGCCCACGTCACCGGCCCGCAGGACATCGACCTTCTCCATCTTGGGAGTAAAGACCCCGACCTCTTTGACCTCAGATTTCACTCCGTTGCTCATTAGGAGCATCTGTTCCCCGGCCTTGATCGAGCCGGAGAAGACCCGTCCGTAGGAAATTACTCCGCGGTAGGAATCATAGAGGGAATCAAAAACCAGCGCGCGGGTCTGCGGGTATTCGGTCCAGCGCGGCGGCGGAACGCGGGCGACGACCGCTTCTAGAATATCTTCAATGCCGATCCCTGCCTTACCGCTGGCGAGGATCGCTTCCTCGGCCGGAATCGTGAGGATGTCCTCAAGCTGCCGGAGGCAGAGTTCGAGGTTCGCACTCGGCAGGTCGATTTTATTGATCACCGGGATCACCCGGAGCTTCTGGGAGAAGGCTAGGTGCGCATTTGCGACGGTCTGGGCCTCCACGCCTTGGGCGGCGTCGATCAGCAATACCGCGCCCTCACAGGCCGCGAGGCTGCGTGAGACTTCGTAGGAGAAATCTACGTGCCCCGGCGTGTCCATCAGGTTCAGCTTGTACGCCTGACCGTCCTTGGCCCGGTAGGTCATCGTGACGGGATGCGACTTAATGGTGATGCCCCGCTCTTTCTCGAGATCCATCGAGTCGAGATGTTGGTCAGTCATCACGCGTTGCTCGATGGTGTGGGTGAACTCGAGCAGCCGGTCCGACAACGTCGTCTTGCCGTGGTCGACATGCGCGATGATACAAAAATTGCGGGTGTGGCGGTGCGGCATATCAGGCGGCGAGGTCGGCAAATTCGGCGAAGCTACGCACGGCCCAGCTCTTGTCCGTGCGCCGGGCCAGTCCCGCCAGGACTCCGCCGGGCCCCAGTTCCCACAATCCCGTTGCCCCGGCTGCGACCGCCGCGCGGACACAATCCTCCCAGAGCACGGGAGAGACAATCTGTCGAATCAGGGCCGACTTGATCGCCTCAGGATCGGCAATCGCCCGACCCGTAGTGTTTGTGTAAAGCGAGCACCGCGGCGCGGAGAATGTCTTGAGCTCGAGAAAGCGAGCGAACGCCGCCCGCGCAGGCTCCATTAGCCGCGAATGATAGGCTCCGGCGACATTGAGCGGCAGCACCCGCTTCATCCCGCGCGCCCGTCCGGCTTCCACAGCCGCCGCAACCCGCTCGCGCTCCCCGGAGATGATGATCTGGCCAGGAGCGTTAAAGTTCGCCGCCTCGACTCCGCACTCCCGGCAGAGTTCGGCGACTCGATCCCTCTCCTCGCCAATCACCGCCGCCATCGCGCCGGCGCTAGCCGCGCATGCGTCCTGCATCAGTCGGCCGCGCTCCGCGACAATCCGCAGACCAGTAGCGAAATCGAATACGCCCGCGGCCGCGCAGGCCGTGAGTTCACCCAAGCTGAGTCCCAGCACCGCAGAAGGCTCGTCCGCTGGAAGGAGCCCAGCTTCGCGCAGAGCGGCGAGCGTCGCCAGGCCGTGCACATAGAGCGCCGGCTGACAGACCCGGGTTTCGGTCAAATCGGCCTCCGGTCCCTCCTCCGAGACGCGCGAAAGTTCCCAGCCGAGGATTCCGTCCGCCTCGGCGTAAAGTGCCCGGGCGGCCGGGGATGCGGAGCGCAACGAGCGGCCCATGCCGACCTTCTGCGCTCCCTGTCCGGCGAAGAGAAGTGCCAGTGCCATAAGGGGAAGCCGATCACACAAACGCGACCGCGCCGTGAATCCAAGCCCAAAGCGGGTCTGCGCCCCGCTCGATTCAGCCGTGAACGAAGATTCCTCGCAGATTGATTTCCAATTGGATTGGATGAGATCCCGAGCGGGCGCGTGGGTGACCATGCTTTCCTTTCACAAACGGTAGAATGCGCAGTTGAAACTCCCCTTCGCCGTGCCGGCGCCCCCCTCCATCAGGGTTTGAACCTTTGGCAGCTTGCGGTCCGCCGCCAGCCGTCGGGGGTAGTGACGACTCCGAGAGCCGCTGTCATGTCGAACGGCCGCAATTATCCCCCACCCGCAAACATGCGACGCGACCCGACATCAAGAGAGCATCGCTCGAGTAGCCGGGGAGGGCGCTGGGATCGGGCATCGCGAAAAGGAAAGTCGACAGGCTAGGCACCGCTGCTTTGCTCATATCGTTTACTCGCGCCGCATGCCCTCCCGACCGCTTACCGGAACCCTGACTGCCCTTGCCACGCCCTTCCAAGACGGGGCCGTTTGCCACAGGGACCTGCGCCGACTGGTCGAGTTTCAGATCAAGTGCGGTATCGATGGGCTGGTCCCGGTTGGCACCACGGGGGAGTCCCCCACCCTGGACTACGATGAGCACATCGAGGTAATTCGGACCGTGATTGCCGCGGCACGAGGTCGCGTTCCCGTGGTTGCAGGAACCGGTTCGAACTCCACCCGGGAAGCGGTATTGTTCACCCGGCAGGCGCACGATGCGGGATCTGACGCCATGCTTGTCGTGGCCCCCTACTACAATAAGCCCAGCCAGGAGGGGCTGTTTCGGCACTTCTGCGCGGTCGCAGATGCCACAGACCGGCCAATTATTCTTTATTCGATTCCGGGCCGCTGCGGCATAGAGATCGGAGTGGATGTGGTCGCCCGTTTGCGCGCCCGTTATCGTCACGTCGCTTGGATCAAGGAAGCCGGCGGCTCGGTGGATCGCGTCGACCAACTGAAGCAGGCAATGGGCCGCGACCTCACCGTCTTGAGTGGCGATGATTCGCTTACGCTGCCTTTTATGGCGGTCGGGGCCGAGGGGGTGGTGTCTGTCGCGTCCAATGTGCTTCCTCGAGAAGTGTCCCGATTGGTGCGGCTGGCGGGTGCCAATGACTTTGCGGCCGCTGCCCGGCTGCACCGGAAGCTTTATCCGGCGTTCCGTGCCCTTTTCGTCGAACCTAATCCCGTGCCGGTGAAGCATGTCTTGACGCGCGCGGGCAAGATCGGCTCGAGCGAGGTGCGCTCCCCACTCTGCCCCTTGAGCGCGGCTTCCGTGCGTTTGGTCGAGAGTACTTTGGGTGGATTGGTTCGACTCTCCCAATGACCCCCTCTCTCCTCATCAACGGGGCGCGTGGGCGGATGGGACAGGCGTTGCTCGCTGCGGCCGCCGAGGCGGGGCTTCCTGTCGTCGCGGCCCTAGATGCTGGGGACAATCTCGAGGCCGCGCTGCCTGGAGCCGGGGCCGTCGTTGATTTCAGTGTCCACGGAGCCACGCGCGGGGTGATTGAGGCCGCGGTCAGGGCGGGCCGACCGCTGGTTATTGGCACCACCGGGCACTCAGTGGCCGAGCGGCGGGAATTGGCCGCGCTCGCGGGGCGGGTCCCCTGTGTTTGGGCCGGCAATTTCTCCGTCGGGGTTAATCTTCTGTTCGCCCTCACGCGTAGGGCGGCGGCGGTGTTGGGCGAGGACTATGATGCCGAGTTGGTCGAGATGCACCATCGCTTCAAACAGGATGCGCCCAGCGGCACTGCCGCTCGTCTGCTCGAAATTATATTGGAGGAACGGGGAAGCGATGACAACGCACTCCGGCACGGTCGCCACGGCATCACTGGGGTCCGCCCCCGCGGCGAGATCGGCGTGCACGCGCTGCGAGGTGGCGATGTGGTGGGAGATCACACGGTTGTCTTTGCGGCGCTGGGTGAGCGGTTGGAGCTCGTCCACAAGGCCTCCGACCGGGGCATCTTTGCGCGCGGCGCGATTCGCGCCGCCCGCTGGGTGGTCGCGCAACCGCCAGGTCTCTACGACATGCAGGACGTGCTGGGCTTGAAATGAATCCATGATCTCCTCCCTCGCGGGCACGCTAACGGCCAGCTCTGCCCTTCGGGCGGAAATCGATGTGCAGGGTGTGACCTACGAGGCGCTTGTGCCCGGCACCACGGCCGAGCGGTTGCCCGCGCCCGGCGCCAAGGTCCGACTCCATACTTGCGTCGTCTACCGAGAGGACTCCCAAACACTTTACGGATTCCTCACGCCCGAGGACCGGGATTTTTTCCGCCTGCTGATTGAGCAGGTCTCCGGCGTCGGGCCAAAGCTGGCGCTGACCTTGCTCAGCCGGCTTCCGCGGCCAAACCTTGAGGCTGCCATTCGCAGCGGGGATGTAGCGGTGCTGGCGAAGTGCCAGGGGATTGGCAAGAAGACCGCGGAGCGCCTGGTACTGGAGCTTCGTGGTAAGCTGGGGCCATCTGGACCGGGTGAGGGGTTGCTGACGCCCGCCGTCATCGCCGCCCCTCCACGCCAAGAGGCCGTTGCCGCCCTGCTGGCACTCGGCTACAAGGTCGAAGAGGCCGAGAAAGCCGTCGCGCACGCTGCCAGCCGGCTCGGATTGGACGCAGCGACGGAGGCCCTCGTGCGCCAGGCCTTGGCCAAATAGGCCCTCTTTACTTCACGAACTTAAAGGCTGCCGTTTCCGCGGCCTCCTGCCCTGCAGGACGCGGGGCAGCCAACGGCTGTGGCGTAACGGCAGAAGGCGAAGTCGGTTGGCTCCCAAGACGCGCCGCCAGAGAAACCAGCTCGAATTGGCGCATCCAGTTGAACTCATCCTGGTGGATCTTGGGCTCGGAGCCGCTGACCGGAAAGGTGGACAGCAAGAGAGCGTCGCCGCTTAGACCCAATGACGGCTTTGGGGCGAGGGCGACTGCATCCTGCAGCACCGTCTCGGTCGCGAGCAGGTCCTCGGGGGTCGTCCTCGCGGATTGCATCCTATGCCCTGCGAACGCCACAAGTAACACAGCGGCGGCGGCCAACGCGCCGATCCAGACCCAGCGGCCCCCCCCCCACTCGCGGATCGCCGCCGGATCGGATGCCGGATCGGCTGGGGATCGGTGCTCTCCCCCTGCACTTTTGGCGCTGCCCAAAAGCCGCACCGCCCGCTGCATTTGACAGTACTGCAGGTAAGTACGACGCCGGAGAGCATTAGACCGGATCTCCCGTTCCAGCCGGTCTGCGTCCACCAGCGTGATCTCGCGATCTAGATAGAGATTCAACAGATCCAAGAACTCACGCTCACTCATGAAAATCCTCCCCTAGTTGGTCGCGCAGCGCATCGCGTGCCCGGGCAATCCGGCTCTTTACCGTTCCCACCGAGATCCCGAGGATCTGTGCGATATCCTCGTAGGAGAGGTTTCGCACGTTCCTCAGCACCAGCACCTCCCGATGCTTGCTGGAAAGACGTTCCATGCCCGCGGAGATCCGACCGACAAACTCCTCATTCACGGTAACGTCATCGGGCGCTGGAACTTCAGCTGGGATTACATCCGCCAGCGTCAGATCGGTGTCCCCGTTGATCGGCGCGTCGAACGACACCGAGAAATCTCGCTTCCTCCGCCACCAGTACCAATACCGGTTACGAGCCAGATTAGTCGCAATCTGGTAAAGCCAGGTTGAAAAGGAGGAGTCCCCGCGAAAGTGCGCGAGCCCGCGATGAGCGCGAATAAAGGCATCTTGGGTGACTTCCTCGGCATCCTCCCGGTTGCGTAAAAGCTGCAGCACCATCGCGTAAATTCGGTCTCGATAGCGGGAGACAATTTCGCCGAAGGCGGCCTCGTCGCCACCCTTGAAACGGTCGACCAAAAGTCGGTCGAGGGCTACTTCTTGCGCTTTGGCGGTCATTCTTTCCGCGTCGCTCTGACTCGCCTGTTCAGAAAAAGTTCCCACGGGTCCGAGATGAGGAGGAGTAAATCGCGCCGGAGGCGGCGCGTCAATCCGCCCTGCCGGATGGGCGAAAAACCTTGCCACCCTACGAAGGGCGCTCGCAGGGTTCTCCGTCTCTACTGACGGGTCGATAGCTCAATGGTAGAGCAGCGTCCTTTTAAGTCGTTGGTTCTGGGTTCGAATCCCAGTCGACCCACCAGTCGTCCGCCTTTCCCCACCCTGCTATGAAGCGCCTCGTTATTGTCGAAGATCAGACCGCCATCCGCGAGATGCTGGTCGAGATCCTGCGGCTGGAGTCAGGCTATGAGCTCGTCGGCCAGACCGGCGACGGCCAATCTGCGGTAGACCTGTGTTTGGCCCAAAACCCCGATATCTGCATTCTCGACGCGAAGGTGCCTGGGTTGAACGGGGTGGAAATCTTACGCCGGACCAGCCGCCGGTTGCCGCAGATGCGAGTTCTAGTGTTTTCCGCCCACGAGAATCCGGTACTGGTTCGGGAAATGCTCGAGGTGGGCGCGCATGGATTTGTCGAAAAGACCGCCGGCCTCGCCGAGTTTCGTCGCGGACTTGATGCAGTGGCAAATGGCGGCAACTATTTCGGCCCCGTGGTCGCTTCCCTTCTTCGGAATGTTGTGGCGAATCCTGCCTCCAGTAACGCCCCGGATTTCCTCACCGACCGCGAACGCGAAATCCTGCAACTCGTCGCCGAGAGCCACAGCACCAAGGAAATCGCCGCGAAGCTCGGCATCAGCGCGAAAACCGTCGACAACCATCGCACCAATCTAATGCGCAAGCTGGACCTGCACGATGTTGCGAGCCTCACGCGCTACGCCCTTGAGGTCGGGTTGATTGAGCCCCGCGTCATGGTCTAAGCAAAAGCCTTGCCCAACTACTCTGCGCTCGCTCATTACCGCAGCCAGGTCTTCCTTCTTCAATGAACCGCTCACTCTTCCGTACCTTCTGCGTCGCCGCGGCTGCGGCGGCCCTTCTCGCTGGCTGCTCTAAGCAGCCGATGCGCCCCAGCCCGGCGTCTACCGTCCTCGGACCGCAGGGCGGCCCTGTCGCCCCGGTGGACGCGAGCTTTGGCCAGGAAACCACCGGCTTAGCCGACCGCGGTTCGGATTTTGATCCGAATGGCCACAACCGGACGGCGTTGCAGGCTCAGGCGGTACTATTCGACTTCGATAAGTCCGATGTGCGCGCTTCCGAGAGAGAGAAGCTCAAGGCTGCGAAGGAGTATCTCGACAAGAACCCGACCCACCGGCTGCTACTCGAAGGACACTGCGACTGGCGTGGCACGGCCGAGTATAACCTCGGCCTCGGGGATCGGCGCGCGAATGGCGTCCGCAAGTACCTGCAGTCGATCGGCGTGCCGGCCGCCCGGCTTGAGACGCTCTCCAAGGGCAGCCTCGATGCCGCGAAGAATGGCGATGAGGCCGCAATGGCTCGGGATCGCCGAGTCGATCTTGTCGTGGTGAACCCAGCGGCGTCCGGTGGTGTCGCCGCTAAGCCCCTCTGAGGTCCGCGGTAGATCTTCTTTGGCGCGGACCCCGGTCCGCGCCTTTTTTGTGTCCCTCCGCTGTGGCCTACGGCTAACTGCAAGCCTCGGCTTTTTCCGTCCGATTCCCGGATCCTGGCTTCGTGTCTGCTCTGGGCTCGCCTCATTTTCGCTGTGTTCCAAGCCTCCCGCCGCGATGCGTATCCCTGCCCTCCTCCTTGCCCTCCTTGCCGTGGGGGGCGTTCGCCTGAACGGCCTTCAGGCTCCGCCCGAGCCCGAGAGTGTCCTGTGGCGGATCGCCTTCGGTTCCTGCAACTCACCCCTTGATACCACGGCGGTCTGGGAATCCGTGAACCATCGCCGGCCAGACGCTTGGATCTGGCTTGGGGACACCGTGTACGCAGATTCCCCAGCGCCGGAGGGCCCGACGCCCACGGCCCGCGCGCGCGTCGCGCTGGATCGCCTGCCGCAGCTTTATGCCCGTCAGCTCGCGATTCCCGGTTACGCGCTGCTGCGCCAACGCGCCCGCATCCTCGGAACCTGGGACGATCACGACTATGGGATGAACGACCTAGGCGCGGACTGGATGGGCCGCGAAGAGGCGCAGCAGCACTTCCTCGATTTCTACGGGGAGCCCGCGGATAGCCTGCGGCGACGGCGGCCGGGGGTTTACGCCTCTTACCGATTTGGCCCGCCGGGACGCTCCATTCAGGTGATCCTGCTCGACACCCGCTATTTCCGCGCACCGCTCCTCCGCGGGGACAGCCGGGAGGCGGACTGGGTGGATGGCCGTCGTGGACCGTATGTGCCTTCACGCGACCCCAACGCCACCCTGTTGGGGGCAGCGCAGTGGACGTGGCTCGAGGCAGTGCTGCGCGAGCCGGCGGACCTGAGGCTGCTCGTCAGTTCAATCCAAGTGATCCCCGATGATCACCGCTTCGAGAAGTGGGGTAACTTCCCGTCGGAACGCCGGCGACTGCTTTGGTTGTTGGCGAACACGGGCGAGGGCGGGGTCGTAATCCTCTCCGGCGACCGTCACGCCGGTGAGCTTAGCCAGTTCGACCCAGCGCGTGAGCCGGACGGGAAAGAGCTGGATCCGCGTTACCCGTTGCTCGAGCTGACCAGCTCGGCCTTGACCCGCTCTGCCCCCACCACTTTCGGGGGCCAGCTTTCGGCCACCGCTCCCAAGGCGATGGTTTTCCGCCACGAGCTGAACCGGCATCGGGTGGGGTCATTGCTGCCCTACAATCATTTCGGCCTTATCTCAGTGGATTGGGAGGCGAAGGATGGCCCGGCCGTGACTCTCGCGCTCCATCTAGACCACGGTGAGGAGGTCTTGCGCCACCGCGTTCCGCTGGCCTCCCTCCGTCGTGGCGCCCGCTGAGTCGGCCGCTGGGTCCTTTCGCGATTTGACCCCGCCGGGCAGCGGGCGCTGACTGGGCTCCAGCAAATGTCCTTGGAGCCCATTAAGTCCGCCCTGCTCGCCTCGTATCGCAGCCACGGGGGTACCAACCATCTCGATGGCATGCATCTTCCCTCGCAGGAATCGGTCAACCGGCTGGCCGCGGACTGTATGCACCTCCTGTTCCCGGGCTTCTTTGAGGAGCGCGCGCGGACCGAAGCGGAGCTACCCGCCCATGTCGAGACCTTGCTGGAACAGATCCAGCGACGGCTGATCGCCGAAATCGAGAAGTGCCTGCGCTTCGATCAACGGGAAGCACCCGCCGCCTCGGCGACAGCCCTTACGGAGGCTTTCTTGGTCCGGTTACCCGAGGTGCGGCGAATCGTCGCCACCGATGTGGAGGCCGCCTACGCGGGCGACCCGGCTGCCCGTAGCCTGGAGGAGATCGTCCTAGCCTACCCGTGTGTTCTCGTGATATCAGTGCAACGGCTCGCACACGAGCTTTACCGGCTAGGGGTGCCGCTCCTGCCGCGAATGCTGACGGAATACGCCCACGAGCGCACGGGGTGTGACATCCATCCCGGCGCGCGGCTAGGGACTCACTTCTTCATCGACCACGCCACCGGCGTGGTCATTGGCGAGACCGCGACGGTCGGGAATCACGTGAAGCTTTATCAAGGGGTGACACTGGGGGCCAAGTCCTTCGCCCTCGATCAGGAGGGCAATCCGATCAAGGGCGTCAAAAGGCACCCCGACCTCGGGGACCATGTGACCGTCTATGCGCACGCGACCATTCTTGGTGGAGACACCCGAATCGGAGATCACGCCATCATCGGCTCCAACGTCTGGCTGCTGCGCTCCGTGCCTGCCAACTCGGTGGCTACCTTCAAGGGTGATCAACTCGTGGTTAGATCGCGGCGGCAGCATGAGGCGCTTGAGGGGCGGCTGGAGTTGGGAGGTTCCGCAGCGGACTTTTCGATCTGAAGCGAAAGCTGCCGGACTCCGCGAGCGGGGCCGGCAACGGGTGCTCAAAGGCGCGCGAGCGCCTGCTCTAGGTCGTCCTGGATGTCGGCGAAGTCCTCAATCCCGATCGAGAGACGCACATAATCTGGTCCCACCCCGGTGGAACGCTGCTCCTCGGCGGTGAGCTGGCTGTGGGTAGTGCTGGCGGGATGGATGGCGAGGGACTTTGCGTCGCCGATGTTGGCGAGATGGGAGAACAGCTTCAGCCCCTCGATCAGCTTGCGGCCCGCTTCGTCCCCGCCTTTGACCCCGAAGCCGAGGAGACCGCCGTAGCCCCCGTTCAGATACTTGCGCGCCGCGGCGTGATTCGGGCTCGATTTTAGGCCCGGGTAGTTGACCCAGGCGACCTTGCCGTGGGCGGAGAGGTATTCGGCCGTGCGCAGCGCATTCGCGCAGGTCCGCTCCATCCGGAGATGCAAGGTTTCGAGCCCCTGCAGGCCGGTCCACGCGTTGAACGGTGAGATGCAGGCGCCGATGTCGCGCAGCAACTGGAGCCGCATTTTCAGAATATAGGCGAGGTTGGCGCCGCCGGCCGGGGGAAAGGCCTTGAACGCCTCCCAGTGCACGAGGCCGTGGTAGCTAGGGTCGGGTTGGGTAAAGCCGGGGAAACGGCCGTTGCCCCAGTTGAAATTGCCCCCGTCGATCACTACCCCGCCGATCGAGGTGC
>SXGQ01481213.1_pt1 | contig 10524 bp, 5 predicted proteins | sample 3178371 | NCBI WGS metagenome assembly SXGQ01 (sample SAMN11356859, study PRJNA531348) | freshwater metagenome | isolation source: freshwater sample F1-20 | place: China: Fuxian Lake, Yuxi | collected 2017-12-25 | reverse complement strand
TCGGAGCCGATCACGCGGTGGCAGGGGATGATGATCGCGATGCGGTTGTCGCCGTTGGCCCGCGCCACCGCCCGCACGGCCGTTGGCGAGCCGATCTGCCGAGCGATCTGGGCGTACGAACGCGTCTGGCCGCGCGGGATCTGCAGCAGCGCCGACCAGACGCGTTGCTGGAACGGTGTTCCCGGCGCATCCAGCGGCACGGCGAAGGTCTCCAGCGTGCCCGCGAAGTACGCCTCGATCTCGCGCTCGACGTGCTGCAGATGCTGGTTGGTTCCCGGCGCGACCACCCCCTGCACGCGCCGGCGGAGCGTGTCGAGCTGCGTCTGCAGGCCGCGGCGGTCGACGAACTCCAGCATCACCAGGCCGTCGTCGCTCGCGACGGCGAGCATCGGGCCCATGGGAGTTTCAAGCGTTCGGGCCCGCAGCGCACGGGCGGCGGCCGCTCGGGACGGCGCCACGCCGAAGACCTCGACGAAGGCGTCGCGAAAGCCGCTCCCCGAGTCGTAACCGCCCGCCAGACCCGCTTTCATCACCGTGCTGCCGCCCCGAAGGTGCGCCAGCGCCCGGCCAAGGCGACGGGCCCGGTGGTACGCCTGGAATGTCATGCCGTAGTGCTTCTTGAAGTACCGGGCCGCACGCGCAGGCTCGATGCCCGCGGCCCGCAGATCGCCTGCGGTGAGCCGCTGGCCGGCGTGGCGCTCGGCGAGCTCGAACACCTCGCTGACCCAGGCCGGGGGCGTGTGTCCGTTGTCCATCGGACGGCAGCGGAGGCACGCGCGGTACCCCGCGTGCAGCGCCTCGGCAGCGCCCGGAAAGAACTCGACGTTGCGCCGAAGGGGCTTTCTGGCGCCGCAGCCGGGGCGGCAGAAGATCCCGGTGGTCTTCACGCCGACCACGAACAGGCCGTCGCACCCGGTGTCGCGATCGACGATCGCTCGGTACATCTCGTCGGGCGGGGGAAGGGATCGCATGCGGGGATTGTGCCACGTCCGGGCCGTCCTGCCGACGCGGTTTGAGCGCCGAATTCACGCGGGGCCCTTGCCCCCCGCCAACGTCCCCCGTCGGGGCACCCTACCATGGGCCTACTCGATCGCGGCACCCTGCCGCGACACACGCTCCCCCGGAAGCCCTCATGCCTCTTCGCTACAAGAAACGCCTGCTCTCTCACCTCTCCCACGACAGCTACACCCCTGCGCAGATCGAACAACTGGCCGACGACCTGGGCATCGACGAGGAGGATCGCTCGGAGTTCGAGGCCGCCGTCCGCGAGCTGGCCGACGCGGGCCAGGTGGTCTGGGGCGACAACCGGCTGGTCACGCTGCCGCCCCTGGGCAAGACGCTGATCGGCACGTTCAAGCGCAACCCCAAAGGTTTCGGGTTCATCATCCCGCGCGACCCGGTGGCCCACGGCGATCTGTTCGTGCCCGCCGGCGCGACGATGGATGCCCTCTCGGGCGATCTGGTCAAGGCCGATGTGGTTCGGAGCGATCGTCGACGCAACGACAGCCGCAGCCCCTACACCGGTCAGATCGTCGAGATCCTGGAGCGCAAGCGCTCGAACTTCGCCGGCACCATGCGCAAGCAGGGCCAGCAGTGGCTGGTCTTCCCCGACGGCAAGACGCTGACGGGCGCGATCGTGGTGCGCGATGCCGAGAGCAAGAACGTCAAGGACGGCGACAAGGTCGTCTTCGAGGTGCTCGAGTACCCCGAGGGCAACATGCTGGGGTCGGGCGTCATCACGCGCGTCCTGGGCGCTGCCGGGCGGCCGGACGTCGAGACGCAGGCGGTGATCGAGGCGTACGGCCTGCCGGGCGAGTTCCCCGAGTCGTGCTTCGAGCAGGCCCGCGAGGTGACCGAAGAGTTCAACCGCGAGCTCCGCGAGGCGGTCGAGGATGGCAAGGGCTGGGACCCGCACGAGCGGCTGGACCTGCGCGACACGTTCGTGCTGACCATCGACCCGCCCGACGCCAAGTACTACGACGATGCCCTGAGCATTGAAAAGATCGAGAAGGGCTCGTGGGGCGGCCCGGGGTGGCGTCTGACGATCCATATCGCGGACGTAGCCCACTTCATCCCCGTTGACTCGCCGCTGGATGTCGAGGCCAGGGACCGCTGCAACTCCTGCTACCTGCCGCGCCTGGTGATCCCGATGCGGCCCGAGACGCTCTCCAACGGCATCTGCTCGCTGCAGGAGCGCGTGGTGCGGTACTGCAAGAGCGTGTTCATCGACTTCGACGAGCGGGGTCGCGTCAAGGGCGAGGGCTTTGCCTCGACAGCGATCCACTCCAGCAAGCGTCTCACGTACATCGAGGCCCAGGCCCTGATCGACGGCGACCTCAAAAAGGCCGCCGAGCACGCCAAGAGCGACACGGCGTACACCGACGAGCTGCGCTGGGCCCTCAAGGAGATGGACTCGCTCAGCAAGCGCATCCGCGAGCGCCGGCGCGAGGCGGGGATGATCCACCTCGAACTGCCCGACGTCGAGCTCGTCTACGACGAGAACGGCCACGTGGTCGACGCCGTGCCCGAGGACAACGCCTACACGCACACGCTGATCGAGATGTTCATGGTCGAGGCCAACGAGGCGCTGGCCCGGCTCTTTGAGGCGATGCAGGTGCCGCTCTTGCGCCGGACGCACCCCGAGCCCGTCCCGGGGACGATGGAGGGGCTGCGCGAGTTCGTGAAGGTCGCCGGCTACCGCATCCCCAAGAGCCCGACGCGCGAGGAGATCCAGAAGCTGCTCGACGCCACCGCGGGCAGCCCCTCGGCCCCGGCCGTGCACATGGCGGTGCTGCGCTCGCTGACCAAGGCCGAGTACTCGCCGGCCCTGATCGGCCACTTTGCGCTGGCCAGCAGCGCCTACGCGCATTTCACCAGCCCGATCCGGCGCTACGCCGACCTGACGGTTCACCGCGCTCTTGGCGAGTTCCTGCGCCGGACCCGCAACGGCCACGAGCGCCCCAAGTCCGAGGCCGACCGCGTCCGCCTTGGGAAGCTGCTCAAGGAAACGCCTGCCTGCCCCGACGAACCGGCGCTCGTGCAGATCGGCAATCAGTGCAACGTGCGCGAGTCCAACGCCGAGGATGCCGAGCGCGAGCTCCGTGCGTTCCTGGTGCTCCAGTTGCTTGAGAAGCACATCGGCGAGGACTTCGCCGGGCTCGTCACCGGCGTGACCGCCAGCGGCGTGTTCATCCGACTCGACAAGTACCTCGCTGAAGGCATGATCAAGGCCGACACGTTGCCCGTCCCGGGCGCCAAGCCAGGCCAGTTCGGCCACTGGGCCATCGACCGGCGCACCGGCGCCCTGGTCGAGCGCAACACCGGACGCTCGTACAACATCGGCGACCGCGTGACGGTCACGATCAGCGAGATCGATCTGGCCCGGCGCCAGATGGAGCTGATGATCGCCGATGCGGCTTCGCGCGCCATGGGCAAGGGCAAGGTGCTCGCCAGCCGCCTCAAGCTCGGCAGCGCCGGCGGCGGCCTCGACCACGTCGAGCCTCGGGAACGCGCCACAGGGGCCGATAAACGCGCCAGCCGCAGCAAGTCCCGCGAGCGCAACAAGTCCGACTTCCGCCAGGACCGCAAAAACAAGGGCAAGCGGTAGCACGCCGAGCACACGCTGTTCGGGGCCTGTCAATGCCGCCAGGGCTGGGGCATCCAAAAAAGCGCCCAAGGTTCCCCGCCGAGCATTGTGATTCGGTTGGGGTCTGATTATCGTTTTGTTACAGGATTGCTCCTGCGCGGGGCCGCGACGCCCTTCGCCGGTGTTCGCTGGGTTCCCAGGACGGGGGCCAACTCTCAATGGCCCGGGGAGGTGTGACCACCTCACGGGCGCGGTCTATGGGGGCGCGGAGCCGTTCCGCGCATGTCCGAAACGCGTCGTCGACCGGTGCTCGCTGCGCTGGCGCACGGATCACCGGCCGGCAGGAAATGGAGGGATGGATATGAAGCGCCTCAGCGCTGCTCTTATCGTTGTGTGCGCGGCCCCCGCCGCGATGGCAGGGATGAACGAGTTCGTCGTTCCGCCGGCGTACGAGAACTCGCCCGGTACCACCAGCTTCACCGGCCCGCTGGCCGTCGGTGGCCGCACCTACCAACTGCTGGTCCATGAATCGCTGCTGACCGACCTCGTCGGGCTTGAGATCGACGGCCTGTCGTGGCGCCTCCCCGCCAACGCGACGGTGCCGTGGCCCGCGACGGACACGCTCTACTCCAACTACGACATCTATCTCAGCGGCAGCGTGGCTCCCGCGGACCGCAGCCTGACCTTCGCCGACAACATCGTCGGAGCGCAGACGCAGGTCCGCTCCGGACCGCTGTCGATCCTCGCCGGGGACTACCCCTCCGGCAGCTCTCCCAACGACTGGGGCGCCAAGATCGGATTCGGCAGCGGCTACACCTACAGCGGCGGCCATCTGCTCGTCGAGATCCGCCACAACGGCTCGAACACCGGCTCGCGCGCCAACGACGCGATCGGCACCTCGATCGCGGGCTACGGCACGCTCTTCAGCGCCGCCTGGCAGAGCAGCTACACCGCCACCGCCGGCCTTCAGGGCAACTTCAGCATCTTCCGCTTCACCGCGGTGCCCTCGCCCTCGGTTGCTGGTGTTCTGGGCCTTGGCCTGATGGCCGGGCTGCGTCGCCGTCGCTGAGCCCGTTCGTCCGTTGCAACGTCAGCCACAACCGCGATCCCGCATCGGGACGCGGTTTTTTTGTGCGCGGATCGTGATGCCAATCAAGGACTTGCGCGCAGCGGGAGCGGACGCATGCGCGATTTCGTTTCCACCCCCGCGGATCGAATTCGACGGTGCATGGGTACGCGGTCTCCTGTGTCTGTGCTGACCGCCAACGACGAACACATCAAGCCCAAGGAGACAGCCGTGTTCACCCGCAAGAGTCTCGCATCGTGCCTCGCCGGCTCCGTCTTGGCGACAACCTCCTTCACCGCTTCGGCCAGCACCAACCCATTCGCGGGCACGAACCCGATCTACGCCTATGTCTGGCACGCCTCACAGGCGCAGCAGGCCGCCGATGCCGAGATGGCCGGCGTCACCAATCTCACCGTCTTTCTGATGAACTCGCCCAACTACGCGGGGCTGCTCGCCAACGACAGCGACCCCTACATGATCGCGCTCGACGGCTTTAACTCCATCGACCAGATCGCTCAGGCCGCGATCGCCACCATCGGCGCCGGCAGCAACGAACTGCTGGACACGCTCGAAGCGCTCAACGCGCCGCATGTCGCGGTCAGCGCGGTGCTCAACGCCCGCGAGCAGGCCATCGTGGCGGTCATCATTGGCGCCGCCAATCACAAGGCGGCCATTCATCAGGCCTTCCCGTGCGCCCTATGCCCCGCCGATCGCGGCCCGCGCACGCCGCTGACCGGCCCCGAGACATGGATCAGCAACGTCACCGTGCTTGATCCGGGCGCCGAACCGCCCGCCGGCCTGGCCGACGATCTCTGAGCCACTCCAACACTGAACCCTCTCTTCTCCTCCTCTCAGAGAAGGACGGCCAACCGCCGCCCTTCTCTGTTTGTTGTGCCCGCGCCATCACGCTCGCCAAGGTCGCCACGGGAACCCCGGGGGGATCACCGCCGAGCGATCGTTCAGCCAGCCGACCAGCCACTCGTACGCGTCGACCAGCCGCGGCCCGGGGCGGCTGAACATCTGGTTGCCGTCCACCAGCGCGACTCGACGCGCCTCGACAGCGGGCAGCCCGCGCCACCAGTTCTGGGATTCCAGCCCCGCCATGAGTCCCGGGATGGACTCAAGGGCGATGCCGCAGGGCGACACAATCACCGCCTCGGGCCGCGATGCCGCGGCTTCGTCGGTGCTCACCCGGCGCGATGGACCGGCCACACGATGAGCCATCTGTCCCCCTGCGCCGGCGCCGGCACCCGCCATCGCGGCCGTCGGGTTGAGCAGCGGATCACCGCCGGCGCGTTCAATCAACTGCGGCGTCCAGTGCCCTGCGACGAACAGGGGGTCCGTCCACTCCAGGAACAGGGTGGGAACGGGACGGGTAAAGGGATTGATGAAGTCCGCCGCACTAAAGAACCGCTCACGCAGGGCCACCACCGCCTCAGCCCCGGCCGACTCCCGCCCCAGCGCTCGGGCCACGGTCATCAGGTCGTCGAGGACGCCTTCGAAGCTTGTGGGGTTCACGCTGAGGATCGCAGGAGCCGGATCGAGGGCCTGGGCGGCCTTTCGGACGCTGCCAAGGTCGATCGAGCAGACCGAGCACAGGTCCTGGGTGATGATCAGGTCGGGGCGCAGGTCCTGCAGCCGATGCACGTCGAGCCTGTAGAGACTCGGGCCCGATGAGTTTGCGGGGTCCATAGACGGCACCGCAAGCGTCTGCGAGACGATCCGATCGATCTCGGCGGGGCCCAGGCCCGTGGCGTCCCAGCTTTGGCTGGTGAGCGCGGGCCGGTCAAGGACGGTGGGTGGCCAGTCGCATTCGTGCGAGCGGCCGACAAGACAGCTCTCTGCGCCGAGCAGGCAGACCATCTCGGTCGCCGACGGAACGAGGCTGACGACACGCATGCGACCCATCATAGAGGTGGAGCGCGCGGGTGCCGGACGGTACACCGTGCGCGCCGGCGGAGCGCAGGATTTGCGAAGGGTCGGGGCCGGTGTTGGCCGATAACCCGACAGCGGCGGCGCTGCGCGCCCGCCGGCGGTGGTGTTGCCACCGCGGCGGGCGGATCAGGAGGATCCTCGATGAATGACACCCATGCCCCCGACGGAACCACCTCTCATGTCGCTCGAAGCCCGGCATGGCGCAAACATTGCGCTCCGCTGGCGGCCTTGGCCGGGCTCTGCATCGGGCTGTCCCCGGCGTGGTCAATGGCGGCGGACGACCAATCCGAGGGCGTCTACGCCCAGGTCGACGCCGGCCGCGGCACCTCAGAGCTGATCACGCGGGCCCTTCCGGCCGCGGCCGGGCAGCAGGACCAGGGGGTTGCGGCCCGTCGGCGGGAGCTGGAATCGATGATCCGCATGGCCAACGAGGCCGGCGATCAGGAGCAGGCCAACGCGCTGGGGCGCGAGCTGGCAGAGCTGAACATGCGGATGGTCCGCCAGGCCGGCGGGGCCCCCGGCGGGATGATCACCGACATGCCCGAGGCCGTGCCCGCGCCGATGGAGGCCGTGGGTGCGCTGGGGCGATCGGACGACCCGATCCCGCTGAACTTCGTCGAGCCCGTGGACCTGGCGACCTTCACCCAGTTCGTGGCGACCTCGCTGGGCATCAACATCTTCACGGACCCGCAGCTGGTGGGCAAGACGGTGCAGTTCAACGCCCCGCTGAGCGTGCCGCCGGGCGAGTTGATGCCGCTGCTTGAGACGCTGATCGAGGATCAGGGCTTCGCGCTGACGTTCGACGACACGCTGGGCTTCTACCGCGTGGTGCAGGCCGCCAACGTGGCGATCGGGCTCCGCGGCGATCAGGCCACCACTCGGATCATCCGCACACCGCTGATCCGCCCCTCGCTGCTGGTGCAGACCATCCAGACCAGCATCGGCCCGCAGGCCCAGCAGTCGCTGCGCCTGAGCCCGGTGGACGACATCGGCGTGCTGATCATCACCGCGACGCCCGCGACCGGTCGCAAGATCGAAGAACTGGTCGCCCGGATCGTCTCCGAACTGGCGGACTTGCGCCTGTTCCGCTTCGAGTTGCACCACGTCTCCGCCGACTTTGCCGTCAACCGCATCCTGCAGCTCAACGGGCGGATGGGCGGGGGCCAGCAGGGCTTTGTCGGCGCGGCCCAGGGGCAGGTGCAGCAGGGTGTGCCCGCGGGCGCGCCGGGCGGATCGCTCAGCAGCCTCGATGCGCGTCTGCTGCCGGACCAGTCCAACGCGGTGATCTTCCGCGGCACCGAGGCCGAGGCGGCGCTGGTGCAGCAGCTCGTCGAGATCGTGGACGTCGTGACGCCGCTGATCCCGCGCGTGTATCTCGCGGGACGCAGCGCTCAGCTCATCGCCGAGATGGGCCAGCGCATGGGCCTTGGCCCGGTGCTGGCGGCGCCGGTGGCGGGCAGCACTACGCTGGGCTTCGGCACTGGCCAGGGTACGCAGCGGTTTGGCGGCGTGGGGAACCAGGGCACGGGTCAGGAGCTGACCGGCAGCGGCTTCATCGTTGACGCTCAGACCAACGCGATCACCTACTACGGCACCGAGAGCCAGCACGTCCTGGTCGCCGAACTGGTCAAGACCTACACCGAGCAGGCCGTCGACGAGAACATCGAGCTCGTCGTGTACCGGTTGCTGTACATCAAGGCCGAAGACACCGCCGCCCTGCTCAACGAGATCATCCAGGATCCAACCCAGCGCTCGGCCACCTCGCCCTTCCTGCCCGGCGGCCGACAGCCCAACCCGACGGCGGCCACGGCCCGCATCCCCGGGGCCGAGGGCGACGACTTGACGACCCTGGCCGCCAGCGCCGAGAACACCGTCATTGTCCCCGATGTGAGCGGCAACCAGCTCCTGATCAAGGCCACCGCGCGGGCCCATCGCCAGTTCGAGCGCCTGATTGCCCAGATCGACCGGCGCAAGAGCCAGGTGCAGATCGAGGCACGCATCGTCAGCGTGACGACCAACAAGGCCTTTGACTGGACCATCGACGTCCAGCTCAACGCCGGCCAGTTCTCGTTCCTGAGCGCCTTCGGACTCACCGCCCCCGGCGCCAACACGACGATCCAGGATGTCCGCACCGTACCCGCCCCCACCGGGGCGACCTTCCCCGGTCGCGGCGCCACGGCCGCCCTGGTCCGCAGCGACTTCGTGCCCTTTGCCTTCAGCGCCCTTGAGACGATCGGCGACCTGAAGATCGTCTCCAACCCCCGCATCCTCGCCAACGACAACGAAGAAGCCACCGTCGAGAGCGTGCGCAACGAGCCCTTCTCGACCTCCACCGTCACCAGCGGCAACCCGACCCAGATCAGCCAGGGCGGTTCGGAGGAGGCGGGCACCAAGCTGGTCGTCACGCCGCAGATCTCCTCCGGCGGCGACCTGGTGCTGGAGTACGAGATCGAGCTGTCGTCGTTCGACTTCGCCGCGCAGCAGCCGGGGCTGAGCCCGCCCAAGCAGCGCGAGAACTACAAGAGCAAGGTGACGCTGCCCTCGGACATGACCGTGGTCGTCGGCGGCTTCACCATCGAGCGCAAGGGCAACAACACCGACCGCGTGCCCGTGCTGGGCTGGATCCCGATTCTGGGCGCCGCCTTCAGCGACTACAGCGAGGACAACCTCAAGACGACCATCTTCGTCTTCATCACGCCCACGATCCTCAACAACGAGAACTTCCTGGATCTCTCGATTCTCTCCGAAGGGTGGATCGACAAGGCCGGTCTCGAGCAGGACCGCCCGCCGATGAAGCCCGCCATCATGCCCATCAGCGACACCGCCTTCGCCCCCTCGCCGCTGGCCGTTGCGCCGACCGAGACCGCCAACACCCGGCGCCGGCGCCAGCAGTGAACGCCGCCTCCTAGAATCGTCCGTGAGCAAAAGCCGACCCGACAACCCGGACCAGACCGGCGTCCCCGCCCCCGCGGGCGTCCCGGTTGTCGATTCCTTCGAGGAGCAGCGACGCCTCGACCGCGTGGCCGAGTGTCTCTCGCCCTTGCCGGTGAAGTCCGACCAGATCCGCGCCTTCGGGAACCTGCCCGGCGCCGACGATGAGCCTTGGGACCTGCTGCTCTCGGCGACCGCGACCGACGAGCACGCGGCGCTTGAAGCGCTGGCGCAGCGCTACGGCCTGCCGTTCATCGCCGAGCCGCGCCCGCACGAATCGGCCGAACGCTTCTACGAGAAGATCCCCGCCGGCGCTGCCCGGCGCCACCAGGTCGCCGGGATCCGCTCCGACGGCCACACCATGGTCGTCGCCACCAGCCAGCCGCTGCAGCCGCCGGTCTTTGCGATGCTCGAGCGCTCGATCGGCATGCCCGTCGAGCTGGTGCTGTCGCCCCGGGCGGCCGTGGGCAACGTCATCAACCGCGGCTACGAGCAGCGTCAGGACCTCGTCACCGAGATTGTCGAAGACATTCCTCTCGACGAACAGGCGATGGAACGCGCCGCCACCAGCGTCGGGCAGGCGACGGACCTGCTGCAACTGGCCCGGCAGACGCCGGTCATCCGCCTGGTGAACATGATCCTGTTCGAGGCCCTGCGCCGGCGCGCCAGCGACATCCACATCCAGCCGCTGGAGAACCGCCTGGTCATCCGCTTCCGCATCGACGGAATGCTGATCGACGCCTTCAGCCCCCCGCTCTCGCTCGCGCCGGCCATCAGCTCGCGCCTCAAGGTCATGGCCGAGCTGGACATCGCCAATCGCCACTCGCCGCAGGACGGCCAGACAACCGTCCGCATCGGCAGCCGCAAGATCGACGTGCGCTTCTCGTGCGTGCCGACGGTCTTCGGCGAGCGGCTGGTGCTGCGTCTGCTGGACCAGAGCCAGACCAAGCTCACCCTCGACGCCGTGGGCATGACCCAGGACATGCAGGGGGTGCTGGTCGAACTG
>SXGQ01225061.1_pt1 | contig 10524 bp, 11 predicted proteins | sample 3178371 | NCBI WGS metagenome assembly SXGQ01 (sample SAMN11356859, study PRJNA531348) | freshwater metagenome | isolation source: freshwater sample F1-20 | place: China: Fuxian Lake, Yuxi | collected 2017-12-25 | reverse complement strand
GGTGGAGGCCGAGCGGGCCGCGGAGATCGCCCTGGCGGTCTCGGGGGAGCGCGCGCGCGAGGCGGGCGTGGCCGAGGACGCCCCCGCACCGCCGCCGCCCGCGGATGACGAGGAGCCCGTCGACGCCATCGCCGAGCGCGTAGAGGCCCTGGCGATGCGCCGCGAGGGCATGGGAGCGGTGAACCCGCTCGCCGCCGAGGAGCGCGCGGAGCTCGCCGATCGCGAGGCCGAGACGACCGAGCAGATCGCGGACCTCGAGCAGTCCGCCGAGGCCCTGCGCGCGCAGATGGCCGAGCTCGACGCCCAGGTGGCCGATGGCTTCGCCGACGTGCTGCGGTCGGTGGACGAGCGCTTCCAGGAGGTCGTGGGCCTGCTCTTCCCGGGTGGCACCGGGCGCCTGCGCGTTGTTGACGACGAGGGCGAGGAGGGCGTGCAGGTGGAGGTCGTGCCCGCCGGCAAGCGCGCGCGGTCGCTGGCGCTCTTCTCGGGCGGCGAGAAGTCGCTGATCGCCCTCGGCTTCTGCCTGGCCATCGCCATGGCACGGCCCACGCCGTTCTACCTGCTCGATGAGGTGGAGGCTGCGCTCGACGACGCCAACCTGCGCCGGTTCCTCGGCGTGCTCCGGCGCCTGGCGGGCGAGCGCCAGTTCATCCTCATCACGCACCAGCAGCCCACCGTCGAGGTGGCCGACACGCTGTTCGGCGTCACCATGGGTCGCTCGGGCGTGTCGCAGGTGGTCGCCCGCCGCCTCGACCGCGACGCGGAGGGCCCGGCGCGCCCATGGGTGCGCCGGCAGCTGGCCGAGGTGCGCGCGCCCGAGGCACCTTCCGCGCAGGCCGGATGACCGACGGGTCGGCCGAGGGGGCACTCGGCGCGTTCGCCGAGCTCTTCGGGCTGGCCGCTCCCGAGCCGGAAGAGGATCGTCCTGAGCCGTCGCGCCGCGGGCTGTTCCGCCGCCTGCGCGAGAGCATCGCCTCCAGCCAGTCGCAGGCCATCTCCCCGCAGCTCGCCGGCATCTACCAGTCGAAGATGGTCACGGACGAGCTCTGGGACGACCTGGAGGAGGCCCTGATCATGGCCGACTGCGGCATGGCGGCCACCACGGACATCGTGGATGCCCTGCGCGAGCAGGCCGCGGAGGGCCGCATCACCTCGGGTGAGTCACTCGGCAATGCGCTCACCGCCGAGATCACCCGCCGGCTGGCCCCCGAGTCGCCCCGCATCGCCCTGGGCGACGGGCCCACGGTCATCCTGGTCGTCGGCGTGAACGGCAGCGGCAAGACCACCACCATCGGCAAGCTCGCCAACCGGCTCACCGAGCTGGGGCAGAAGGTGGTCATCGGCGCGGGCGACACCTTCCGCGCGGCCGCCGTGGAGCAGTTGTCGGTGTGGGCCGACCGGGCCGGCGTGGACATCGTGAAGCAGGGGCAGGGCGCCGATCCCGGGGCCGTGGCGTTCGATGCCGTGGCCGCCGGCCAGGCGCGCGGCGCGGACGTGGTGATCATCGACACCGCGGGGCGCCTGCAGACCCAGCACAACCTCATGGAGGAGCTCCGCAAGGTGCACGGGGTCACCGGCAAGGCCATGGATGGCGCCCCGCATCACGTGCTGCTGGTCATCGACTCCACCACGGGGCAGAACGGCCTGTCGCAGGCCCAGCTGTTCTCCGAGGCCGTGCCCGTGTCGGGGCTGGTGCTCACCAAGTTCGACGGCGTGGCCCGCGGAGGCATCGTGCTCGCCATCGAGCGCGAGCTCGGGATCCCCGTCACGCTGATGGGCGTGGGGGAGGGCATCGACGACCTGCAGCCCTTCGACGCGCAGGCCTTCGCGGAGGCCATCTTCTCGCCCGCCTCGGGCGGAAACGCCTAGCGCGATAACCTCCGCAGCCGTGTTCGACGCACTCACCGACAAGCTGCAGGGGGTCTTCTCCGGCCTGAAGGGCCGGGGGAAGCTCACCGAGGCCGACATCGACAAGGCCATGCGCGCCATCCGCCTGTCGCTGCTCGAGGCCGACGTGAGCCTGCCCGTGGTGAAGCAGCTCACCACCGCCATCAAGGAGCGGGCCACGGGCGACGAGGTGATGTCGTCGATCACGCCCGACCAGCAGGTGGTGAAGATCGTCAACGAGGAGCTCACGCGCCTCATGGGCGGCACCAACGTGAGCCTGGCGATGTCGCCCACTCCGCCCACAGTCATCCTCATGGCGGGCCTGCAGGGGTCGGGAAAGACCACCCATACGGCCAAGCTGGCGCGCATGCTCGCCGCCGAGGGCCGCGCGCCGCTCATGGTTGCCTGCGACGTGCGCCGGCCGGCAGCCATGGAGCAGCTGGCGGTGCTGGGCGAGCAGATCGACGTGCCCGTGCATCGCGAGGACGGCGCCACCGACCCGGTGAAGGTGGCGAAGGACGGCATCGCCGCCGCCAAGCGCACCGGCCGCGACGTGGTGCTCGTGGACACCGCGGGCCGCCTCAGTATCGATGCCGAGATGATGGATGAGCTCGTGGCCATCCGGAAGGCGGTCAAGCCCACCTCGGTCATCCTCGTGGTGGATGCCATGACCGGCCAGACGGCGGTGGACGTTGCCGTGGCCTTCCAGGATGCCGTGCAGTTCGACGGGGTGATCCTCAGCAAGCTCGACGGCGACGCCCGTGGTGGCGCCGCGCTGTGGGTGCGGGCGGTCACCGGCAAGCCCATCCTTTTCGTGGGAACCGGCGAGAAGGTGGACGCCCTCGAGGCCTTCCACCCCGACCGCATGGCGTCGCGCATCCTCGGCATGGGCGACGTCCTGAGCCTCATCGAGAAGGCCCAGCAGAACGTCGATGCCGACGACGCCAAGCGCATCGAGGAGAAGATGCGCGGAGGCAACCTCACCCTCGACGACTTCCTCGACCAGCTGCGGCAGGTGCGGAAGATGGGCCCCATCGGGCAGTTGATGGGCATGATTCCTGGACTCGGGCAGCAGTCGAAGATGAAGGACGTCGAGATCGACGAGCGGCGCATCGATCGCGTCGAGGCCATCATCTCCAGCATGACCTTGTCCGAGCGCGCCCGTCCGGACATCATCAACGGAAGCCGACGGCGCCGAATCGCAGAGGGAAGTGGCACCACGGTCCAGGAGGTCAACCAGCTCCTGGCGCAGTTCAAGCAGATGCAGAAGCTCATGAAGCGCATGGGCAAGGGCGGACTACCGTCCATGCTCGGCGCCTGACACCGAATCCGACTGGGAGCACAGTGGTCAAGATCCGCCTCGCCCGCGTGGGCAGCAAGAAGAACCCCATCTACCGCGTCGTCGTGAGCGACTCGCGCTCGCCGCGCGATGGCCGCAACATCGAGACCATCGGCCGGTACAACCCGCAGACCGACCCGTCGATCGTCGAGGTCGACCTGGCGCGGGCTGACCACTGGATGGGCCATGGCGCCCAGCCGACGCCAGCCGTGAAGAAGCTCATCTCGATCGTCCGCGAGCGCGGGTGAGCGAGGAGCGCGCCACCGAGATGGTCGCCCGCATCGCGCGGGCGATGGTGGAGCACCCCGAGGAGGTCTCGGCGGCCGTCGGCGAGGACCGCGGCGAGCCGTGCGTGGACCTCTTCGTGGTCGAGACCGACCGCGGCCAGGTGATCGGCCGCGGCGGACGCGGCGCCCATGCGCTGCGCACCCTGCTGCGGGCCGCGACCGGGCCCCGCAGTGCCGGCGGCCTCGGCCTGAGGATCGTCGACGAGCGCCATGCCGGACGCGGGCGAGCGGGTCGCCATCGCGCGGCTGGGTCGCCCGCACGGGGTGCGGGGGGCCATCACGGCGCATGCCGACGGGCCCACCCTCGGCACCCTCGAGCCCGGCGATGCCGTGACCGTCCGCGTGGGCGCGTCCGAGCGCGTGCTGGTGCTCGCCGCTCGTCGCGGCGAGGCCCCCAAGGCGATCGTGTCTTTCGAGGGCGTGGACACGCGTGAGGACGCCGCGGCGCTCACGGGTGGCTCCGTGCTCGTGGAGGCCGCGCGCCTTCCGGACCCGGGCGACCCCGACACCTTCTACGTGCGCGACCTCGTGGGGTTCGAGGTGCGCTGCGGCGATCAGCTGGTGGGCACCGTGCGCGACGTGCAGCCGGGGCCCGCGAATGACGCCCTCGCCGTGGTGACGGGCGATGGGGAGATCCTGCTGCCCTTCACCGCCGATGCGGTCATCGACGTGGACGGCGACGCCCGCCGCATCATCCTGCGGGAGGGCCTGCTGTGAGGGTCGACGTCCTCACGCTGTTCCCCGAATGGTTCGACTGGCTGAGGCGCCCGCGCCACCTGGCCAATGCCTCCGCCGCGAGCGGCCTCGACATCCGGTGCTTCAACCCGCGCGAGCACACCCCGCTGGGGCAGGGGCAGGTCGACGACGCCCCCTACGGCGGCGGACCGGGCATGGTGCTGCGCGTGGATGTGATCGCCGCGGCGATGGAGGCCGTGTACGGCATGCCGGCCGAGGCCGTGCGCGACACCCGCCGGGTGGTGGTGCTCTCACCGCGCGGGCGCCCGTTCGATGACGCCGTGGCCCGCGAGCTGGCCACGCTTCCCGACCTCACGCTGCTCTGCGGGCGGTACGAGGGGTTCGACGAGCGCGTGCACCAGCACCTGGCGAATGACTGCATCAGCCTCGGGCCGTTCGTGCTCGCGGGCGGCGAGGTGGCCGCCATGGCCATCATCGACGCCATGGCGCGGCGCCTGCCTGGCGCCCTCGGCAACGACGAGAGCCTCGACCGGGAGTCGTTCTCACCCGGCATGGACGGCCAGGTGGAGCACCCTCATTACACGCGGCCGGCGGAGTTCCGCGGGTGGGGCGTGCCCCCGGTGCTGCTCTCCGGTGATCACGGCGCGATCGAGGAATGGCGCCAATCGCAGGTCCGCCCCGCACCCGCCACCGGGTCGGTGCTATTCTCGCCGCCGCTTTCATCCCAGGAGGACACCCCGGCATGACCGTTATCGAGACACTGGAGCGGATGCAGCTCCGCGACGACCACCCAGACTTCCGTCCGGGCGACACCGTGCGCGTGCATTTCCAGGTCATCGAGGGCCAGCGCCGCAGGGTGCAGGTGTTCGAGGGCACTGTGATCAAGCGCCAGGGCGCGTCCGCCCGCGAGACCTTCACGGTGCGCAAGCAGAGCTTCGGGGTGGGCGTGGAGCGCACGTTCCCGCTCCACTCGCCGAAGATCGAGAAGATCGAGCGCACCCTCGAGGGTGACGTCCGCCGCGCCAAGCTCTACTACCTGCGCGACCGCGTGGGCAAGAAGGCCCGGGTGCGCGAGAAGGCCACGTGGATGTCGCAGCGCCAGGACGCCGCCGTGGTGGAGCCCGAGCTCGAGACGCCCGTCACCGAGGTGGAGGAGATCGTCGAGGTCGAGGAGGTCGTGGAGACCCCCGAGGCCGTCGTCGAGGAGACCGCCGTCGAGGCTGATGAGGCCGTCGAGGTCGAAGAGGCTGCCGACGAGCCCGTGGCTGAGGCCGAGGCCGTGGACGACGCCGAGGCCGCCGGCGACGCAGAGGCCGCGAAGGACTGACCCGCGTGGGCTGTGGCACCTCGCGGCGCGCGCCGCGGTGCCTCAGCCGGCGAGGAACTCCCCGAGCCCGACCACGGTGGAGATCGTGGTGGTGGCGTCGGGCTTCTCGATGGTGATGTCGCCGCCGAAGTCGGTGATCGTCTCCGTGCTGGTGCTCGCGATGCGCAGCGCCATGCCCGCGGCGTCGCCAGCGTCCTCCCCGGACGCTGCGGCGATGGCGCCGAGGTCGAACGAAATCTGCATGCTGATCTGCATCTCCGAGATGGCGCCGACGGCGTCGTCCACCATCAGCACCGCACTGCCCTTGTCGATCTTCACCGCCTCGCCGAGCGCGCTCCCGAGCTCGCCGAGGCCGCCGGTCACCGATGCCACGGCGTCGCCCGCTGCCGCGGTGTTGATGCCCGCGGTGAACTTCTGCGCGGCCTTGCCATCGACCGTGCCCGTGCCGTCGGCGGTGATGTCCGTGAAGAGCACCGTCGGGTCGAGGCGCGCCAGCGATGACGCCTGCGAGAAGGCCTTCGCGGCCTCGCCCGTGACCTCGGCCCAGGTGGTGCCGTCGGCGCTCACGTAGGCCGTGCCGTCGTAGAAGACGATCTGCTGGGTGTTGCCGCCGATCTCCTGCGTGATCGCGATGCGCTCAGCCGACTCGTACCGGCTGCTGCTCTTCACCGTGCCACCGGCCTGCTCGGCCTGCTTCTGCGCCTGCTCGCGGATCTCCGCGGGGAGTGCGCTGACGTCGAGTTCCTGCTCAGTAATGCCGATGGACGTGTACGACTGCTCCCGGAGCGTCGCGAAGGCCTTCGACACGTACGCGGTGGCGTCCGCCTGGCCCGTCGTCGCGGTGGCGCCGGTGCTCGCGGTGGTGCTCGCGGTGGCCGGGGGCGCCTCGGTGTTGGCGGCCGGTGTGGAGTCGCCGCATCCCGCGAGCGCGCCCGCGCCCCCGAGGATGACGATTGCCGTGGTTGCCAGCGCGCGCTTCATGGGAAGCCTCCGGTTGGGATCGACGGCGCATTTTCGCCCATCGCCAGCGGCCGCGCCTTTGCCTGCCGGTCGGGGCCCTCGCCGAGCCGCTCCGTGGAGGTCGCGGGTAGCGTGGGCCCATGATCGCCCCAGTCGCCCTGCAGGGCGCGAGCCCCCTCCTCGCCCACGACATGGCCCTCGGGCATCCCCTCGTAGCGGGCGCCGATGAGGCGGGTCGTGGATGTCTGGCAGGCCCCATCGTGGCCGCCGCGGTGTGCCTGGACCTGCTGGCCATCGATGGCGAGGGAATGGACGAGCTCGCCGGCCTCGACGACTCCAAGCGCCTCACGCCGCGTCGCCGCGCAGCGCTCGTGGGCGTGGTGATGCGTCGTGCGCGCCAGGTGGTGGTGATCTCCGCCAGCGCCCGGTCGATCGACAGCGACGGGCTCCACGCAACCAACATCCGCATCATGCGCGAGGCCCTGGCCGCGCTGCGCCCGCAGCCGGGCGTGGCGCTGGTGGATGGCTTCCATCTCGGTGATGGCGCCCCGCCGCATCGCAAGGTGATCAAGGGTGATGCCACGAGCGCCGCCATCGCCGCGGCGTCGGTGATCGCCAAGGAGGCACGCGACCGCCTCATGCGCGGCCCGGCCGCCACGCTGTACCCCGGCTACGGGTTCGAGGGCCACGTGGGCTACATCACCGCCGCGCACACCGATGCCGTGCGGCAACTGGGCCCGTGCCCGTTGCACCGCCGGTCGTTTCGCTCGAGCGCCTACGGGGACGACCTCACGCTCTTCGAGTAGCGCCATCGGGGGTGATGTCCTCGATGCGGGTGATGTGCCAGAGCGGGCCCTGCGGCACGACGATGATGAGGTCGGGCCGGAGGACGTGCCCTGCGTAGGCAGGGTGCCGTGACTGCCACGCCTGCGCCGCGCGCGCCAGGCGCATGCGCTGCGCGTGGCTGACCGGGGGCGCGTGGGGGTGGACGCGCGTACGCGTCTTCACCTCGCAGGCCGCCACGACGCCCCGTCGCTCGGCCACGATGTCGATCTCGCCCCCGGCGGCCCGCCATCCACGCGCCAGCACCCTCCAGCCACGCCGGATGAGCCAGCGGGCGGCGGCGTCCTCCCCGGCGGCACCCAGCGCGTGATCGGGGTGAGGTGGTGTGGTGGTCATGCACCCATCATCGGGCCACTCGTGCGTCACGTGGGTCACGCGGTGCGCCAAAAGGCGCGCGGGAATGTGCCGATCTCCGTGTATCGGCGCTCCCCATCGGCAAGACTGCACGCGCAGCAACTGAGACGAACCGATTCCGAGGAGGCCGCATGCCCTTCGAGCTTCCGCCGCTCCCGTACGCGTTCAACGCGCTCGAGCCGCACATCGACGCCACGACGATGGAGATTCACCACGACCGCCACCACAAGGCGTACGTCGACAACGCCAACGCGGCGCTGGCCGGCACCGCGTGGGAGAACTCCAGCGTGGAGGACGTGCTGACGAGCCTCGACCAGATTCCCGAGGACATCCGCATGGCGGTGCGCAACAACGCCGGTGGCCACTACAACCACTCCCTCTTCTGGGAGATCATGGGTCCGAACGGCGGAGGCGCCCCCGGCGGCGCGCTGGGCGCGGCGATCGACTCCACGTTCGGCTCGCTCGACGACCTCAAGGCGAAGGTGAACGATGCGGGCGTGAAGCGCTTCGGATCGGGCTGGACCTGGCTCGTGGTGTCGGGCGGCGCCCTCGAGGTGATGTCCACGCCCAACCAGGACACGCCGCTGTCGGAGGGCAAGGCGCCCATCCTGGGAATCGACGTGTGGGAGCACGCCTACTACCTCGAGTACCAGAACAAGCGCCCGGTGTACCTCGAGGCGTGGTGGAACGTCGTCAACTGGGACGCCGTCGCGGCCCGCTACGACGCGGCGAGCTGATCACCGCTCGATGATGTGACGGAGGCGCGCGGGCCTCGTTGCGGCCCGCGCGCCATCCGTGCGTACTTCGCGTCCATGCTCGATGCATGGTCGCGCGCATGGTCAGCCCCGCCCTTCTCGGGCTCGAGACCGCCACCGTCGAGGTGGAGGTCGACCTCCGTCCCGGGCTCCCCGGCTTCAGCGTCGTCGGCCTGCCCGATGCCGCGGTGCAGGAGGCCCGCGAGCGCGTGCGGTCGGGGCTGGTGAACCAGGCCTTCGACCTGCCGGCGCTGCGCATCGTCGCCAACCTCGCGCCGGCCGACCTCCGCAAGGCCGGCCCGCAGTACGACCTGCCCATCGCGCTCGCCGTGCTGTCGGGGTCGGGCCAGTTGCGCCCAGGGGCCCTGGCGGGAACGGGCGCCATCGGCGAGCTCGCCCTTGACGGCGGGCTGCGTCCCGTGCCGGGTGCCCTCGTGATGGCCGAGCATGCGGCACGCCGTGGATGGCGTCAGCTCGTGGTGCCGGAGGCGAATGCAGCCGAGGCGGCGCTGGTTCCGGGCATCCGGGTGCTGGGTGCACGCGGGCTGCGCCATGCGGTCGACGTGCTCGAGCGGCGATGTGATGCCACCCCGATCGAGGTGGATGCCGAGGCGCTGCTCGGGGCGTGCGCTCCCGAGGCCGGGGGCGACCTCGCGGAGGTGCGCGGGCAGGGGGACGCCCGCCGGGCGCTCGAGATCGCGGCCGCGGGCGGGCATTCGCTGCTCATGATCGGGCCGCCCGGGGGAGGGAAGACCATGCTGGCCCGCCGGCTGCCGGGCATCATGCCGCGCCTGCGGCTGCACGAGGCCATCGCCGTCACGCGCGTGCACTCGGTGGCCGGCCTGCTTGCCGACGGTGAGGCATTGGTCACGCAGCGGCCCTTCCGCGCGCCCCATCACACCATCTCGGCACCGGGCCTGGTGGGGGGCGGGCGTGTGCCGCGGCCGGGGGAGATCACCCTCGCGCACCTCGGGGTGCTGTTCCTCGACGAGGTGTGCGCATTCTCGCCGGTGGCCATCGATGCCCTGCGGCAGCCGCTGGAGGACGGCTGCATCGACATCACGCGGGCCGCGGGCAGCGCGCGGTTCCCGGCCGAGCCGCTGCTCGTGTGCGCGGGCAATCCGTGCCCGTGCGGGCACGCGGGCGATCCGGCGCGGGCATGCACGTGCGCGCCGGCTGCCGCCGACGCCTATCGCGCGCGCATCTCGGGCCCCATCGCCGATCGCATCGACCTGCGCGTGGACATGCCCCGGCTGGCGCGCGACGAGATGCTGCACGACTCCGCGGCAGCGGAGACGAGCGCCGCGGTGCGCGCGCGGGTGGAGGCCGCACGCCAGGCCCAGCACGATCGCGGACAGCGGGTGCCGAACGCCCGGCTCGGTGCGGCCACGGCGCGAGAGGCCGCGGCGATGCAGCGCCCGGCGCGCGCCCTGCTCGGCACGGCCATCGACCGGCTGGCCCTCACGGCCCGTGGATGCGACCGGGTCATCCGGGTGGCCCGCACGGTGGCCGACCTCGGTGGCAGTGAGCGCGTGGAGGCCGAGCACCTCGCCGAGGCCATCCGCTACCGCAGCGCGGGTGGGGTTGGGTGATGGCTGATCCCGAGTGGCCGCTGGGGCTGGCATGGATGGCCCACGCGCTCTCACGCGACCTCCAGCGCGCCGCCAGGGTGGCCGGAGGGGCGGAGGCCCTGTGGCGTGCCGGAGGCCCCCAGATGGCCGCATGGCTGCGCGCGGACGCTGATGGGGTGGAGAAGGCCCTCGCGGCCCGCGCCGCGTTCCGCGCGGCTCCCGCGCGCGACGCCCTCGCCCGGCGGGGCATCGCGCACGTGCCCATCACCGCATCCGGCTACCCCGCACGCCTGCGCCGCGTCTTCGACCCGCCCTTCGGGCTCTTCGGCGTGGGCGCCGTGGCAGATGCGCTCGCCGCGCTCGATACCGGTCCGGCCATCGCCATCGTCGGGTCACGCCGCCCATCGGCAGCGGGGCGCGCCATGGCCCGCGAGCGCGCGGGCCACCTCGCGGAGCGGGGCGCGGGGGTGGTGAGCGGGCTCGCCCGGGGCATCGACGCCGCCGC
>SXGQ01895835.1_pt1 | contig 10526 bp, 10 predicted proteins | sample 3178371 | NCBI WGS metagenome assembly SXGQ01 (sample SAMN11356859, study PRJNA531348) | freshwater metagenome | isolation source: freshwater sample F1-20 | place: China: Fuxian Lake, Yuxi | collected 2017-12-25 | reverse complement strand
GGCCAGGCGACATCCAGAAGGTGGTGCGGCACGAGGCTGCGTTGGTCGGCCGTGGGTTTCGCGGTGCCGATGTCGAGGCCGCGGTAGACGGCCATCGAGTCGACACTCACGATCTCCGCGGCCAGTTCGCGGGCCAGCCGGATCCCGAGCGCCGATTTGCCCGACGCCGTTGGCCCCGACAGAAACCAGCAATCCGCGGCGAGTTCCGGCCGGGAGAACGGATCCCGCGGGGACCATGCTAGAGTTGAGCGGTCCGCCGCCGGCGGCCGGAGCGGATCCGGCCGGGCGACGGCCTCCGGCGAGGGCTGGACCGGTGTCCGATCGTCAGTCATCGATGCGTCGCGGCGAGGTGCTCGAGGCCCTCGAGCGGGTGGTGGCGTCGCGCAAGGGCGATGCACCGGAAAAATCCTACACCAGCCGGCTCCTGGCCGGCGGCGTGCCGCGGATCGGCGCCAAGGTGACCGAGGAGGCCGGTGAACTCGTGCAGGCCGCTGCCGGGGAACCCGACGACCGGGTCGTGGCGGAGGCTGCCGACCTGCTCTACCACACGCTCGTCCTGCTCGCCGCCCGGGACCTCTCGCTGGCCGCCGTCGAGGACGAGCTGGCCCGACGGTTCGGCGTGTCGGGGCTCGACGAAAAGGCGGCCCGGGGGCGGGCGTCGTGAGCGACTCGAAGCCCGAGCGCCTGCTGCGGATCGGCGTGCCCAGCAAGGGGCGGCTGGCGGAAATCGCCGCGCAGCTCCTGGCCGACGCCGGCCTCTCTTTTCGGCGGACCGAGCGCAGCCTGTTCGCCCGCTGTAAGGACATGCCGGTCGAGGTCACCTTCCTCCGGACCGACGACATCCCCGTGCTCACGGCCGAAGGGGCGATCGACCTGGGGATCACGGGCGCCGACCTCGTGGCCGAGAGCGGCGTCGATCTCGTCCACCGGCTCGACCTCGGCGTCGGCTCCTGTCGGCTGGCGATGTGCGTGGCCGACGATTTCCCGGCCACCGATCCGCGGCAGCTGGCCGGCCGGCGGATCGCGACGAGCTTTCCGCGGGTCACCCGCACGTGGCTCGCCGCGCGGGGTGTCGACGCCCATTTCGTCGAGCTCTCGGGCAGCGTGGAGGTGATGATCGCCCTCGGTGTCGCCGACGCGATCGTCGACCTCGTCGAGACCGGCAGCACGCTGGCCGCCAACCGGCTCCGCGTTCTCGCCGAGATCGGCCGCTACGAGACCGTGCTCGTGCAGAACCATCGCCCGGCCGACCAGGCCCTCGTCGACCGGATCGTCCGGCGGCTCGAGGGGATCGTGATCGCGCGCAGTTGGTCGCTGCTGGAATACAACGTGCCCCGGTCGCGGCTGGCCGAAGCGGAGAAGATCACCCCCGGGTTCAACTCGCCGACGGTCATGCAGCTGGAGGACGCGGAGTGGTGCGCCGTGCGGGCCATGGTGAGGAGGGGCGAGGCCCACGCCATCATGGAGCGGCTCGAGGCCATCGGCGCGTCGGCGATCATCGAGACGGCGATCGGGAACTGCCGGCTGTAGGCGCGGGTCGTGGTGTGTGGGTCGGGGTTGCTCATGCCCCGTCGCCGGACGTTCGCGTCAGGCATCCTGTGGCGGGCTGCGAAAGTCCCCGCGCCCAAGCCGCCGGGGGACGGTGAAAGCCTCGGCTTCGAGATGCGAGGATACGCATACTCGCCTCGACTTCCCCCGATCCCCCGGCTCCTTCACCGACAGGAAGTCGGATGGAACAGTCGCAGTGAGTTTGCCGCCAGCTTCTGGAGCGTCGGTCTCTGACCGACGGCATCGCGTGGCGTCAATCGAGCCGGCCGGCGATGACGTGGCCGGCGCGGAGCGTGGCGACGACGCGGGTGGCGGGATCGAGGACGGCGGCGTAGGGGTCGGCGTGGGCCTGCGATGGGCGGAGGACGACGAGATCGGCCGGGCGGCCGGGCGCGAGGATGCCCGCCACGCGTTCGAAACCCAAGGCCCAGGCGCCATGGACGGTGGCCATGGCGATCGCCTCGGCCGGTCTCGCCAGGCCGGCGTCCACGAGCGTACGGCACTCGGCGAGCACCGAGAGATCGGGGTTCGAGCCGCGGCCGTCGGTGCCGATCGCCACCCGCAGGCCCGCCGCGCGAAACGCGGCGACGGGGGGCAGGCGCCCGGAAAGCGCCTGCGTCGTGCGCGGGCAGATGGCGACACAGAGCCGGTCGCGATGCCGGGCCAGCCGGGCGAGGGCGTCGGGATCGTCCGGCAGATGCGTGCCGTGGACGACGATGCCCCGGGCCGCCCGCGCCAGCCGGCCGATCCAGTCGGTGGCGGAAAGCAGCTGCGGCGGCGCCGCGGGGTTCCAGGCGCCGAGGTCCTCGAGGAGGCGGCGGAAGGGGCCCGTGCCGGCGGCGAGGAGTTCGCGTTCCTCCAGGCTCTCGGCAAGGTGCATCGCCACCGGCAGTCGGCGGCGGGCGATTTCCCTGCCAAGCCACGCGGCGAGCGGCGCCGCGACGGAGTAGGGGGCGTGGGGCGAGATGCCCGCCGCGATCCCGCGGGCCGCCAGGCGGTCGAGATCGCGGGCCAGGCCGTGGCACGTCGCCTCCAGCGCGGTCGCCGACAGGCCGAGCGCCTCGCGGAAGATCCGCAGTCGGGGGCCGCGACCGCCCACCCCAGCGGGCATGGTGTCGGTGGCGATCTCGCCGATCGCCGTCACGCCGCACCGGGCCGATTCATCCAGGCCCGCGCGAATCGTCGCGGTGGCTGCCTCGCCCGCCGCATCCCGCGATCGCCGCCAGGCGATGAGGCGGCGGATCCAGTCCGGTAGGCCGCCGGCCGTCGCGAGCGGCTCCAGGAGCGACGAAAACTCGAGGTGCGTGTGGGCGTTGACGAGCCCCGGTAGCACCACGACGTCGCCGAGGTCGAGCGCGTGACGACCGGGCTTTCCCGGCCCGATGGCCGCGATGCGCCCGCGATGGATGCGGAGACAGACGTTCTCCAGCGGGCGGCCCCCGCCCGGCAGCAGGTGTCGGGCCCGCAGCACCGTTCCGCAAGTGGCGGTGCTCACGTCGCCGTCGCCAACACCGGGAGTCGCACCGTGCGAACCGCGGCGTCGGCCGCCGCCGGCGTCGGCGGCTCGTCGGCGAACACCTCGTAGAACACGTTCCGCCGCCGTGGGATCCAGCCCAACTCGGAGATCGCCGACCGCATCTCCGCGAGCGTCAGGTGGTGCACCGTCCCCGCCGCGCTGACGACGTTCTCCTCCAGCATCAGGCTGCCCATGTCGTTGGCGCCGAAGAGCAGGGCAAGTTGGCCGATCTCGCGACCCTGGGTGACCCAACTCGACTGGATGTTCGCGAAGTTGTCGAGGTACAGCCGGGCCACGGCCTGCGTCTTCAGATACTCGAACGCACCGGCCGGCGGGATGTCGCTCATCTCCGTGTTCTCCGGCTGGAACGACCAGCAGATGAAGGCGGTGAAACCGCCGGTCTCGTCCTGGAGTTGCCGCAGCCGCTCGAGGTGCTCGACCCGCTCGGCCAGGGTCTCGACGTGCCCGTACATCATCGTGGCCGTGCTCCGGCCGCCGAGCAGGTGCCACTGCCGGTTCACTTCGAGCCAATCTTCGGTCAGGGCCTTGCCGCGGGTGATCGCCTTTCGCACGCGATCGACGAGGATCTCGCCGCCGCCGCCGGGAAGCGAACCGAGGCCGGCCCGGGCAAGCCGCTCGAGAACCTCGCGGAGCGGCCGCTTCGACACCTTGACCAGGGCGTGGATTTCGGGAGGCGAGAAGCCGTGGACGTTCACCTGTGGAAACCGGGCCTTGATGTCCCGCAGCAGTTCTTCGTACCACTCGAGAGGCAGGCCGGGATGCATCCCACCCTGGAGCAGGATCTGGTCACCCCCGACCGCCACGGTCTCCTCGATCTTCTGCATCAGCACGTCGCGATCGAGGACGTAGCCCTCGGGGTGCTTCGGTCCGCGGTAGAAGGCGCAGAAATCGCAGACCGCCGAGCAGATGTTCGTGTAGTTGATGTTGCGGTCGATGTTGTAGGTGCGATAGGGCTCGGGGTGGAGTCGCCGCGTCACGGCATCGGCGGCCCGGCCGAGGGCCGCCAACTCCCGCGATTCGAGCAGCCGGACGGCATCGGCTGCGGCGAGCCGCCGGCCGGCGACGACCTCCGCCAGGATGTCGTGGATCGCGGGTTGCATGGAAAAAGACCCGGGCTGGTCAGGGGGCGGTCGGGTGCGGCTGCGGCCCACTTGTTGGGGACGCGGTGATCAGGCCCATTGTGTCGGCGAGCAGCCGGAACCGCGAGAGGGACTCCCGTTCCCGCGGCCCGAGTTCGTAGTGCAGATTGTCCCGCAGGTAGCCCAGGCACTGCGGCACGGTGAGCCCGTGCGGGGCCGCCTCGGCCGCGGCGATCGCGGCGAGATTGGCGCGGCCGGAGTCACGGGCGGCCGCCAACAGCGGCGCCACGGGTCCCGGGTCGATCCCCGGCCGGGCCGCCCACACGGCGAACACGAACGGCAGGCCCGTCCACCGGCACCATTCGTCGCCGAGGTCCCACACCAACTGGAAGGACCGTGCCTCGCCCGCGGCCGCGGCACCCCGGTCGAGCGCCCGGTCGCCGATCAGGAGCACCGCGTCGGCCCGCGTCTCACCGAGCCCGGCGTCGATCGGCAGGGGTTCGATGGCCGGCCTGACTCCATGCCGCTCGGCCAGGAGGATGCGGGCCAGTGCGGCGCTCGTTCGCGATCCCTCGTCGATCGCCAGCGTCGCCACCCGGGACGGCGGCGTGCGAAAGAAGAGCTTCACGCTCATCACGGGCCCACGGCAGCCGATGCACGCATCGGACACGATGCGGTGGTCGGCGTGCCGAAAGAGCTCGACGACCGGAATCAGCGCCACGTCGAGAAGCCCGGCGACGAGCTGGTCGGCGAGCCGGCTGGGCAGGTCGTACCGCACGTCGAAGCCCGCCGCCGCCAACCCGTGGACGAGCGGCTTCGTGTTCAGGTAGCGGACGGCTCCGATGCGGAGCGGGCCGATCGTGGCGGGGAAGCGGTCGGGCATGATCCACCGGGTGGGTCCGTAAAGAAAACCGCAGCCGCCGAGCCGCGGTAACCGGGGCGCCGGTCAGGGCTCGAGCCGACGAAAGGCCCGCAGTCCCAGGGCCAGCGGGATCGCGGTGGCCGTCATTCCGAGCAGGCCGACGATCGCCAGGCTCGCGACCATGCCGCCCGTGCCGCCCGCCCAGGTCAGCAGGCCCGTCGCCGACTCCGCCGCCGGGCCCAGCGCATTCCTGAGGAGGAACAGGTGGGTCGGCAGGGCCGCGATGACCACCACGAGCATGATGTAGAGCGAGCTGATCACGAGGCTCAACGTGCCGCCGAACCCCGACGAGATCTTGGCGGGCGACGACTCACGCAGGTCGGGCATGCGGGCTCCGAGGCCCACGGCGATGCCCGAGAGCCCGAGGCAGAGCAGGACGCAGCAGAACTCGTGCACGAGGATCAGCGGCATCCGGATGCCGAGCATCCAGTCGCTCAACAACACGAGTCCGCAGCAGGGCAGCACGCCGCCGACGAACGAGAACAGGAACTTCGACCACACGATCTGGTCGCGGTTCACCGGCAGGAGTCCGAGGATCCAGAAGCGTCGACCCTCCAGGCTGATCATCGGATACACGAACCGTGTCGTGAACGTGGAGAGGATGAGGCCCACGACGGCCAGGTTGAGGAAGCCGATCATCGAGGCATAGACGTTGTTGTAGTTGAACGACCGCAGGTTCAGGAAATAGAGGCCGAGCAGGCCGAAGAAGATCAGGAACTGCGACCACTGGGAGATGTCGCGCCGGAACAGCCGCAGGTCCTTCACCAGGAGCAGTCGCAGCGGCCGCCCCGCCGTGGGTCCGGCGTTGACGAGCGCCTGGTCGAACCAGCCGAGCCGTCGCTGCCGCCGCTGCGGCGCCTCGGCCGCAAGCTGGCTGAAGCCCCGGCGGTAACTGACGCGTGCCGCCCAGCCGGCCAGCAGATGCAGCATCATGCCGTTGGCCACCAGCAGGGCCAGAAACTTGAGTGCCTCGAGGAGCGGGATCATGCTGCCGCGCCGCCCCCGGTCGGCGTTCGCCGCCTCGATGATTCCGCTGGAGAGCCACCAACTGGGGAACAGTTTCTGCTCGGTGACGGCCAGCCGCGCGAAGGTCTGCTCGAACCAGGCGGGCGAGGCGGTGTCGACCTTGCCGGCGGCGAAGATCGACCAGCACGCCCACAGGGCCGCCGCGCAGACCAACGTCAACGCCACCGACAGCATGTGCATCCGCAGTCGCGGCAGCCAGGCCACCAGGACCATGCAGAGGATGCAGCCGATGGCGGCCGGGATGACCACGAAGGCCACCATGAACGGCAGCAGCAGGGCGAAGTAGGGCCAGGACGCCTCCCGCTCCACGCCATAGGCCACCAGCATGGGACTGCCCAACAGGACGAACCCCCATCCCGAGAACCACATCGCCTCCTGGAACTTGTGGCCGAAGATCGTCTCGGAGCGGACCGGCAGCGTGAGGAGCAGCCGCGCCTCCGCGGAGCAGTAGAGGCCGGCGTAGAGCAGGATCCCGGACGAGAAGACGAGCATTACCATCAGCGACGAGAAGAAGGCGTTGAACAGCAGCGAGACGACATCGGCGTGCAGTGCCTCGAGGAAGACGAAGCCCTCGAGAAACAGGCCGTACAACGCGGCCCAGAACAGGCCGCTGAGCAGCACCACGAGGCTCAGCCGCAGCCGGGCGTAGGTCAGCATCGCCTGCAGCGTCTCCCAGGCGATCGTGGCCCGCAGGCGGAGGAAATTGCGGGATTCCTCCTCGATCGAGAGCAGTCGGACCGCCGCGCCGGCGGCGCGCCCGCTCACGTTCCCGTCCCCTTCTCGGGCCGGGCTGCCAGCGGGCTGGTGAGCTGCAGGTACAGCTGCTCGAGGCTCGTGCTCTCCAGGGCCATTTGCTCCCGGAGTTCCGTGACCGTGCCCAGAAACCGCAGCTGGCTGCGGACCATGATCCCGATCCGGTCGGCCATCTCCTCGGCCATCGCCAGGGTGTGCGTGGACATGAAGACCGTCATGCCCTCGCGGGTGCGTGCCTGGAGCAGGTCCTTGACGATCCGAACGCTGCGGGGATCGAGCCCCACCATCGGCTCGTCGAGCACGAGGACGTCCGGGTCGTGGAGCAGCGATGCCGCGAAGACGAGCCGCTGCTTCATGCCCAGCGAGTAGCTTTCTGCCAGGTCATCCGCGAACTCTGCCAGCTCGAAGTGCTCGATCTCGCGGTCGATCCGTTGGGCGGCCAGGTGCCTGGGCATGCCGAACATATCGGCGATGAACCAGAGAAACTCGCGGCCCGTGAGCTTGTCGTACAGGCAGGGCTCGTCCGGCACGTAGCCGATGTGCAGGTGGGCGTGACGCGGATCCTTGACGACGTCGTAGCCACACACGCGGACCGCCCCCCGCGAGGGCCGCAGCAGCCCGACCAGCATGCGGATCGGCGTCGTCTTGCCCGCGCCGTTGGGCCCGAGGAGCGCGAACAGTTCGCCCCGGGGGATGGCCAGCGACAGGTCGGAGACCGCGGTCTTCGCCGCGTACGTCCGCGTCACGTGATCGAACTCGATCATGGCACCGCCTCCGTGCTCGGGGGTTGCTCGTCGGCCACTCGGCCCTCTTCGGCGAGCGTCGCGGCCAGTTCGACCGCCTCGTCGTCGGATCGCCGCAGGAACGACAGTCGGGAGCCGAGCAAGGCCGCCTCCTGCCTCAGCACCCGGCCCGAGCGATCGACCCAGAGGATGCACCTGGGCTCGCGGTGTCGGGAGGGATCCTCGCGGTAGGCGACGACGTGCGCGCGGACCAGGTTGCCGTCGTAGTAGACCGTTTCCTCCGCCCCGACCTCGGCGTGCAGGATCTCGATCGGGGCATTCGCGGCCCGCAACGGGCTGTACACCGGGACGGTCCAGCGGCGGCCCTCGTACAGGCCGGGCATGGTCGCCTGGGGCGAGAGTTCATCGCCGATCATGAGCTGGTCGGGCAGGGGGCGGCTGGTCTCGTACTGCAGCTCGCCAGCCTGCACGTGCACCCGCACGGTGCCGGCGTCGACGACACCCTTGAGCAGCATCTGGTCGTCCGAACCGGGCACGCTGATGATCGACATGAACGACCGCAGTTTCCCCGCCCCGTCGATGGTGAGCCGCCCCCGGGCGTCGAAGGTGAACCCGCCCCCCTTGGGCAGGACGTTTCGCACCAACAGCCGCGTCCACGGTGGCACGACCTCGTCGAGCGGCAGTCGGTCGAAGTGCATCCGGCTGTCGACGAGCAGGCCGCCGAGGGGCGTGCGTTGCGTCTCCGCGATGGCCCAGCCGATGGGCCGCTCGTTCCACTGCACGGTCCACGCGACCGGCATCAGCCCCTTTCCCGAGGCGTAGATCGCCTGGTACCCGGGAGGTGAGCCGGGCAGGAGGGAGGGGAGGATCTTCTCCACGAGCAGCCAGCCACTGGTCACGCACCAGAAAACCACGACGATCGGCGTCAACCAAGGACGTTGAAGCATGCCGCATCCCGGTTTGCGTGCTGTCGGCCGTCGGCCAACCTCGTCGCCTGCCCTCTCCGGAAGTCTAGCTGGATCCGGAGGTTTGGGGAATCTTTCGGCCGGGTCGATCGGTCGACGGCATGCCTGGCGGCCCGGATCGCATTGCCGGTCCTGGCAGGGACGCGTACACTTTCGGCCCGCTGAGCGGGGTCCTGCCCGCCCGGAGTGGAACCATGATCCAAGACGTGCACTACCACCAGCCCTGTCCTATCTGCGGACGAACGTTGCGCATCGGCGTGACGCTGCTGGGCCGACGCGTCTATTGCCAGCATTGCGGCGGCGGTTTCGTCGCCGCCGATCCGGCGCTCGGCGAGACGGCCGACCGGCAGGCGGCCGTCCTCGAAGCCACCGTGGATCGTCTCATCGAACAGGCCGCGCTGGTGTTGGACCAATCCGCCCGCTGAAGGCTGGTCAGCGGGCCGCGGCGAACGACGGCTCGAGGCCGGCCGTCTCCGCCAGCCTTTGCCAGTAGTCGGGGAACGTCTTGCCGACGCAGGCCGGATCCTCGATGCGGAGTCCCGGCACCCGCAGGCCGGCCAGCGCCAGGCTCATCGCCATGCGATGGTCGTCGTAGGTCGCGAGCGTGGCGGCCCGCAGGTCGCCGGGCACGATGGTCAGGCCGTCGTCGTGCTCGTGCACCTCCGCGCCGAGCTTCCGCAGTTCCCGGACCAGGTCGCCGATCCGGTCGGTCTCCTTGTCGCGGATGTGGGCGACGTTGCGGATCGCGGTCGGGCCCGCGGCGAACAGGGCGGTGACGGCCAGCGTCGGCACCGTGTCGCTGATGGCATTCATGTCGATCTCGATGCCCCGAGCGGCGCGGCCGGTGACGGTGATCGATCCTGCGCCGGCGGCGGCCGGCTCCCGCCATTCCACCGTGCAGCCCATCCGCTCCAGCGCGTCGCAGAAGGCCACGTCACCCTGGATGCTGCCGCGGGACAGCCCGTCGATCCGCACGCTGCCGCCGGTGATGGCGGCGGCGGCGGCGAAATAGCTCGCGGCCGACGCGTCGGGCTCGATCCAGTACTCGCGGCCGGCGTAGCCGGTGGCGGCGATCCGCCAGGTGCGGTCGTCCGTCGACTCCACGCGACCGCCGAAGCTTTCGATGACCCGCCGCGTCATGGCGAGATACGGCAGCGACACGAGCCGCCCCTCGAACTCGATCTGCATGCCCCGCTGGGTGCACGGTGCCGCGAGGGCCAGGCCGCTGGCGAACTGGCTCGACGTGCCGCCACGGACCCGGGCCACGCCTCCCGACAGGCCCACCGCCCGGATCGCGACCGGCGGGCAGCCTCCGGGGCTTTCGGCGACCGCGTCGACACCGAGTTCGCGCAGGGCGTCGATCAGGTCACCGATCGGCCGCTGCCGCATGCGGGCGGTGCCATCGAGCCGGAAATGGCCTTGGCCCAGCGGGCAGACGGCCGAGAGAAACCGCATGGTCGTGCCGCTGGCCGCGCAGTCGATCGACGCCGCGGTGGCCGGCGGCCGGCCGGCGCAGCCGCTCACCCGAAGCGTGCCCCGAGGCCAGTCCGGATCGAGTCGCACCCCGAGCGCGGCCAGGCCCGCCGCCATCACCCGCGTGTCCTGGCTGTCGAGCACCCCCGACAGCAGGCTGTCACCGCGGGCGAGCGCCGCGCAGACGACCGCCCGATTGGTGATGCTCTTGGAGCCGGGGGGCCGGATCGCGGCCCGCACCGGGCCGGAGCAGGTGGGGATCAGGATCGAGTCGGGTGCGGGCTGCATGGGATCCGCGGCGGGGCCGGGCCGGCTTGCGGTCCGCGGCCGGGCGGGGAAAGTAGCCTCAAGGTAGGCGACTCCGTGTCGCCGGTCCATGCCCGCCGCCCCCTCGGGCCAAGCCATGCACGAGCCCGTCCACGGATCGCCGCCCCGCCCCGGGGTGAACGCCTACGATCTCGTCCTGCCGCCGGCGATCCG
>SXGQ01831823.1_pt1 | contig 10526 bp, 9 predicted proteins | sample 3178371 | NCBI WGS metagenome assembly SXGQ01 (sample SAMN11356859, study PRJNA531348) | freshwater metagenome | isolation source: freshwater sample F1-20 | place: China: Fuxian Lake, Yuxi | collected 2017-12-25 | reverse complement strand
TGCTGTTGCGGCTGTTGAGATGAGCGTTTTAATTTACCAAACAGTGTTCCTATTTCCATCTCTGCGGTTGTGTCGGTTGTGTCGGTGATGTATTTCTCCGTCGCAAATGACACATTTTTTTTATGAGATATAGATTGAGAATCAATTACGAGATTAGGTTGCGGTTGCTGTAAAATCTCCAATTCTCGTGCTCGAGTCGCAAGCGCTGCTTGTATGAGCTGTTCCATTTCATCTCCTATGGGGCGGTCATCTTTTGACGCATCATCCGCAAAATTGATTTCTGCCGGTTTTTTTAAAACCAAAAACGAGTTCATATCATCCTCGTGTATCTTGAGTTTCGATGTAATATCTTTTACACGCGCTTCCTGTAAATCTGCATTTTTATACATAACTGGTGCGGTTGTTTGTATTTGCATTTGCTTCTGCGCGACAACAGACGCCTTATATTTTGAAACATCCGCGATAACACGCTGTATGACATCCTTATTTAACTCGGCGAGTGCATTCGCTCGATTATGACCTTGTGTTATGTGAATGCATGAATTTGATGTCGTGTTGATTGCCGTTTCAAATATATTTATAACTAATGGAACCACATCGTCGCTCAGCCCGGCGAAGATATTCTCCTCGCTCAGCAGCGCCCACAGTAAATGCTTATTTTCAGTTGAGCTTACTTGTTCCGATAATGAAGCCATAAATAATATCGAATGATTGCGTGAATTAGTAGTTTGAATTTGTATATTATTATGTAATTACAATTATATTATATATGGTTATAATACATTTATAATATTTATATTATTTTAACATCAAAATGGTTTAAAGATTTGTAAATAATTACGCGTATAAGCAATAATCAACCCGCCTTATAACATTCATTCACATATAATCAAATGAGCGACCAAGTCTCTTCATCATCGCCGGCGGTGCCCGCATCAAGTCCTGCAGCTGGAACAAAATACACCGGCCGCGTCAAATGGTTCAATAACAAGTATGGATACGGATTCATTACCGTCATTTCAACCGACGAAGCAGCATCGGTTGCAATCGGAGCCGATGTATTTGCTCATCACAGTGAGGTGACGGTTGGCGAGGACCAGTATCGTTACCTTGTTCAAGGCGAGTACGTTGAGTTCAGTGTAGTGAAGACTACCAGCGGCAATCACGAATATCAGTGCGCAAAGGTTCGCGGCATCCATGGAGGCCAATTGATTTGTGAAACGCGCCACGCAGCTCGTGCTCAATATAAATCCTCGGCACCCGCTTCAGCAAATTCAACACAGCCACAATCTTTCGCGTCAACTGCATCTGTCCCAGGTGAGCGCAGATTTGCAGGTGTAAAACCCACCCGCGGTCGCGGCGGATCGGTTGGCGGATTTAGTGGCAGAGGAGGATTTCGCCACTAAGTTGCTGTTGTTAGCAATTTATTATATTTAAAAAACAATTTAATTATTTAAATAAAACGGCGTAAATATGTAAATACACAATTAACGCGTTTATCATGTTTTATTTAAAATTATCTGTCCCATTTTCTGGACTAACCAACCAATTGTTTTCTCTGGTTAACAGCATAATACTTGCACTTTCGACCGGCGATAAGGTTGTCTGTATTGACCACTTTTTAACCGATTTTCGTAAATCAAATCATGCCACTATAACAACTATTTTAAACATTAAAAAAATAAACAATTTTTTGCATTCAAAATACGGGATTATAATTATAGATAAGAACGAGCCATGCAACTTCAAAATGAATTATATAACGTATGATCCGTATTTTAATACACGTCGATTAAAAATGAATTACACGGTAGGTGATTACACGATAGATGAAATATATTCTGGACGCATCGATATAAAAAATGCGGAGTATGTGAACATGACATCGTTTTGGATTGATTCGTATGATAGAAACATGTTTGAATACATTCTGCAGAATATAGAATTCAACGACCAATTTATCAGCCAATCACGAGACATTATTAGTGCATTTGATTGTAGCTGTGTCAAAATAAATGTCATACATTTACGAGTGGAAGACGATGCCATAGAGCATTGGTCGAAAATGAACGAATTAAGTGAAATGGATTTTAAAAATTTTATTGAATCAAAATACATTTCGCTGATTAAAACATATATTGCGATAACGGATTTCACCATTATTTTAACGGATTCGAAACAGAATAGCGTATTTGAATTTTTAAAACAATCAAACTATAAATTCACCACTGTCGAAAAACGGTATGAAGACCGCGAATTAAATGCCATTATTGATTTATTGGTATCGTCGGCGTGTAACAGCACGTTTATCGGAAATTTCAATTTCGACGGATTAAATGGAAGCACGTTTAGTTATCTTATTTCAAAAAGATTTAATACAATCGCAACAAGCGCAAACACAAAGATACGCCAAATAATGATTGATTTGGATAGAATATTTGAGCCCGAACAATTATTTTAATATTTCATATTTCATCTTGTTTTCTTGTTTAGTTTATTATATTTAAAATTTTAAATTTGGGTTGAACCTGTAAATATTATATATAATAAAATAAAATACTAAAATAAAGTTAAATATTAAAATATAAGACAATCAATCAACAGATATAATATAGATAATAGATAATATGGCGCAAGAACACAAATCGACTGCGAACAATAGTGCTAAATTCTCGAGCAGTCAGCTTAATTTTAATTTGAATAATGCACACCAGCTCATTCCGAGGGAACAAACGTTTGTGCTTGACCGAAAATTACTAACCATACATTCAGAAGACCGAGATCTCGTGCAGTGGCCGAACGCGAACCAGTTTGAAATACAGCTCCCGACCACATATACCAGCGTCTCCACTCTCCAGCTGGTTGAATGCAATATTACAACAACCAATTACACATTTAGCAGGGAGTATCAGAATACCAAATTTTCATTCAAATTATTCCCGTCGGAACACGTTACCGGAAGCGGAAGCGCTATGGATGATACAATATATTATTTCTTGAATAATGGCGACACAGTTGAAGGTGGTGACGGCGGTATAAGTAACACGTTTTATGCAGAGATTTCAGAGGGGTATTACACCCCGCAACAGCTCGTAAACGAACTTGAATACAAGCTCAATCGAAGTGTTGAGGCATTCATAATTAAAGCAGACGCAGTCGACGATAATCCCAATAGACTTTCTAATGTGACATATTCACACTTTCGCGTGCATTACGACGGTGTAACGCAACGACTGTTGATAGCAAACAACCGCGACAATTTTCGGCTACTATTCGGAGTTGCCCAAGACTATACTGGATATGTTAAAAAGTGCGACCAGCCAATCGTATGGGGACAGTCGTCTCGTTGGGGGCTGCCATTCTTTTTGGGGTTTTCCAGGCAGAATTATGACGCAGTTGAAGAACCATCAAAAGAGATTCATTTCGGATCTAATCGTCCATCTCTTTGGTTAAGTGCTCCGCAACATTTGTATTACGTTCAATCCCCGTTTATTCTGGATATATATGGTGATACCGCAATTTACATGGAGATTGAGAAAATGAATTCGTGCGATGAGGTCGAGCCATATCGAAGCTCCACGAACAAGGGGCGTGGAAACGACTTCAATGGCACTGTAAACTCTTATTTTGCCAAAATACCGCTTAATTCAAATGCAACTGGAACCGGTTTTGCAGCGTCCAACAGTTACATGTACTTGTATAACATGGCGCAGTTTAATCCGGTTATTGATAAATTGCGGCGGCTCAAATTCACCATGCGGTATCACGACGGTCGATTGGTTGATTTCAGGGATACCAACTTCAATTTCACAATTTCTCTGGGTCAAATCCATGATGAGATTGCGCGCAATTATATTCTGCGCGTTCCCAACAAGTTTTAATTTAATTAAAAAATAAAATAAAATAAAATATAATGCAAATATATAATTCAAATACTGAAACTAAACTAACTATGCCGAATTTAGCGAAAGAGTTTTTGGATTCGTTTTTGGTTAAAAAGAAGAAGAAATTTACCAGCGCCGAATTAGAAGAACTTGTTCGAACTGAGAATTATGGAGAAAGTCCTACGAAACATGTCGAAATTTTTACCAAGATGACAAATACGAAGCCACAACAACGTGAGGTTAAACTTATTGTGTTTCCAGACGAGTCGGCTGCGGCTTTCAGACAATGTAAAGAGAGTAGTGCGTTTGAACGTCCAAGCACGACCATGTCTATGAAAGATGCAGTTCGCAATTCTCACGCAACATTTGCTTCATCCGGGGACCCGAGCACCAAATACAAGAATTCGGACGGCGTCGATGTTGTCGTTTCTGGCTCCCCGTCACCTAAAAGCAAAGGCAAAAGCAAAAAGACTCATGGTGGATCGTATATTAAAAGATCTCGGCGCTCACGCAGTCGCCGCGGGCTCACTCGGAAGCATAGTCGTTCCGCAAAACGATGATAAAAAACCTACATTTCCTGTAAAATGTGTTACTGATTTATAGTTGCTGGTTGCTGATTGCTGGTTGCTCATTGCTGGTTGCTCATTGCTGGTTGCTGGTTGCTGATTAGAGTTAAAATATTTTGGGTTTAATATTTATTTCGTTTCGTTTTCGTTCAAGCATAAATATTAAATATAGAATCTTCGGGCTTCGGTGGCGCGGTCACTGGCGTCTTTTGAAATTCGTAGTGGTAGCGATATAGATTTGCGAACGCGAGCACGTTCATCATCTGCCACAACTCGCGGGAAAGTGCACAGAGTGATGTGATTGCGAGTTCGCCTGCCGAACGCTCTTGAATTTCGCCATGAATCGCTTTGAACATTTCGGCATCGAACGCCGGTTCTATTGTGGTTTTGTCGAGTCGAGCAGCTTGAAGACAGCTGATTCCAAGAGACGAGCAAAGTTGAACGTATTTTTCATTCAACTGGAATACCTCGCCGATGAGTCGACTTGAATGCTTTTGTTCAGAAGTTTGTTCATGGGTGTCGTCGCGATTGGTATCTTCGCCACCTTCTTCCAGGTCTTCAGTTGCTTGGTCGGCTTGGTATCTTTGCTCGATATATCTGTCAACGTTGTCATATGTTGTTTGGTGATATTTGCCAGTGGCACTGATAATAAAATTCAGCGTCAGCTTGCAGAATCTGAGCTCCTTGAGAATAATTTCTGCTGCTGCAGCAGTTTGAATGATCGGATCGCCGGTTTTGACAGCGTCATCCGAATCAGAAACGGGCGAAATTCCATTTTTGACATTGTTGCGCATTTCCATGCTGTGTGAAAGCAATGTGAAACGCAACTCATCCAGACGAGCCTTCAACTCGGGTTGCTGAGAAATTCCAGTTGGATAAAGATTTGAACGAAGAAATGCCAACATTTTGTAACGACGTTTGTAGAAAAGAATCACTACTGATACTATATTTCGTTGAAAAATGTTATCAATTTTTTTAGCATTTAGCATTTGATGTCTTGACAAAACGAAGATGTCCCGTATGGATAATGTTTTCCCGTTCGGACGTCGACGTAGCCGTTGGTGTCTGCGCAATTCTGGCAAGACCAGCCTGTCACGTAATGCATGCCAGTTATCTTGACAACTTTGTCCATGAGAACCATGATGTGGGATTCACATTCTTTTGCTTTCTGCCTGCACGACTCTTCATAATGCTCAATTGAGTGCTGACTCGAAGGGGTGAACATTTGGTATTGATACCATGACGCGATTGTGTAAGTTCTATATGAACAAGAAGATGATGACTGTGACGACGAGTGCATGGTTGCTCTTATTTAGAAGATATATGCAATAATAATTAATAAGCAAAAAACATTTTCAATTTTATTTAAATAAATAAAATATTTATAAATATTAAACCGAAGCATTTAAAACGAAACCGCCGTCGTTCATGAAATAATATTTCTATTCTATTTGATTTTTAAAACATAATGAAACTGATTTTCACATTTCAAGTTATTATGTATACATGATAAATTATAAAATTTTGGTATAAAAACAAAAAGATAGTCTGTGATTATAAGTACCATTATCCCATTATTCCATTAAATGCAAACCCCGGACCAGCAGGATCAGGATATGCGCGTCGTAAAGCGAGACGGAACTATGCAAGATGTAGCATTTGATAAAATACTGAATCGTGTGAAGAATGTAGGTGCCCAGGGCGGAATAACATCCATCAATTATACGGCGCTCGCCATTAAAGTCATTGACCAATTACACGACGGCATTCGCACCACGAAGATTGACGAGCTTACCGCAGAACAGTGCGCGACAATGGCTGCCACGCACCCCGACTACCTCGCGCTGGCCGGGCGCATTATTATGTCGAACCATCACAAGGCCACCAGCGACGACTACCGCGCAGTGGCAACTCAGCTATACGATTTTCGCGACACCAGTGGACGCCACGTTCCGCTCGTTTCCGAGTCGCTTTACACCTTTGTGAAAATGAATGGCGATGCTCTCAACGCAATGATTGACTACGAGCGCGACTACGATATCGATTATTTTGGATTCAAGACGCTCGAACGCGCTTACCTGATGCGGTGCGCCGGAGGCGTAATTGTGGAGCGCCCGCAACATATGTGGATGCGTGTATCGATCGGAATACATGCTTCGGCTTCGGGTGACACCGAATCTCCGACCGACGTTCTCGCACGCGTTCGAGAAACGTATGACTTGATGTCCATGAAATACTTTACGCACGCCACACCTACTCTGTTCAATGCTGGCACGCCGCGCTCGCAGCTGAGCTCGTGCTACCTCGTGGCCATGGAGCGCGACAGCATCGAGGGTATTTTTGACACGCTGAAAGAGTGCGCCATCATTTCCAAGTATGCGGGTGGGGTTGGACTGCATGTGCACAATATTCGCGCGTCTGGCAGCTTGATTCGCGGAACCGCGGGAATGTCGAACGGGCTCGTTCCCATGCTGCGCGTGTTTAACAATACCGCGCGCTACATCGACCAGGGCGGAAAACGTAACGGGAGTTTCGCCATATACGTCGAACCGTGGCATGCAGACATTGAAGCCTTTTTGGACCTGAAAAAAAACCACGGAGACGAAGAAGCGAAAGCGCGAGATTTGTTCTATGCGCTGTGGGTGCCCGACCTTTTCATGCAGCGAGTGATGCAGAATTCGACATGGAGCTTGTTCTGCCCGGACGAGTGCCCTGGATTGAGCGACGCATACGGCGAAGCGTTTGATCGGCTGTATACCGAATACGAAGCCGCCGGAAAACAGCGCAAAACGGTGCAAGCGCGCGACGTGTGGCTGAAAATACTCGACAGTCAGATGGAAACGGGAACCCCGTATTTATTGTACAAGGACGCGGCAAACAAGAAGTCCAACCAGCAGAATCTGGGCACGATTCGAAGCAGCAATTTGTGTGCCGAGATTATCGAGTATTCTGACGAGAAAGAAACGGCGGTGTGCAATCTGGCGAGCATCGCGCTGAATCGGTTTGTATGCGCCGGTCCCGGTCCCGGCGTGAATGCGATCTTTGATTACGACAAGCTCCACTCGGTGGTCGCAACCGTCACGCGAAATTTGAACCGCGTGATTGATATTAATTTCTACCCCACGGAACGAACACGGGTCAGCAACATGCGGCACCGCCCCATCGGTATCGGAGTTCAAGGATTGGCCGACGTGTTTCTCATGATGAACCTGGCGTTTTACAGCGATGCGGCGCTCGAAGTGAATCGGCTTATTTTTGAAACCATTTACCATGCGGCAATCGAGACTTCGGCGAATATCGCGCACGAGCGATACTGTAACTTGCAATCAATACACAGTGACGCTCGCGTTGACGCGCATATCGGCGCTTACGAAACGTTTATGGGGTCGCCGGCTTCCAAGGGCGTTTTACAGTTTGATTTATGGGGGGTTCGGCCCACGCCGGGTCGATACGATTGGGACGGGTTAAAAGAGCGAGTAAAAGCGCACGGAATACGCAACTCGTTGCTTGTTGCGCTCATGCCGACAGCGAGCACGTCGCAGATTCTCGGTAATAACGAGTGCTTCGAACCCATTACGAGCAACATTTACACGCGACGAACACTGGCGGGTGAATTCATTGTTGTGAACCGGTACCTTATGACAGACCTTATCAGAATTGGAGCGTGGAACGAGCGCACGAAGCAGAGTATTATTAAAAACAAGGGTAGCGTTCAGCAGTTGGACGTGTCCGGATTCGATGAACACTTAAAAAACAAGTACCGGACCGTTTGGGAAATTCCTATGAAGCATTTGATTGATATGTCGGTGGACCGCGGCGCGTATATTTGCCAGAGCCAGAGTTTGAATTTGTGGGTGGAAGACCCGAATTACAATGTGCTCACATCGATGCACTTTTACGCCTGGAAGAAGGGGCTGAAAACGGGGATTTATTACCTGCGTCGAAAAGCAAAACACCAGGCGCAGCAATTCACGGTGGCGGTAGCTGCGGAAGGATCCGGATCATTATCATCCAGTTCTGGATTTAATGATGAACCCGAAATTCGGGAGTGTGAATTGTGTTCGTCATAATTTGGAGCATATGACAAAATATAAATAATTATTATTATAAATTATATATATATAGTAATAATCATCAAACTATTCATCAACCCCCAGCCCATGTGAAGCGATGGCATCATTATACACAAATGCAATCAGACAACTTGGGACTCTGACTCTGTCTCAGAAAAATCTAAAGACTATTTTCAAAACGTTGCAAAATCAAACCCGCGAAATATTTAGAGGCGACTATAATGCACCAGAAGAAAGCAAATCTATTACTACATGTTTGGAAAATTTAGGACAATATATTTTACCAGACGACGAAGAATATTTAGAAGAATTAGAATCGTTCATTTTAGATGGAATTTTCAATATTTCCAGAAATTATGAAAATGATCGCCAAGCGGTTACACCGGCTGTTCTAAATTTTTTAATGACTGCTATACGGTCATATAATAACATACACGGAACCCCGTATCGAGTCGATTTAGATAGATTCCAAGTATTGTCCGAAATGGGCCATGCATTTTTAACGCAAGTGTTAATACCATATATTGATGCGGGTGCGTTACATGTTTTTCCACCCGATGCGCCCCTGGGGTTTGAAATCAAACAACCAAAACAAGTGCGGTCTCCATCACCATCTACCGGACATAGAATTGGATCGTTATCAACCGCCGTTTCATTTAGCAAAGCTCTTAGAAAAGCGAGACGATACCGGCGAACGGAGAGAAGAAACCGTGCGAAACCGGGTGAGCATATATCCAATAGTGACAGTGGCAGTTCAAGTGATAGCGACGGTGGTGGTAGAAGAGGTGGGCGAAGAAAAACTAATAAACGAAAACGATATTCTATCCGACGACGGAGTAAAAAAAATTAAAAAATTAAAATCGTAGAAATAAAATAATATATAATACATATTATAATACGTATTATATCTATATAAAATGTTTGGATTCACGCAGAAACGAAAAAAAAGGCGCGCTGCTAAAAAGAACGATAATCGCGTTCGTATTAAAATAGAGGAAATCGACACGCCGGATACACCTACACCTATACCCGTACCCGAAGCTCCTAAAACGATTCATGCTAAAAAAATGAAAATAGTAAAAGACTCGTCGGTCTCACCTATAATACTAACAAATAATTCTCTTAGTCGCACTCGCACTCGCACTCGCACTCGCAGCCGCAGCCGCAGCCGCAGCAAGAGTCACATCAGTCACAATAACAGCCGCAACCACAAATTCAACCCGGTTTCAGAACGAACACCAACTCCATACCACGCAGATAGCTCGTCCCGTTCTTCCATCAAACCGAAATCCACTATTAAATTAAACTCTCCAGGTGAAATGATTCTATTCTTTATGGGAATGCTGAATACGGTTAAATTGTATCATTGGAAAACGTTCAGCTTTGCAACGCATAAAGCCACCGACGAACTATATGAAGATTTGAACAAGTATGTAGACGAGTTTGTGGAAGTTATGCTGGGATACAATGGTGGAACACGCGCAAATTTACCACATACCAATATGAAAATGAATGATTTTAACAACCCGGAACAATTCAAGCGTAAGTTGGACGAGTACAAGAAAACGCTCATTTCGTATACGCAAAAACTGGACCCGGTTCAAAACAGTGATTTGCTGAACATTCGCGACGAAATCCTCGCGGCGCTCAATAAAACCGCATACCTTCTCTCATTTCGGGGAGGTGGTAAGTAACTAATTAACTAAATAACTAAATAATGTAAATATGATTGTTACGTTACTTGCACGCACCGCACATTCCGGTTACAGCCCGAAGGTCTCGAATGATGCGTATGCCATCAAATACCGCTGCTCGATGCTTGCTGCCAGCGGTTGTAGTATTCATATTCATACTATGTACCATTGCGGCGTGTTGTCTTTGAAATTTGAACTGTGGCTTCGCTTGCACTTGACTGTGTGTGAATGCGAACTTCGCAAGAGATGAATGCGGATACATTTGACTCAAATCGATTATATTATTAATAATTATATAATTATATTATT
>SXGQ01849979.1_pt1 | contig 10527 bp, 8 predicted proteins | sample 3178371 | NCBI WGS metagenome assembly SXGQ01 (sample SAMN11356859, study PRJNA531348) | freshwater metagenome | isolation source: freshwater sample F1-20 | place: China: Fuxian Lake, Yuxi | collected 2017-12-25 | reverse complement strand
GATTACATAAAGACTCTAACTCATGAGAGAGCACAGTTATTGGTGCAGATTTCAGAAAATGACCGCTATTACGTTCGTGGACCTGCTGGTTCCGGAAAGACATGGATTGCTTTTGAGCAAGCTAAGCGCTGGTCCAAAGAAGGCTTAAAGGTGGGAATTGTTGCATTCAATAGAGGCATCACCACCTACATGCAGAATAAAGTTTTAGAGTTAGAGGAAGCTGATAGGCCAGCATGGGTGGGCACCTTCCATAATTTCGCTAGTTACTTAGGAACTATGGCTGGTTCACCTGGAAATTACGATGAAGAGAATGACATTTATGCAGCTTCATTGATTGCCGCAGCTGAGAAGTTAGAGTTCGAAAAGAAATTTGATGCCTTTGTGGTTGATGAGGCTCAGGACTTCATGGCTTCCTGGTGGAAATCACTTGACTTAAGCTTAAGAGAACCTGGCAAAGGAAAAATGGCGCTCTTTGGAGATGATCAGCAAAAGATTTTTGGTAGCAGGAAAGGCCCAGAAGGATTCTTTGCTCGGATCAGTTTAGACGACAATATTCGCAATTCTCGCCAGATTGGCGAGCTAGCCAGTGGATTTACGACCAGAGGAATCACTGTTCGCGGCCCAAACTCATTTGCTATTGAGTTTATTGATTGTGATGAAAGTGAAGTAATTAGTAATGCAGATGACGTCGTTGAACGGCTAACAGATAGGGAGATCTGGCAACCAGGTGAAATAGCACTTCTGACTACCAAGGGGCGCCACCCAGTACATGCAGCTTTCACAACTAAACAGAGAGAGGCTTATTGGCAGGAGTTTTGGACAGGGGAGAGTGTCTTTTATGGAACCGTTGGGGGATTCAAAGGGCTAGAACGGCCTGTAGTGGTTCTAGCAATTAATGGTTTTCACAACTCAGAAGACTTTGAAGATTTCCTATATGTTGGACTTACGCGTGCGAGGGATAAGTTAATCGTGGTTGGTTCCAGTGAAGTCTGCAGCACAATTCAAGGCAAGTGAATTTGGTGATGTTGATACTAAGCAAGCTAAAGGGCTAATCGCTTAGTTCTTGACCGTTATAAAGTGTAGCCCTATGTATGAAAAAAATCCTACTCAGAGTCTCTAAATGTATTTACTTTCATCAAGTCGACCTAGAGGATTTGATCATGAATGCCCCAAAACTTTTTACCAAGATGGACATTTCTGGCAATAGCTATGCAGTTAATAGAAAAGTAAATTTTGACAGAATTGGAATTTTCAAGCCGACTACCGTTATCTCTGTGTTTAAGTTTGCTTACGATATGACATTTGGTGCAAAAGGCGAGCACAGGCATTCGAGGTCGGGTGGTTCCTATTTTCGAAATAATTTGGAAATCTTTTCAAACACATTTCAGGGAAAATTAAGCGAATTTGCACTTGCAAATTTGTTTTTCAAGCACAAGGGTTTTAATGCGCCTGATCTTTCTACTCATTCATTAGGAGTTTGGGAGGATGTTGATTTCTTAATAGGAAAATCTGTAATCGCAGTCAAGTCAACAAAATCATACGGAAACCTATTGTTACTTGAAAAGAAAGATTGGGATTTTCAAGGGCACTATCTTGCTTCCACTGGCACTCCTAGGATCTATACACACCTAGTATTAGTTAGAATTTCCCCTGACTCTGATGAAATAACTAGGCAACTTCGTACCGATCATTCTGATAATGAATTAGAAAACTTGCTGAAGTCTAAAATCATAAACAGAGAATGGAGCTATGACATTCCTGGATTCATAGAAACCCAGGATCTTCAAATAGTTATCAGAGAGGGCAATATCATTCCTAAAGGTGCGCGCCTAAATGATTCCGTAACTATGGATGCCGACAATTATTATGTACAGGCTGGAGATCTGCGTAATGTTAAGTTTTTAAAAATTTAGTAAGGTGCCCTTAGTGCGTCTCGAACCAGTTTTCTAAATCAATTGAACCAATAACAGTCCACTCTTCATCCTGATATCTGACAATCGTTCCATCGGGAGATAAACGCAACCTGACGCCTCTTGGGTGGTTATTCAGTAAATACAGGCCAATTTCAATCCCTTTATAACCAAGCTTCTTGGTGACCGCACAAATTCACCATCACTTACCTAAAGCGACTTTTCCACTAGCTTCCAATGGTTGTTTGGAGATTTCTCGATCAAGCCACGATTCTTTGCTTTTGTCCTCACCCAAGCTAGACGGTACTGAATCTCAGTTCGATTGCCACTGCGTATTTGGCTGATTTGTTCTTGGGTTAACTCGAGATCCTTTATAACAAACGCGTCGATTTCATTTGTTTTAGCTGTACCACCAAATTCCTTAATGGCTTTCAATACAGTTGCCTCTAAAGTCGCTGAATCTGGAAACTTGACGGTCATATCTTGCCCCCTTGATCTTGGCCAAAAACACCTCGTAATCTCCTAAGGGTAAGGCAAAAGAGGTTTTTTGCCGCCGCTCCCCACCAATTCCAGGCTTGTCGGTGCCTTCTGGCATAGTCTTAAGTAGTTTAAACGACCACAGTGAGTCTAAATAGTCCTTGGCTATTGGCCCTATAAGAAAGGTATCAATTCTTTGCCCAGCAAAAGCAAATCAAGTGGGACAAGTTTCAAATTTATCGACCTATTTGCAGGTATTGGCGGGATGCGTTTGGGATTCGAATCAGCAGGGGGGAAGTGTGTACTTACTAGCGAGATCGATGAACCGGCACTACAGACTTATTCCCTAAATTACGCACCGAAACATCAACACGATTACTTTGGTGACATTTGCGCGATCGATAGTTTAGAGATCCCAAAGCATGACGTCCTGGTAGCAGGGTTTCCATGCCAGCCGTACAGTATTGCTGGACTTAGAAAAGGGCTAAAGGACGAGCGTGGAACTGTCTTCATGGAGATTATTCGTATTCTTGCAGACAAGAAGCCCAAAGCTATTTTGCTTGAGAATGTTAAAGGAATTCTCGCGCACGATAAAGGTGCAACTTTTAGTTACATGATCTCGCTCATAGAGGAAATTGGATACCACGTCAAATATCAGACCCTTAACAGTATGACTCATGGGAACGTTCCACAAAATAGAGAACGAGTATTTCTAGTTGGTTTCTTATCCAAAGGCGCCGCAGATCGTTTCAAATTTCCAAATCCAATCCCACTTACAAAAACAATCGTAGATGCACTTGAAACTTCGCTGATCGATTCTAAATACTATTATGACAATAGATTTGATTGCTATAAAGAGATTAAAAAAGTCGTAAAATCGTCAAATACTCTTTATCAATGGCGAAGACAATACGTTAGAGAAAATAAGAGCAATGTATGTCCAACGTTAACAGCCAACATGGGCTCAGGTGGGCACAATGTCCCTTTGATAAAAGTCAAGGATGGGATTCGCAAGCTAACTCCTAGAGAGTGTGCAAATTTTCAAGGATTCCCTAAGGGATTTAAATTACCAATTATTTCTGACAGCAAGCTCTACCATCAATTTGGAAACAGCGTTACTGTTCCACTTATCTCAAGAATAGCTAAGAATCTAGCCAAGGAGCTTTAATTAATGGACAAGCTGTTCGACTTTGATCGCAACCTCTATCAAGAGCTATTGCAGTCAGTCGCTGGCATGACCATGCTGTTTAGTGATGGCCCCCATGCTTATATTGATTATAGATTTGTGGAGAAGTTGTTTGTTCGGAGCACAAGAGGTCGGGATATAAGCCGCTCTGACAAAGTTTTTGATGCAATTGTGGGCGAAGAGAGCAATATTGGGGTAGGTGTAAAAACTTTTGTTGTAGGAGGTGCAAGCCGAACAAGTCTTGAGAAAATTCAGGAATTTACTAAGTTTTCTGGTAGCGGAGCATTTGACAATCTCCAAAAATCAGAGATTGCAATTAAGGCATCCGAATACAGAAACAGCACGGTCTTGGCCGACTCCAAGGAGTTCGGAATAGAGTTAGATAAGTCCTTATATCATTGCTTGGTCAGGTCGGGGAATTTTGGAATAATTCATGAAGAGCCATATCCCCTTATAGATATTAAGAACATAGAACCAATCGATCTACGAGGTCGTACTCTCACCGAATTTCCCGATGGCAGTAAAGGAATTCGCTTTACGGATGGAGTGAATATATACAGCTACAGTAAATCAAAAAGCGTTTTAATGAAAGTATTCGATCTACAATTACATACGAATTTAGAACCAATACCTCTTGAAATAGATCCAGACGTTTGGGATAAAATTTCCAGAGGTTATTTTGAATCAATCGAAATCGATAAAAAGCAATCACTTTTGAATTTAGGCAGAATAGACGACGAACCGGAAGATTTGATTCCTGGAGTAGATTATGTAGTTCTTCCACTTTACAGTAATAAATTAGGAGTTAAAGTCGTTCAAGAAAAATCAGGAATCAATCAATGGAACGCTGGTGGCAGAGAAAGGAAATATGGCGAAGCCTACATACCAATCACATCAAAAATCCATAAATTGGCACCTGGCTTTTTCCCAGAAAGAGATAAACCTTTTGAGCTCATCCTTCCAAATTCCAAGATTCCTGTTAGTGCAAAAGTGTGTCAAGACAACAGTAAAGCGTTGATGTCAAATCCAAACGATAGGCTTTGTCGCTGGTTATATAAAGTAATTGATTTAAATTTTAGTGACTACGACTTTGATAGAACGCCGAACCGTGCACCATTCACGTATGAAGATCTTGTTGGAGTAGGTAGAGATTCAGTTGTTGTCATTAAAGACAGGTCAGCACCGAACCTACGCTATGAAATACGTTTCGCAGAATTAGACTCTTATGAAGAATTCTTAGATTTGTTTGATGAGCGAGATGCAATTTGAAGCGCCAGGAAGCTAGATTTTTACGCATAGGGGATGTCTATCGATACAGCAGTAGTTATGATAAAGATGTTCCAATGATTGATGATATTCCCAATTTCATTTACATAACCAATACAGATGGAAAGAACAAAGTTCTTATGGAATCGGGTATAAGTCCTATAGGGGCGAAGGGCCCCTGCCCCGCGATCTTGATTTCAAGCAGTACACATAAACACGGCTCAAAAGAATCACCCTGGCAAGATCGTTTCGACACAGATCGAGGTTACGCCCGTTACTTCGGAGACAATAAGTCCGAGAAGGACCCGAGCGAGGCATTAGGCAACAGGTATCTTCTAGAGCAGTTTTCATTGCACAATTCAGGATTACGAAGTGAACGGGTTAAAGCCGCGCCAATCCTATTGTTTAGGAGCGTGCAAGTAGGTGCCAGGATAAAGGGTAATCGTCTATTCGAAGGTTTAGCGCTTATTAATTCCGCTGAAAGGATTACCCAGTTTCAACCTGACCTCGGTTATTTCACTAATTATGTTTTTGAATTTACGGTATTGAATCTTGCAAAAGAAAATGATCAGTTTGATTGGTCTTGGATTTCTGCGCGAAGAGAGACGAATTTGGATATTGAAAATTCACTAATACTTGCCCCGGAATCCTGGAAGAGTTGGGTAGAGCACGGTGACCTTCAAGATTCTAAGTTGCGCAGATATGTAATAAAACACCAATCTGTTCCGAAAGTTGATCAATTGCCAGACTCCAAAAGTCGCGAGTCCAAATGTTTAGCGGAAATATATGACCATTATGCTCATCACAAGCATGGGTTTGAAATATTGGCAAGCAAAGTTGTTGCAAGTCACCTGTCTCGGAGTAGTAGTTCCTACATAGAGGGATGGATAACACAAGGATCTGGTGATGGCGGAGTAGATTTTGTGGGGAGGCTAGACCTGGGATCAGGATTTTCGAAAGTCAAAGTGATTTTACTTGGTCAAGCAAAATGTGAGAATCCAAATAAGCCCACAAGCGGCGTGCATATTTCCAGGATAGTTGCTCGCTTAAAGAGAGGATGGATTGGTGCTTACGTGACTACAAGTTTCTTCTCGGAACCTATGCAGAGAGAGATCATAGAAGACCAGTATCCACTTTTGATGATTAATGGTCTTGAATTAGCCCGAGAAGTTCTCATTCTCCTGGAAAAATCAGGGAAACATTCTCTAGCTGAATATTTGGATGAATTGGATAGGGAGTACCTTGGAAGAATTTCAGCCAGATCTCCTGAAGAGATTCTTATTGATTAGTGGCTATTAAAATAAGTGACTCATTTCCCTTACCTATGTCAGACCAGTAGTTTAGATTTAAGCCCTTAGAAAGAGGAGCTAATTCATGGAATGGGATTTCCCCTCCAATGGAGGCGGTGAGACTGATGGTTTCAATAACTCATCAATTGACACTTTTATAGGGCGGCGAGTCTTTTCACTAATTCGCGAAACCATTCAAAATTCTATGGATGCGCAAGCTAATTCTGGCAAGCCTGTAAAAATGTGCTTCTCATTTGATCAGGTACCAAAGAGTGACGCACTGGGGATTTTGGAGTTACTTCCATTCCTTAATTTGGCAGCAAGAACTGCCAAAGATCAACACGGTTCAGAACACCCAGGAACCAAATTTTTTAAGAGAGCTATAGATCAGGTAGTTTCATCGGAAACTATTCCATTCTTTAGCATTCACGATTTTGAAACCACTGGGCTCACTGGCCCAACAGAGTCCGGCAAAGGTAAGCCAGGAGCATGGCTTGCGCTTGTAAAAGGATCTGGTCTCAGCATAAAGAATGCACCAGGATCTTTAGGGTCATTCGGGCATGGGTCTAAAGCACCATTCGCAATCAGTCAGATACGTTCAGTGTTTTATTTTTCTAGGATTCAAGAAGGTTCTAAGGTCGAATCACGATTCCAAGGTAAAAGTATATTGCAATCGATGGAGACGAAGAATGGTGAAATGACTCAAGGTACGGGTTATTTTGGCCATAAACACCGATGTATGCCTTTAGTGAACGATGACGTGCCCAAATGGGTAACAAAATTGCGTGGTAAACAAGGGGAAGGTACCGGAACTTCACTTTTGGTTCCATTTCCAGAACTTGGTAGCAACCCTGATGATTTCTGGCGCGACATTAAGATTTCAATTCTTTCAAACTTCTATTACGCAATTCTCCAAGGAAATCTAGAAATTAGCTTGGGTGGTGATGATGTAATCACATCTCTAAACTTAGGCGAATGTCTGGACAATCTTTTAATGGAAATAACGCGTCAGCAACAAGATGAATCTCAAGAATTAAAAGAGGAGCTTCGTTCTGCAATTACTATCCAATATCCAAGTATCGAAAAACATGGGACCTTAATTTCCAAGAGCTTTGGGGAAGTTGAATGGTTTATGAGAATTGGCCAGGACATTGATTTTCGAAATGTGGGAGTTGCACGTCAGAACGGGATGCTGATTTCTCGTCGGGCAAAGAACCTAGAAAAATTCACTGGAACGAAACCGTTTGATATGTTCTTATGTGTTGTCGGTCAAAGTGGCTCACAAATCCTCAGAGCGGCAGAGAATCCTGCTCACACCGAATTTGAATTCGACCGGATCACCGACCCTGTTGAAAGAAAGAAGAAGCTTAAGGAGTACTCCATATTCACACGGGAAATTCGAGAGCTAATTCGAGAACACGCAGCGATTGATTCTTCAGCAGAAGTATTCACGGCAGATCTTGATGACTTTTTTGGCGGTTTTAATACTGCATCAAAAGATCAAGGTGATTCTGAAAAATCTTTAGATCTGGTCGTACATAAAGCTAGGCGCGCTATTTTCTCACCTGGTTCACCAGTTAAACTTGGAGGAGATGGAGAAGACGACGGAACAAATGACGCCGAAAAAGGTGGCGCGAAGAATGAAACTAGTGGAGGTAAGGAGAATCAGAGATCAGAAGGGAGAGCGGGAGGTAAAAAGCAAGCAGCTGGACTTGAAGTTGTTGATCCACGAATTGTGAGGACGCATAACTCGAATATTGCAGAAGTATATTTTACTCCGACCGTTAAAAACTCGTTCATCTTTTCACTGTATCGAAGTGGTGATGCTGATAGAGAAGCATCTAGCTTCAAAATTGGAAAAGACAAAACTTGGCAATCGAATTACAAAATCGGCGAAGTGAAGAAAATTCAAAGAATAAGACTGGTACTTGAGCTTCATCCTGAAGAGCAGAACTATGTGCATGAGGTTGTGATTCACAATGCCGAGTAAAAACAGAATTTATCAGCATCCTGTTCTAAGAAATGAATCAAACGACTATGCAGATGGTTCAACTTTCGAATCCAATTTTAGTGTTTCTATTTCTGGAGATCTTTCAAAGGACACCGTATTCGTCAGCTATGTTCTACAAGTTCGAAATAGACATCTTCTTGGCCTTGTAGAAAATGGGAAAGCTGCTTTTTTTCTTTCTTTTTATAGTTCAGAAACTCTCTTCAAAAAACTGATTAAAGTCGAGGACTTGAAGGGCCAGCTACAGTTACCGAGCGGTGCGGTGCTAGGAAGTCTTGAGATTGAACCGTTCATAATTGCTGTAACACAAATTAGTAAATATTGCCCAGAAGGCTTAAACGCAGAATACGGGGATTTGAAATTTGAGATTGACCCCGGTGTGACATTGGCGGTCGGTGAAAGAGAGATTTTTCCAATAAGTTTTGTGCGTAGAAGTTTTCAAGATTTGATTAGGGTTCAGACATCTACTGAATTGGATAAAAACGAATATGAAATTAGCTTGGCTTCAAATATTATTACGATAAATATGGGTACGAATGTAAGACAAGCCTGGGAACTTATGTCCTCGGATGTCAATTATAGATCATTTCTCTTTATCTCAATCTATAAGGATACCTTCGTGGAAGCTTTATCGGCTTTGGTATCTGGGGATGATGTGGAAGAGTTTGCATGGGCAAAGAAACTAACTGAAACATTTGAAAAAGTTGGCTTGAATATCTCAGACGAGGCAGATTTTGCAAAGCTAAATCGAGCAGTCTTACGCCTATTAGGCAAAAAAGGAATTGAACAGGTGATAGAAAATGTCAATTGATTTCAAAATCTTGAATGAGGAAAGTTTGGAACGTATTCGAAATATAGCCAAGGAGAATGGATATTTGGCATTATTTGATTTAAATAGCCTCGTTCGTGAACACGACTTGCATCTTATTACGAGTCCATATGATTTTGACTCTGAGGTTGAACTCTTGATACCAGAGTCGAATTCTTGGGATAAAAATTACGACAAAGAGAATGCTATAAAAATCTTTAATGCACTTCCAAACTTTTTACCTATCCATGCTGCGGACGAACGATTTTGGGTATCTCTGGCGTTTGGCAAATACTTCGAATACGCGAAACGCAGGTGGGGGGTGGACGACACGAAATCTAAGGATCTTTCACAACTAATTTTAAATCACTGGTTTTGCCCAACTAGTAGGTCTAGATGGAGAGACCATGCTATTTCTCGTCTATGGTGGGTGGGCTACATGGCAAATTCGACGCCAGGTTTAACTAGTAAAGAAGTTTTAGATGTTTTGTATCTGAACAGTGAATTGATCAATAGCTTTCTGGGCCATCCAAGAACTACGAGTTCCATTAGGGTGAGTAGCGCGCTTTTGTCTTTGCTACATAGCAAGTATCTCGATTCCAATCGTGTGGCTTTTAATCGCAATAATTTTAGACAATTGATGCATCTAATTGACTTACGGTCAGGAAAATTGCATCTTGATGCAATCTCTGATTTACAACTAGATAAACTCCTTCTGGGCTGCTTCAATGAATCTCACGGGGATTGAATAAAAGGCTACTGCTTTGTTGCTAAACGCTATGCTCGTGCGTGTGGTCTGACTCATATGATAGAAATTATCGCCACGGGCTCTAGTTTTGGAACATGGAGATTAACTTCAAGCAGAGCCAGTGAAACCTCTATGTGCGGTGCTACTTCGTTGCTACTCCAATTGAACTGTAAGTAATGTTCTATGGAATTCTGATTCTAAATATTCTGGAATTACCACCTTGTACTAGCCAATCAAATTGAGCTACTGGATTGTATTCACCATCTAAGGGTGAGGTTACAATTTTGAATTCCATAACTTAACTTTATAGAAACTTTGCTCAGTTGAAAGTATGTTCAATGTGTCGGCTGGCAACTGAAGGAGGCACCATTGCTCGTCAGGCTCGGAACTTCTCAGATTAGCTTCTTCAGATGATCAGGTAGGCATACATTATTCTTCAAGTTCTCGCGGACAATAATGCTTCGAGGCTGCACTAACCTTTCCATCATTCCTTTCCATCATTTCTTCCGGCAAACCATGATTTGAAGCAGCCGCCGGCCCAAATTGGCCCCCAAATACCTAAATTCGCCTTACCTATACCAATTTGTTACCCAAATATCGTCGCTTTTAGTCCCTTTCAGGCGTAGGTTCATACCCGTTCAAAGCCCATCGGGGGCTTTGGAGAATAGGAAGTTCGATGTCGAACGAAGTCACAGAGAACGGCGTATCGCGACGCACGGTTCTCAAAGGCGCAGCCCTTGGCGGTATCGGTCTTGTTGGTGGAGGAACTCTTCTAACAAGTTGCGGTAGCGATGAGGCAAGCGGTCCAGTTACTTTCACAGCTAGAACAAATGAT
>SXGQ01558070.1_pt1 | contig 10527 bp, 8 predicted proteins | sample 3178371 | NCBI WGS metagenome assembly SXGQ01 (sample SAMN11356859, study PRJNA531348) | freshwater metagenome | isolation source: freshwater sample F1-20 | place: China: Fuxian Lake, Yuxi | collected 2017-12-25 | reverse complement strand
CGGCCGCGTCCATGTTGTTCCGAAGCTTGTCGGCGGCGAGCCAGAGCTTGGCCTCGAACCCGAGGTTCGCGGAAGACGACTTTGACTCCGGGGCGGCGGCTTTCTTCGGGCGGGGCATCCGGGGGAAGGAGTGAAGGGAGGACGGCGGCAGGTCGAACGGAAAGCAACGCTTGTTCGGACGAGGAGGCGTGCCTTCCCCGCGGGGCGTCCGGGCGTTGACCTGCAGCCCTCTGGTGCCTATTAAGTTACCACATGAGAGCGACCGTCATACCTGCGAGAAACTTCGATTGGGTGGCCCTCCGGCAGGCATTCATCACCCGCCCTGAGAGGGCGACCTACGCCGACCTCAGCGCGGAGTTTCAAATCTCCGAGGAACGCATCAAACGTGCGGCCAGAGACGAGGGGTGGGCGGCCCTGCGCGCCGCCCACCTCGAGGAGCAATTGCGGCAGGGCGACGCCGCAGTGGCCCTCCTGCGGGCCGCGCGGATGGACCACGCGGTGATGGGGAGCTTTACGAACCTCGCCTTGGAGACCGTGCGCAAGCTGCAGGAGATCGTGGACCAGATCGAATCCAAGAAGTCGGTGAACACCCGGGCCAACACCCTGAACACGGTCTCCTTCGCGATGGGCAATGTCGCCCGTGCGCTGAAAGAGGTCGGGGTCGTGGGTATCCCCAAGGCGTTGAAGGAGTCGGCGGGGGTGGATTCGGGGAACGGACGCTGGAATCCCCAGATGCTGCAGGCCCTGAACGTGACGGTGCAGAACATCGTCTCGACGCAGGATGCCTCCCAAACGCCGTCCAAGCCCGTTTCCGGGCCTTTGGAGGGGGCGGAGGGGGTCGAGGCTCAGGGAACTTCGTAGACCTCGACCAGCGCGATTCCTGAGGATTCCCCGGCGCCGGACACCAGCGCGGTGTAGTTCCCCGGCGCCAGTGAGACGAGGATCGCGGCATCCTTCGAGCCCGCGGGAAGCGGGAAAGCACCCACGCGGGCGGCGACACTGGCCACCTCGCCGGCATTGCTTGCCCCCGACCAATCGTCGTTGCCGCCGATCGGCTCACCGGCCGAGTTAACGATCGAGAGGATGGGATCGCCCAAGCCGGATCGCACCCCGAACGAACTCAAGGAAGGGCCGACGGCGCGGATCAAAAGCCTTTGAGCCACCGGGCCGCGTACGACGATCCCGGGAATGGCAAGACTCGCTCCCGCCCCAACCAGCACTCGCGTGGAGAGGTTCACGATCCTCGAGGACGTCAGGTCGTTCTCGTAGACTTCCACTAAGCCGATTCCGGTTCCGCCGGTGGCGTCGGTTAACTGCGCGGTGTATCGTCCCGGCTCTAGCGTACGCTGGAGGGCCGAATCTAGGCTGTTTGGGGTGAGGTGAAATGCTCCGAGGTTCGCAAAGGCTGCGCTCAAAGTGCTCGATCCACCCGGGCTGGTCCCCGTCCAGTTGTCGTTTTCGGCGATCTTGGCCCCGCCGGAGTCGAAGAGCGACAGTACTGGGTTGGGTAGCGTTCCAGTCAGGCCAAATGCCCCAAGTGCCGGGCCGATGCCGCGCAGCAGCACGGTCTTGGCGGACGGACCGCTGACGACGAAGCCCACGATGAGCACGTTCTCGCCGGGGCCCGTCTGCCCGCGTGTAGACAAGTTGGCGAGCCGTGAGGTGTCGTCGACGGTGAGTCGCGCAGACGCCGTTGTGATTCCAAGGGAATTCCTTATCACGACCGTGTAGGTACCGGCATTACGCTGGGACACTTTGGGTATCGTTAGCGTCGGGCTGTTTACCCCGAATGGAAGGTCTAAACCGATGCCGCTGGGCGCTGGTATAGGTGTATTGTCTAAAAACCACTGATACGATCTTGGATCGCTGCCGATTGAGGAGACGTCAAAAACCGCCGTCCTGCCAGAATTGACAGACTGGTTCATGGGGGCTGATCTAATCATCGGACCTGAAGGGGAGACCGCGATAGCATATGAGGATATCGCCTCACCGGCCCGGTTTGACACCGAAATGGAATACACTGCGCTTTGCTGAGCGTTTACGATCGTAACTAGTCCGTTTGAAAAGGTCATCTGATTGGGGCCCGGCAACGAACCTGTTGAACTGGCGATGGTGCGAAACACCAAAGGTCCGGTACCCGCAGCGCGAATCTCAAACGATACGTTTGAGCCCGCCTCAATAATCTGACCTTGTTGCGGGTTTGCGATAATGATGGGCCGATTGATCTGGACCCAGTTCTCGGGCAGCAACTTGACGATTCCATTGCTCGGCCGCCCGTCGACCGCCGTGAGCGCACCTGACAGCAACACACTTCCCCTTGAGATTGGTATTAAGTTAACCGGCGTGAACCTCGGCTCGGCGGCCGCGTTAAACTCAAAACTCGTGTCTCGCTCTCCGTTTGGCCTAAACCTTAGGATGTTTAAGCCCGAACCACCTCGGAACGACGGAGCAATATTTACAACGATCCTCCCAAGGGCATCGAGCTTGATTTCAACCGAGTTGTAGTACAGATCGCCGCGAATAGGTCGAAACTCGGGGTCGGCAGTACCGTCGCCATTGGATCGGTTTATGAGGAAGCCGCCTCCTGTCACAGCCCCGCCGCCGCCGTAAAGCAACTGATCGCGCTGCACTACCTCGAGAAAATAAAAGTAACTCGACTCCCAGCTGAAAGGTATAGGAGTAAAACTTGGGTCAACGGCCCCGCGTGAGCTGAATGCACCGATTACTCCTGCTGAGGTTCGGCTTGTCCTGTAAGATCCTAACGCGAATATCCTCCCCGATTCGGTGCTGTAGGCAAATCTCGCGATCGAGCCTGCTTCAAATGCGACTAGGCTAAACCCTTGATCGAGAGAACCATCAGGATTAAGACGTCGGATAACACCCCCAGCGAGAACGAGTACTTTACCATCAACCTGAAGCGCAAACTGGGCAATCGACCCTTGAACGGTGCCCGACGGGCTGAAAGTGACATCGACCTCCCCGGAAGGGTTTAGGCGGGCGAGATTGTTCCGCGGAACCCCCGACACGGAGGCGAATGATCCGGCAATTATGATTTTCCCATCCGCTTGCAGCGCCAACGCAGTTACACGTGCGTTCTGTCCGACAATACCTGTCCCGATATTGAAAGTAGGGTCGAGCGAACCATCGGGATTAAGGCGGACCACGCCAATCTGAGGCGCGCCATTCCTTAGGTATACAAAGTCGCCGCCCAAGATGACCTTACCGTCAGGTTGTTCCGCTCCGCATAGCGGCGGAGAGGTAGGCGACAGATTGGCGTTAAATGACCTGTCAATTATGCTCTGCGCCTCTGGAAAAGAGGCCACTACGGCCAATACCCCTCCCTCGCTGGTGGCCGTGCCTACCGGATTCCGCACGGTCGCGTGGTATCGTCCGGAATTTTCCGATCGGACATTCCTGAGGAAAAGCGACGCCGCCGTTTCTCCGGGTATGGGGCTGCCGTTGAAAAACCACTGGTACGAAAGCGGGGCCGAACCAGTCGCCTCGACGCTGAGCAGGACATTATTCCCCGCGGCCTCAACCACGCTTTCCGGGGCGCGGAAGATCCTCGGCGCACGCGGGGTGGCAGCTGAGCGGAGGATCGTCCCACCGAACCCCACCACAACCCCGATCGAGTCACTGTTCGCGACCGCGATGAGCAACTGCGTCGAGCCGGTCGATCTTGTGGTCCAAGAGGCGCCGTCGGTGGAGGTGACGATGAAGCCCTTGTCGGTCGCGCCAACGAACTGGTCGTTGAAATATCCGACCCCGTGGAAGTACGCGGGCGCATTCTGCTGGGGCGTCCAGTTGATGGCGTCGCGGGAGGTGTAGGTCAGGTTCGCGGCGCCAAGTACCACGTAGAGCCCTCGGCCGTAAGCGATGCTCTCGATAAACGCCGTCGTGTTGATGGACCGCGGCGTCCAAGCAACGCCGTCGTTCGTCACCTGAATGCGCCCGCTGGCTCCGGTGACGACGAAAGTCGGGGGCACGTGGACGATACCCCTGAGCTGAGTTCCGCTAAAGTTGGTGGATGAACTGGTCCAGCTCACTCCATCGAACGACCTCCAGCTGACACCTCCCTCATCCACGGCGAGAAAGAACCCGTTCCCGTACGCGACCGCGTTGATGCGCGTACCGCCGCTCCGGCGGGTGGTCCACGTGACGCCATCGCCAGAGGTGAGAATCGTGCCTTGATCGCCCACGACCACAAAAAGGCCATTCCCGTGGCAGACGCCGACGAGCCAGAGCGTGTTCCCAGAATTCCGCCTCGTCCAAGCGAGTCCGTCTGGTGAGGTCAGGATCGTGCCTCCCTCACCCACCGCCACGAACTGCCCGCCCCCGTAGCACACGCTCCAGAGGTTCCGGTCTGTCGGCGTGGTCACTACGGACCAGTTTTCCTGCCCTCGCAACTGGCCGCCTAACGTGGCGAACATTAGGGAAACGGCGACGAGCAGGAGGGATCGCGAGAAGGGGTTCATCGTCGGGGGCTCGCGCATCGGCCATCGGCGATCCCCGGATACGAAAAAGGGACGCACCTACTTGCGTCCCACGACAGGCACCTTGGAGAAGCCCTCAAGAAGACGCGTTCGATGCGCCCCCAGTTGGGGCGCACCTTCAGCGCGGCGTCTTGAGTCCGATGAAATTTCCAAGGTTTCGTCGTGGACTGCAGCCGAAGCTACGGGGAAATTATGTTTTCGGGTGTCTGGGTTTAGCGGTTCGTTGAGGTACGGCGGAGAATGAGCAAAGGAGCGGCAAGAGCAAGCTGCCCCGCGACCGCCCTCCCGGATAGGCCGGAAAGGCGGTTTCCTTGGGTTTTACGGGGTTTTGGACGGGCGAGCCATCCCAGCTTAGTCGATGGGAATGAGCCCCGCCTGCAACGACGTACTGTTCGTACTTATCAAGACGATTGTCTTGAACAGGTCCTTCGCACCTTGCTCGGATACTTCGTCCCGGGGAAGGCAGACGATCTCGTGCCCGTTCTTGGCGGGATCGGGGTAGCCGGAGTGCGCACCGATGAGCAGCCAATGAGTCGGGTGGTACTCGTAGAGCATGTGGCGGCTCGCAGGTCCGGAATGGCCAGCTTCAGCGGGCGACAGACCTCGTACTCCGAGTATCGCTAGGGCCTTTTGCGCGGCGATCTCGTCATCGATAACCGAATGGCCGGGCGGAAGCAGAAGGGTTCGGATGGTTTTCATGGCGCTCAGTTCCTCCCTTCCTCGAAGCGACGCAGGTTCTCCGGCGATATCCGATGCTGGCCCAGATAGGCGGCGATGGCAGGCAGGTTGTTTCGGATTTTGGCCACCTCCCGCTCGTACTCCTCATCGGATATCGGCTCGCGCAGGGATGGAGCATCCCGAAGCGACTTGGGCATTTTCCGTTCAAAGTTTCGCGTCGCGGAGGGGTTGGCGAACTCGAGGATCATGCGGGTGGTTTCCATCATCAGGTCTCGTTTGGTCTTAGACATATTAATCAGTTTTTAGGTTATGGTTTTGGTTACAAAATGGTCTGAGCGCCGGAATCCCTCCATTCACCCCGGTCCCCGGGGGCTTACATATAAGCCCCCGGGGTATCGGGGTTGTGTTTTGTTGCCCCAAAATCGGGGTAAAACGGGGTAAGCCGGGGTCCGGGTCAGATCGGATTGAGAACATAACAGTTCGTCACCACCCCGCTGAGCACCACATTGAGTTCGCGCATTTCCTTCACGTTAGTTTCCGCTGTCGATCGACCGACGCCCCTTACCTTGCGTATCCCTGCGACTAGACCCGAAAATGTGAGCGCAGTCTCGCCTAAGGACTCGAACACTTCCTCCGCCACGGATTCTAGTCGCTCTCGCTTTTCACATTCCTTGGTTTTCGCCTGCGACTTGGTACTGACGTGCATGTCCTCAAGCTGCGACCACTGGAACCGTGGTCCTTCGTTTTCGGTGATGGGGGCTCCGCGCATCTTATCCCCCGACACTAAAGTGATCTCCTTGGTCCGCTTGAGTCTTAGGTTGGACTCACACTTCCGCTCCAATTGGGATCCCAAATGCCCTCGCATCTTTCCCGAATCCTGAGTCGGATTCTCGTGAACTACACATAGGATCGGACAGTCGTGTGTAATCGCAAGAGCCTGAAGTTTGGCGATTAGCCCATTGCACTCCACCGGATCGTTCACGTCCAAGACTAAGTCAGCGACGCCGTCGATAATCACCGCGTAGGCTCCACCTGAGTTCGCCAACTCCTCCATCTGCATCGCTAGCGCAGCCTGAAGGTCAGGCGCTGAGAAACCTGCCAATCCGAAGGAAGCGAGAAAGTCCGGCGGAATTTCAACGCCAGCCCGCCTGAGAGCCGTCCGCATCAACTTGTCTGCATCGAAAGGCGATTGCTCGGTATCAAAGTGCAGGAGGTGTCTGCCCTCGGGCGGGACCGCAGAAAGCCCTAGGTTGTCGTTTCCAGATTTGGCTAACGCAGCACAAATTGCGGCCGAAATAGCAGCTCCGACGAAGGCTGACTTGCCGGCTTTCGCCTGAGCCGAGATCGACGTCAGATTGCCTGCCGTACAAACGGTTTTCCCATTGATTTTGAACCGTGGCTCGGGCTTCGGAGGAGCCGATGCGTGATTGAACTTCCTCGCGAGCAGCCGCTCCCTCAGGTCGCTTGGTACCTCAGCCTTTCCATATCCTTGCGCCCGCAACTGAGCCGCGGCTCGCTTGAAATCGCCATTGCATTCCAGCAGGGCATAGATGGCCGCAGGGCTGTACGAGGTCGGTGCGGTCTTGAACGGTTCTGCATTCGACGAAAATACAGATAGTGTGCCTCGCCCAGCGTAGTTCCACGTCGCCGAGCATCCTTTTTCTGTTTTACCGGGTCGGCGCAGGTAACGCTTCCCATCTGCGAGTTCCTCTCCGATTGCCCAACCATGGCGAACGAGCAACCCTAGCGCATCACCCCGCTGATTGAAATCGTCAAAAGGCGTTTGCGCGTTGGTGTGAGTTGCCTTCGACGGTTGCGGCTGAGCCGGTTCTGGCGGAGATCGATCGAGCGAACGAACGGCCGCAAGGAGGTCCTCGCGCTGCTCAGCTGTCAGCATGGGAGGAGAATCCAGCTGACCTTGGATCAAGTCGTATCCCGGACTCGGAGCGCAAACGACGTACCCGCCCTCGCCGCGCGTTTCGGCGATCTCCTTAAGCTGGCCTTTGTTGTCCGGCCAACGGGCTAACTTGTGATTCCCACCCGGATTCGGGGACCTGAAGTATAGGTGCAGCCCTCCACTTCGAGACCTCTCAATGACAAACCGCTCCCAAAGCCCTGGGGCCAACTCACGAATTGCCGCTTCAGCGGATGCATTCAGGGTACCGGAGGGGTCGTTTTTTGAATCTAGGTCGATTACTTCTAGCCCCCCAGACACCTTGCCGCAGATTATGCCCACTCCGTGGGGATTCTGAGCCGAGAACCAATCATTCAGCTCAGCCGTGGTCGGTATTTGACTCTGGAAGTCCTTCCAGCGCCTCAATGCTGGCCGTTTCTCACTGGTGACTGGAAGGACACTGATCCCAGCGGCGGTTAGGCTCGTCGCCACGCTGTGGAAGTCTGCCTTTGGTAGGTCTGATTGACTGTCACACTGCTTGACCGCCGACGGCGCCGCGTCATCATTCCGTGCAGAAAGTTCAGTGTTCTGAATCCCCCCGGCGTTGGCGCGTCCGGGGGATTCGATTTTTGGGCTTCTCATCGGGCCACCTCCCCGTGCACCAACTCGCCCGAGGGGCGGGGTAAGGTCTCCAAGAAGGCCAGTAGCGATTCGCGCGAAACCAAGGCGATTCCGCGCTTAGCGCCGCGCCGCTTCAGGTAACGACCCTCAACTGGAGGACGGAAATTGTTTCTCTCGCAGGGCCGGATAAGCTCCACGAGGCTCGTGCGACTTAGCCCGGAGACCGGGCATCTTGCCCCGGGCTGGGGAAGCCTCATCCATACGGCTTGATCAAAAGCGCGCTGGTCGCTAGTGCTACGCAGGGCAGCTTGTTCTGCTGATGCTTGGGATCGGATTTTCATGACGCCGACCATTACGCGCAGGTCGGCGTCATCTTTTTTACCCCGCTAATTCGTGCATTTCCGGGCAAGCCCGCACTGGGGAGCGAGCCCGAGGTAGGAATCCTGCAGGCGCTCTTTGATTTTGTGCCGAATCAGCGATTTCTCGCTCCGGGTACCGGGGCCCGCCTTGGACCCGGCAGTTGCTCCGATCCCCCTGAGCGCCGGTAGTTTCTCGGGCTCGTTGGCCGTGATTTCCATAATCCATTTCCAACCTAGCTCGGCCCACTTCTTGGCGGTTCGCTTCGAGAAGGGCGGCAACTTCTTGATCGCTCGCGAGACACTCGAGACATCCTCTTCCGCCTGAAAGTTAGGGCCGAGATGGCGATACTGGCTCATCCGGGCATACAGCTCGGAGGCAATCCGATTGGCCGCGGAGTCGAACGCTCTAGCCCTACCCCGCCGCGCTTTACCAAGGCCAGTTGCCACCTGACCGCCGACGTCGAACGACTCCAGCAGGGTCTTCAGTTTGCCGAGCGATCCGGCTTCCCGCCCCACGAGCACAGGAACCTCGGAGACCGAACGGCTCCACCCGCAGACTAGGTCGGCATGGTCGACCAGAAGAGTTTCCAGATCACGAACGGAACGCCACACGAGGGTGGCGTAGGACTCCAGCGCCTCCCGGTCTCCCCCAATCGCCAGATCGCGCAATCGACGGAGAGCCCACTCCAACTGGTGCCGAGTCCACAGGTACGGCAACGGCTGTTGCTCGGCACTCAGGAGCAGGCGTGCCGACGCTCGCCTCCACTGGTCCATGATCTCGGCGACACCCATCTCGCTCAGGGCGGAGCGAGAGAGGCCCGCGAGGCTTTGAAGATCGGCCCGTGACCAAACCTTCTCGGCAGGTCGACGCCCCTTGGCGATGCACTCAAGCTCGACCGGGGTAAGCGGATCGAAAATCACCCGGAGCTCCCCGGCGCGCAAACGCCGCCGCTTGGCCCCGACAAAAGGGTGGGCCTGAAACGATTGGAAGCTCATGAGCCAGCGTGGGCAGTGATGTCCGGCATCGCCGCAAAAGCCTTCTCGAGCACCTCGAGGTCGCGGTGCGTGTAGGTGCGGTGAACGTCGGAGGCATGTCCGACGTGCTCCTTCCGCATCTCCTCGGGAACCCCCGCGTTAGCCGCGTGCGTCACGCAGGAATGGCGGAGGGAATGGAATCCGAGGTCAAAGAACGCCTTCTTCGCCCCTTGATGGGAAACGTTGGAGAAGCTGATCCCCGCCCGCTTCAGCAGCGCGCGGAAGGTCAGCGAGAGCCCCGACTCACCACCAGAGCGCCTGCCGTGGAGCGAAGGGAAGACCGGCGCAGCACCCACACCCTGCCTTTCCTCAAACCATCGTCGCAGGGGCTGAGGGATGATGGTTTCCCGCTTCTGGGCCTTCCGATGCCTTGCCTCCTTTCCGGGGCGGAGGGAGATCACGCGACGTTCAAGATCGACCTGATTCCAACGGAGCGAGGCCGCGTCCGCGATCCGGAAGCCGCAATAGTAGCCGACGAGGACCATCCCCCGCCACTCGTCATCCGCCTCGACCAGAAGAGCGCGCAGCTCATCAACCGTGAACGCACGGCGCTCGGCTGCCTCGTGCCCAAGAAGGTCCACCGCTTCCGCAGGGTTGCTTGTGATGATGCTTTGGCGTCGAGCGGCGTTGAAGGGGACCCGTAGGACCTTGACGGCCATGTTGGCGGACGCGTTCGAGATGCCCCGGAGGAGTTCGGCATCCCGAAAGCCCCGGATGTCGCGGACCGTGACGGTGGCGAGGGGTAGATCGGCGCGCCGGCCGAGGAATTTCAGGAAGTCAGCGAAGATACGCTGGTAGCGAAGGGCCGTCCCACCGGCACGGGCCTTGGCCTTCTCGGCCAGAAAAGTCTCCAAGAACTGGCGTGTGCTCTCCGTCCTGAGCTTGTCCTGACCGGAGGCCGCGAGCATGGCCGAGACCAAATCCTGTCCATCACTCAAGGTCAGGGTGCCCTCCTTGACCTTCTGCGTGAAGGTCACGACCCGTTCGAGGATTTCAGCAGAGTTGGTCAGGCTCACGGGAGAGTCCGGACCCGTCTTGAGCAGCGCGGCCTCCCGGGCCCAACGCTCGACCACGGCTTCCGCGGCGGCGCGATCGGTCTCCTTCGTTGAGCGCAATCGCCACCGCCCCTCGGAATCGGCAAAGGAGCCCTGCCAGAAGCGAGAACGGGGGTGACGGTGCACTGAGGCCATGCGGCAGGGGATCGGACATCGAGTCCTAAAACAAGTCCTAAAAACGCCAAGCGACGCAGAAGACTCTAATGCTGATAATCAATGGCTTAAAATAGCCCTAGGCGTCGCGACTAGAATCGAGAGTTCGAGTCTCTTCGCCCGCTCCATTTCGCGATAAGCCCCGGTAGCCCAAAAGGTTACCGGGGTTTTTGTTTCCGGGAGAGGGCTTCGCCCGCAAATCGCCTATTCCTGAGCGTGATTATTCGGCACCGAGTTTT
>SXGQ01473662.1_pt1 | contig 10527 bp, 10 predicted proteins | sample 3178371 | NCBI WGS metagenome assembly SXGQ01 (sample SAMN11356859, study PRJNA531348) | freshwater metagenome | isolation source: freshwater sample F1-20 | place: China: Fuxian Lake, Yuxi | collected 2017-12-25 | reverse complement strand
GTACCAATGGCAGCACAAGAATGATTGTTCAGCTTGGAACGTCTGGGGGCATTGAAACCACCAATTATTTTAGCAGTGCATCTTATAGCAATAGCGCCGGTACGTTTACGTTTGAAACTACTGGACTTGTACTTGAACCAACTGGTAGTGCGTCGCCTCCTTATGCAAGGTACGGATCAATGGTTATTGAAAACGTCAATAGCAATTCCTGGGTCAGCAGATCAACAATATCAATCGATACGGGGTCTGTGGTTCCAGCCGGTGCTGGCGGCAAAACATTGGCGGGCACTCTTGACCGCCTTCGTATTACCACCGTTGGCGCTGCCGACACTTTTGACGGCGGCTCCGTAAACATCATGTACGAATAACGTCATGCGCTACCTCATCGCCTTGCTCAGCTTGCTGCTCGCAGGCAGCGCGGCAGGCGATGTGATCGCTGAAGCCTGGGACGGGGAAGTCCGGGTAGAGCTGCACCGAGACGCTGGCCCGTGCGTAGCCCCCGCACGATGGGCCGTGTACTACCAGGGCCGTGTCCGCATCCCGGGCTGCTGGATTCTGAACGCCGACTCTGTTCAAATCGCGTGGCTCGATGGGGATGTGTCCTTCGTCCCCCTGAGGGCTTTTCGGGAACCCAGGATGTTGTGATGGAACCAATCGATCTGAAAACCTTGAAGGCACAGGCTGCTGTAGAACTTCAGCGCCTAGAGGCTCAAGCCACGGCAAAAGAGGTCGCAGCCAAGGCCATCGGCAAGACGGCCATCATCTGGATCTTTCTGCTGGTCCTCGTGGGCGTGGTGTCTTCGGCCTTCCTAAATACTGAGGCGCTGCCTGCCGTCATTGGTCTTGTGGCAACCGCCACCATGGCTTTGATCCAGATGGTCAACGGCATCGTCAACGAGTCCAAGAAGGAAGAGAAGCCCGAGATCGTCATCATCAAGGAACTCATCAATCGGCTGGACAAGCCAGAGCGCCAAGAGCCGTCCATGAAGGTCAATGTGGAAGGCGACAAGGTCACCGTCCAGCGCGGTGATGATGTCATCACGACCAAGGGGTAATCATGCTCAGCCTGCTCTCCACCCTCGGTGGCCTCCTGATCAGCGGCCTGCCCAAACTGCTGGAGTTCTTCCAGAACAAGTCCGACCAGAAGCACGAGCTTGCCCTTGCTCGACTCCAGACGGAGCGCGAGCTTCAGCTTGCTGCTCAGGGCTACGCTGCCCAGGCCAAGATGGAGGAGATTCGCACCGAGCAGGTTGCAATGCAGACCGAGGCGCAGATGACCGAAGCGGCGCTGCGGCACGACGAGAAGGTGCTGGAGAAGGCCAGCCGCTGGGTGGCGAACTACGTCGGGACGGTGCGCCCCACGGTCACCTACATCTTCATCATTGAGCTTGTGCTGATCAACGCCGCCCTGACGCTCTACGTTTGGAAGCATCCTGGCCTGATTCAGAACGTCGATGATTTGATCCGCGTGACGGCCATTATCTTCAGCGAAGATGAGATGGCGATGCTGGGTGGCATTATCGGCTTCTGGTTCGGGAGCCGGCAGTGGAGCAAGAAGTGAAGCTGAGCCCGGTCGGCGCAGAACTGATGCACAGGTACGAGGGGTACCGCACGCGGCCCTACCTGTGCCCTGCGCACATCTGGACCATTGGGTATGGGCATGTCCTGTACCAAGATCAGATCCAGCTACCCATGACCCGCAAGGAGGGCTACACTGGCTTCATCCGCAAAGACTATCCGCTGCGTCCGGGGGACAATCGTGTCTGGTCCAAGGAAGAGATCGAGAGACTATTCGCGCTGGATGTCGCTGCTTTTGAACGAGGTGTTCTTCGTCTTGTTCCCGGCTGTGCTGGTCATCAAGGCCGGTTCGACGCTCTGGTCAGTTTTGCGTATAACGCTGGGTTAGGCAACCTTCAGCGCAGCCAGATCCGCATGAAGGCAAACCGTGACGACATCGAAGGTGCCGCCGATGCGTTCATGCAGTGGACCAAGGCTGGTGGCAAAGAACTTCCGGGCCTCGTCAAGCGCCGCCGTGATGAGCGGGCGCTGTTCTTGAGGTAACCATATGCCCCTGAAGACGCTCCAGCTTCGCCCCGGTATCTTCCGGGAGAACACCCGCTACGCAGCCGAGAATGGCTGGTACGAGTGCGACAAGATCCGCTTTCGTCTGGGGCAACCTGAGAAGATTGGCGGCTGGGAGCAGATCAGCAACGACACCTTTCAGGGTGTCGCACGCGCTCTTTGGCCGTGGTCCATCTACATGGGCGTTGGCACCAATCTGAAGTACTACATCTTCTACGGTGCGTATTACGATATTACACCCATCAGGGCCACGGTGACGTTGGGGGCAAACCCTTTTGCTTTGTCAGCGTCTAATACGGTTACGGTCACGCATACAGCACATGGCGCAATAACGGGGGACTTTGTTACTTTTAGCGGAGCAGTAGACATTGGCGGGGCGGGCCCACCGGCAACTAACGTCACGGCGGCGGTTCTGAATCAAGAGTTCCAGGTAACGGTCATCGACGCCAATAGCTATACGATCCAAATCTCCGTAGTGCCAAACGCAACGGCATTGGCTGCTTCCCCTGGTGGTGGCGCAGCCGTGTCTGCAGCCTATCAGGTCAACGTGGGGTCGGAGATCCAGTACCCGCCTCCTGGGATTGGTTCTGGATGGGGCGGTGGCGGCTGGGGTAGCGGCGTCTGGGGCGGAAGTACTACGCCCTTCGTGCCCACGCAGATCGGTCTGTGGAACGCCTACAACTTCGGCAACGACCTGATCTACGGCCCCAAGGGCGGCGGCACGTACTACTGGACTGCCGGGGGCCTGACAACCAGAGGTGTCGATATTTCGACGCTGGCAGGCGCAAGCGATACGCCAAGCAAGACCAACTTCCGCCTCGTGTCGGATGCGTCTCGGTTTGTCTTGGCCTTCGGGACCACGGACTACGGCTCGACGCAACTGAACCCGATGCTGATCCGCTGGTCGGACCAAGAGAGCGTTGCCAACTGGACCCCCTCGGCAACCACCCAGGCCGGAAGCTTGTTGCTGTCGCACGGGTCCGAGATCATGGCGGTTGCCCAAACCCGTCAGGAGATCATTGTCTGGACCGACACCGCGATGTACTCGCTGCAGTACCTCGGGCCACCGATTGTGTGGGGCTCGCAGATCCTGGCCGACAACATCACGATTGCCAGTGATCGTGCATGGGCCGTGGCTGCTGGTGTTGTTTACTGGATGGGGGACGGCAAGTTCTACGTCTTTGACGGGCGCACCGCAACCCTGCAGTGCGACATTCGGAAGTTCATCTTTGATGATTTCAACGGCGATCAAAACCTCCAGGTATTTGCTTCGACTGTAGAGCAGTACAACGAGGTTTGGTGGTTCTATTGCTCGGCCAACTCAACCACGGTAGACCGATACGCTGTTTACAACTACCTTGAAAAGGTCTGGTACTACGGCACGCTTGCCCGCACGGCTTGGATCGATGCCAGCGTGTACTCCAGCTACCCCATTGCAGCGGACTACAACAAGCGCCTGATCGAGCATGAGAAGGGGTGTGACGACAAGGCCACGACAACTGCTGCGCCCATCACCGCGTACATCATCTCGTCGGAGTTTGACATCGATGATGGTCACAACTTTGGGTTTGTGACCCGTGTCCTGCCTGATGTGACCTTCGCGGGCTCTACGGTGGCGGTTGATAGCCAATCTCTGAACATGGCGCTTCTGCCCATGCAGAACTCCGGCTCCGGGTACACGCGAGGGGTGGACAGCGTCACCGAAAACTCCAACATGTCTGTGGCGCTTAGCAACGACAGGACCATTCAACGTCTCAGCGATGTGAGCATTGAACGCTTCGCTGGCACCATCACGCCCTATCAGGGCAACCTGTACATCCGGGTCCGTGGTCGCCAGATGGCCATCCGTGCCAAATCCACCGGTCTCGGGGTGCAGTGGCAGTTGGGCAAGTTCCGTATCGACCTTCGGCCTGATGGGCGCAAGTCATGACCATCTGGGCAAACATCGTCAAGCGGTTTAGGGCTCCGGCACTTCCGATCCCTGGGCGCGAGTACGACCCGCAGTTCTTTGACAAACTGCTCAGCGTCCTGCGCCTGTACTTCAACCAACTGGACAACCTTCTGGAGCGTATTGTGGAAGCATCCCCGGTCGCGGTCAGTCTGTACGGCACGGCCCTGGATGCCTTTGGTCGCGCTCGCTTCAGCCAGCCCTATACCCTCTTTGACAGCCAGAACAGGTATGCCAAGAACGATCTGTTCAGCGAAAGCACGGCCACCGGAGGAAACGTCAGCTACGACGCAAACGCTAGCACGGTCGAACTGAATGTGACCGCGACCAACGGATCTGAAGTAGTCCGGCAGACGTACCGCTCCTTCTCGTACCAGCCGGGTAAGGGCCTGCTGGTGATGAACACGTTTGTGATGCCGACAGCGAATGCAAACCAGCGGATCCGTATTGGGTACTTCAACACAGAGAACGGCGTGTTCTTGGAACGTGAAGGAACTGCTGTTTACATCACTCGGCGCACCTACGTGACGGGCACAGCCATCGATACCCGCGTGGCCCAGACTGCTTGGAACGGCGACAAGCTGGACGGCACTGGAGCTTCTGCCTACACGCTCGACCTGACCAAGGCGCAGATCTTCTGGGAAGACTTTGAATGGCTGGGCGTGGGGTCTGTCCGATGTGGGTTCGTGATCAACGGTGAGACGATCATCTGCCACACGTTCCAGAACGCCAACAACCTGACCAGCGTTTACATGACCACGGCCATCCTGCCGGTCAGGTACGAGATCACGAACTTTGGGGCTAGTACCGCTGCTACGCTCAAGCAGATCTGCTCCACGGTCATCTCTGAGGGCGGCTACGAGAAGAAGGTTGCTCCTACGGTGGTGCGGGCACCAATCTCTCCGACCGCCGCTAAAACAGCAACGGTGAATACGTTGACACCGTTGGTTGCTATCCGTCTAGCTTCGGGTCGGACGGGTGCTGTTGTGATCCCTGACGGGTTTTCCGTTCTCTGCACTACAACACCCGCAGACTACGAGATCATTCTGCTGAAAGGCACAGTGGCCACGCTCTACTCGGCAGGTCCAGGAGCATGGACTCCATCTGGGTCTGCAAACGTTGAGTTCGCCACCACGGGCACGCTGGTTGACCCCCCGAATCCCGTAAGCAACATTGTGTACCAGCAATTTGCGTCTGGATCGAATCAGGTGGGGGGCGCTTCTGGAACGACTGGCGACTACAACTGGGACTTGCAGCTTGGCGCCAGTTTGTCCAACGTCAGTGACGTTTACGTCCTGGCCGTGCGTCCTATATCTGGCAACGAGGACTTCTATGCTTCGCTGTCGTTCTGGGATCTGACGTAAGGAAACGGTATGCGGATCGATAAAGACGGGGTAGTCCATTTCGATACCGGGGGCGGCGACTTTAGCGGCTTTGGAGATGGCTCTAGTCAAGGCGGTGGGTATAACGGTGGTGACTACAGCAGTCCCGGTGAAGCTGACCAAACTGCTGTTAATACCGCACTTATGGATATGGCGCTTGCGTCAGCGCCAAACTTTGATCCCGCAGGGGTCGCAGAGCTGTCAGGTAAAAGCGTACAAGACGCTTTTGGGCAAGCGCTGTTCGATGTTCTTTCGCAGCAAGATCTATCTACCGTTGCGGGAATGAAGGACGCCAGAAGCACGCTGGAGTCGCTATCGAATCTTGGATACGGTAGAACAACGGGGGTTTACGCCAATAACCCAACGATGAGCATTGATCAGCTTATCGGGGCAAATAACCTCAGCAATATCATGGGCTACGTCGCCCCCGCAATTGCCAATCTGGCCCCAGGATTCGGCACGCTTTCTACCATCGGCAGGGTGGGCGCGGGGCTCATGTCGGGCACGATGACGCCAGGGCAAGCGTTCGCTACGGGGCTCGCGGGTCTGATCGGCGCCAAGACAAATATCCCCTCTGGCATCGTTGAAGGGCTCTTTGAGGGCAACCTGGGCAAGGCTGCAGGCTCTGGCGCCCAGGCAGGACTCGGAGCGCTGACAACCGGCCTCACCGGCAATCCGCTGGCTGGAGCACTTGCAAGCGCGACGCTTGGCCCCGCTGTTGGCCGCGCAGTTTCCGACGCTGTAGGTGGCGGAAGCTCGAAGTCCGGAGGGCTTGCAGGCGCGGTTGATCGGGGCCTGGGCACCAGCAACTGGGGCGGAATTTTTGGCGGGTCATCTGCGCCCTCCACCTCAACAGCGCCCACGGGCAACGCCTCTGGTGATTTGGACATCACCCAGGAAGTTTCTCCCACAAGAGCGGCTATCGAGCAGGCTGTACAACAGTCTGTAACTCCGTCCTTGGATCGACAGATGCTTGCCGGCAGGTACGGACCCATCATGCAATACGAATACGGAGCGTGACATGGCGTTTTTTGATGATATGTTTCTCGGTGACGAAACGCCTGTCAACACAGGCGCAGAACGTGTTGCCTTGGATTTTCTTGGCCCCGGCGGCACAAGCATGGCGGATGAGTACCGTACCTACGGACAGCTTTATCCATCGGCATCGCCAAGCCTGATCGACATCATCAGCAATAGTGCCAAAGCAATTGGCCAAGGAATGATCAGCCCGCGAGGACTTGTTGGTCTTCTGGGCCTGCTTGCCGGAGGTCTCCAACCGACACGCAAAGAGAGTGGCGGTGTAAACCTGAACCTGTCGCCATCCAAGGTGACGCGCAAGAATGTTCCGGGCAAATACGGGCCAGTCTCTTTGGTGGAATATGCTGCCAACGGTGGTCTGATGCAGGCTTATGCCCATGGCGGGACTGTCACCGGCACCAAACAGAACCCCATGGAGATGGAAGATGGCGGGTTTGTTTTGACGGCCAAGGCTGTGAAAGCCGGAACCCCTCAAGGCATCCGACAGCTTCTTCCTCAGGCTCAGTTGATTCGCGGGCCAGGGACTGGTACAAGTGACCACATCCCTGCGACAATCGCTGGCAGAACTCCCGCTCGGGTCTCCAATGGTGAGATGTATGTCCCCAAGGCCCAGGTTGATGCCGCCGGAGGCGCTCCGGCCCTTTACGCGCTGATGCACCAACTCCAACGGAGGGCATGATGGCAAACATTGATCCGAGCGGCACCGTTGCCCCAGGGTTCCAGGGCTATCTGGAAAACATGCTGAACCGCTCTTGGGGTCTGTCCCAGGAGCAGTTCCAGCCTTACACCGGGCAGAAGTTTGCCTATGAGACCACTGACCCGACCACCGGGAAGGTGTCCGTTGGGTATTCGCCGCTGGAGCAACAGGCGTTTAAAGGCCTTAGTGCCATTGGTCAGTACCAGCCGACGCAGTTCAACACTGGCCTGGGCCCCATAGGTTCTGTTCAGGACTACATGAACCCGTACCTTCAGAATGTCGTTGACATTCAAGGTCGGGAGGCCCGCCGGCAAGCCGACATCAGCCGCAACGCAGAGCAGGCACGCCTTGCTCAGGCTGGTGCCTATGGTGGTAGCCGGCAGGCGATCCTAGAGGCAGAGCGTCAGCGTAACCTTGGCACCCAGCTTGGAGACATCCAAGAGAAGGGTCTGATGGCTGCGTATGACCAAGCCCAGAAGCAGCGGCTTGCAGAGGCCACCCTGGGTCTGAGTGCCCAGCAATACGGAGAACTGTCCAAGCAGTTCGGCGCTGGCCAGGATCTGAAGACCGCTGGAGAGCAGATGAAGGCCGGGACCATCCAGCGCGGCATTGAACAAGCACCTCTGGACTTCGGCTACCAGCAGTGGTCCGAGTCTCAGAACTTCCCGTATAAACAGTTGACGTTCATGCGGGACATCGTCAGCGGTATGCCTGTAAACGCACAACCGTACAACCCTGGCACTTCCACCTTCGGGAACATGCTCCAGGGTGGTCTTGGTGGGCTGGCGTTCTACAACCTGCTGATGGGCAACAAGCAAGGAACGTGATCATGGCAGGACTTCAGACCCTGATGCAAAGAGGACAAATGCCCGGAGAGGCGGGCATGTTCTCGGCGCTCCCTGCGCAACAGGGAAGGAATCCGGTTGCTTTCACCACGTCGTTGAAACAGATCCCCCCGGAAGAATTGATCAGGATCTACAACGATCCCGATGACATTCGTCCCAAGTGGGCCGTTGCTTCTGCCTATGCGAAAGCGATGAAGGCCAAGGCTTTGAAGCAGGGGGTGCAGGGCCAGCAAGCCATGGCCCAGAATGTTGCAGAGCAGCAAAAGCCTCCTGTTGCGGATGAGCTTATGACCCGCATGGCCGCATCTGGCGGGGAGATGAAGTCTTATACCCTTGGCGGGCTTCTTGAAGCTGACATTAAAAATCTTGATGAAAACATCGTTGCGCAGCTAAGTCCGGAATTTGGCGGATCTGTTGTTACAGAGGCAGAAGATGCTGCGCGAGTTGAGGAGAAACGTAAGCAAAAAATTCGACAGCAATTTCAAGCCGTACAGGACTTTGAATCTCCTGTGGCAATTGAAAGAATGTTGAGAGAGCATCCGTGGTTGGCTGATGAACAAAAGACCAGAGCAAAACCGTCGCCCGCCCCCGCTCCAACACCGTCGCCCGCCCCCGCTCCGTCTCCAGCGCCAGCGCCGGCTCCTGATATTGTCCCAGAACGTCCAAATGTCGGTCTTGGCGCTCTTGATGTTGGAGACATCGGCAAATTTATGCGTCGGCTTGAGACTGCATCAGAGCTTACGGACCAAGCTTTGCGAGAGAAGGCCAAGGTAACTCCTGAGATGCAGGCTTTGCGGGATCGGATGGTTCAGTCCCGCGCTCGTCAGCTTGAGCAAAGCGAAGCAGACATTGGCAAGATCCGAGAGGAAGGTGTTCGCCAACTTCAGGGCAGGCTTGATGCTGCCCGTCGCCCCTTGATAGAGGATCCAGAAGCTTTGCTTGCGATTGCTGGATCGATCAACACTGAGCGCGGCAAGGTGTTTGGCTCTGCAGCAGAGGCGGTGTCAAAGGTTCTTGCTGAACGCAGGGCTCGCGGCGAGAAGGCCGAGGAAGGCATTACCGCTCTCAATGAGAAGGTGCGGCAACTCAACGCTCTGTATCAAGAAGCCCGGGCCATCGAGGATCAGCGGCAATACGCCATCCTGCAGAACGATGTGGAAGGCCAGCGGAACGCAGAAATCGAAGCGGCAAAGAACCGTCAAAAGATGCGTGAGACCCAAGCCTCTCTCACGGCCAACCTTGTGGAAGCTGCCGCCAAGGGTAGAGGGGCAATGATTGCCGCCCAGCACGCAACCATTGCGGATCAAACAAATCAATATACAAAGTTGCAGTTGGCAGTGCAGCAGAAAGAAGCTTTGGAGCAGAAGCTTAGAAAAGCAAACGACGACAAGTACAGCACAATTTATTCTATGGCTGCGTTACCGGGCGCAAAGGACGAAGTCAAAAAACAGGCAGATGATGCCCGAAGGGAATTGCAGGGACTTCTTGCGCAGTTGGATAAAAACTTTGACCCCGGCATCAATTTGCTTAGACGGCAGGTTGGGTTGCCGGCGATTTCAGAACAGACTCCCAATAAAGGTGATGGCTTTGGCACAATGACGGTTAAGCCGACGAAAACACCATAACTGGAGAAGCAATGCCGCTGTACAGCATTGAAGGCCCGGATGGAAACACCTATTCCATCGAGGGCCCCGAAGGCGCAACCCGCGAACAAGTCATCCAGGCCATCAAGGCCAGAATGGGAAGGCAGGTTCCTGTTGCCGCCCCCGCCCCCCAGCCCGAGCAGAGTGGCATTCTTCGCCAAGCACTGGACATCCCTGTCCAAGTTATCCGTGGTGGTGTTGGCGGCATTCGAATGCTGGCAGATGTCTTTGGGGCAGGATCATCTGCCTCTCAGGCTCTGAAGAGTGCTGACACTTGGCTGGCAGACCTGCTGTCCGCACAAGCCCAAAAGGATCAACAGCGCGTTGCTCAGATCCTGAAGGATGCCGAGAACAAGGGTGTCTTGGATCAGGTCAAGGCCGGCTTCCAGGCATTCCTTGTCGCCCCCGCTGATCTCATCTCCCAGGCACTGGGGTCTACCGCTCCGGTCATTATTGCCGGTCTTGCGTCTGGCCCTGCTGGTGCCGTTCTCGGAACTGCCCGTATTGGCGCCGCAGCCATGCCGGTTGTTGGCGCGGCCATGGGCGTCGGTGAAGTCAAGGGATCCATCTACGAGGCTGTCGAGCAGGCTTACAAGGAGAAGGGGGCCTCCGACGAGGTTGCCCGCGCCAAGGCGCTTGAGGCGCAGTCGTATGCCAGCGCCAATCTGCCCTCAATGGTTGCCGCCGGTGGCCTGGGTGCGCTTACGGGCGGCATGGGTATTGAGCGGCCCCTTGCCTCGATGTTGAGCCGAGGTGCCGTCAAAGATGTTGCAGAGCAGCAAGCCCTGAGGGAAGCAGAAAGAGGTCTGGTATCCCGTGTTGGTCTGGGGGCGCTGAAGGAAGGGGCCCCGGAGTTTCTCCAGGCCGGTCAGTCGCAGCTTGCGCAAAACAT
>SXGQ01635328.1_pt1 | contig 10528 bp, 5 predicted proteins | sample 3178371 | NCBI WGS metagenome assembly SXGQ01 (sample SAMN11356859, study PRJNA531348) | freshwater metagenome | isolation source: freshwater sample F1-20 | place: China: Fuxian Lake, Yuxi | collected 2017-12-25 | reverse complement strand
TCGGCATGAAGTCGCGCGGCGTTTACGAGACGCCCGGCGGAAGCATCCTGCACTTCGCGCACCGGCAGATTGAATCGCTCACGATGGACCGCGAGGTCATGCACCTGCGCGATTCACTCATCCCGAAATACGCCGAGCTCGTCTATTACGGTTTCTGGTTCGCGCCGGAGCGCGAGGCGTTGCAGGCGCTCGTCACGGAGTCGCAGAAGAACGTCACCGGCGTCGCCCGAGTGAAGCTCTACAAGGGCAACATCATCGCCGCCGGACGCAAGTCGCCGCTCTCTCTCTACAATCCCGAGATTGCGACGATGGAGGCCGACCCGACGAAGGCCTACAATCAGAACGACGCCACCGGCTTCATCGCGCTGAACGCACTGCGACTCAAGGTCGCCTCGCGCGTTCACGGCATCAAGTAGCCGCCGCGTCCTTCTTCCGCCGCGTGAGTTTGCGGCCGAGGTCGTCGAAAAGCGAATAGCTCACCGGCGTCACGAGCAGGCTGAGCAAAAGGCACATCATCTGTCCGCCGATGATCACCTTTGCCATGCTCGCGCGTCCTGCGCTGCCGGGGCCGGTGCCGAGTGCGATCGGGATCATCGATGCGACGAGCAGCAGCGTCGTCATCAGAATCGGCCTGAGGCGCACGCGATTGGCCTGGAGGATCGCCTCGTCCCGCGGGATGCCGCGGGCGCGCAGCACGTTGGTGTAATCGATCTGCAGAATGCCGTTCTTCTTCACGACGCCGAACAGCATGAACACGCCGAAGATCGCGTAGATATCCAGCGGCTGGCCGAGCATGATCATGGATAGCAGCGCGAAGGGCAGCGACAGCGGCGTCGCGAGCAGGATGGAGACGGGATGGATGAAGTGTTCGAACTGCGCGGCGAGGATCAAATACATGAACAGAAACGCCAGAAGCAGCGCCTTGAGGAAGTTCAGCAGCGTCTCGTCGAGGCTCCGCGCGCGGCCCGTGAAGACGATGTTGTAGCCCGGCGGCAGTTCGGCTTTCGCGACGTATTCCCGCGCCTTCGCCATGCCTTCGCTGAGCGCGAGTCCGTTGAGGTTTGCGAGCACGGTGACCTTGCGTGTGCGCTGATGACGCTCGATTTCCGCAGGTCCGCGCGCCTCGGTGAAGCGCACGAAGTTCGCGAGCGGCAGCAGTCCGGTCTTCGTGCGAATCGCCGTTTGCTCGATGGTTTCCTGCGAGGAGCGGTCGGTGCGATCGGCGCGCAGCCAGACGTCGTATTGCTCATCGCCCTCCTTCCACGTGGAGATAATCTCGCCGCCCACCGCGGTGCGCAGCGTCGCCGCGACTTCCTGCACGCTCACGCCAAACTGGCTCGCCTTCTCGCGGTCGATGCGCGCCTGGAGCTCCGGCTTGCGGTTGGAAAGCGACACGTCCACGTCGATGAACCGTCCGTCCGCCGCGAGGCTGGCTGCAAACTTCTCCGCCTCGGTGATGAGCACCGACAGCTCCGGTCCGGTGAGGCCGATTTCCAGCTCCGAGTTGCGCGAGCCGCCGCTCACTCGCGTCAGCGCCTGCACGCTGGTTCGGAAATCGGGATACGACTTCACCACGCGCCGCGCCTCCGCCATGGCGTCGAGCTGCGAGAACTGCCGCGTCTTTCCGCGCCATGTGTCGATGAGCCCGCCGAGCTCCGGCATGCGGCAGTAAATGTTCACCTTGGTCACGTTGCCCTCGCCGCGGGCGGAGCGTCCGCTGGTGTCGCCGATGGTCACGAGCGTGTCGGTGATGGACTGCTGGTTCTGGATGCGAACCGCCTTGAGCCGCTTCTCGATCTCGTCGGCGATGGCCATGGTTTTGTCGAGGCTCGTGCCCTCCGGCGTTTGCAGCGAGACTTCGAACTCGCTCGAATCATCCTGCGGAATGAACGCAAATCCCACGCGCTTCATCAGCGATGGAATCGTGCACGTCACCGCAAGCGCGATGACCACGATCACCCAGCGGTGGCGCAGCGACCATCCGAGCAGCGATGCATACCAGTGCGTCATCGCCCGCATCAGCCGTCCGCCTTCCGCGCGCTTCAGCCGGAGCGCCGGGTCGTCCGTGTGGCGCAACATGCGCGAGCAAAGCATCGGCGTGAGCGTGAAGCTCACAAACATCGACACCAGGATCGCGAAGGTGACCGTCACGCCATAGCTTGCAAAGAAGCGCCCCGTGCGGCCTTCCATGAAGGGAATCGGCAGGAAGATCACCACCAGCGAAAGCGTCGTCGCCAGCACCGCGAGCGCGATTTCCCGCGTCGCCACCATCGCGGCCTGCTTGGAATCCATGCCCTTTTCCTCGAGCGTGCGGTGGATGTTCTCGATGACCACAATCGCGTCGTCCACCACGATGCCGACGGCGAAGACGAGGCCGAGCATGGTGAAGTTGTTGAGCGTGTAGCCCATGATCTTCAGCAGCGTGAACGTGGCGATGATGCTCACGGGAATCGCCAGCGTGGCGATGAGCGTGCCGCGCCAGTCGTGCAGGAAGAAGAACACCGTCAGCGCCACGAGAATCGCGCCGAGCAAAAGGTGGAAGCTCACTTCGTCGAGCGAGCGCTCGATAAATCGCGACTGGTCGCGAATGACCTCCACTTTGAGGTCCGGCGGGAGATCCCCGGCCAGCGAATCCAGCCGCGCCTTTACGCCGCGGATCACCTCCACGGTGTTCGTTCCGCTTTGTTTTAGCACGACGAGCGACACGGTGTTGATTCCGTTGAGCCGCGTCAGCGAGCGCGGTTCCTCGATCCCGTCGCTCACTGTCGCCACGTCGCCGAGTTTGATCGGCACGCCGCCGCGGTTTGCGATGTTCAGCTCCGCGAACTCCGCCACGCGCTCCAGCCGTCCGAGGGTGCGCAGGGTGAGTTCGCGTTCGTTTTGATCCACGCGACCGCCGGGGACTTCGATGTTCTGTGCTGCGAGCGTCGAGCGCAGGTCGGCCATCGTCAGTCCGCTCGTGCGCAGTTTGTCCACGTCCACCGAGATCTGCACCGCGCGGCGGCGGTTGCCCACGAGGTTCACCGCGCCGATGTCCTTCACGGTTTCCAGCCGCTCCTTGATCTGCCGCTGCGCGATAAACGACAGCTCCTTCAGCGAGCGCGGACCGCTGATGCAAATCTGCATGATCGGCGAAGCGTCCGAATCAAACTTCCCGATCACCGGCGGCTCGATGTCCTTTGGCAGGCGAGGCAGGAGCTGGTTCACCTTGTCGCGCACATCCTGCGCGGCGGCGTCCTTCGTGCGGGAGTAAAGGAACTGCGCCGTGATGCGGCACGAGCCCTCGCTCGTCGTCGACGACAATTCATCCACGCCCTCGATTGTATTCAGCACCTCCTCCAGCGGCTTCGTCACCGTCGTCTCCATCTCCTCGGGCGAAGTGCCGGGGAGCTGCGCCGTCACCGTCACCACCGGCAGGTCCACATTGGGGAACTGATCCACGCCGAGGTCGCGAAACGCGATGACCCCTACGACGAGCAGGAAGAGATTGATTACCGTCGCAAAAACCGGCCTGCGGATGCAGAGGTCTGCGAGCGTCGTGCGATCATTCATCGCGTCGGCAATCCGGCGGCGGCCTTCACGGCATCGATGATTGCCCGGTCATTCGTCCCGCTCTCCCGCACCAGCCGGAGAAACTGCGGCAGCGTCATCCGGTGCTGGCGCAAAAACGGACGATCCCCCGCGCAGCCATACATCAGGTCGGGGTTCATCTCGCCGCGCAGTTTGATGCGCGCCTTCTCAATCAGCCGCGGCAGCCAAGCGATGCCATCCACCGCCGCCGACTTCGCCGGCAGGTCCGACATCGGCACCACGCGCCCCGTCGTCTTTCCGCCCATCTCATTCAGGAAATAATCGCGCCGGATCTCCGTCACCTCCAGCGCCGTCTGGAAGTCCAGGTCATCATACCCGAGCGAGTCATCGACAAAGTCGAACAGCTCCTGCGTCGTACAGCCGATCGACGCCAGAAACGCCGCATCCTTTGCATCAAACATCGTCGCCGCCGACCTGCGCCCGCTCCTCCACGCCGAAACCGCGCGGTCCCACACATTACGAAACTCTGTCTTCCAATCCTGTGTCATATCCCGCGACGCTATCGCGCATCGCAATTCCTGCAACACTCCGTTCCCGCAAGCGAAGCACCGGACGCCCGGGCGGCCTGTTTACAGCCCCGTCTGCGCCGGAGCTGGAGGGGCGCGGAGCGCTCATCTGACCGGCGGATTACTTTGAGCGCGGCTCAGTATCGCTCCCTTACCTGCCGGCAGCCTGAATCTCGGCCTCCAGTTTGCCTGCCTCGTCGTTGAGGTCCACCAGCTTGTAGAGTTGCACCATGACCTTCATCGCCTCGACGGTGCGCTGGTCGCCGGCAGGCAGCGCACGGCGGGCGATGGCGAGGGCTTCTTCTCCGAGTTTGATGGCTTTGCGTCCGCTGCCGTCGGCACCGTAGGCGGCAGCCAGCTTGGTCATGGCTGCAATCGCGTCGGCATGCTCCGGGCCTTTTTCTTTGCGGGCACTGTCGAGCGCCGCTTCCAGCGATTTGATATCCGCAGGCGAGGGCGCAGCGGGCCTGGTGCTGGAGTCAGGCAAGCGGCCGCTCTTCATCGCTTGCAATGCCTTTTCCAACTTGAGGATGTCGGGGTGGTCGGCGCCGAACTTGGCCTTTTCCAGCTTGATCGTCTCTTCCAGGAGAGGGAGGGCTTTGCCCATCTGTCCGGCGGTCGCGTAGCCCATCGCAAGGCTGTTCATGACGGCGAGGGTGCGGGGGTGTTCGAGGCCGAGCCTGGCCTTAATGAGCTTGAGCGTCTCCTCCAATAGAGGCAGGGCCTTGTCCAACTGGCCGGCGGCCCGGTAGGCCTCCCCCAGATTGCCCATACTGATGAGGGTGCGGGGGGCTTCGGGGCCGAGCCTGGCCTTCATGAGCTTGAGCGTCTCCTCGAAGAGAGGCAGGGCCTTGTCCAGTTGGCCGGCGGCCTGGTAGCCCTCCCCCAGATTGCTCATACCGATGAGGGTGCCGGGGTGTTCGGGGCCGAGCGTGGCCTTTGTGATCTTGAGCGTCTCCTCCAAAAGCGGCAGGGCTTTGTCCAGCTGGCTGGCGGTCAGGTAGGCCTCTGCCAGGTTCTTCATGCCGATGAGGGTGTCGGGGTGATCGGGGCCGAGCTTGGCTTTCGTGAGCTTGAGAGTCTCCTCAAAGAGTGGCAGGGCCTTTTCCATCTGGCCGGCGAGCTGGTAGCCCGCTGCCAGATCGGCCAGGCTGGTGAGGGTGTCGGCGTGATCGGAGCCGAGCCTGGCCTTCATGAGTTTGAGCGACTCCTCGTAGAGCGCCAGGAGCGGCAGGGCCTTGTCCCGCTTGCCGGCGTTAGCGTAGCTCATCGCCAGGTTGTTCATGCAACTGAGGGTGTCGCGGTGTTCGGGGCCGAGCTTGGCCTTCGTGAGCTTGAGTGTCTCCTCGTAGAGCGGCAGGGCCTTCTCCGACTGGCCGGTGGCCACGTAGGCCGTCGCCAGGTTGTTCATCATGGCGAGGGTGCGGGGGTGTTCATGGTCGAGCTTGACCTTCATGAGCTTGAGCGCCTCCTCCAAGAGCGGCAGGGCCTTTTCCATCTGGCCGGCCGTCAGGTAGCCCTCCCCCAGGTTGGCCATGCTGATGAGGGTGCTGGGGTGCTCGGGGCCGAGCTTGACCTTCATGAGCTTGAGCGACTCCTCCAAAAGCGGCAGGGCCTTTTCCGACTGGCCGGCGCTCAGGTAGCCCATCGCCAGGTTGTTCATGCTGACGAAGGTGGTGGGAAATTCAGCGCCGTGCTTTGCCTTCGAGAGCTTGAGCGCCTCCTCCAGGAGCGGCAGGGCCATGTCCAACTGGCTGGCCATCGTGTAGCCGTTCGCCAGAGTGTTCATGCTGTTGAGGGTGTCGGGGTGGTCGGGTCCGAGCCGGCCCTTGTTGAGCTTGAGTGTCTCCTCAAAGAGCGGCAGGGCCTTGTCCCGCTGGCCGGCCTCCCGGTAGGCCAGCGCCAGGTTGCCCATGATGGAGACGGTATCGGGGTGTTCGGGGCCAAGCGTGGCCTTCATGAGCTTGAACGCCTCCTCGTAGAGCGGCAGGGCCTTGTCCACCTGGCCGGCGAGCTGGTAGCCCTCCGCCAGGCTGCCCATGCTGGTGAGGGTGGAGTGGTGCTCGGGGCCGAGCCTGGCTTTGTATGTGTCCCGCGCCTTCTCGAACAACTCGACGGCAAGTTTCGCATCTCCAAGGCCCACCAGTGATGTGCCAAGCGTATTCTGCATCGCCGCCACCTCCAGCGGGTCGCCAATTGCGGAGCCTTCCAGTTCCTTCACCGCTTTCAACAGGTTCTCGCGCAGCACGTCCTGCAGCGGCCGGCCGCTTTCGGCGATTTGCCTGGGGTCCAGACCCGCGAACACCGAGCCGAGCAGCTCATTCCCCTTTTTGGCGAAGGCCAGGTTGCGGACGGCCTCTTCCCGCCGGGCCTCGGCCTCCTTGCGCGCCTCGTCCTTCGCGTCGCGCTCGGCGGCGACTTGCTTGAGCGTCTCGGCGGTTTTCTTTTCCGCTTCCATCGCGCGGAACGCCTGCCACGTGCTCACCGCCGTAGCGGCCACGAGCACGGCGGCGATCACCGCGGCTACGCGCAGAGTGGTCTTGTTCCTCCGCGCGAACTTCCGGAACTGATACCCCGCGCTCGGCGGCGTGGCGGTGACCGGCTGGTCGGTGAGAAAACGCACGATGTCCTGCGCGAAAGCGTTCGCCGTCTCGTAGCGGCGGGTGCGGTCCTTATCGATCGCCTTCATCACGATCCAGTCGAGGTCCGGCTCCACCAGCTTGTTCAGCTTCCCTTCCTCGATCCGGTGGCTCTTTGCCAGCAGCGTGCGCTCCTCTCCCACGAACGTGCTCAGGCGCGACGACGGCTTCACCGGCTCCACCTCGCGGATGATGCGCCGCATTTCCTCGTAGCCCGCCGAGGCCAGCGACTGCGCGTCGAAGGGCGGCTTCCCGACGAGCATCTCGTAAAGCAAAATGCCCAGCGCGTAGATGTCGCTGCGCGTATCGATATCCAGCCCGCTCGTCGCCGCCTGCTCCGGGCTCATGTAAACCGGCGTGCCGATGAACTGCTCGAAGCGCGTAAAGAGCGTCTTGTCCGTCAGCTTCCCCTGCGTGGCCTTGGCGATGCCGAAGTCGATCACCTTCACCACCGCCTTGTCCCCGTGCATGGTCACCATGACGTTCGACGGCTTGATGTCCCGGTGGATGATGCCCTTCTGGTGCGCGTGATTGATCGCCGAGCACACGTCGCCAAACAGCGCCAGCCGCTCCCGCGTGCCCAGCCCGGCTTCGTCGCAGTATTGCGTGATGGACATTCCCTTCACCAACTCCATGACGAAGAACGGCCGCCCATACTGCGTCGCGCCCGCGTCGAGCACCTTGGCGATGTTCGGGTGATCCATCATCGCCAGCGCCTGCCGCTCGGACTCGAAGCGCGCGATGACCTCCTTGGTATCCATGCCGAGCTTGATGATCTTCAGCGCCACCTTCCGCACGACCGGCTCCTGCTGCTCGGCCATCCACACCGTGCCGAAGCCGCCCTCGCCGATTTCCTGCAACAGCTTGTAGCGCCCGATGCGCTCGCCTTCCTCCTCGGGCTTGCACCGGGCCATCTCCGCCTCGATCTCGGGCGTGAGCGGCGGCTCGGCCATGAAATCGCCCGCCTTCCCGTGCAACGCCAGCATCGCCTTCACCTCCGCGCCCAGTTCGTCATCCCCCGCACAGGCTCCGGCGACAAACGCCTCCCGCTCCTCCGGCGCACGGTCCAGCGCCGAAAGAAACGTCGCCTCCACCTTCGCCGCCCGGGCTGGTGGACGCGGCGGTCCCGACATCGGTGGACGCGGCGGTCCGGGTGGTGTTCCTGATCCTCTTGGCGGTGGTGGCGGTGGATTCATAAATAGTGTGCTTACCCTTCAAAGCGCCTTCCGTCGAAAAAAACGGACATTCGCCGGAAGATTTATTTTTTCCGCGAAATCCCGCAGCGGACCAACCGGCGTCACGCCGCGGCCGGCGGCGGGGAGATCAACTGGTAAAGCCTCACCCTCGCCACCTCCCAGTGCCGCCGGATCGTCTTTTCGTTCAAGTCCAGCGCCTGTGCGATTTCCTCGTGCTGGAGCCCCACGAAATAGCGCAGCTTCACAATCTCCGCCTTCAGCGCATCCTCCATCGCCAGCGTGTCGAGCGCCTCATTCACCATGAGCAACTCCTCCGATTTGCACGGGGCGGCGATCGAGTCCTCCACCATCTCCACCCGCTCAAAATCTCCGCCCCGCTTGAGCCGGTTTCTCCTGCGCGCACTCTCCACCAGAATGTGCCGCATCGCCTCCGCAGCCACGGCGAAAAAGTGGGCGCGGTTGGCAAACGTCCGCTCGCCGAGCCGCAGCCACGCTTCATGCACCAGCGCCGTCGGCTGAAGCGTGTGCCCCGGTCGCTCCGACGCCATCTTGCGAGCCGCGATCGCCCGCAGCTCGCCATAGACGGCCTGGTAAAGTTCGCTCCGGATTGCGGTGCCGCCATCGCCCGCCTCGCCGAGAAGACGGGTCACGTCCTTCATGGCATCGGACACGGGAGGCGCGTTCAAATCGCCACGCTTCGGCAACGGATCCAGGGACTCGCTCATGCGCCGAAAGTGCAGGGAACTTTCCGCGCCTGCAAGTTCCGCGTCTCCAAATGCTCGTGCCGCCGCCCGGGGAGGAAATGCCCGAAGAGAAACTGACAGCGCCGAAGCACCGCGCCGGAGGTGCCGCCGCGCAGCCCTTGCCGGGAAGGGCGGGGGCTGTTAGTAAAAAGCACGATGCTTCCCGAAAAACCCGCCACCGAGCCGCGCCGCAAATGGCATTTGCTGCGGTGGACGTTTGTCGTGTTCGTCGTCGTCTTCGGGTGGGGCGGATGGAGGCATTATGACTTCCGGCAGGCGGTGAAGGAGGCGAAGGAGCGCGGGTGGGGGTTTAAATATGATGACCCCGCGGATGTCATCCGTGCGGACTGGCGAGCCGCATTTCGCAAAGAGACGTGGAGTGGCACGGAACGGGATTTGTCGATTCATACCGGCACTGTATCAGAGCGCGACTTCGATTTGATTCGCCGGCTTAAGCCAAAACAACTGTCGATCACCGCCACATTTCCATGGCGCGATTTGTCCGAACTCGAAGGGCTTTTGACTTTGACCGAGCTTCGGCTTCTTCACTGTCCCGAACTGACCAACATCGATGCACTCAAGGACATGAAGGAGCTCACTGTGCTCTGGGTATATGGTTCCCCCGTCCTCGTGAACATCAATCCTGTCAAAAAGCTCAAGAACCTGTCGGCCTTGTGTCTCAACAATTGCGACGCACTCGAGAATGTTGATGAATTGCGAGAAGTTGAGTCACTGGAATTCCTCAGTCTTTTTGGGTGCACCGGGCTCAAGAACGTGGACGGGCTTCACGGGCTGACAGGCTTGAGGGGAGTGATTCTCGATGGCAGCACCGGGCTCACAAAGGAGGCGGTGGACAAGTTAAAAGCGGCCCTTCCGAAGGCCGCAGTCGAGAGTGACTACGATAAATGACCCGTCGGGTGGGTGGGATTGAGAGGGGATAGGCCGGAGGCGTTGCATCACTGAGCCCGGCGGTTGCGAGGCACGAGCTACGCTGGGAACGGTTCGCCATAGGGCGGTTAGAGCCTGTCCGGCACTTTTCTAATGCTTTAGCTGTACAAACAAGCTATGCGTTTGGCATAAGCTTGGGATGGACAAAACAGCCGCGAGCAAAGAACGCAAATATCCGACCGATGTCAGCGACGAAGAGTGGGAGTTTTGCGCTCCCTATCTGACCTTGATGAGAGAAGATGCGCCGCAGCGGGAGCATTCGTTGAGGGACGTATTTAATGCGCTGCGCTGGATGATCAAAGCGGGCTGCCCGTGGCGGCTGATGCCCACCAACATGCCGCCTTGGAAAATCGTGCACGAACAGGCCCAGCGCTGGATTCGCGCCGGGGTTTTTGAGGCGATGGCGCATGATCTTCGTGTCATTCTGCGCGTCGTCATGGAGCAGCGAAAAGGAAAACCTACGGCGGCCATTATTGATAGCCGGACGGTGCAATCGACGCCCGAGAGCGGCGGGCGTGCGGGTTACGATGGTCATAAGAAGCGCAAGGGTTCCAAAGTCCACATCGCCGTCGACACGCTCGGTTGCTTGCTGGCGTTGAAGGTGACGGCGGCCAATGAGCAGGAACGCGCGCAGGTCGCGGAACTCGCGGAGCGCCTGCAAACGGTGACCGGAAACCACATCGAACTGGTCTTTGTCGATCAAGGTTACACGGGTGACGTCGTAGCGGCCGAGGCCGAGCAACACGGGATCCGCCTTGAGGTGGTCAAACATCACGAAGCCAAGCGCGGCTTTGTGCTCCTGCCCCGCCGCTGGGTCGTCGAGCGTTCCTTTGCCTGGACGGCTCGCTTTCGACGCCTCGCCCGCGACTACGAGCGCCTCGCCCCCACTTTCGCCGGCCTACACT
>SXGQ01447029.1_pt1 | contig 10528 bp, 11 predicted proteins | sample 3178371 | NCBI WGS metagenome assembly SXGQ01 (sample SAMN11356859, study PRJNA531348) | freshwater metagenome | isolation source: freshwater sample F1-20 | place: China: Fuxian Lake, Yuxi | collected 2017-12-25 | reverse complement strand
GCAAAGCGGCTCAGGGTGTCAAGGTAGTCCATGTGGCGTGCTCTCTGGGACGTGTTGAAGCAGGGCACCGGGGGTGGTCCAGTGCACATCGGGGTAGGCACGCAGCCGCGCCAGCAGGCTGCGCAGGGCGGCGATGCGGCTGGGCATGCCGCTGAGCCAGGGGTGCAGGCCCAAGCCAAACACCGCCGAGCGCTGGTGCATGGCACATTCGCGGTGCAGCCGGTCAAACGCGGCCACCGCCAGGTCGGCATGGTCACGCGGGCTCACCTGGCGCAGCCACTGGCATTGCACATCGTCCCACTCGGCTGACAGGGGTACCGACAGCAGGGCCGGCGCACTGTCGAGCCAATAGGGTTGGTCGTCGTTGCACCAGTCCAGGGTGTAGCGGATGCCGGCATCGGCCAGCAGCTGTGGGGTGTCTGGCGTGGTGCCCCAGTCCTGGCTCAGCCAGCCCAGCGGCTGCACCCCGGTGGCATGGGCCAGCGCCGCTATCGAGGCGGCGATGTACTGGCGCTGCTCGCCCAGCGGCATGTTTGAGTGCATCATGCGGGTGGCGGCCACGCCATGGGCCAGCCAGTCACAACCCCAGTCCTGCAACTGCGCCACCAAACCTGGCAGGCGCTCAACGGCCATGGCATTGGCCGCAATCACAGGGCGAATGCCGGCTGTTCTCAGGGCGTCAATCACCCTGAAGATGCCCACGCGCAGGCCGTACTCCCGCTGCGACCAGCTGCGGTAATCGGGCGTGAAGCTACCAAACTCACCCACCATGCGGGGGTCGCGCCGGCTACCTTCAGGCGGCAGCAGCTCCCAGTGCTCCAGAAAGAGCACCACATAGGCGGCCAGCCCCTGCCCGGCGGGCCATGGGTAAGCCGGACGTCCGGGCAGGGCCGAGTAAGCGTAGATCGAATGGTCCATGTGGCGCGCTCACTGAACGGGTGGGGTGGGTCTGCCCGGGTTGACGAGCGGGCCCGAACCGTGCACAGTCTAGGCGAATTGTTTTACTTATGGAACAATATCTTTGTCACCCCAACTTTGTCACCCCAACCTGCCACCACCGAGAGGATTGCCATGAGTTCTACCCATCCCGTATCGCGCCGCCTGATTTTGCAGGCCAGCGCCGCCACCGCCGTACTCGGCGCCCCCGGCCTGCTGCTGGCCCAGCCCAAGCCGGTCAAGGTCGGCCTGCTGCACCCGGTCAGTGGCGCGCTGGCCTACAGCGGCGGCCAGTCGCGCCTGGGCGGCGTGATGGCCATTGACGAGATCAACGCCTCAGGGGGCATCAAGTCCATGGGCGGCGCCAAGCTAGAGGCCATGCTGGGCGACTCGCAGTCGCGCCCCGAGGTGGGCGTGAGCGAAGTCGAGCGCATGCAGCAAGACGGCGTGTCGGCCTATGTGGGCTGCTTTGCCAGCGGTATTGCGCTGCCCGCCACCCAGGCTGCCGCCAAGTACAACACCCCGTTCCTGATCGACGTCGGCGTGTCTGACGCGCTGGTCAGCCGCGGCCTGAAAAACGTGTTCCGCCTGGCCCCAGGCAACGGCAAGTGTGTGGACGATGCCTTTGCCGGCCTGGCCGAGGTGAACAAGACAGCGGGTGGCGTAGCCAAGACCGCCGTGATCGTGCACGAAGACTCCGAGTTCGGCACCAGCACCGCCAAGCTGCTCAATGCCAAGCTCTCGGGTATTGGGCTGGAGGTGAAAGAGGTGCTGCCACACGCCACGCCCACGCGTGACTTCACCAACCTGGTGCTGCGCATCAAGGCGATCAAGCCCGATATCGTGATCATGAGCAACTACCAAAACGAATATGTGCTGATAGCCCGCACCATCTACCAGCAAAAGGTCGATCTGGCGGGCATGTTCAGCGTGCTGGGCGGCGGCTTCAACTACAAGCTGGTCAAAGAGCAGCCCGATGTGGCGCAGTACATGATGGACTTCAACCACTGGTACAGCCCGCGCAACCCCAAAGCGCAGGAAATGCGCAAAAAGGTGGAGGCCGCTGGCGGCCTGTTCACCTTTGAGGTGTATTGCACCTATAACTCGGTCAAACTTTATGCCAGCGCGCTGGAGGCAGCCAAATCAGCCGACAAGGCCGCGGTGATCTCCGCGCTAGAGGTCAGCACCTGGTCTGACCATTTCATGCCTTATGGCCCGACCAAGTTTGTCAACGGCCAAAACCAAGGCGGCCGGGCCGCACTGCTGCAAGCTTCAAAAACCGACATCGATGTGGTTTGGCCCAACGAGTTTGCAGGCGCCAAGCCGGTCTTCCCCCGGCCCAAGTTTGGCTGATTAATCGTCACGCCAGCAAGAGGATGCAGGACGCTGGCGTCCTGCATCCCGCGCACACCGGGAGAGCACCTTGGATCCGACCATCCTCGCCGCAGCCACCATCAATGGCCTGCTGCTCGGCGGCATGTACACGCTGGTGGCCAGCGGCCTGACCCTGATTTACGGGGTCTTGCACATCATTAATTTTGCCCATGGCAGCATGCTGATGCTGGCCATGTTTGGCGTGTTTTACTTGCTGACCAAGTTTGGCATTGACCCTTATCTGGCCATGGTGGTGATGGTGCCAGCGATGTACCTGTTGGGCTACGCCCTTTACAAAGGGGTGATTGGTCGCCTGTCTAACGGCAAGGATGAAAACATTCTGCTGATCACGCTGGGCCTGTCGATCCTGATCGAAAACATTGCACTGATGCTGTTCAAGGGAGATTCGCGCACCATCACGGTGAGCTATTCCGACCGCATGATTGAACTCGGGCCCACACTGGTGCCCCTGCCCAAACTGATCTCGTTTGCGGTGGCGCTGGGGCTGTGCGCCGCTTTGGGCCTGTTCATGCAACGCACCGACCTGGGTCGTGCCATCCGCGCCGTGGCCAAGGAGCGGGTTGGGGCCCGCTTGGTGGGCATCGATGTTGACCGTATTTTTGCCATCTCTTATGGCATCGGCCTGGCCACCCTGGGTGCTGCGGCCTGCCTGCTGATGCCGATTTTCTATGTCTCGCCCACCATTGGGCATGTGTTTGTGCTGGTGGCCTTCACCGTGGTGGTGCTGGGTGGCATGGGCAGCTTTTTGGGCGCGGTAGTGGGCGGCATGATCGTGGGCCTGACCGAGTCCTTTGGCGGCCTGTACCTGGGCGAGAGCCTGGGGCAAATTGGCATTTCGCTGATCTTCATCCTGATATTGCTGTTTCGGCCGTCGGGCCTGTTTGGGGCACGGCAATGATCTCCACCCTCAAACCCGTGCCCTGGGCGCTGCACCTCGGGGTGCTGACGGTCGCCATCCTTTTCCCCTTTGTCTTTCCATCGAATTTCATGGTGAACTTTGGTGTGATGGCCCTGTTTTATGCCTTCATTGGCCAATCTTGGAACATCTCGGGCGGTTTTGCCGGTCAGCTGTCCTTCGGCCATGTGGCTTTTTTTGGCGTTGGAGCTTACGCCTCGACCATCGTGCAGCTGCGTTTGGGCTGGTCGCCCTGGCTGGGGCTGCCGGCAGCGGCACTGGCCGGTGCGCTGGTGGGCGGGGCGATCGGCGTGCTGTCGTTCCGGGCCGGTCTCAAAGGCTCCTACTTTGCGCTGATCACGCTGGCCTTTGCCGAGGTGCTGCGCATCGTCACCAACTCGGTCAGCTTCACCGGCGGTGGCCTGGGCATGCTGATCCCGATGAAAGCCAGTGCCGCCAACTTTCAGTTTGCCGAGCGCAGCGGTTTTTACTTTTTGATCCTTTTGATGGCCGGGCTGTCGGTGGCGCTGGCTGAGTGGCTGCGCCGCTCGCGCTTTGGCGCGCAACTAGCCGCCATCCGCGAGAACGAGGACTCAGCCAAAGCGCTGGGCATCAATGTGTTTCGCGAGAAGGTCAAGGTGATGCTGCTCTCGGGCGCGATTGGCGGCATGGGTGGCTGCTTTTTTGCGCAGTACTTTCTCTACATCGACCCGCTGGTGGTGTTTGGTGTGGATAAATCGGTCGAGATGCTGCTGGTCAGCATGATCGGCGGCGCTGGTACGGTCTACGGTCCGCTGGTGGGGGCCCTGCTGTTGGCCTCTATCGGTGATATCACCCGGGTGCTCACGCAGATTCAGGGCCTGTCGCTGGTGCTCTACGGCGGCCTGCTGGTGGTGATCATCGCCTACCTGCCCAACGGCCTGATCGACCTGTTCAAGCGCCGGCGCAAGCCCGCCGGGGGGCAGGCTTGATGCTGCAAGTCGACGGTCTGACCAAAATCTTTGGTGGTCTGCGTGCGGTCGACAACTCCAGTTTGCGGGTGGATGAGGGCCGCATCGTCGCCCTGAGCGGCCCCATCGGCGCCCGCAAGACCACGCTGTTTGCCTGCATTGCCGGCTTTTTACCCCTCAACGCAGGCCGGGTGGAGTTTCTGGGCCGCGACATCACCGGGCTGCAGGTGCACGAGATTGCCCGCGCCGGCATGGTGCGCACCTTCCAGATCACCCAGCCCTTTGCCAAGCTCACCGTGCACGAGAACATTGCAGTGGGTGCCTACCAAAAGTTCAGCCAACGGTCGCAGGCCTGGGCCCATGCGCAGGCCATCGCCGAGCTGGTGGGCATGGCGCACATGCTGGCGCAGCCGGCGTCCGAGCTCACCGTGGCCGGGCGCAAGCGCCTGGAGCTGGCGCGGGCGCTCGCCACTTCGCCCCGGCTGCTGTTGCTCGATGAGGTGATGGCCGGGCTCAACCCGTCCGAGATTCTGGAGATCATTGCCATCATCCGGCAGATCCGCGACCGCGGCGTCACCGTGCTGCTTATCGAGCATGTGATGCATGCGGTGATGAGCCTGTCGGACCACATCCATGTGCTGTCCTACGGCAAGATCATCGCCGAGGGCAGCCCGCAGCAGGTGGTGAGCAACCAGGCTGTGGTCGAGGCCTACCTTGGGCGCGGCAGCACCGCGGGCACCGACGCCGCAGGAGCGCCCCATGCTTGAAATCCGTCAACTGCGCGCTGGCTACGGCAGCGTGGAAATTTTGCGCGGCATCGATCTCGATGTTGGGCCAGGCGAGGTTGTGGCCGTGCTGGGCAGCAACGGGGTGGGCAAATCGACCCTCAACAACAACATCTCGGCGCTTTACCGGCCATTCGCCGGCTCGATCCGCTTCCAGAGTCAGGAGCTGGTGGGCTTAAGCTCTTCTGAAATTGTGCGCCGGGGTGTGATCCACGTGCCCGAGGGTCGCCGCGTCTTCCCCAACCTCAATGTGCTGGAGAACTTAGAGCTCGGCAGCCTGGTGCGCGGCATGGCCAACCGGGCGCGCAACCTGGAGAAGGTGGTGGGCATTTTCCCGCGCCTCAAGGAGCGCTTTACCCAGTCGGCTGGCACGCTCTCGGGCGGTGAGCAGCAGATGCTGGCTATCGGCCGCGGACTGATGTCCGAGCCCGAGCTGCTGATCATGGACGAGCCGTCACTCGGCCTTGCGCCGCTGTTGGTGGAGGAGATGTTTGCCCTGATCGGGCGCATCAACCGCGAAGGCCAGTCGATTCTGTTGATGGAACAAAACGCGGTGCAGACCCTGGCCATTGCCCATCGGGGTTACATCATTGAGAACGGGCGCGTGGCCATGCAGGGCCTGGCCTCCGAGCTGGCGCGCGACCCCGAGTTGCGAAAAAACTACCTCGGGCTGTGACGCGCATGGCCGCGCCACCCGAACTTGCCGGCCGCCGTGCCCTGGTCACCGGCGCTGGCTCGGGCATCGGCCTAGCCACAGCCGAGCGCTTGCAACAACATGGTGCGCAGGTGGCCGCCGTGGTGCAAAACGAGGAACAGGCCCAGCAGTTGCGGCACTGCCTGCCCGACGCGCTGGTGCTGGTGCAAGACCTGCTCGACCACGCCGCTTGCGCGGCCCTGCCCGGGCTGGCGGCGCAAAGCCTGGGCGGGCTAGACGCTTTGGCATGCTGCGCCGGCATGTTTGTTAAAAAAGGCTCAGACGACACCTCTCTCGGCGAGTGGCGGCAAACCCTTGACCTCAACCTGACCGCCACTTTTATGCTGACCCGAGCCGCCATTGCGCAGATGCGCAGCAGCACCGGGCAGCCGGGCAGCGTGGTGGTGATCAGCAGCCAGATCGGGCTGGTGGGGCATGCGCGGGGCGCGGCCTATGCCGCATCCAAGGCCGGGCTCAATGGCATGGTCAAGTCGCTCGCGCTCGAATGGGCGCAGCAGAATATCCGCGTCAACGCGGTTGGCCCCGGGCCGGTTGAGACCGCCATGCTGGCCGGTGTGCTGGCCGACCCGGTGGCACTGGCCGCCATGCACCAGAGCATTCCCATGGGGCGACTCGGCCAGCCCCGCGAGATTGCCGAGATGGTGAGTTTTTTGCTGTCGCACCGAGCCTCCTTCGTCACCGGCCAGGTGATCTGCGCCGACGGCGGCTTCACGGCGCGCTGATGGCCGGCCATGCTGTCCCCGGTCAAACTCCAAACCCTGGCCAGTCTGGCCCGTGTGCTACGCAGCAAGAATGCCGGTCCGACGCTGCTGACGATTGATATTTTTTTCCAGGACGCTGCCGGCTACGCGCAGGCCGCTGCCAGCCCGGCCCTGTCTGTGCCAGCGGTGGCGGCGCTCTACCAGGCCGACCCGGCCCAGGTGCAGCGCCATCTGCTGCCCACGCTGCTGGCTATCAAATACGCGCTGCCGCGCCGGTTGTGCGCCGGCACGCCTGGCGATGGCGATGTGTATGGCGCGCAGCAGCACGCCCCCATGCTGGGCATCCTGCTGGGCCCTGCGCCATGAGCGCCAGCCAGCGCCTGCTGCAAAGCCACCGTGTGCAGGACGGGCCGCTGCGCATCCTGGCTGCCTCTGGCCAGCTGGGCTATGGCATTCCCGAGGCCGCCTTGCAGCGTGGGCTGGCGCGCCGGCCGCACCTGATCGGCTGCGACATGGGCTCGATCGACCCCGGCCCCTATTACCTGGGCTCGGGCCAGATGGCGGCACCCGCTGCCATGGTTTACCGCGACCTTGAGCTGGTGCTGACAGCGGCCCTGGGGCAGGGCATCCCGCTGATCATCGGCAGCGCCGGCACCGCCGGGGCGCAGCCGCAGTTGGACGCGACCGTGGCCATGGTGCGGGCCATTGCGCAGGCCAAGGGCTTGCGCTTTCGCCTGACCACGGTGGCCAGTGACCTGGCGCCCGAACTGGTATTACAGGCCCTGCGGGCCGGGCAGCTGCAGCCCATCGGCCCGATGACCAAGCTGACAGAGGCCGACATCTTGCAATGCAGCCACATCGTGGGCCAGTGCGGCACCGAAACATTGGCGCGTGCGCTGCGCGAGCCGACCGACGTGCTGATTGCCGGGCGCGCCTGCGACACCGCGGTGTTTGCCGTGCTGCCCGAGATGCTGGGCTACCCCACCGCCCTGTGCCAGCACATGGCCAAGATCATCGAGTGCACCTCGCTGTGCTGCAACCCGTCGGCGCGCGACGCCATGCTGGCTGAACTGGACCAAGACGGCTTCACCCTGGAGAGCATGAACCCGCTGGCGCACGCCACACCCGCCTCGGTGGCAGCCCATGCCCTGTACGAACAGGCCAACCCGTTTGAAGTGAACGAGCCCACCGGCACCCTGCTGTTGCAGCAGGCGCAGTACCAGGCGCTGGATGCACACCGCACCCAGGTCAGCGGCGCGCAATGGCGGCCGCGGCCCCAGGCCACGCTCAAGATCGAAGGCGCTGCCCGCGTGGGTGAGCGCTGCGTGCTGCTGGCCGGCGTGGCTGATCCCAGCCTGCTGGCCGCGCTGGACAATACCCTGCAAGTGGTCGAGGCACGGGTGCGCCAGCTCGTGCCGGGCGACTGGGCGCTGCACCCCCACATTTATGGCCAGGGCGCGGTCTGGCCGCTGCCGCCGGCGCAGCACAGCCAGCATGAGGCCGGGCTGGTGATCGAATTCATCGCCCCCACCGCCGGCCTGGCCCGCACCGCCGCCGGTGTATTCAAGCAAAACCTGCTGCACCACGGCTTTACCGGGCGGCTGTGCAGCGCGGGCAACCTGGCGTTTGCCTTCACCCCGAGTGAGCTTGACGCCGGCACCGCCTACCGGTTTGTGCTCTACCATGTGATGCTGGCCGCGCCGCTAGACGAGATTTTCCGGGTCGAAACCTGCGTCATTGACAACGCCGGCCAAGCTGGCGCGGGGCCATGAACGCCGCCCTGCCGCTACCTAAATACCACCAGATTTACCTGGTGCTGCGCGAACAACTGAACGAGGGCCAGTTCACACAGGGTCTGCCCGCAGAAACCGCGCTCAGCCGACAGTTTGGAGCCGGTCGTGTCACGGTGCGCCGGGCACTGGAGCAGCTGGCAAGCGAGGGCTTGATCATCCGCCAGGCTGGCCGTGGCACCCGGCCAGCGCCGGCGAACAGCCTGGGTAAGAGCGGTGCCAGCCATGTGCCTACCGGCAAAACCAGTCGACTCAATGGTTTGCTCGAAACCATCGTCGCCGCCAGCCTGAAAACCTCGGTCAAGGTGATCGAGTGGCGCACGATTCGCGCCTCGCCCAGCGTGGCCGCGGCCCTGCAGATACCGCTGGGCAGCAGGGTCAAGAAAGGCGTGCGCCGGCGCAGCCTGCCCGAGGGTCCGCTGTCCTACATCACCACTTACCTGCCTGAGGCCTTGACCGAGCATTTCGGCCCGCGCGAGTTGGGCAACAAACCAATTCTCCGGCTGCTCGAGGAGTCAGGCGTCGAGCTTGGCCGGGCGCAGCAGACAGTCTCGGCCAGACAGGCGGATGCCGAGGTAGCGCAGCAGCTCAATGTTGCGGTTGGCACTGCCCTGCTGGCGGTTCACCGCCTGGTTTTTGACACGCAGGACAGACCGGTGCAGTGGCTGCACGGACTCTACCGCCCGGACCGCTACGAGTACCAGATGGAGATCTCACAGGTGGGCAACAGCAATGCAACGATTTCGGTCAAAGATAACCTCGCCGGCTGAGCCGCCTCACCGCCCCAGACCCGCACCATGAGCCCTATGCCCACACCGGCCAGCACCCTGGCCCAAAAACTCATAGCCCGGGCCGCCGCGCGCCACCATGTCATGCCGGGCGAGATCGTCAACTGCCAGGTCGACCTGGCGATGTTCCATGACTCCTCCGGGCCACGCCGGCTCAAGCCCATGCTCGAAGAACTTGGGGCCACGATCTGGGACCGCTCGCGCGTGGTGCTGGTGCTGGACCACTACGTGCCCGAACGCGACGAAGAGTCACGCCGCATTGTCAAAATCGCTCGCGAGTGGGCGCGCGAGCAGGCCCTGCCCCATGTGTATGACGGCCAGGGCATCTGCCACGTGGTGGTGCCGCAGGGCGGGCATATCCGGCCCGGCATGTTTTGCGTCGGTGGCGACTCGCATTCGCCGACCGGCGGTGCTTTTGGCGCCTACATGTTTGGCATCGGCAGCACCGAGATGCTGGGCGTGGTGGTCACCGGCGAAATCTGGCTGCGGGTTCCGCAGACCATCCAGATGGTCTGGCAGGGCCGCCTGTCCGCCGGGGTCTGCGCCAAGGACATGATGCTGCACATGATCGGCCGCTTCGGCATGAACGGCGGCCAGTACCAGGCGATTGAATTTGCTGGCGACACGGTGCTGGGCCTGAGCATGCAAGAGCGCATGACGCTGTCCAACATGAGCGCCGAACTGGGCTCGCAAGTGGGACTGATTGCCCCCGATGCCGCCACGCGGGCCTGGCTGCGCGCCACTGGCGCCGAGGTGGCAGACACCGAGCACTGGTGCACCGACCAAGGTGCCGCGCTGACCCGGCATAACTTCGACGCCAGCAGGCTGGCGCCGCAGGTGGCCGCACCCCACAGCCCAGCCAACGCTGGCGATGTCACGCAATGGGCCGGCCTGCCGATCGATGTGGCCTACATCGGCGCTTGCACCGGCGCCAAGCTCGACGACCTGCGCGCCGCCGCTGGCGTGCTGCGCGGCCAGCGCGCGGCTGCCGGCGTCAAACTGATCGTCGCCCCAGCCAGCCAACATGACCAGCGGCTGGCCGAGCAGGAGGGCGTGATGCAGGTGCTGCGCGATGCCGGTGCCCAGATTGCTGCGACCGCCTGCGGCGCCTGTGCGGGTTATGGTGACGCCCTGGTCGGTGGCAGCACCGTGCTCTCGACCACGGCGCGCAACTTCAAGGGCCGCATGGGCTCGGCCGAGGCCCAGGTCTACCTGGCCTCGCCCTACACCGTGGCGGCCTCCGCCATCAGCGGGCGTATCAGCGACCCGCGCGCTTTTGAAGCCGGGGCCAGCACATGAACCCGGCTGCGCCGCCAGCCAAGGCGGCACCTCCCTCAGGGCGGCAAGCAGGCCACCGTGTCTGGCGTTTTGGCGCCGATATCGACACCGATGTGCTGGCGCCGGGCGCCTACATGAAACTCGGCATCGAAGGCATTGCGCCGCACTGCCTGGAGAGCGTTCGACCGGAGTTCGCTGGCAGCGTGCAACGCGGCGATGTGATCGTCGCTGGGCCCAACTTCGGTATCGGCTCCTCGCGCGAACAGGCCGCCGCCGCCCTGGTGCACCTGGGTGT
>SXGQ01771834.1_pt1 | contig 10531 bp, 9 predicted proteins | sample 3178371 | NCBI WGS metagenome assembly SXGQ01 (sample SAMN11356859, study PRJNA531348) | freshwater metagenome | isolation source: freshwater sample F1-20 | place: China: Fuxian Lake, Yuxi | collected 2017-12-25 | reverse complement strand
GTCCGAGCAAAAACAAAAATAAAAGAGACTTGACATTAGTTATGTAATGTACTCAATGTTTCCTCAATCTAATTCAAGCACCAATAGCCATTCTTTTGTCAAGAGAAAGAAAGTGATAGTATTAAGTATGCCCTGCGTTTCCGTGCTCATGCCGATTAAAGGAGACTGCCCATTCCTGCCTTTTGCGATTGAGAGTGTTAGAGTTCAATCACTTGCGGACTGGGAGTTAATAATCTCTCAAGACTTTATTGATGATGCGTCCAGCAGGTATCTGGCAGATGTAATCAAGATGGATACTCGAGTTAAAATTATCGATTCTTGCGGCTTAACTTTACCTTCTGCTTTAAATAAAGGTCTTAATGAATGTGGTGGAGAGTTTATTGCAAGATTCGATGCGGACGATATTATGTTCCCTTGGAGATTAAGTAGCCAAATCCTATTTCTTCAAGAGAATCCGGATTATGTAGCTTGCGGAGGCCAAATTGTCATCATAGACGAATATCAAAAAATGGCTATTGCTTCACCTTATTACAATCTCAAAAATCGAACCTTAAAGGGCAAGATCGAATTCAAATGTCCATTTCCACATCCAGGAACTACTATTCGGGCCCGAGCGCTAAGAGAGGTAAAAGGGTACTCAGCTCATTACAAGTTCGCAGAAGATTACGAATTGTGGATGAGGCTCGCGAGCTTAGGTAAATTTGCAAACCTAAAAAGACCCGTAATTGCTTATCGTTCATACACATCTCAAACTAGCGCACGTTTTAGGACCGAGACTAGGCTCCATATGGCATATGCTCTGCTTGGGAACTGTATCGGTGGGGATAGGCGCATTAATCTTGAGTCCAGAGAAGTTACAAAAGAGCTCTTCCAGAGTCAGTATTTACTCTTGGACAAATCCAAACAAGCAGTCATAGATAGGTATTATGGTAACGAATCTTTTTTATCTGAATTGTTCTGTGGACCCATTGTTGATGGGCAGAAAGAGTCCTTCAAGAATGACTTTTTTGCAGTAGTTTCATCCTCCTATAAAAGTTTGGTTCACTTTATACTGAGGCTATTGGTTTCAATCAACACACTTATTGTTATTAGGCCACTTTGGCAGAGGTATTTAACTAAACTTAACTCTGCACCTCCACCAAGAATGTAACTATGTTATGGAGATTTTAATGTCCGAAAGAAAAAATCTAGTTCTTGGTGGATTAGGATTTATTGGCCACAATCTCGTGAACCGACTTTTGGACGCCGGCGAAAAAGTTCATGTTTTAGATACTAATATTCAAGCGCAAAATTGGCATTTAACAAGAGCCTATCTAGATAACCCTAACTTCTCGATTGAGTTACACAACTGTGCAGACATAAAGTCTCTTCTAGCATCAGTTCAAAATCTGAAGCCATATAGAGTTTTTCATCTAGCTGCAAATAGTGACATTAGTAAGAGCGGAGAACTCTCCAATGATTTTTATAATACTTTGCTCACGACACTTGCACTTTGTGAGGTTATACGGGTAGGCGCTAGGATACCAATATTGGTGTTTGCTTCCTCATCCGCAATCTACGGCGAATTACCGGAACCAATGCGTGTAAATACCGCACATATCTGTAGCCCAACAAATTCATACGGTTGGTCTAAACGAGCTTCTGAACTCGCGCTGATTGCAGCGTGTAAGTTAGCAGATACCCAACTTATAATTGCACGATTTCCAAACGTAGTTGGTCAATATCTAACCCACGGCCTGCTATACGATATTATTCGTAAAAAGCAAGCTGGAGTGCAAGTAATTCAGATTTTGGGTAATGGTTCTCAGAAAAAACCTTTCATACATGTTGCTGATCTAATTGAAGTTCTAATTCAAAAGAGTGTGTTTGGTATTGAAAAAGAGCTTATTTTTAACATCGCTCCGCTCGACCAAATCACAGTCAAGGAAATCGTCTCTATCTTTGAAAAAGAGTTTGATACAGGTGTTAAATTTTTGTATCAAGAACAAAGAGAGGGTTGGCCCGGCGATGTTCCTGAATACGCATTCGATGTCGAAGAATCAAGGAATTTGGGAGCGTTAATAAATGTTACATCTGAACAAGCTGTAACTAGGGCCATTAGAGAGAACTTACAAGGCTTTGAAATCTTATGAAGGCCTTTATCTTAGCTGGTGGACAAGGATCTAGAACTAGTAACCCAAAGCTCCCTAAAGTTTTGACACAAATAGATGGTGTTGAACTGCTAAATATACAACTTTTGGAGCTAATGTTAATTGAAGAGGTGAGTCAAATAACGTTACTACTTGGGCATGGTGCTGATCAAGTAATTGAACACCTAGGAAAATTCCTGGAAGTTAATCCTTCTAAAAAATATGTGGATTACCTTGTAGAAAGCGAGCCTTTAGGTTCTGCTGGCATGTTGAGCAAAGTTTTTTCCAATTTGGATAACGAAATTTGCTTTATCGCGTTGGGTGACATTCTTCCGAGAGGAGGAATTATTGAGTGTTTTTATGTTAGGAAAACAACGTGCGATGACAAGGAGAACATCGTATTTGTCCATCCAAATAATCATCCTAATGATAGTGATTCAATTAAACGCTTTACAGATTCTCAGTATGTAGATGAAATTATCGCAAGGAGCAAATCCCTAAATTCCATAAGAGAAAATTTATCTCCCGTGGGATTCTTCTTTTTAAATTCGGCAGATTCTAAATCTTGGCCAACAAAAAACAAAATAGACTTAGTGCAGGATGTCTTACCTGCCTTGCTAGAATCTAGAACTATTATTACGGCAAAAAACATTTTGAGGCGCTCGTTAGATATTGGCACTCCCGAGAGGCTAAATCTCATTCAGTCTACTCTTGCAAAAGTAGACATGATCTTAGATTGGGTAGTATTCATTGATCGCGACGACACATTAATAATGGATCCAACCACACCTGTAAATAAAGGGCGAGATTTAGAGTTGATAGATGGAGTTATTCCTTTCCTTAAGTTTCTCAACGACACTGGTATACCAGTCATTTGTATTTCAAATCAGCCTGCGATCGCAAAGGGGCAGAGCTTGGTCCAAGACGTAGAAGCGCAGAATCGAGAGATTCAAGCTTTACTGGCTAAGGAATACATATATATTGATAAATGGCTCTACTGCCCGCACCACCCTGAAAAAGGTTTTAAGTCTGAGGTAAGAAAATTGAAGGTCCTATGTAACTGTCGAAAACCTTTTGCTGGGATGATTCAGGATATAAAGTTTCACCATGATATAGATGTTTCAAAGAGCATCATAATTGGCGACACTTTTCGGGATATAGAGATTAAAGCTGATTTAGCCATGCGAATCCACCTATCTCCAGGCGGAAACTGCGATATTATTACGAAGCATACGTGCTTAGAAAATTTTGAGCAAATAAAAAGTGTAGTGGCAAAATACGCTGAGGGGTCTGTCAAGAGTGATTATTGTTAGGTCACCACTTCGAGTAAGTCTTCTTGGGGGTGGCACTGACCTCCCTGCTTTTTATACAAAAAATCAAGGTTCAGTCATTAGCTTTGCACTCTCAAAGTACATATATATCGCCATTAATAAATTAGCTGAATCTAACGATATTCTCTTAAAGTACTCTAAGCTTGAACGCGCACAAGATATAGATGACATCCGACACCCAATAGTGCGAAATGCTTTAAAGCGCTTCAAGGTATCAGGAGTAGATATAAGTATCACTAGTGATATTCCAGCTGGTACGGGATTAGGCAGTTCATCTTCTTTCACAGTTGGTTTAGTCAAAGCCCTAAGTGAATACAAAGGAGAAATTCTGTCGCCCTCATCCCTTGCCGAACTCGCATGCGACATAGAGATATTTGACCTTAAGGAGCCAATAGGTAAGCAGGATCAATACGCTGCGAGCTTTGGGGGAATTAATCACTTTAAATTTCATCAAAGTGGTCAGGTTACGAATCCAGAACTACCAGATAAGAATGTACTTGAGTCATACATAAATGATTGTTGTTTACTTTTAAGAATAGGATCTCTAAGAAGATCGAGTACAATTCTTGCGGAACAATCCAAAAAGTTGCAAAGTGGATTGAATTTTGATCTTATGAAAAATTTAGCGGATATTACTGAAAAGTTTTGTAAGGAATTACCGAAAAGTGTAACTAATTTGGGTTCTCTTTTGACTGAATCTTGGGAACTCAAAGGAAAACTAGCACCTGGAATAACTAGCGACGAAATTGAAAGCACCCTTCGCTCTGCCTTAAAATTTGGGGCCACGGGTGGTAAGTTATTGGGAGCAGGGGGATCTGGTTTTATCCTACTAACCTTTGCAAACACGTATTTGCGCGGCAAATATATAGAACAAATCCCGAATAGAGATACAACTATTATCCCGAGAATAGATTACGATGGTTGTAAGGTCATTTTTCGATCGGAGAGTAATGAATCTAACTGAGTACTTAAATATTCACGTCAGTGCTATGCAGGATTTAATCGTAGATGAGAAGGTAATTGAATTAGTAATCGATGCAATCGATCGCTGCATCGGGCGTGGTGGAATTATATGGACTGCAGGTAATGGAGGAAGTGCATCCACCGCAAGTCATTTGGTCTGTGATTTAGCTAAGGGCGTGGCATTGGGAAGCAATCGACAGGTTAGAGCCTTTTGCCTTAATGATAATCTGGCAATGAACACCGCTTGGTCGAATGACTTTTCCTATGATGTCGCACTACAAAGGCAATTAGAACTTAGTGCGAATCCAGAAGACCTTTTTGTTGCAATTTCTGGGAGTGGAAACTCGGCAAATATCACTAATGCACTAGCTACCGTTAAAAATTTAAATATCGAAAGTGTAGCTCTCTTGGGGTTTAGCGGTGGTTCTGCGAAAGATATTGCGGACCTAGCTATCGTTATTAAATCAAATGATATGCAAGTTGTTGAAAACTTTCACTTAATTCTTGTTCACTGGATTTTCAAGGCACTGCAATTACCTTAGAAACTAATTGAACTTTTAGGCTCATTCAAGTCCTAGGAACATTATAAATATTATAAATTGAAACTACTGAAATTTGCAAAATATTAAATGGTTTTATAAAGAGATATGTTCGTTAAAAGTTTCGAGACGAAAATACGTCTTGGCTATCATACTTTTTGTATTATTGACAGTCCATTACTCCATGGCAAATGTAAAGAAACAAAGATCTGGTCAGATTTTCCAAGAGGAGTTAGCGAATATTCATTAAATTGGATTGTGAAATATTCTTCTATTGCTCTGGTAACACCTCTTTTGTTGTCCCACCCTTTTGTATAACCACCTGACAAAAGCTTGGTTGGATTACCAGTAAGGTTGGTGTCATGAAATATCATTAGGCCTTTTGGCTTTATAAGGGGCCACCAAGTCGCAATTTCCTCCACAGTGTGATCATATTCGTGACTTGTGTCTAAGAAAAGAAAGTCAATTCCTTCAAAAGCTTCACCATTAGGCCAACGATTTTCAGATCTTGCTAGCTTTCCAATTGCGACATCATCTCCAACAAAGTGTTTCCAATATCTCAACTCATTAAGAAATTCAGGGGCTGGATTCAAGTCAACGCTATAGCCTTGTCCCCCAATTTCACTGAGAGCTTTTATAAAGACTCGAGTGCTTTCACCACCTCGGGTGCCCAATTCAACCAACACATCTGGTATTTTAATTCGGACAAGTAAATTTAAAACATGAAGGTGTTCAGAGATGTCTGTACTATTTGAAGCACCATAAACTTCATTATCGATGTGAGAAATTACGGTAAGTTGGGGAGATGTGAGAATCTTTAAAAGTCGATTCCCTCTATATTTTATCGATTGATTAATTCTAGCAATCGGTCCTATGCTGCCATAAATCATGTGGGAATTTTAGCCTATGATTTACAAAAACATATTGATTCTTAATCGCACAAACCTGCCTCGAAAACTAAGAATTTTCACCGCCAAAGGTCCAAATTTTTGAGTGCGAATGATATATTTGAGAACCTTAAACATCTGAAACAAAATGCCGAACTTTACTCGGGTTTGGAAACTCTTATGAGTACCAGTGGCAGTAGTCGAAATTACGTTGCTTGCCTTCGAGTGGTAAAAACGTACTTCTTCAGAAAAAGTGTTTTCTCTTTCATGCCATGGGTAATGGTTTGCAGTCAAGCAACCCCCAAGTCTGAGAGCAGGTCGATAGAAGAAGTTTCTGGATCTCGTTTGGTAAAAAGCAATTGTTGTGTCTAAACCTGCAAGATAGACATCTTTTTCAATCTCAAATTCCCAATTCCAACGTTCCCAAGATTTGATTCGCTGTCCTTCTTCATCCTCGGGTAACTGCTTGATGTCTAAAGCTAGTCCAACCTTCGGAATCCAAGGATACTTTAAGCTCAATTCACTCATTTTTTGAAAGGCTGTTGAATCCACCAAATCGTAGTCAATATCGCCATCAGAAATAAAGAAAGGGCTAGAACCCAATTTTTGTAAGTGGCCTTCCGTCCAAAGTTGCCTTGGACCTAGCGCCAAGCTATAAGAATGGAATTGAAAACCCATTCGATTTACATAATCCCAGAAGGGTGCGTATGTCGAGCCCATATCCAAAACTATCAACTCAAGCTCCAAGGTCGAGCGGATAGTGAATCTGAAAGCATTTTCAAGGCCAGAAACTCTATTGAAAGTAATTACATAGAAGGGGATAGCCATTAGTCAAGTGTAGTAGTGGATAACCGAATTTCATTTTTATGTCCCACAAATAAGACACCGTAACCTCCAGAGGTGAGGACTTCTTCGCTCATTTTTCCTCTATATTTCTTAGCTAACCATGAAGTCGTTTTAGTTGCCCCTGGAATGTGACGTAAAAAAGGAAACAATCTAGTCATCTCCTGCAACATTTGATCGATATAGTCGCCATAAACAGTTAATTCGACAATTTCTACACCAAATTCTTTTGCCCAGTATTCAAACCAAAACGGTGACAGCCCCGCTTGGAACCAAAATGGTGCTTGGTGCATTATTGAAGAAAATGGAACCGTAAAAACCAGGTAGCCATCAGAATTGAGCATCCTTGATAACTTCTCAAATACACGAATTGGATCAGGAATATGTTCCAAAACCTCTGTGCAAAGAATCACATCAGCGCGTTCATCTTCCGGAAGTTCGAGGATGTCGCATACAAAATCATGTTCCGGATAGTTCCAAGAGGCGCTGTGTAAACCACCTACCTTTTCTGATTCCGAAGGAACGTAACCACCAAAGTCATGCGACTTATATTTAAATCCCAAATCTTCCGCTGAGTGCCTATAAGGGGAGAGTCCGGCTCCAACATCAAGCAAAGATAAAATCTGCGACGAGGACTTAAGATTTTTCAAGGTAGTTAGAACCCAAGCGTTGCGGAAACTGTCATTGCCAGTATCGATTAATTGTTTATACATCACATTTACCTTTCTCGGTGAAAGACTCAACCTCTGAACAGCTTGCCAATCGTACTTTACATGAGATTTCATTTGCCAAGACACTCTAAATTTTCCGAGATACTGGAGGATCAGAGAATTTGAATTTGAATTGATGGATTCAAGTTTTCTGCATCAAAAAGAGTCAATTGCTTATAACCAAAGTTAATTTGGCAGTAAAGTTCGATGGAGATTTCGAAATTTTGATTGCCAAAGCAGGATTTGCTGCCAGGCGTTGACTGAACTTGCTACACAAATGAACACTTAGGTCTGAATTCAAGGTTGGACTCCCACCGCGGTGTTGTAAAAAAACACATGAGATTTTAAGAAAATTCGATCCATTCTTGATATGTAGAATTAACAGGGTCGTGCAAAAGCTCCCACCCCGTCAGCCACTACGGTGACATTTTATTTTTTGTGTTGAATAAATAAGTGAACTTGTGAACTCGTATAATCGATGTTACTAGACAAATTCATGCGCTTACCCAGCATGGAATAGTACACTTGCTTTTTTCCAACTAAAATATTGTCAGAAATTTCCCCCTTTTCCGCTTCAGACAATGTCATTGTGGCAAATCCACTCTGGCGAACATCCATGTCATTTTCGAAAAAGGGAAGATACTTTGTAGGAATCTGGATCAAAATACTGACCAAGGAGAATGAAATTAGATACTGCTGTTTCAATCTTAATTTCGTTGAACCAAAAGAGACGAAGACCATAAACGTTACTGTGGCGGCTAAAAGAAAAGAATGAGCTTGATGCGCAAAACTGCCATTATTTCGCAGAAATAGCCAGGAGAGCAAACTCAAGGACATGTAAATATCTAGCACTAAAACACTCGAGGGGCTCAACCCAATCTTCTTTCTTAAGTAGAAATAGATCGCATAGATTTTTACTACTATAAGGAAAATAATTATTCCATAAATATAAGGGGGGTGAATGTACCTATTAATGAACCAGCCTTCGTGACCCACATACCAACCTTGCATTTCATGGAAATTAATTGATGACCAAGTAAACCGAATTCCATTGGTCGCATTGAAACCTGCGGGAAGTGGAACTCCCGACCCTAATCCAACCGGCTTCGGAACTAATATCCAAGTCAAAATATTTACCAAAGTGATTACATAAATGGATATGTTCTTAAAAGTGAAGGATTTCTTTAAATTATTTATGATCAAATAGGCCAAAACTAGAGCGGAAATGAGGAAAATTGGGGCTTTGGCGAGGACCAGTAAGGCAAATAATAGGATGAGTCTTTGACTTTTGTCTTCTGAGTCAGGTTCGAATAACACAAGCATTATGCATCCTAGTAGAAGCACATACACGAAACTTGACATATTTAGATTGGTCGAGATTTCTGCTCCATACCCTAAGAGTAAAGTCACTCCAACTATCAGGATTGTGAAAAAGCGCTTACTTTGTCTCCTATATATCTCCAGAAACAGACACGCTATAACTAAGCATACGAGCAGGTATCTGAGATCTATTGCCTTAACCAAATTCATGCTCGGTAGAAATTGACCTAGAGTGGTCAATAACGCACCTGGCAGTAAGTGATTGGAAGCCATTAATGCAGGATATTCAGTTGGAACTCGAATCGGACCAGAATAACCCGGGTTCCATGCTTCTTGCATCCATCCAAAATATAGAACATCATGGTTTTCGAATACAAAAAAATGGCTGTACAAACGAAAAAAGAACACAAAAGTGAAGGCGAAAATTGAAAGAGAGACACTTAAATAACCATAATTTACATTCGACTTTCGCAAATTTAAACCACTGAGAATTTTCCAAGGAAATCTTTTTAAAAACAATAATCCACCAAAAAGAAACAAAGCAAATAGGAGATCACGTACAAGACTGACTTGCCAATAAAAAACAGGACTAATGATTCCTGCCGTGATGCATAGGCCCACGAAAAGTTGGATCAGATAGGGACCACGAAAAAAGAGACGGCCCAGCTCTCTAACACTAAGTATTACTGGAAAAATATACACCATTAAATCCGAGGGACTCAGGCCCATACGAGAAACCCTTTCTACAGACTATTTAGATAAGGTTATCATTTAACTGAGCTTAATCTTCGTCAAGGAAATACTTGTAGTTTGAGTCCAAGTTGCCCCGTTTATGAAAATCGAGCGTATCGTTAAACATCATAAGTTCTCCCTTTTCCTAGCCTATTGGCATAGCTGATTTCGTTTGAAAAGCAAGATAGTTCACGCTAGTTCTCCTTTTAGGGTTATAATAATTAAGTGAAAGACATTTCCTTAAGTGGAATTCGAACTATATGCACACGCAATCCTATGGTTTTGGCCTTTATTTTGGCGCATATCTTTTTTTCTTTGTTTCTAGGTAGATTTTTCGGATTAGCTCCTGATGAAGTTGCTTACTTGAATACCTTCAAAAACCTTTATGGTTCGAGTGAAATTCAAAGTCCACAAAGTTTGAGCGGTTGGAATATGTCCCCAGAATTATTTGTTTGGATTTGTTATTTACCTGCAAAGCTTTTTAACTTAATCGGCATCTCAGATATCTACTCTATTCGCTTACTTTCGATTGTGCTCACTTCGATAAGTCTTTACCTCCTCCAAAGCATTTTTAACGGGAGCGCTCTTTCAAAGAGTTTTTCAACAAGATTTATACTTTTTGCTTTCTCTATTCCTTCAATTTTCCTTTGGTCCTCTCTGGGCTTACGTGAAGCATTTATTTTTGTTGAGCTAGCACTATTCTTCACTGGAATTAACTTGCTTTTTCAAAATAGATACTCAAGGGCTTTCTTTCCGCTGGTTTTAGGATCCTACGGCCTTCTTTCCACAAAATATTATTTGTGGTTATGTCTCATGATTGCAGTCATAATAAGTTGCTGTATTTTTACGATACGAATTAGCAAGCGACAGGTAATTTTAAAATTTGCTTTAACTTCATTAGTTTTACCTATGATTGCTTTTGCTTCCACAACTTCACTTTATGAATTAAGTCGCGTTTTTCAACCACGTTTATCAGGATTTGAAGAGCGTACGGGTTACTCAGTTACCCAAATCAATAGAGATCTAATTGGTACAGACTCTGGTACAGACTCTGGTACAGACTCTGGTACAGACTCT
>SXGQ01178973.1_pt1 | contig 10531 bp, 7 predicted proteins | sample 3178371 | NCBI WGS metagenome assembly SXGQ01 (sample SAMN11356859, study PRJNA531348) | freshwater metagenome | isolation source: freshwater sample F1-20 | place: China: Fuxian Lake, Yuxi | collected 2017-12-25 | reverse complement strand
GCGGCACATCGAGGCACTCGCCGACGAGCTCCTCGCGACCGGACATGACGTCCGGGTGCTCGCGCCGGTCGACCCCGACGACGCCCTCTCCGCCCGGCTGCACCGCGGCGCGCGGCCGCAGGCCCGTGCCCTGCCGGAGTACCTGGTGCCCCTCGGGCGCACCGTCGGCCTGCCGTTCAACGGGGCCGTCAGCACCCTCGCGCTGCATCCGCATTCCGTCAGCACCTTCCGCACGGAGATCGCCAGGTTCGCACCCGACGTCATCCACGTCCACGAGCCGATGGCGCCCACGCCCGGCTGGGAGGCGTGCAACGCGTCGCCCGCGATCCCGGTCGTCGGCACGTTCCACGCCTACGCGACGAGCCCGATCACGAACAATCTCGGCAACCTCGCCGGCGGATGGCGGCGCTTCAACCGCCTGCAGGTCCGGATCGCGGTCTCCGAGGCCGCCGCGTGGACCGGCCGCCGGTTCTTCGGCGGCCACTACCGCGTGATCCCCAACGGCGTGCACGTCGACCCGGCGCTGGCGCCCAAGGCCCCCCGGCTGCCCGGCGACCCGCTGAAGATCGCGTTCGTCGGCCAGGCCGTCGAGCGCAAGGGCCTCGAGATCCTGCTGCCCGCCTTCGAGGCGCTGCGCGACCACGTCCCGGTCCAGCTGACGATCGTCGGCGCGTCGGGCAGCGACATCGAGCCGCTGCTGCTCGACCCGCGAGGCGTCACGGCACTGGGCAAGGTCGACGACACCGCGAAGACCGCGATCCTCAAGGGCGCCGACGTGCTCTGCGCCCCGTCGCTCGGCGGTGAGTCGTTCGGGATGGTGCTCACCGAGGCGTTCGCCGCGGGCACGCCGGTCGTCGCCTCGGACATCGCGGGCTACCGCGACGTCGTCCGCAACGGGCACGACGGCGTCCTCGTCCCGCACTCGGACGCCACGGCGCTGGCGACCACGCTGCGCGAACTGGCGCTCGACCCAGCGCGGACCGAGGCGATGGGCGTCGAGGCCGCGCGCTCGGCGCAACGCTTCGCCTGGCCACAAGTCACGCGGGAGGTCCTCGGGGCCTACGAGGACGCGCAGGCCGTCGCCGCGCCCGCGACCGCGGGCCGGCGCTTCGCCGTCCGCCACGGTCTGGTGACCGCCGACGGGCTCCCGATGGAGCGCCCTCGCCGCATCCCTCGCCCCGAGCCGCCCCGGCCGGCGGCCGCTCGCCACCCCGCCATCTCCTTCCTGCGCCGTGCGGCGCTGGGCCTTGCCGGCCTGGCGACGATCGCGCTCGCGCTGCTGGCGCTCCAACGCATCGGCGTCGACCGCGTCGTGACGTCGCTGGTCCATTCCCAGCCTGCCTGGGTCGTCGCCGGCCTCGGCGTCATGTGCGCCTCCATGGTCCTGCGCGCCGGGGCGTGGCGGGCCATCCTGCGGGCCGGCCTGCCCGACGCGACGATCGACTTCGGGGTCGCGCTGCGCGCCACCTCGATCGGGGTGCTCATGAGCGCCACGCTGCCGGCACGCCTCGGTGAGCCGTCGCGTGCCCTCATCGTGGCCCGGCGCGTTGGCCGTCCGCGCATCACGCTGCCCGTCGTCGTCGGCACGATCGTCTCGCAGACGATGCTCAACGCCCTCGCGCTCGTGATCCTCGGCGCGATCATGTTCTCGACGGTCGACGTCTTCACGCGCTCGGGCCCGCTGGTCCTCGCCGCCGTCGCACCGGTGATCCTCGTGCTCGCGGTCGTCCTCGCCCCGGTCCTCGCCGGCCGCGCGCAGGGCGAATCGCGGCTCGCGGCGTTCTCCCGCAAGGCACGCAGCGCCGCCCTGCGCGCACGGTCGGGTCTCGCGGTGTTCCGCTCCCCGCGCCTGGGGACCGAGGCCACCGTGCTCCAGCTCTCCGCGTGGGCGCTGCAGGCGCTGTCCTGCTACCTGCTGCTCGTGGCGCTCGGCATCGACGACCGCGCCGGGTTCGGCGCCGCCGCGGCGGTGCTGTTCGCGGTCAACGTCACCGCCGTGCTCCCGCTCACGCCGTCGAACATCGGCACCTTCCAGCTCGCCTGCGCGGCGGTGCTCGGCGCCTACGGCGTCGGCTACGCCGATGGCATCGCGTACGGCGTGATCCTGCAGGCCGTCGAGGTCGCCACCGCGTTCATCATGGGCGCCCCGGCGCTCGTGCGCGAGGGTGTCACGTGGCGCGACGTGCGGGTCCGGGCGCTGCACACCACGCCGGTCGAGTTGCCGCCGCTGCCGGCGTCCGCGGCCTCGTCGTCGCGCTAGCGCTGCGCGGCGATCTTCTCCAGCAGCCCGTCCGGCGTGTCGCCGGGGTCGACCCGCACCCGCGGCAGCTCGAACCGCGGCGTGCCGGCGTCCGCCCACCCGGGGTCGACGGTCGTCGCGCTCGTGTAGCCGGCCGCGCGCACGGCGTCGATGACGCTCGCGTCGTACTTGCCCGCGGGGAAGCAGAAGGCGTCGACCGGGGCGTCGAACCGCTTGTGCAGCTCGTCTCGGACATCGTTGAGCTCCCGCTGGGACCCGGCGGCATCGAGCGTCCGCAGGTCGGGGTGGGTCGCCGTGTGCGCCCCGAGCTCCCACCCGGCGCGCAGGAGCTTGCGCACCGACGCCTCGGGGATGCTGTCGCCGATGTTGCGCAGCGTCAGGTAGAGCACCCCCGGCCATCCGAGCTTCTCGAGGACGGGCCCGGCGTTCACGGACTGGCTGAGGTACCCGTCGTCGAAGGTGATGACGATCGGGCGCTCGGGCAGCGGCGCGCCCTCGTCCCACCCGGCGAGCACCTGCTCGAGCGTGACCGCCTCGTAGCCCGCCCGCGCGACGGCCTCCATCTGTGCCGCGAACCGCTCCGGCGCCACCCACAGCTCGGGGTAGGCCTCACCCGCGGGCGCCTCGGCGATGACGTGGTACATCAGGATCGGGACCCGGGCGCGCCGGTTCGTCCTCGGGGTCCTCGATTGCTCTGGCGGCGCGACCGCGATCTGCCGCGCCTCCTGTGGTGTGGCGGCGGCGGCGGAGGTGGCGCCTCCGCCCCCGGAGACGTGCTCGGTGTCCCCACAGCCTCCGGCAAGGAGCGACAGGACAACGACCAGCAGGACGGCAGGCAGACCGAACACGCGCCAGAATCTAGATGGCGCGGCGGCGCTACCGCGCGCGCAGCGTGGCGCGCATGCCGGCACGGGCGTGCCCGTCCAGCGAGCACCACACCCGCCAGCGGCCCTGGCGCAGGTACAGCGTCTGCTCGGTCATCGCGCCCGGCGTCGTGACGGCGACCTTCCGCGTCGGCCCCGTCGGGCGGCCGCGGCGGTCCAGCCGGCGGAACCACACGTCGTGGTCGTCCTCCCCGGCGTTGTGCAGCTGCAGCGCCACGCGACCGGCGGGCACCGTGGCCCGGGACAGCGACAGCGACCACTCGCGCGCGTCGACGAAGAGCGGTGCCGCCGGACGCGTGGTGGCGGCCGGCGACGACGTCGCGGCGCCGGCGACGAGCGCCACGGCGAGCACGACGGCGGCAACGAGCGCGCGGCGCGTCACTTGACCACCCGCGGCCGGCCGAACTTCGCCGCGTTCGGGATGACGGCGGCGGCGTCGAAGCCCAGCCACTGCTCGAGGATCGACGCGTACACGGCGCGGTAGTCGGCGGTGGCGCGCAGGTTCCCGGCGGGGTCGAGCGTCGCCAGGCCCGGGAACTCGCCGATCATCCGCCCGCCTGCGCGGGTGCCCATGATGAAGCCGATGCCGGCGGCGCCGTGGTCGGTGCCCATCGAGCCGTTCTCCTCGACGCGGCGGCCGAACTCGGACCACACGAGGGTCAGGACCCGGTCGGCGAGCCCGCGCGCCTCGAGATCGCGCTGGAAGGCCAGCAGCGTGTCGGCGGTGAGCTGGAGGTTCTTCTGCAGCTCCTCGGGCTGGCGCTCGTGGGTGTCGTAGCCGCCCGGCCCACGGACCGCGACCGCGCGGGTCGGCAGCCCGCCCGCCAGGAGCCAGGAGAGCCCCGCGAGCTGGAGCGGGAACCCGGCCTTCGCGCCGTTCGGGTACTCCACGGGCGGCACGGGCGGGTTCTTCGGGTCGATCTTGAACGGCGCCATCTGCTCGGTGAGCTTCGCCACGTTGCTCGCGGCGGTCGCGGCGTGGCGCAGCGCGGGGTCGGACGCCCCGACGTGCGCGGCGCCGAGCTGGTGGACGGCCTGCTGCATCCGCACGCCGACCTCGCCCCACACACCGCGCGCGCCGAGCGAGTAGTCGTTGCCGCCGACCGCGGCGACCGGCACGCGGCCACTGGCCAGCACGGGGGAGAGGCGCCCGTCGAGCGACAGGCCCTGCACCGGGTTGTCCATCGTCCCCACGCGGTCGAGGTACCGGCCGAGCCAGCCGGTGCGCTCGCTCGCGCTCGTCGTCCCGACCTCCCAGTAGTGGCGCGACGTGAAGTGCGACTGGTCGGCGTCCGTGTAGCTGATCGCCGGCAGAACACTGAGCTTGCCCTCGGCGTGCAGTGTCGCGAGGCTCCCGGCCGCGGGATGCCACATGAGGCGGTCGTCCTCGGCGAAGCGCCCGCCGGCGCCGTCGGGCAGCGCGAGGCGGGGCCGCCGCGCGCGGTAGTGCGGGTCGCCGACCGGCGCGAGGACGGACAGCCCGTCGAGCCCGCCGTCGAGGAAGACACTGACGATGACCGGCGCGGGACCCCCCGCAGCCTGGGCATGGGCCACCCCGGCCTCCAGCGCGTCGAGTCCCCCCAGCCGGCCGGCGGCGAACACCGACAGCCCGAGACCGGCGGAGCGCAGCAGGAACGAGCGGCGGTCCAGGCCGGTGCCGGCGGGCAGCGGCATGCCCGGCTCGATCGACGGCAGGCCGCGACCCGCCTCGGCGGCGGCCGCGCGCAGCAGTTCACCGCGACGGAAGTTGTTGCAGGGCGTGTGAGCCATCAGGAGGTCTGGTAGTCGGGGGAGGTGGCGATGAGCTGGCGCAGCGCGTTCTGGCGCAGGCGCGGGTACTGCTTCTTCTTCCAGGGGTGGGTCGCCATCCGCTCGCAGTCGGCGGCGAAGGCGATGAGCTGGCCGCGCGTCGCGTCCGTGATCGCGGGGGTGCCCCAGAACGCGAGTGCACGATCGACAGCCTGCTCGGGCGTCTCGGTCCCGCCGATCTGCTGCAGGTAGGCGAGGTCGTCCTTCAGCTCCCAGGGCGCCATCGCGTGCGTCACCGCATGCCAGCGGCCGCGCCACGTCGCGGTGTCGAGCCACCGCTGGTCGTCCCAGCCCGACACGTTCGGCGGCACGAAGAGCTGCTGGCCGGCGTTCGAGTTCAGCCAGACCCACGAGTCCGTGTCGACCCCGCGGCCGAGCGCCCGGAGCATCCCCGCGACATGCACGACCGGCGGCTTGACCATCCGCGGACCCTCGTGGAGCGCGGGGTGCAGCAGGATCGCCTCGAGGACCGGCCGGATCTCGGTGCCGCTCTGCAGGTACAGCGCGGCGAGGGCCTTCTCGGTGCGGGCATCCGGCGGGGTCGGGATGAAGTAGCTCCACAGCTTGCGCACGAGGAACCCGGGGTGCGCGCCGTGGTCGAGGCAGAGCTGCACGGCGTCGCGCCAGTCGTAGTCCCCGGCGCGCCGGAAGACCCGCTTGCGGCCCGGGTCGTGCAGCCGGCGGTCGAAGCGGAAGTTCGCGGGTCCGGTGCTGCGCCAGTCCGCGCGCCAGCCGGTCAGCGCCCGGGCCTGCTCGCGGACGTCGCGCTCGGTGTAGCTCGCGTTCGCGCCCAGGGTGAACAGCTCCATGAGCTCGCGCGCGTAGTTCTCGTTCGGCGCCTGCGCGGTGTTCGCGGCGCCGGAGAGCCAGATGAGCATCGCCGGGTCCTTGGTGACCCGGACGGTCAGCTCACGGAACGTCCCCATGCTGTGCTCGCGCAGGAGCTGGTTCTGGTCGAGCATGAGCTTCGCGGTCGGCACCCCGGCGCGGCTCGTGGCGAACCAGTCGTGCCAGACCAGTGTCATGCGCTCGACGAGCGCCGCGTCGGCGCGCACCATCCGGTCGAGCCACCAGAGGTGGTCGTGGCCCCACATGTGCTGCGGGGCAAGCCCTCCGCCCTTGCCGTTCGTCGGCCCCGGCCCGGTCAGGCCCTGGCTGGGCGGGTGCAGCAGCCGCGCGACGGCACCCCGGACGCCGAGGGCGGCGAACTCGTCGGCCTGACCCGGCTTCGGGCCGAACCCCGCGCGCCACAGCAACCGCTCGGCCTGCGCCCGGCCGAACGTGCCGCTGTAGACAGCGGTGGGCGGGCCGGCGGACCGGCGCTTCGTGCGCCGCTTGCGCGGCGGTCGGCGTGTCTTCTGCTTGGCCATGGGCGAGAGCGACGGCCGGCAGCCCGTCTGTTCTCTCTCGTCGGCAGCAGATGGACGGAGGTAAGCGCGATGCGACAGGTGTCCAGCCGGCGCGCCGCCATTTCGGGGGGATGAGGGGCGGCGCGCCAACCGGACGGACAGGGCCCTGCGAGCGGCACGCGCGGTGTTCAGGGAGACGCGTCGAGCTCAGTTACCCGGAGGACCGGTGCATGCCACTGGGGGCGTGGCACGCGCCATGCATCGGCCGGGATGAGGCCCTGCAAGAGCGTGGTCTGTACGCAACCGATACGGGGTACCCCACTTCTGGGGATCACCCGCGGCCGTGGGGTTCCTCGAAGTCGAGCTCGGGCCCGATCGGGACGAGCCGATTCCCGTTGATCTGGGGGTGGGTGAGGAAGTAGTGCGCCTTGATCTGGTCGAGCTTGACCGTGTCCGCGATGCCGTGCGACTGGTACAGATCGCGGGTGAAGCCCCACAGATTGGGGTAGTCGACGAGCCGTCGCAGGTTGCACTTGAAGTGCGTCACGTAGACGCTGTCGAAGCGCACGAGCGTGGTGAACAGCCGCCAGTCGGCCTCGGTCGGCACGTCGCCGCTCGCGAGGTACCGCTGCTGCGCGAGCCGCTCCTCGAGCCAGTCGAGGGTCTCGAACAGCGCGTGGGCCTCGCGCTCGTAGACCTCCTGGCTCGTCGTGAATCCGGCCTTGTAGACCCCGTTGTTCACGGTGTCGTAGACCCGGCGGTTGACCGCGTTGATCTCGGGCCGCAGGAGCTCCGGGTAGAGGTCGACCGTGTCGTCGGCCAGCTCGCCGAACCCGCTGTTGAGGATGCGCAGCACGTCACCGGACTCGTTGTTGACGATGCGACCTTCCTCCTTGTCCCAGATCACGGGGACGGTCACACGCGCGTCGAACGCCGGATCGCTGGCGTGGTAGGCCTCGGACAGGAACTCGAACCCGTTGACCGGGTCGGTGAACTCCCCGCCGGTGAACGCCCACCCGCGCTCGTCGCGGACGGGGTCGACGACGGACATGGAGACGACGTCCTCCAGGCCCTTCAGCCGCCGCGTGATGATCGCGCGGTGCGCCCACGGACAGGCGTAGCTGACGTAGAGGTGGTACCTGCCGGCCTCGGGGACGATCGTCGTGTCGCGAAACGCGCTGTCCTGGCGCTGGAACGACCCGTCGTCGCCGGTCTCGCGGCCGAAGGCAGGGGTGGCGGTGCTCGTGCTCGTGCTCGTGGAACCCATGTCCTGGGTACGTGCCCGGCCGCGGGAGGGCCGAACCGCCCGCGTGGCTAACCGGGCGCGCTCGGCGGCGCCGGCGGGGCGATCCACAGCATGGCGCCGGTTGCGAGGCCGAGGTCCAGACGGTCGTGGTGCAGTTGGATGCGCGTTTCCGCGGAAGCGCGCCGCGGGGTCGCGCACGCATCGCGGTCCCGGTCCCGGTCGCGCCGCGGTGGGCGGGGGACGTCGCGGAGCAGTCGTCCGTCGGGGGCGCGGAACGCGAAGCCGCCGTGCGCCGCCGCCGTGACCGTGAAGCCGCCCTCGTGCAGCAGGCGGTGGTGCTGGGTGCAGAGGTGGACGAGGTTTGTCAGCTCCGTGGCCCCGCCGTCGGCCCAGTGTTTGATGTGGTGCGCGTCGACGAAGCGGTCGTGGGTGCAGCCGGGAAAGCGGCAGCCGCCGTCGCGGGCGCGCAGCGCGCGGCGCAGGGCGGGCGGGATGCTGCGCGTCTTGCGTCCGACCGAGAGGGGCTCGCCGTCGCGCTCGACCATGCGCACCACGGAGGCGTCGCAGGCCAGTCGTCGTGCCGTGGCGCGGGCGAGGGGCGGGCCGCTGTCGAGCTCACAGCAGCCGGCGGTGTGACGGTCCCCGCTCGAGCCGTCGGCGAGCGCGTCGGCGTCGACGCGGATGACGAGCTGCACGCGATCACCTCCCGTGCGACCGTGCTGTTGCGCCGCCAGCGCCTGGTCGGCCAGTGCCGCAAGCGCGTCGGCCCGGCGGGCCCCGGCGCGCGTCGGCGCTTCCGCGGAAGCGCCCTCCCGCGGCGCTTCCTCCCGGGCGTCGGCCCGCAGTTGCTCGGCCACGATCTCGACGGCCTGCATCAGCAGGGCGCCCTGGTCGGCGGGGAGGCGCCCGCGCACGCGCAGCGACCCGTCGTCCTCCCACTCCAAGGCGAGGAACCGCTCCTCCAGCACTCGCGCGGCGTCGGATTCGGCCAACACCGCCGAGCGGTAGGAGCGCACGATGCGCTCGAGCTGGGCGGCCGTCGCGTTCCGTGCGAGCTCGACGAGGTCGTCCTCGTGCTCGACGTCCTCCACGCGGGTGATCGCGCGCACCTTGGAGTACGACAGCTCCCCGCGTGAGTACGCCGCGCGCACGGACGGCAGCTCGTGCAGTCGCCGTGCGACGCGCACGTGCTCGCGCGCGGCGGTCGGCCCCACGCCGCAGCGCCAGGACACCCAGGCGGCACATGACGTGCAGCCCTCCAGGAACCAGCCCTCGCGGCGGTCGAACTCCGCCACGAGCTCCAGCCAGCGGCACATCGCCGCCTCGATATCCGCCGCGAGTGCGGCGATCTGGTCTCCCAGCGCTTCGGTCGTCACCGTCATTCCTTCCCTCTGGACACGAACGTATGTTCGCATCACGCTCGGACGGATTCGACCATTCCACGGCCACGTGGTGCATGATGCGGTCCATCTCGCAGGACGCCTCGCCACACCTCGCCGCCGCCGGCGCCGCCTGGGACGACGGCCCCGAGGCCGGCCTCTGGATCGCGGATCGACTCGCGCCGTTCGGGGACAGCGTCGGGCACGCCGTGCCGCTGGGCTACGCGGCGTACGTCGTCGCTCCGCTCTGGCCCGACGAGCACGCGAGCGCCGACCGCGGGTGCCTGCCCGTGATGGAGGCGGTGCTCGACGTCCTCGCACGCTTCACCAGCGATCAGCCGGTGCACTGCGGAATGTGGGAGGGCTGGGGCTGGTGGTACTCGCGCGGGCAGGACCCGCGCACCGCACCGGGCATGGGAGTGCAGGTCTACTGGGCCGAGACGGACGACCCCTCCCAGGAGGAGATCGACCACGCGCTCGCCGACGCCCGCGAGCGCATGGCGGTCGACCGCGTTCAGCGTCCGGATGCGGCGCCGCTCACGCTGCCCGAGAGCCACGACTACTACCTGTGGACCGGCCCGCTGCGGTCGGTCACGGCGTTCCACCACGAGCCGCAGGATCCGCCGTCGCTGATCTGGCCCGAGGATCGCTCATGGTTCGCCGGCGCGCCGATCTACACGAACGAGATCGCGATCGCCGGTACGACCGCGCTCATCGACGCGGTCGTGGCCGACCCTCGGCTCAGCGCCTCCCGCGCAAGCCCGGACGACGCGCTGGACATCGACGACTGACACGCGGGCGCTTCCGCGGAAGCGCCCGCAAGGCCCGGATCAGGCGTCGCCCGCCAGCGCCGGCTCGTCCTCGGACTCCACGACGCCCGGCCGCGGGTCGGCCTCCAGCTCCGCGAAGTTCTCCTCGATCTTCGTCGGATCCGCCGTCGAGCCCTTGATGAGCTGGTCGGGCGGCGCCACGTCGCGCACCCGGCCGGACTTCATCGTGAAGTACTCGGCCTGCGGGTGGTGGGCGATGATCGCGACCGTGGACTGCTCGGGCTCGATCGCGTACTCGCCGCTCAGGCGCAGGCCGATCTGCGGCGCGTCGAGCACGTCGAACAGCTTCGTGTGCTCGCTCTGCTCCGGGCACGCCGGGTAGCCCCAGGCGTAGCGGCGTCCCTGGCCCGGGTCGATGCCCAGGTCCGACCGCACCTGCGCGTGCAGCCACTCGCTCATGCCCTCGGCGACCTGCGTGCCGAGGCCGTGGGTGAAGAGCTGCTCGGCGAACTCGCCGTCCTTCTCGAGCTGCGCCATCCGCTCGGTGACCTCTTCGCCGGCCGTGACCGCGGTGAAGGCGACGACGTCGAGCTCGCCGCTGTCCTTCGGGCGGTACAGGTCGGCCAGGCAGATGCGGTCGCCCTTGGGCTGGCGCGGGAACGTGAACCGCTGGATCACGGTCTCGCGATCGGCCGGGTCGAGGACCACGACGTCGTTGCCCTCGGAGTAGCAGGGGAAGTAGCCGAGCAGCGCGCGCGGGTGCAGGTAGTCCTGCTCGCGGTACATCCGCTCGAGCTTGTCCTTGAAGCCCTCCTCCTCGCCGCCGCCGAGGAT
>SXGQ01170879.1_pt1 | contig 10531 bp, 6 predicted proteins | sample 3178371 | NCBI WGS metagenome assembly SXGQ01 (sample SAMN11356859, study PRJNA531348) | freshwater metagenome | isolation source: freshwater sample F1-20 | place: China: Fuxian Lake, Yuxi | collected 2017-12-25 | reverse complement strand
CTTCATCGCCTCGACGATGGCCAGCTCCGCGCCGGCCGCCACCACGTCGCCCACCGCTACGCTGAACTGCAGCAGCCGGCCGGCGATCGTGGCCTGCACGGCATGCGGGTCGGCCGTGGCTTGGGACGCAGCGGGCTGCAGCGTGACCAGATGCGCTTCCAGCCAGCCGGTGTGCAACGCCGGGCTGCTTAGCTCGGGGCTCGCAGCCAAGGCCCGCAGCAACGCAAGGTTGGTGGCCATGCCCTCGATGCGGCATTCGGCCAGCGCCCGTTGTGAGCGGCGCTGCACCTCCTCGAAACGCGGGCTGCGGGTGCTGACGATGAGCTTCGCCAGCAGCGGGTCGTAATGCGGTGACGGTGCGGTACCTCCAACGGCATGCGTGTCCACTCGCACGCCAGGCCCGGTGGGCAGGTCGAATCGGTCCAGCCGGCCCGTGGCGGCCTCGGCATTCAGGCGCCACTGGATGGCGAATCCCTGGGGCTGCGGCGACTCGCGCAGGCCCAGTTCGGCCAGCGTGGCACCAGCAGCAACCTGCACCTGCAGCTGCACCAGGTCCAGCCCCGTGACGGCTTCGGTGACCGTGTGCTCCACCTGCAGGCGCGCGTTGGTCTCGATGAAGACGAACTCGCCCCCCACCACGTCCACCAGGAACTCGAAGGTGCCCACGCCCCGGTAGTTCACCGCGCGCGCCATGCGCAGCGCCGCATCGGTGAGCTGCACGCGCAGCGCATCGGTCAACACGGGGCTGGGGGCCATCTCCACCAGCTTCTGGAAGCGGCGCTGCAGCGTGCAATCGCGCTCGCCCAGCGCGATGACCTCATGACCGTCGCCAATGACCTGCACCTCGATGTGCCGCGCACCGCGCATCAGCCGCTCGACGTAGACGCCGTCGACGCCGAACGCCGCGCGGGCTTCGGAACGGCAGCGCTCGAAGGCGGCAGGCAGCGCGTCGGCCGACAGCACCGCGCGCATGCCGCGGCCGCCGCCACCGCCGATGGCCTTCAGCATCACGCCCTGCGATGCATGCTCGGCGAAGAAGGCCTGCGCCTCCGCCAGCGTCACCTCACCCGCACTGCCGGCCAGCACGGGCACGCCGCACTGCTGTGCCAGCGCACGGGCGCGGGCCTTATCGCCGAACAGCGCGAGCTGATCCGGCGTGGCGCCGATGAACGTGAGCCCCGCCGCGGCGCAGGCCTGGGCGAAGTCGGCCCGCTCGCTCAGGAAGCCGTAGCCGGGGTGCACCGCCTGGCAACCGCTGCGCTGCGCCAGGGCGATGAGGCCGGCGATGTCGAGGTAGGCCGCCGGGCCGCTGGCGGGCAGCGCGACGACCTCGTCGGCGGCGCTGAGGTGGGCCGAGGCGGTGTCGTCCGCCGCGTGCATCGCCACCCCGGCCATGCCGAGGTCGTGCAGCGCCCGCAGCACGCGCAGCGCGACCTCACCGCGGTTGGCGACGAAAACTTTTGTGAAGGCGGAGGCGGCTTTCATGGAGGAACGGATGCTAGTTCGCGGCCTGACAGGGACTTGTCCGCGGGATGACACCCACGCGGCTGCGCACCCGAGGCCGGGACAATCGCCGCCCCATGACCTCTCTCCAACAACGCTGGGCCCGCATTCCTGAAGGCTCGGCCGTTCTCTTCACCGTGCAGGTGTTCGCCACGCTGGGCTTCGCCGTGCTGCAGTCCACGCTGGTGCTGTACGCCATGCGCCGCCACGGCTTCAGCAGCGAGCAGGCGGCGCTGATGATGGGCCTGTTCGGCGCGTTCAACTACGGGCTGCATTTGTTCGGCGGCTACCTGGGCGGGCGGTTCCTGAGCAACCGCAACCTGTTCGTCGGCGGCATGGCGCTGCAGCTGCTGGGCTGCGGCGTGATTGCCGGCGGCTCGCTGGCCGGCCTCTACTGGGGCATGGCGCTGTTCCTGACCGGCAGCGGCCTGAACGTGACCTGCATCAACATGATGCTGACGCAGCGTTTCACGCCCGAGGACGACCGCCGCGAAGGCGCGTTCCTGTGGAACTACGCGGGCATGAACATCGGCTTCTTCGTCGGCTTCACAGTGGCGGGCCAGTTCCAGTTCGGCGAGCGCTACGCCGCGGTGTTCTGGTTCGCCACGGTGGGCAATGCGATGGCCATCGTGCTGGCGCTGATGTTCTGGCGCACGCTGGCCGACCGCGACACACCGCTGGCGCTGCGACGCGGGGCCGACTTCTGGGGCCGCTTCGCCGTGGGCGCGCTCGTACTGGTGGGCCTGGTGCCACTGCTGGCCTGGCTGCTGCAGCACCCCGGCGACACGGCCGTGGGCATGAAGGGCTTCTGCGCCGCGGTGGGCGTGGCGCTGGTGGTGATGACGGTGCGCCACCCGGTGGTGGCCGAGCGGCAGCGCATGCAGGCCTACCTGGTGCTGACGTTGGGGTCGCTGGTGTTCTGGTCGCTGTACCAGATGGCGCCCAGCGGGCTGCAGATGTACGCCGTGGGCAATGTGTGGATGAACGTGTGGGGTGTGCCGGTGGCGCCGCAGTGGGTGCAGAACATCAACACGGTCACCATCGTCATCGCCGGCCCGTGGCTGGCGGCGCTGTTCGCACGCTGGCGCGAGCGCGGCTGGCCGGTGGACATCCCGATGCAGTTCGCGGCGTCGCTGGTGCTGATGGGCCTGGGCTTCCTGGCGCTGCCGCTGGGCATCCATTTCGCGGATGCGAGCGGCCGGTCGGACTTCTCGTGGCTGTTCACCAGCTACGTGCTGCAGAGCGTGGGCGAGCTGCTGATCTCGCCCATCGGCTACGCCATGATCGGGCGCCTGGCGCCGCGGCAGTACCAGGGCGTGATGATGGGTGCGTGGATGCTGATGACGGGGCTGGCGTCGCTGTTCGCGGGCGACTTCTCAGGCGTGGTGGCGCAGCCGGTGGATGGGTCGCCGCTGGCAACGAACGGGGCCTATGCCACGTTGTTCACGCAGCTGGCGGTGGGCAGCTTGTTGACGGGTGTCGCACTGTTCGCGTTGCGGCCGTGGCTGCGGCGGTTGATCGACGGCACGGCCGAGGCTGGCACAGCGCCGTTGCCTTGAGCGTGTGCGTCGAACTGAATCGCGCGACCAATCCGCCATACAAATCAATCACTTAGAACAACCCTGCTCAGCATATCCTGCAACTGATGAGTCGCACTTGATGCGGATGCCGACATCCGTGGGTGCATAAGCTGCGATCGAGCTTTTGGACCGATCAGAGCTGCGATTTCTTGCTTGCAAGCTTGCTCACGCCCCCAGCGAGCTGGCGGCCGAACTGAAGGCCGCCTGAGCTCTGGCGCCGGGAAGAGATCAGCGACACGCGCCTGACAAACGCGGGCGCGCGCAGCTACAGACCCATCAGCTCACTGGAGGTGCAATCCCGGCCGCGCTCCTTTGACAGGTACAGCGCCCGGTCCGCTCGCTCGAGCAGCGCGTCGAGCGTCTCGTTCGCACGTCCCTGGGCGAGGCCTGCGGAGAAGGTGTACCGGATCCCCGCATGCGGCTCCAGCGTCTGGCGGACCCGCTCCAGCGCGGTCTGCGCGTCTGCCAGCTCGGTGCCCGGGAGCAGCAGCAGGAATTCCTCGCCGCCGAGACGTCCCATGGCCTGCCCCGACCGCAGATGACCCTGGGTGTGCTGGCAGAAGTGACGCAGGACGGCATCACCACCCGAATGACCGTAGGTGTCGTTGATCTGCTTGAAGTGGTCGAGGTCCAACACCGCGCAGCTGACGGGTTGCGAGTGCTTCCGCGGGTCGGTCAATGCGCTCGCAGCAAGCTGCAAGATGTGCCGGCGGTTGGGAATGCCGGTGAGCTCGTCAGTGAACGCGGCCTGGACCGCCTGATCTCGCGCGCGCTCCAGTTCAGCAGCCATGCGTTGGTTGGCGCGGAGCAGTTGCTCGAAGTAATCCTTCTGGTCGAGCAGGGACTTGCGCTGCCGGTACAACGAAACGAAGGCCGACACCTTGCTTTCCAATACCTGCGGATGCACCGGCTTGATCAGGAAGTCGAACGCGCCCGTCTCGTAGCCGCGGAAGGTTTGGATCGGCTCCATGCTCGCCCCCGTGACGAAGATGATCGGCACCTCACGCGCACGCTTCTCGCCGCGCATCAGCTCGGCGAGTTCGAAACCGCTGATGTGCGGCATGTGGACATCCACCAACGCCAGGGCGAAATCCCGCTCACGCAGGCAGTTGAGGGCTTGTCTTGCCGAAGCCGCGGACACGACCTCGACGCCTGGACGATCCAAAATCAGTTTCGTTGTCACCAAGTTGTCCTGCTGGTCATCGACATGCAGAACGTAGGCGGTATCAACGGTGGTCTGGGGCGGCTCGGACGTCACGGCCGGGAACGTTAGCAAGGTCCCGCAACCTTCCTTGTCGGACGGCGCGCTGTTTCCTTCTGTTACCGGCCATATGGATCGCCGAATTCGCTTGGATGCGCTCCTGGCGCACCAAGCGGCTCCATGCGCCTGCCGTCCTTGCCCAGAAGTCCAGCCTCGAACAGCACGGCCGCCGCATGGTCAGAACGCGGCGAAACAGCGACGTCGCGCACCGCCGGGGTGGTGTGACCAGCGCAGAGTGCGTGAGCCTGCTTGATATCCGCCACGGGTCTGCGCGCGACCTGAGAGGCGGCTCGCGGAGGAGCCCTTGAAGCTGCCAGATTGGCTGCCAGGCGTAACCGGAGAACTGCGTGGATAGCCGTCTAGCGTGATGCGGAGGAGCGCCTGCGTCGGTACGGCATTCGGGCTTGCAACAGCCGCGTAGAGGTCGCGACGCAAGGAGAGTCGAAGTCGAGGAAGACATTGCTGCCGAGCCGGTATGCAAGCTCCTCCAACTGCTCGACTCACCAGCCTCAGCTTTCCGTTTGCTAATGTCCAGTCAGACCGCGGCGCAGTTCATCTCGCAGACACTCCTGATCGCGATGCCGCTGATGCCAACTTGGCCGTGCTGACAAGACCTTCTAAGTCCACCGGTTTGGTGAGGTGCAAGTCGAATCCAGCCTGCGCGGCGAGTTTTCGGTCGCTATCTTGTCCCCAGCCCGTCAACGCAGCGATGAAGAAGCTATTGCCATGATCAGCGCGTATCTGCCGGCACGCTTGGAAGCCGTCGATGTCGGGCATGCCGATGTCGAGCAAGACCAACGACGGCGTAAAGCTCCGTAGGACCTCAAAGCTCTCGGACGCGCTGTGTGCCACACGCGCGTCGCACCCATACTGAGCGAGCATCATGGCCATCGTGTCGGCGGCATCCTGGTTGTCGTCAACAACCAGTACCGCGAGGCCCGCCAGATGATCGTGAGGTGCGTCCTTCTTCACCGCCGCTGCGTCAGCGTCACCAATCGCCCCTGGGATGCGGATCGTGAAACGGCTTCCCTTGTCCGCGCCAAGGCTTTCGGCGCTGATGGTGCCGCCGTGCAGCTCGACCAGGCTCCGTGACAACGCGAGTCCAATGCCCAAACCGCCCTGGCGCGCCGAGTCGCTGGGACGAACCTGCGTGAAGAGCTCGAAGATCGACCCCAGCATCTCCTCGGGGATACCCAGACCGGTGTCCGAAATCTGGATGACCTGCATGGGCTGCCCGCTTGAGCCGGCCTCGGACTCCAATTCCGTGCGAATGCTGATCTGTCCACCGGCTGGGGTGAACTTCGCCGCGTTGTGCAGAAGGTTGGAGATGACCTGCGATAGCCGTGCAGGGTCGACATTGACATGCCGGGTTGAGTCGTCGCGGTCGATTACCAAACGTAGGCCGGCCGCCTCGATGGTTCCATGATGAGCCTCCACGGCGGTGTTGATGAGGCTGTTGACGCTGACGGTCTCTCGCTTGAGCTGGACCTTGCCCGAGGTGATGCGGGACACATCCAGAAGGTCATCGACCAAGCGCACCATGTGGACAACCTGCCGCTCCATGATTGGCCGCACCCGTTGAACCACGGGACCCTCGATAGCCTTGAGCAGGTCGATGCCGGTGCGAATCGGCGCGAGGGGATTGCGAAGTTCGTGCGCCAGCATGGCGATGAACTCGTCCTTGCGACGGTCTGCCTCGCGAAGTTCATGCTCGCTGGCCTGAAGCGCCTCAAACACCTGGTTGCGTTCGATCAGGTCAGCGGCTTGGCGGCCCAGCAAATCCAAGAAGCGCAAGTCACGCTCGGTCAGCTCCCGTTGCGTGCTCCAGTGAGTCGAAAACATGCCCAAGGGCTTCCCGGAGCGGCTGACGAGCGGCATCGACTGCGCGCAGACGACGCCGTCGGCGAGGTGCCAGCGGATGGACCCATCGGGGTCAGGAAGGTCTGGATCGAAGGTCACCACGACGCGCTTCCCAGCGGCAAGTGCGACACCACAGGGTGACCCAGAGGTGGCGTCGACGCGCGAGAAGTGTTCTGTGGTCTTCGGGTCGAACCCGCGCGATGCCAGGAAGGTCAGTGATTGCGTGGCGGGGTCCAGCAGTTGGATGGTGCCGGCCGCGGCGTCGACGATGTCGACGGCCGCGTCCAGGATGTCCCTGAAGATCGACGCACCACCCTCGGCGCCAATGACCTTCGCAGCGACCTCCTGCAGGCGCCTCATGTCTTTGAGCTCGCGTTCTCTGGCTTCGAGGACACGCGCTTGCTTGACCTCCTTGGCTTGCAGACTGCGCACCAGCCCGACCGTCGAAGACACCGCAGAAGCGAAGACCGCGAGGCTCTGCACCATGCGCTGGTCTTCGCCGTCAAAAGTCTGGTCGACGCTGTGGCGCACGACCCAGATGGTTCCGACCAGCTTGCCGCCGTCTTCAAACGGCACGAGCAGCACATTGGCCGGCGGCAGATGCAACCCGTCCACGTACGGGTAGGCCCGACGCATGTCCGACATCAGCAACGGGATGCCGCGCTTGAGGACTTCGCCGCAAGGGCTGAAGTGGCGAGGCATGGTGCCATTCGCATAGCGGGCGTACTCGCCGGTGGTTGCGATCCAGCGAAAGACATCCTTGCCATCTTCCACGTCGACCAGGCTCAACCCGGCTGACTCAGCCCCCGTCAACGAACGGGCGGCATCGACGAGTCGCTGCGCAAGTGAATCCGGGGCTGTGGACAGCGCTTTGGCCAAGTCAAGGAGCGCAGCGTTCTCCGCCTCGAAGTTCGGGGTGCGGGTCGACGGCCGCTGAAGTCCCGCCAGGTGAATCACCTCGTCGACCGGGCGCGGCAGGATACTGAGCTCAGGACTCTTGGAGGCAACGGCTTCGATGCTCATGGCGATGACGGCCTATTCAGACGCGGGGGGCTGAGGGACAGGGTAGGCGGGGATCAAGCCCGACTGTCCCAACGCGCTGCCGACTTGAGCCAGCAGTTCGAGGTCGAGTTGATCCGGGTCGCGCGGCACCAAGTCGTAGTGGCACAGGGTGCCGATGAACTCGCCGCTTGGCTCGTAGATCGGAATGCCGCAGTACGAGAGAACCGTGTCGCGGGCGACGTGACCGACGGTTCGGTTGTCTACGCGGGCGTCGGCCGTCACGAACGGCAGACCCGTGCTTCTGGCAAAGGAACAGTAGGTTGCCGTGTCGTCGACCTCGCCGGCCTGGGTAACCCCAAGGTTCTCGCGATCCACATGCACCGACGACGTCGCCTTGCCGTCCTTGAAACGGAAGACGCCGATGAACCGGTAGTCCGACTTGCGCAGCACCGAGTACAGCGCAGTGCGGATGCCGTCGCTTTCCAGGAGACTGGCGAACACATTGAAGGCAGCCGCAGTCTGGTCGATTTCGCCAGTCTTCAAGACGGCTGTGCGCCGCTCGAAGGTAGCTCCTGGACGGCCTTTTGAAGCGTTGACCGCTGCAGCCAAGTCGTTCAGCAGTGGCTTGATTACATCTTGCTCGTTCATGCTGTCGGTGATCCCCCACCGCTTCGACTCGTCCGCACGGACCAGGCGGGCAGTTTACGGCGCGCACCGCCCGCCATACCGTGCAGCCGTCGGCCCGCGGGAAGCGCGACTTCCTTCGGCTGATTCGTCGCTTGAAACGACGACGGGACCGAGGTTCAAAGCGCCTATTGCGACGTCTGGCGCTTTCGAGACGGTCTGCTGGCGCAACTGCATCCTTCGTCGGGGACAAGGAGATTGGAATGCGGTGCGCTGGATTGAGCGCCAGCCGCTTCCAGGCAATAGAGAAGACCCCGATGCGCGAAGCAGACGGGGCCTTCATGCCGGCTGCCGGTTGGATGAACCCCTTAGGGTGTCCGGTTTGGCTGTCGACGGGTTCAATGTACCGCCGTCGCTGGCTCGCCGGTCTCAGCGAACGCCGTGTGCTCCGGTAGGCCAGAACTGACAGGCGTCCTGCAGGCAAGCTCCCGTTAGTGCGACCTTCGGGCCGGTGTCATCGAACCGCATGCCGTCTAGCCCCCCCCTCAGGGCGGATGTCCCTGACCTAAGTTGCGCGCCCCCGGTCGATTGCCGCGAGGCTCAGTGCACTGTTGGCGATGGCCGCGAGCGTCGCGTCGGACACGTGGAAGTCGTCTGGCAGTGCCGCCGAAGTGCACCAGGCGTAGCTCATCGCCCGAAAGAGCACCGCAAAAAAGCTGCGTTGAACGGCCGCTTCCGGGCATTGAGTTCGACAAGTCGAAGGACGGGCCCCGCTGCACAGCGGCCAACCAGTAGATGTAGGCGACTGCTCAGGTTGCCGAACTGGGTGCCCAGCATCACCGTAACGCACAGATGCCCGAGCCGACCAATCGTCGGCCCGTCACCGCCGGTAGATCACCCGTCCTTCGCGGATGGTGCACTTCACCGCAGCGAAGTTCCTGACCGACTCGACGGGGTCCGCCTCCAGGATCACGAGATCTGCCGCCATGCCCGCCATGAGGCGCCCCCGCTGCGAACTCTCCTTCCACCGCTCGGCCGGCGTCGTGGTGAGCGACGCGAGGATCTGCATCGGCGTCAAACCCGCCTTCGCGAGCAGTTCATATTCCTCGGTCGGATCGCTGTCTTCCATGTAGTCGACATCGGTGCCAAACAACACCTTCCCGCCTGACGCTGCGAACTTGCCAAACTCGCGCACACTCTCCATGAGCACCCGATCCGCGTGAGGCTGCGGCACCTGTTCCTTGTCCAACTCATACCTGAGCAGCTTGAGCGTGGGCACCATGTAGGTACCCGCCGAGCGCAGCGCATCCATCAGGTCGACAGGCCATGGCGCAGGCGCACCCAGGGGTGGATGCGCCAGGATGTCGACCCGAGCCTGCAGCGCCGCTCGCACTCCCGCGAGATCGGTGGGATGCGCAAACACCAGCTTGCCTCGCTGGTGCGTCTGCGTTGCCGCTGCCGCAGCGATGTCTGCAGGCATGCGCTTGGCCGGCTGGTTGCGCTGGGGCGTGACCAGGAACAGCTTGGTGGCGTCGGCCCCCGCGTCGAGGTTTTGCCGGACAACCGCTTCGGCGGCCGGGACGGAGTCCGGCTGAGGCAGCTTGGCCAGAAATGCGGGATCGAAGTGGTCGATGTAGACCGGCAGGCCATTCGGAGGGAACAAGGGCAGTCCGGCGGTCAGCAGACGCGGGCCGTTCACCTCACCCTGGTTGACACGAGCCCGCAGCGCCAGGGTGTTGTCGCGGTCGGAGGCGATGTCAAAGGCGGTGGTGAATCCGTAGCGGGTCAGCAATGCAGCCAGCCCCGCCTCCAAGGTGGCCGCCTTCGCGGTGGACGCTTTGGCGAACGCCGGGCCGTTGAGATGGACGTGGCTGTTCTGGAAGCCGGCCATCAGGACACCCCAATCACAGCCCGAAGAAAGCGAAGCGACTTTCCGGGACGCCGGTGTCTCCGGACCGACGCTCACGATGCGCCCCCCGTTCACGATCACCACACCGTTCCGCATGACCGCATCGTCCGGCGATGCGTAGACCAGCGGACCACGGATGGCTCGCCCATCAGATTCACTGGCCTTCGCGACCGGTGTGAGAACACCGCAGCAGATCAGCGCGGCGGCGAGGCGGTGGGCGTGCGATCGAGTTGGCAACATGGAAATCAGCTTATCAAAGGCCCCCCGGGGGCTTGCTGATCTGGCCTCTGCCCGCGTCCCCCGAGGGACCGGGCATCCTGCCTTCTGCACGCACCCGGCCAGCGCACAGGCTGTGACTGACGAGGTCGGCGTGTCGCAGGGAGCTCAGCCCCACAGCCCGCAGCTGATTCCGTCGCACCTTGACATCTTTGAGCGCGAAGCGCGGATCTGCCGAGTGAAGGGCGCCGTCCAGGTCCAGGAACCGCAACCGGATGCTCGAAGAGGAGGTGTGAGGGTTGCCGAGGTCCAGCGACGCGACCACGAAATCGCCTTCAAGCAGGCGCCCATCGACAAACCGCACGAGATGACGGTCCGCGAGGAAGCCTGAAGATCCAACGCAGTCAATTGGCCTGGTCGTGCATCTTCGTTAGATATCGCGTCAGGCCTTGCCGCCCGGCCCGCATCACCCGTTTGTGATTCCACCGGAACACCGGCGCCAGCAGCGGTGCCAGCCACCGCAACGGCCCCGGCGGCAGCGTGACGCGCCAGACGAACGTGACGTCCGTGTGCCCG
>SXGQ01098756.1_pt1 | contig 10531 bp, 11 predicted proteins | sample 3178371 | NCBI WGS metagenome assembly SXGQ01 (sample SAMN11356859, study PRJNA531348) | freshwater metagenome | isolation source: freshwater sample F1-20 | place: China: Fuxian Lake, Yuxi | collected 2017-12-25 | reverse complement strand
GCCTTTTACCAGCACGCCGCGTCGTGCCAGCGCGGTGAGGCCGGAGACGATGGAGACGGGCGTGGCGATGACGAGCGCGCACGGGCAGGCGATGACGAGCAGCACGAGCGCACGATAAAACCACACGCCCCACGCGCCGCCCGCAATGAGCGGTGGGAGTAGAAAGACGAGCGCGGCGAGCAGCATGACGGCGGGTGTGTAGATGCGGGCAAATCCATCCACGAAGCGTTGCGCTGGTGCGCGCTGCGACTGTGCTTCGCCGACGAGTTTCACGATTTTTGCGAGCATGGTGTCGCCGCTCGCTTTGGTGACGCGGACTTCGAGGGAGCCTTCGCCGTTGATGGTGCCCGCAAATACAGGGTCGCCCGGTTTCTTTTCGACGGGCAGCGATTCGCCGGTGATGGGCGCTTGGTTCACCGCCGATGCGCCGGTAGTGACGACTCCATCGAGCGGCACGCGCTGTCCGCTTTTTACGGCGACGATTTCCTCCGGCTTCACATCGGCGACGGGCCGCTCCGCGAAAGTGTCGCCTGTTTTTACAAGCGCGATTTGCGGCGTGAGCGCGAGCAGGGATTCGATGGCGCGTCGCGCCCGCTGCACGCTGAACGACTCCAGCAATTCCGAGAGGCCGAAAAGGAATGTGACCGCTGCGCCTTCGCTCCACTCGCCAATGAGCGCCGCACCGCCGACGGCGATGAGCATGAGCAAGGTCATATCCGGCGCGAGACGGCGCGCGGCGGCGATGGCTTTCGGGAAAATGAACCAGCCGCCCGTGATGATTGCGGCAGCATTGATGGCGATGAGCACGGGCGCGGGGGCCGGGAGGATTAAGCCCAATCCTGTGAAGATGCCGGATGCAACCACGAGCATCGTGCGGTTGTTCCCGGCGGAGTGCGCGGCTTGTGGTGAATTGCCCGCGAGCCGTGCAGTCATGCCCGTGGGCGCGATGGCGGCGATGAAGTGGTGGGGATTTGCGCTGTCATCGTGTGCGACGGCGACGGGGCCGCCGATGAGATTAAACGTGAGCCCGAGCACGCCGGGCAGCGGCCTCAGTGCTTGTTCGAGAACGGGGATTTCATCCGGGCAATCCATGCCGGTGATGGCGAGCACGGTTTCTCTCGCGCCCGGTGGTGGCGAAAAGTGTTGGAGTGGCTCGGGAGAAGCGCAATTTTCGCCGCCGCCGCAGGGCATCTCGTGCTTGCTTGTCATGGCTATTCCTTGTCGGAAAGAAGAAACACCCGACTTGCGACTTTTGGGCCGAAGAGCGGTGCGCGGTAACGGACGGTGACTGCCTGACCGGGCTTCAGCTCGGTCGCAGCGACAAGTCTCGTGTCACGGACGAAATTCGTGCGCGGCCCCCAAGCGAGGGTGACGCCGCCGGGTGTTTTTGCCGTTCGCACGGTGAATCGCTTCTGCTCCGGCTCAACCGCTGCTACCTCGCCCTGCATCGTGCGTGCAGTAGGAGGCAGTGCGGTCGCGTGTGGAGTTGCGGCGGCAATGATTGCGAATATGAATAGAGTGGGAACTTTCATGGCTTTGGTTTTCCGATGTTTGACGGGTCGCTGGCCTCACCGACGACTCTACCGCCATCCAGCACCTGCACAGAGTAACCGGCAAACTTCACGCCGCTCGCCTCGACTTTTTTAGCGCGTGGGGTGCTGCGGCTGCCACGGCTGCGACTGCGGCTATTTGAGACGACGGAATGCTCCGGCGTGTAGGTCGTGGAGAAGCGCTTGCTTTCGGCGGTTTGTCGTCCGTTCACGAGGTCGAGTTTGATTTCGCCGCTTTCGACCGCGCTCACGTTGTTGCTTTTCATGTTCCGCCCGTAGGCAGTCCACTTGATGACGCGCGTCTCGGGGCTTTTCGGCTTTCCGGTGAGCGCGATGTTGAGCGCCTTGTTCTGCGTCACTTTGTCGGTGGACGTTTTGGCAAGGTTCTTGTGGTCGGTATCCGTTGTGATGCTGACTTCGACGCGAACACGGTCATTTGTGGGAATCATCTGCGCACCAGCTAGTGGCGCGAGCGCGATGAGAGCGCCGAGTAATGTGATGTTTTTCATGGCTACTTGGATGTTGTTATGGCTGCGGCTTTGGCCTTGGTTTCGATAAGGCGAATTTCCTGCTGCTTGGCGGTGATTTCCGCCTGCTTCATCGTGATTTGCTTTGTGTATCCATCTGCAACGACTTTGTTTCCTGTCTGGTTTGCCTGCGTTTGTTGGATGGTGAGCTTTGCCCTCTCAAACGTGAGCTGTTGAATGCGGACTTTAATCGCCTGAATTTGCGGGTTTGGCGATGGCACCTGTTTCTCGAAATTTGCCTGCTGCTGCCACATACTCAGTTCTGAACGGCGAATTGCGAGTTGGTCGGTGTATCTTTTGATTTCCGTCTCATGAATCTGCGCGGAGCGGGGGTTGCTTCCGGCTTTCGCCTGAAAAGCGAGCAACTTCTTGTTTTCAATTTCGACGGTAAGGTTGGCGATTTGTGTATTGATACCCGCAATCTGCGCCTGCGTTTGCGCGGTTTGCGCGTGTGCGGATACGGGTAAATATGAGAGGCTCAGAGTGAGGAGGGTAAGAATTGCAGTAATGCTTTTCATGGTAAGTGCGCCCGTAGTGCCGGGGCGGCGGTGCCCAGCAGGCCGCCGCCCCGGTGCGGGCGGTGTGTGCTATTTTTTCTCAGCGGGGCATTTGCAGACCCACTCCTGCGCTTTGCATTTTTCGCAGGCACCGGTGTCGTATTGCAGCCGTGCGGTGACTGCCTTGGCTTTGGCGCTGTCCTTGTATTGTAGGATGAGCCATTCGCCGTCCTTCACGGCGGGGATGACGAATTTGCCGTCTTTCTTTTCGACGGTGAGCTTGGCCGCCTTGCCGCTCGGGCCGCCGGTAGCGGTGAGCGTCTGCTCGCCGAGGGCGACGGACTTCTTGTCTTTGTCGAGCAGGGCAATGTGGAAGTTGCCGTCTTTGACGGTGACTTCGCCGTGCATGGTTTCGTCTTTACTGAACTCGAGGAGTCGGCCTCCGTTGGGGCCGATTTCGACGCCGCCGTGCCCGAAGGCGCTGACGGTGATGGTGAGGCTGCTGAGCAGCGCGAGGATGTGTTTCTTCAGGTTGTGTGTTTTTTTGTGTGTTGTTTGGCTTGGGTGAAAGTGACCGCGCTGGAGCGTCCAAGCCGCCGCTCCGGCGCGGAGAGTCATGGAGTGCCTGCGTTCAGCGCGGACGATGGAAAAGATTCACCCGTGCGGATGCGGATGACGCCATCCACGGGTGAGACGACGATGATGCCGTCGCCGACATTTCCCGTGTGAACGGCGGCACGGATGCGGCGGACGATTTCTCCAACGAGTGCCTCCTCCGCCACCACCTGCACGAGCGTGCGGCGGTGGACGGTGAGGTTTTGCTCGGTCTGGATGTAGCCGTCGTCGGTCTCCGGGCCGCAGCCGTGGCCGAGGACTTCGAGCACGCTGAAGCCGGGAAAGCCCGGCATTTCCTCCAGCGAGTTTATGACGCGGGGCAGGTATTGGTGTTGGATGTAGGCTTCGACTTTTTTCATATTGTTCTCAGTGCGATGCGGGGGCGTCGTTCTCGATGGCCTGCTTCGCGGCTTTGCGGCCAAACGTGTAGAAAACCGTGGGCGTGACGCCGAGGCCGAGCAGTGTGCTGGTGACGAGGCCGCCGACGATGACGACGGCGACGGGATGCAGGATTTCTTTGCCCGGCTGGTCGCCCGCGAGGACGAGCGGGATGAGGCCGATGCCGGCGGCGAGCGCGGTCATGAGCACGGGGACGAGCCGCTCTTTCGTGCCGCGTATGACCATCGCTTTTGTGAAGCCCTCGCCCTCGTGCTGCATGAGGTGCAGGTAGTGCGAGATGAGCATGATGCTGTTTCGCGCGGCGACGCCCGCGACGGCGATGAAGCCGACGAGCGTGGCGATGCTGATGTTGTTCAGCTTGAAATACGTGAAAACCAGCCCGCCCACGAGCGCGAGCGGGATGTCGCAGAGCACCTGCACGGCGAAGAACGCCGAGCGGAAAAAGCCGTAGAGCAAGAACGCAATGATGACGAATACGACGGCGCTGAGGATGGCGATGCGCTGAGACGCTTCCTTTTGCGCCTGGAACTCGCCTTCGTAGCTTACGAAGTATCCCTCTGGCATTTTCACTTTCTCGGCAACGCGCTTTTGCAAATCGCCGACGAGAGCGCCCACGTCGCGCACGGTGGGCTTGATGGCGAGGGCGAAGCGGCGCTGGGCGTTTTCGCGGTTGATGACGTTCGGGCCTTTCGCCTCGCGCACATCAGCGACGAGCGAGAGCGGGATGCGCTGCACGGAGTCTTCGCCGCCTGCGTCGTGAACCTCAATTGGTAATCCGGCGAGTTTCTCCGGTGAATCGCGCCACTCCTCCGGCAGCCGCACGGTGAGCGCGACAGTGCGCTGGCCTTCGCGCAGCTCGGCGATTTCCTCGCCGCCGACGAGCGTCGAGAGCGTGCGATTGAGCTGACCGGGTGTGATGCCGTAGGCGGCAGCGCGGTCGCGGTCGGCTTCGATGCGGAGCTGCGGGATGGCACTCTGCTGGTCGAGTTTTACGTCCTCAAAGCCGGGCACCGTTTTCGCCACCGCCTGAATCTCGGTGCCGAGCTGCCGGAGCTTGTCGAGGTCGGGGCCGAAAATCTTGATGGCCACGGGCGCGCTGACGCCGCTGAGCATGTGGCCGATGCGGTCGGCGAGTGGCCCGGTGAGCACGCTGAAGGTGCCGGGCACGGTTTTGATTTTCGCACGGATGTCGGCGAGCACTTCGCCGCGCGAGCGCCCGCCCTTGGCGTTGCGGAAATCAATGTCGAATTCCGCTGTGCTCACCGGCACGACGTGGTCGCCGCGCTCGGCTCGTCCGAGTCGGCGGCCCACTTTCCGCACTTCGGGGATGGAGAGAAGCTCCTTCTCCACCGCGTCGCAGATTCGGTTCATTTCCTCCAGCGAAGTGCCGGGTGCGCTGGTCGTGGAGACGAGAGCTGTTTCTTCACGAAAAGCGGGCAGGAAGTCTTTTCCCATTTGAGGGTAGAGCATGAATGCGCCGACCACCAGCAACCCCACGACACCGAGCAGCAGGAACGGTTGCGAAAGACCGAGTCGCAGCAGCGTGTTTTGCAGCAGCCATTTCATCGTGCGCGTCACAAAGCCATCCTTGTGTTCGTGGCCTTCCTTTGGGCGCAAAAGGAACGAGCACAGCACGGGAATCGTCGTCAGCGAGACGACGAACGAGGCAATCATCGAGATGATGGTCGCGATGGCGATGGGCGCGAATAGCCGACCTTCGACACCCGTGAGGCCGAGCAGCGGGAGGAAGACGAGGATGATGAGCAGCGTGGCGTAGAGGATGGAGTTTCGCACTTCGCCGGACGCGCGCGCGATGACTTCGAGGCGCGGGCGCGGCTGCGCGTGAGCGGCATTTTCGCGCAAGCGGCGGAAGACGTTTTCGACATCCACGATGGCGTCGTCCACGACCATGCCGATGGCGACAGCGAGGCCGCCGAGCGTCATCGAGTTCACCGAGACGCCGAACCACTGAAAGGTGAGCATCGTGATGCCGAAGGACAGCGGCATCGCCATGAGCGTGATGAAAGTGGTGCGGAAATTCAGGAGGAAAAGAAAGATGATGATGGTGACCATCACCGCGCCTTCGACGATGGCGTTCTTTAGGTTGCCGATGGCGTTTTCGATGAAGTCGCCCTGGCGGAAAAGCAGCGTCGTCTCCACGCCCGCAGGCAGCGTGGGTTTCAACTCATCCAGCGCGTCCTCGATTTTTTTCGTGAGCGCGAGCGTGTCGAAGCCCGGTGCCTTGGTGACGGACATGATGACGCCCGGCACGCCGTTCACGCTCGCGTCGCCGCGCATCGGTTCGATGCCCCACACGACCTTCGCCACGTCGGCGATGCGAATGGCGCGGTCATTTACTTTCTTGATGACAGTGCGCGCGATGTCGTCGAGCTGCACGGTCATCGCGAGATTCCGCACCATGATTTCCTGCGGGCCGCTCTGGATGAAGCCGCCGGTCGAGTTGCTCGCAGCATCTTTCGCCGATGCTTCAAGTTCCTCGAAAGTGACGCCATGCGCGGCGAGTCGGTGCGGGTCGGGCTGGATTTCCACGCGCTTTACGCCGCCGCCCATGTTGAGGATTTCCGCGATGCCGGGAATGCTTTGAAGGCGCTTGCGGATTGTCCAGTCGGCCAGCGAGCGCACTTCCATCGGCGGGACTTTACCATCGCGGCTGCTGATGCCGACGAGTAGCACCTCGCCCATGAGCGATGCAACCGGCGTAAGGAACGGCTGTGTGCCCTCGGGTAGTTGCTCGCGCACTCCCTGCAACCGCTCCTGCACGAATTGCCGTGCGCGATAAACGTCCGTGCCCCACGAGAATTCCGCAAACACAAGCGAGAGCGCCACGTCGCTGTTCGAGCGTAGGCGCGTCAACCCTGGCACGCCCATGAGTGCGCTCTCAATAGGCTGCGTCACGTTTGTCTCCACCTCCTCCGGCGCAAGACCAGATGCTTCAGTGAGGATGGTGACGGTGGGCTTCGTGAGGTCGGGCAGCACCTCGACCGGCAACTCCATCGTCGTCTTCGCGCCGAACACCATAAGGATGAGCGCGAGGCCGATGACGATGGCGCGATTGTGGAGCGACCAATGGATGAGTTTGTTCAGCATGGCCTAGTGCTTCGCCTCCGTCGTGGTTTCGTTCTTCGCCGCAGCTACGGGAGCCGCGTCTGCTACTTCGTCGGCCTTCGGCTTCCGCAGCATCGCCACGACGAGCAGCACGAGCAGCAGGCCGTTTCCTGCGAGGGAAAAGAGTGTAAGTCCGCTCAATTTGCCTTCGCCGTGCTCGTGGCCGCCCCCTCCGCCTTTGCCTCGCGCGGCTTTTTGTTCGGGCGTCACTTCGCTTCCGTCCTCGTTGTGCTCGTGGCCGTGCGCGGCATCGAGCGCGGCCTTGAGCGAGACGCTGCCCTTGCCAGCGAATCCGAGCGAGTAGGCTCCGGTGGTCACGATTTCGTCGCCAGCGACGAGGCCGCTGGTGATTTCCGCGAAGCGGTCGTTCATCGCGCCGACGGTGACGGGCACGCGAATGAAAGTGTGCTTGAGCAGCTTGTCATAGTGGCGGCGATAGACGGTGCGGCTGGTCACGTCGCCCTGGAGCGCGACGCGCGGGATGCTCATCACGCTCTCCCGTTTACTAAGCACGATGGAGAACTCCGCGCGCATTCCAGGGCGGAGCGTGAGGCTGGGATTCGGCAGCGCGAAAATGGCGTCAATCGTCCCGCTCGCCTTGTCCGCCGCCGTGCCGAAGCGCAGCAGTGTGCCGTCAAATTTTTCCGCCGACTGCGCGGCGACGACGATGTGAGCGATGGAGCCGGGCTTGAGCTTACCGGCGAGATGCTCTGGCACGCGCGCGGTGGCATACACTTCCGAGAGGTCGGTAATTTCGAGCAGCGCCTTGTCGGGGTCAACTGGCTCCCCGATGCGCGCGATACTCTCGGTGACGAGGCCGCTGGTCGGCGCTTTGAGCCAAATCGAAGGTGGCGGGTCGCCGGGCTGACGGCTCTCCAGCCGCGCCACGTCGGCGTTTGCCGCAACCATTGTGCCGAGCGTCGTTTTCAATTCGACAATGCGACCAGGGATGCGGCTGGCGACGACCGCGCGCTTTTCGGGAATCGCCTCGATGCGCCCCAGCGCGAAGACGGTTTCCTCGAAGTCGGTTTCTTCCGCTTCAGTAGTTTCGATTTTCAGGTTTTTCTCACCTGTCTCGTCGAGGATGACGGTGTTTGCGGCCTCCTCTGGTGAGACGGCGGCGCGCATCGGCTGCGCCGTAAGCGAAAGGATGAAGGTGAGTGTGAGTATGCTTTTCATTGTTATTTCTTGGTCTTGGAAGTGCTGGTGTTTGCGCCCGGCGTCGTGCCGATGGCGGTTTGGTGTTTTGCGCGGGCAAGGTGCCAGTCGCGCAGCGCGTCGAGGCGCTGGGCTTCGAGTTCAAACCGCCGCCCGCGTGCACGGATGACTTCCGGCAGCGGCGTGAGCCCGGCGGCGTAGTTGGCGCGGAGCTGGTCTTCAATTTGCCGCGTGGCGGGGATGAGCTTCTCATCAAAGTCCGTGACGATTTTCGCCAGCGCGGCCATTTCGCCACGGGCGGCTGCGGCTTCGGCGCGGGCCTGCGCGGCGACGGCTTCGATTTCCTTTTCCGTGCGTTGCGCGGCGGCGGTGGCTTCTCGGATTTGGCCTTCGTTTTTATTGTAAATCGGGAGCGGCAGGCTGAATTTCAGCCCAAGCATTGTGTCGCGCTCCAAGCCACTCGGGGCGTCTTCGGAGCGGTCGTGCGCTAGCGTAAAGCCGACACTAATGTCCTCCCATTTGTTAGCCTTTGCCAATTCGACGCCCTGCCGCGCGGCCTCCGCATTGGCCTGTGCCGCACGATAGTCACCGCGCACCGCGACATCCGTAATCTTTGCGGGCAGTCCGGTCGGTTCGCTCAGAGTGCCAGTGATGTTGAGCGAGTCGCCCGTGCGCACACCGAGCAGCGGACGCAGCGTGCCGAGCAGCGTCGCTTTTTCGACATCGAGCATGAGCACTTGCGTGCTGAGTTGCTTTGACTCCAGTTCGACCTGCGCCGCGTCCACCGCCGACGCTTCGCCGGTCTGCACGCGCTTGGTCATAAAGACGGAGAGTTCCTCGCTGACGACGATTTGCTGAGCGCGCAACCCGCGTTCCTTTTCCAAGGCAAGCAGCCCCACGGCAGCGGCACGCGCATCGCCCGCGAGCTTGCGCTCGGCGTCACGCACCTCGGCCTCGGCGGCGGCAAGTTGTGCGCGGGAAACGGCTTTTTCCAAACGCAGGCGGGCAGTGCGCGGGAACTTCTGCATCCACGCAACGCCCGCGCCGTGTTCCGGCGTCCGCGCATTTTGGGAAAACTCAAATTCGAGTTCGGGATTCGGCCTGCGACCGGAAGCATCGAGCCGTCCTCGTGCTTCCTCAATGCGGAAGCGCGCTGCCGCGAGCGCGGGGTTGTGTTTTACGGCGTAGGCAGCAGCGCCCTCAATAGAGAGCGAGACTTCGCCAGCCTGCGCTGTGACCGCAAAGGCCGCGCAAGCAATGGATGAAAATAGAATGGTGCGTAGATACATAGTGTGAGTGTGAGAAGGATGGGAGGAATCACGGCACGAAGATGCGCCGGACGGCGCGCGTGCGCGCGAATGGGCGAAGGAGCAGCCGCGAGTGCGGCTGCGTGGGGTCAAATACGCAGGACGACTGTCCGTGCGAGAGCCATACTTAGCGGCGGGGAGCCGTAAGCATCGGCGGGAAATTCAAGGGGAGTTGAGAGAGACTTCGGGGCGAGAAGCAGAAGCTCCGGCAGCACCGCGAGAATTACCGGCGAGGGAATGACGACCGAAGGCACTGTGGCGTTTGTGCCGGTGAGGTCTTCCTTCACTTGCTTGTGCTCTTTGCGGTCACCGCCGCCTTCATCGTGTGAACCGGGCTGCTGCTGTGACTTATCCTGCTGCGACTCTTCGGCGTGGCAGTTCGCGCCGTGCGGCCCGTTGCAGCCATCCGTTTTGACGGTGCGCTGCGTCCCGCCACAATCGCAGGCGAAGCCCCGCGCCACACCAAACACCTGCGCGCCGAGCACTGCGAAAGCGCAGAGCACGATGAGCAGTCGAACGATTGGATGACGTGAGGTCACGGGCTGTATGAACGCAGAGCGAACGAGATTGTTCAAGGTTTAGTTTGGCGAGGCACCCGCCCCGGTGGGATTTGGACACACCGGAGCGGGTGGAAATTGCGAATGATTATGCGGAAAGCGTGAAGACATTTGGCGGGCGCGAATTAGCACGCACAAACACTCACACACCGCTCGCGGCAAAATCCCTCACATTTTTTTACTCGTCGCAGGTGCAGGCGTATTCGGGGTTGTCACACCCCTTGCAGACGTGCGTTTGCAGTTTGATGCGGAAGTTTTTTGCCTTCGCGTCGGGGCCGGTTTTCGCCTGCACGACGATTTGGTAGCCCTCGCCTACGGGCAGCGGCGCTTTGGAAACGAGGAGGTCGCCTTTCTTTTCAAACTCCAGCTTGGTCTTCGCGCTGGGAGCCTCCGCGGTGGCGGTGACGACTTGCGCGGCGGCGGGCTGTTTCTTCCCGGCGGCATCGTAGAAGGCGATGCTGATGGTGCGGTCTTTTTCGACGAAGAACTCGGCGTTCACGCCTTCGAGTTCGAGGATGCGGCCTTTGCGCGGGCCAGCTTTGACTTTGGAATCCGCCAGTGCTGGTGAGGCGACGATGGCGAGGATGGCTAGGATGTTGAGCAGTGTTTTCATGTGTTGTGTTCCGGCGCTGGTTTGTTGGTTTTGGTTTTGCGCTCAAGCCACTCGTAGAGCACCGGCACTACGAGCAGCGTGAGGAAAGTGGACGTGATGATTCCGCCGATGACGACGGTGGCGAGCATGACGGGGCCGTCCACGGGCATCCCGGCGAGCCCGGACGGGCGCTATCTGATGCT
>SXGQ01807861.1_pt1 | contig 10532 bp, 13 predicted proteins | sample 3178371 | NCBI WGS metagenome assembly SXGQ01 (sample SAMN11356859, study PRJNA531348) | freshwater metagenome | isolation source: freshwater sample F1-20 | place: China: Fuxian Lake, Yuxi | collected 2017-12-25 | reverse complement strand
TTAAAGATGATTAACAATATTTTTCAAAATGACTGTTTTGGGGTTAATTCTAAATTCTGTTTTAAATAAAAATGAATTAACATTTATTAAATATATTGATTACCGATATTATTGGGAGGAAGTCTTAAAAAATGTTGAAGAAGCTAATAAATAATTTAAGCTTAACAAAAGTTAATATGGTTTTTGTATCCATATTATTGATCGTTTGGCTAATTTGTCCTGAAATCCTTACTTATAGAGTACTTTATAATTCAATATCGTTAAGGGATTTAGTCGGAATCTTTTTAGTCGCTATGGCTATTTTTCAATTGATTGAATTAAGTGGTGAAAATGAATAAATTAAAGCTCTTCTTACATTACTTACAAGGGATTAATTTTATTAAAATTCATCTCTATACGATTAATGTTATAGTAATATTATCATTATTTTTCCCACAGGTTTTTGAGTACTATCATAGGCTATTCGCCCAATTAGCAGCTTTTATTTTGAGTTGTTTAACTATTCTCACTGCTTGTGATAACTATAGGCATGATTATAATTCTTCAATTAATGAGGAGGAGGATTGTTAAATGTCAGATGAAGATAGTTTTGATAATTTCAATAAGGCAAATAAGTCTTATCATGAGATATTAAACAGAAAGACTTTTAAGGATAAATTAGCAGATGCTTATAATAAGCAAGCTGATAGTATCGGTAGACCTATGAATAAAGGTCAGGCTAATACACAAGCTTTACTTCGTGGCTTTGCAGTTGGATTATCTAATGACTATGAGAGAGAAGCTAAGCTTGCTGAATTAGAAGAGCAATGTAAGCAAATGGGTATGCTTCAAAGAGAACTTACAATGGCAGCTGCTCAAAATAAAATGAAGAAAGAAAAGCAGATGGCTTTTTTCAATGAGAACCAAGTAGCTCTCGGTCAGTTGAGTGAATATATTTATGCAGGAAAGCACAATGAGGTTGATATATTAGCTCCTGAAGTCTTAAAGAGCTATGGTGATATAACAGGAGCTAAAGTAGGTAAGTTTTCTCATTACAAGAATGGGTATGCAACATTTCTAGACGATAAGGGCGAGCCTAGAACCGTCAACATTAAGAACTTGATGCAACCAGTAATGGATATGCTACCAGAGGAGCAGAAGAAGAACTATAGAGGCTTCCTAACACCTTTGCAAAATGCAGATATTGACAGAATGGTAAAAGAGCAATCCTTGAAGATGGAAAAACTGCAAGCAGATATAGATTCAAGCAAGGCTCATAGTGAAGTTTACAAAATGCAAGCGGAGGAGCTAAAAAATAATATAGCTAGACCTCCAATGACTGAAAGCCAGAAGATATTATTTAAAGCCAATGTTGATAATAATCAGGAATATCTAAAGGAAGCTGGTAAAAAGAATGTTACCAATCTTGCCTTAGTACAAACTCTTAATGAACTGGAAGAGATGATTATTGAGTCGGCTAAAAAAGGTCAGGTAGGTAGTGATATCTCTGCTATAAGAAAAAGAGGTTGGGACAAGTATATCACTGGCGATAATAAGGAAATGACACTGGTAGATATGGCAAAAGCTACTTATTTCGGTAGGATAAAGGAAGCAGGAGGTAGTAACCCTTCAACAACAGAGTTTCTAACCGCTTTGTCTACAATGCCTAATACGGACAAAAACTTATCTGCCAACTTGCGAATAATCAACAAGGATAGGGATAATGCTTTAAAAAGTATCTTGAAATTCAACAAAATAGAACAGAATTTAAGGGCTAGGGAATATCAAGGTAGCCCTTACGATCCTGCTGTTCACGGATTTAGTGATGATGAATACAATAATTTTAGAAAAGAAAACAACAAGAATAAAGTAGTTGTAATTCGTACTGCTAAACTAGGTACTCCTCTTGCAGAACCAGAGGTAGTAGAGATTAGTGCGGATGAATTAGAAAATTATATAGCAGACGGGTTTGAGATTTATTATGAGTAAAACACTTGACGAATTACTAGCAGCTGGCAGCGGAAGAAGAATAACCCTTGAGGAGTTAAAACAAAGAAAGCTTGATAGAGAAGCAGCTATGGTAGGCGATGAGGGTAGTAATTCACAAGGGCAAAGAAGCTTGGAAGAATTGAATAAATTATATGGCGGTAAAACCTTAAGTCCAGAGGAAGTACAAGCCTTGAAAACTAAGACTACCGAATATGGTGTATCTCATGAAAGCCCTAGTATTAGTGATAAATTACAAGCTGGGGGCTATGGTTTTGCAAAAGGAATGGGGAAGACGATAGATAGTGTTGCTGCTGCGGGGAATGCTATCTATGGTGCTACTATGGGAGGATTAAAAAATGCCTCATCTGCTATAGGTGCAGATAATCTTTCCAATACTTTTGCAAATGAACAAGATAGAGCTTATCAGGATGCAAGTAACTTATGGAACAATAAAGTAGCTGAAAAGTATGCCACAGATGAGTTAAAACCTGATTCTGTAAAGAGATTTGAGAATACAGAGCATAAAGGAACTATTGAAAATTACGAAGCTGGCGGGCATGCCGTAGCATCATTATTAGAGATGGCGGCAGGAGGTAGGGTTATAAGAATGGCAGGAACAGGTATAACTGCTCTTTCATCTAAGGCAATTGCTAATACCAAAGTATCTGGTGCTATTAAAAATCTACCCTCTACCATTAACAATACTCCTGCTTTAAGCTGGATTAATACCCTTGTAAAAGTACCTTTAAACAAATCTACTATCGGCGGCACAGCTGCTGGAGGCGTGATGGCCGACAAGTTTAGAAGTGATGATCCTAATGAGAGAGCTAAACACCCTTATCAGGATTTAGGTAGAAGTACCGCTGGATTTCTTGTAGGTGATCTATCGGCTAGAGGCGTTGCTAAAGGAATGTATAATGCTGGGAGTAAGGTGTTAGCTAATGCAGATAGCTTAATTAAAAGCACTTTATCTGAAGTCTCATACAACAAGTTAATCAATGGAACTAAACCAAAGCTGGATAGTTTTATGAACTCCTTGTCAGAAGTTCAAGCTAGTGTAGGTAATTTAGTTAATGGAACTATATTAAATGTATCTACTCCTAGCGGAAAAGCTGCTACTAAAGTTGTAAAGAATATTGAAAGTGGGGCAAAAGATACTATTAAATACGCTGCCGATAATAGCAGATTAAAAGATGATACCAATCCTTTTGCCGTATGGTTGCTTGGTAGAAAAGGAGTTAATCTTGATATGGATTTCATTGAGAGCGTAAGTCCTGAACTAAAAACCTTAATTGCAAATAAAAGTGATGAAAAAGCTATCTACAAGGAATTGGTTAAGAATAAAGATTTGTTAAATGTTTTTACTATCCAAAAGGATAATCAGAAAGCATTGGATATAGCAATGTACTTACCAGAGTATACCTTGCAAGAGAAAGTTTTAAAGAATGCTAAAGGTGATTTAGCAAATAGATTAAAAAGTACGTTCGGTAACTATATGGATTCTTCCCAGTTTCCAGCTGAAATGTACGAAGCCACTAGTACGATTAAAGAGGCTTTACCAAAATATAACGAGCTATTAACAACACAAAGTAATCTCTATAAGCAAGCTTATAAGGAGTTATTAGCAAGTGAATTAAAAGACAATCCTGATTTTGCTTATAATGTCAAAATAGACGGATTTTCTAAAGGATTAAATATGTTTAATGATTATTTGGCAGGCTTTCAAAGTGAGTTGAAATCAGACAAAAATTTTGCTTACACATCAAGAATTTTTAACGATTTGAGTTATAAAGCTAAAAATGGTATTGCAATAGAACCTTTGGAACTAATCAACGCTAGGGAGTTCTTGGTTGATGCTAAGAATACTACTAAAATTGACAGATGGAATGAAAAGGCTATTAGCATTATAGATGATATAATGGCTAATAATACCGATAATCTACCAGCTAATTTTAATCAACTATACAGGCGTTCACTGGATTTTGATGCTAATGTGTACAATAGCTTTGTTCAAAGTGAAATTGTAAAAACCTTAATGGCAGGTGAACCTAGTAAGTATCTCTCTAGCGTAATGAGTACTAGCAAAGGTGTTAGAGATGTAAAAGAAGCTCTTAGTTTCGGTAAATATGATAAATTCCATAAAGAGAGCTTTAAACCAGATACAGATTTAAACTCATTATCAAAAACAGATGTTAGTTTAAAAGAAATATTTAATATGAGTACTAATACTGCGGTGGAAAATGCTATAGCGAGTACTAAACCTCAAATACAAGCTCTTAAAGGTGAGTCCAAAGAATTCTTTAACTCCCTTTGTAATACTAAACTTCGTGAATTAATATTAAATGATTTTATCCAGTATGAACGCTCTGGAGGTAAATTTGACTTTAGTAGTATGGCAAGTAGAGATAATTTACTTAACAATCGTGAGCTATTTTTAGAATTAATGCCTAATGTTGAAAGAAAAAAGGCACAGGTGATTGTTGATAAATTCCCGATTATTTTCAATAAAGTGGGTGAACTTGCCGAGAAGATAAAGCAAAACCCTAGCTCTTTGAAAGGCAGTAAACAGGGTGAAAGTTTAATCTCTTTATTAAAGAACTCTGGAGCTATAGGAGGATTAGTCGGTGGTGTTGCAGGAGCGTTTTCAGGCACTCACACGGGAATAACTGCCGGTACTACTGTGGGGGCTACTTTAACAGGAGGTAAATATCTCTATGGGGCTATATCTCGCAAATTATACGAGGGAGCTGCTAACTCTCTTGAAAAACCAGAAACTACTATGAAATTAATCAAATTGGCTCAAACTAACCAAGAAGCCAAGTTTTTAAATTATCTGTTAAAACTATCTAAACCTGCGGTTAGTAATCAGGTAGTACAAAGGAGTATGTATGAAAATATTTCAAATGAGGATACAAACCCTAACATTAAACAGGGAGCAAACAATTTCTTAAATAGCACAAAGGACTTCATGACTAAAGGCGATATGTTCTATAGTAACCCTTACACAAGGAAAAGAATGCAGGAGTTAAAAGAACAAAAACAGATGTTGGGTGAGTAAAATATCTATAGCGGTTTACCTAATTAGAATGGATGAAATAAACCATACATAAAATTGCGTATGCCATAATAAAAATCACTTGTTATAAATGAATAATAAATAGATTGGACTTTTATTATAATTATGACAACTAAAATTAGTATTGGGATATAAAATAGAGAATATAAACACCAATTCTTTAATATCATAGATGATGGTTGTCGTGTCCCAATTAGATATACTAGAAAGAATAAAATAGTTTTAGCTTCTAACTTACCGCAAATGATGTAAAAGTCATAAGAATAATAAGAATCAAGCAAATAATAATTTTTATAAATAGTCCAAAAACAATAAAAGAACCAAACAATTAATGCTAGAAACCACCACTCTTTTATATTTTCTTGAGCCATATAAATGATGTTTTGAAATTATTGGCTACAGCTATGGTTATTAATGGAATTAACCTGTAATTTCAAACCTAGAGCAGAAAGGATTAAACCGATATTATCAATGGTTGGATTTTTTTTATTTGATAGTATCTTGTAAATATATTGACTGCTTATATGTGCGTGTTTAGAAAATTCAGTTACACCTCCTCTAGCTTGTATTATTCCCTTTAAACTAGCTAAAAATAACTCCTTATTATGATCTTCAAAATATAACTCAAGTGCTGCATTTATGTATTCTTTGACATAATCATCATCTTTAAATTGTTCTTCTAAATAATCTTTAAGCTTTTCCATTTTCCTCCTCACTTTTTAATTCTTTCAATAAAGATACAGCTAGTTTTACATCTTTCCTTTGCGAGTCTTTACTACCAGCACATAGCAACCTAATTATATTATCGTTATCTTCTGCAAAATATACTCTATAGCCGTTATCAAAAAAGAACCTAAGCTCATATAACCCTTTAGCTAAACTTTTACGATCGCCGTAAGCCCCATACTCTAACCTCTCTAATCTAATACTTATTCTAGCCTTTGCTTTATTATCAAGTTTATTTAACCAATCTGCAACGTGGTTTTTATCATTTATATCAAGATAAAAAATTACTTCCTTTGTCTTCTGCATTAACTAAAACTCACTATTTTGTAAGCTAGAGTATCCCTAAAGTATACCCATTATAATTTTATGTTATCTTTAAAAGTCTTTTAACCCTTATAATCATTAGGGTTTTACAAGGTGGTTTAGAGATATAGACCTTGTGGTTAGCAATCAGATGGTTAGGATTTTATTTAGTTTCCTTATCATCAAAAATCTTTATTAAATACCTATAAGCAACTATTAACCATGCCCAAGGTATAATACCTATACCTAAAAATACTAACACCTCTAAAATTGATCCTTTTAAAATAGTCTCACCGACTACGGCTAATGTAAACATTACTGCTATAGGTAATATAACAAAGAAACAGATAAAATTAAAAATTCTCTTTTTTATATTCATTTTGTTTGCTTGCTTGTTTTTCTTTTCGGAGTTCCCGTCTAATTCTTTTCTCTTTCCTAGCTTCTACCTTAAAATTTTCAAAACAACTAATTGGGCATAGTGGAAATGATTCATCCCTGACAATACACCCCTCATCATTATATTTAAACATACCTGACTTAACCATGTGGCTATCTATATCTTTTCTAACCCTCTCCCCATCTTTTATTGTCTGCCTTAAAAGCGGATTATCTCTCTCTAATTCCTCTAACTCACCTATTGTTATTTTAAGCTTTTTAGCTAATGCTTTCCTATTATCACCAAGTCCGACATAAAACCTGATATTATCAAGTAACTCCTCTGTAATCTCAAGAGGTGGCTTGAATCTTTTTCTGGATAAGCAAAAGCTGCTTCTCGTGATGGCTTTTAAGCTTCGCATAGCCCTCTAATAATCCTTTTTTAGCTTCTTCCAATGTTTTAAACTTCCCAAGATTATGCCTTTTACCTCTAACATTACAACCAACCTCAAACCTACCTTTGGCATCCTGCCTGATATTCTTAAAGCCCGTATTAGTTTTACCTACAACAATTGAACCTGATACAATATGCCGACTCATAGGGGCTAAATTCTCAATTCTATCATCTAAAGTATCCCCGTTTATATGTTGTAAGCGGTTTTCATAAACCCCAGTGTGCATAAGATATACAATAGAAGCTCTTGAGAAATATATGTTAGTACCCTCCTCCGTAATTCCTATTTTGGAATATGGTTTACCGTTAGCTAAAATAGCAATATAACCTGCTTCTTTCAAAGGTAATCCTGCAATAGACCTCTTGCTCTTACGATATAGCTTGCCGTCTTCGTACTGGAAAGTATTCTCTACCAATTCCTTTAGTTCTTTTGCCTCACGCAAAGCCTTACGGATTAAAACCGTGTCTTTCTTCTTTTTAGGCTTAATTTTTCTTTTAGTTGAGATAGCTGTTTGCATTTAATTCCTTTACCCCTGCATAAATTAATTTTCTCTCTCTGTCCATTCCTAAATGGAAACTTATAACCATACCTTTTTTAATATTACTTATATCAACTAAATTAGGATAATTATCACCAAAGTAGTAAGTCCCTTTAGAATAATTCTGCATCTGGCAAGGGATGTTTTCAACAAAGCCGTATCTGTGCTTTTTATTCCATATCGTTACAATACCTTTCAAAGTTACAACTATGTCAGAATCCTCAAGCTTAAACCACTTATCACCCCTTTTCAAAGTGCTAGATATTCCATTACTTACCCAGCTTGCCATTTAAAGACCTTACTAATTGTTTTATTAATCAAGCTATCATAACACATAAAGGTTTATTTATCAAGATTTAAGCAGAATCAAGCTTAAAATTATCATAAAAAGGTTCTTCTACCTCGCTAATTCCAGATAGTAGTTGTTATTTTATTTGTAAGCCAAACATTTTTAGCTAGTTTTACAATTAATAGTTATATATCAGTCGGCTACAATTTGACACCGACTGATATTCACAAAAAATCTTAATAACTTTGTGAATTAGGCTTGGTATCCCTATACAAACAATATTAATAAAACTAATGCCTAATAAATAAGCTATAAGAATAACGTTCGTTTTCTAGACTGTACGAAAAAATCGTACAATTGATAACATTATCGTCCAATAACTCATTCCAATTATCTATGTGAGTTTAATCCTTCTGTTTTATCTTTTCTTGTAATATTGAAGCTGTAATAGCATCCATATTATCGGCTATACCTCCAATAGTAATAAGGTTATTAATTTAATCTTTCTACTTTATACCCCTAAAAATACCGCTTTTTGTAAGTTATTAAGATTAATTGTTAATTAGTTAAAGCTTATTTAATAACTAATTTTAATGAGATGAGTAAATTGGTGTGGTTTTAGGGGTATATAAACTTGGGTAAAAGATTGGTAATAGTTGGATGGATTTAGTCGTTATTACAAGGGATTATGGGGTCTGGATAGGTTTTTACAAGAAGAAATGATTGTATAGAATAAGGAGTAAAATAGAATTTGATATTTTTAGGTGTTTTAAAGGGGTTACCATCTGTTTTTAGAGATGGCAATGTGTAATAGGGAAATTTAGGGTGTCCCAAGATGTGGGACAGAGTTAGGGACACCTCTGAGTCCCTTTAGATATAAGGGGTTTAAGGTTATAATATAAATTATTCAAAAAAAGTTAGGGACAGAGTTAGGGACACCTCTAAGCCCTTAGATATATTGATGTTTTAAGGTATCTGTCCTTAATGTCCTTAAGATTTTATATATAACTATATATCAATATATTCATATTGATATATAAAATGATAAAAAAAGCAAAATATTTTTTGAATATATTTTATATATAGTTATTTTTTTTAAAAAAAGTTAGGGACACTGGGACACCCCTATCTCAAACCCTTGTAAAGACTGGCATTAGAGGTGTCCCTAACTCTGTCCCAGCTATAGTTTAAGGAAAACATAAAATTACCCTCCAACCCTTTATATATGTTGATATTGGAGCTGTCCCTAACTACTGTCCTCAAGCTTGGGACAGTGAAACTATTTAATATATGTACCTATAAAAATGCCTCTAGAAATTCCCAACATTGCCATCTTTTAGAATTAAGGGAGGTTTATTACTCACACATACTCTTGTAATACCGCATACCAAAGCCGTTATGGGAATTCCCATAACGCTAGATAGTTCAGTTAATATTGAAGTCGTGATAATTCATCATAGGTTATTAAATGAACAACATCACAATAAAAGAACATCCAAGCTTAGTAAGAGCAGTATCAGCTAGAGAACTACATGAGTTTTTAGGAAGTAAAGAACAATTTACCGATTGGATTATTAGAATGCTAGATTATGGATTTGAAGAAAATCTAGATTACATGGTTTTTCATAAAAATATGAAAAACCTCAAACCACTAGGAGGACGTCCATCTAAAGACTATTTTTTATCTATAGAAACAGCAAAAGAAATCTCAATGCTTCAACGAACAGAAAAAGGGAAAGAAGCTAGAAGATATTTTATTGAGTGATTTTAGTATTCTTGTTCTTTTAATAAGTCATTAGCCAAATACCTAATAAACAAAATTGGTAGGGTTATTATTAATAAGAATTTTATTTTAAAGATAACTGCAAATATAGATATAATTATAGTAAAACTTATAATAGGTCCTCCAATACCCATAAATTCACATAACTTGCAAAATTGTATAAATAACCAAAAAGGAATAGAAATAACATAGATAAGCTTTAAATGTTCAACCACCCACACAACAGTTAAAATTCCAAGTATTAGTAGCGGAATATAGACAATCCCCCAGATTAATATTTGAGGTATTATATTTATAAAGTCAGTAAAAATTTTTATATCCAAATCTATAAATTTTATAATTCTATTTATAATTTTACTAACTTTAGTATGTATTTTCATATTTTAAAGCCTGTACGGCATTAATTTTAATTTAAGGTAGTATCATAGCTTAAGTATAATAATTACTTCTCTATGAGCTTTAAAATGGGTAAAACTGCTATACAAGATGGTGTTAAGCCCTAAACTTATATTTAAGTGCATTAAAATACATGTATTAGGAGCTTAACATAAATAATTGTTAAAGAAGTTTTAGATTATGAGCGTAGATTCTGGTGTTATTATCTTCTTTTGTATCAAAACTGATTTTAGTTTTAGCCTCAATAGTTTCAAGATTAATTTTCTTTAATTCCTTGTAGTATAAAAATATATCTTTTGAATTATCGTCAGGTTTGATAAAACCAAACCCTTTATCTTTGTTGAACCAAGAAATAACACCTGTTTGCATAAAGTAATAAAAAATAGATTGTTATATGGATAATATAGATATTACTAAAATTGTATTGATATTTTTACTAATATAGAATACTTTTACAGTGATTTTTACAAAATCAAAAAGGGCTGCTATGACAACCCTCTTAGATTTAAAACTGAATACTTGAAATGAATGTTTACAGATTTGACAGATAAAACAATTTACAACAGATTTTTTATTCGTCAATTCTGTTTATATTATAAAAAATATATTTTAGCAATAAAAAT
>SXGQ01410175.1_pt1 | contig 10534 bp, 9 predicted proteins | sample 3178371 | NCBI WGS metagenome assembly SXGQ01 (sample SAMN11356859, study PRJNA531348) | freshwater metagenome | isolation source: freshwater sample F1-20 | place: China: Fuxian Lake, Yuxi | collected 2017-12-25 | reverse complement strand
TCGGCGAACCGCGCCCAGCGCGCATTCTGGGCCATGTTCGCAAGGGGCGTGTCGGTCGAGTAGCCGAGGGCACCGTGCACCTGGATTGCCCGGTCGATGATGCGGTTGAGGCTGTTCGCCACGAAGTGCTTCGCCATGGAGACCTCGTTGCGGAAGTCGACACCGTTGTCGATGAGGTATGCGGCGTGCAGGACCATCAGCTTGCACTGGTACAGCTCCATCGTGGAGTCCGCAATCATCCACTGGACACCCTGCTTCTCGGCCAGGTACGACCCGTGCGAGTACCTGTTGAGCGACCGGTCCACCATCATGTCGAGCGCCATCTCGGCCTGGGCGATCCAGCGCATGCAGTGGGCGAGGCGTGCCGGCCCCAGGCGGTACTGGCCGAGCCTGTGCCCGTTGCCGCGCCCACCGAGGACCTGACGGTCGTGGACGCGCAGGTCGGAGATGACGATCTCGGAATGGCCCGTGGAGCCGTGCATCGTCTCGACCTCACGGACGTCGTTCCAGCCCTCAGTCGGGATGTCGACAATGAATGCTGTGTTCGCACCGCGGGAACCCTCCGGGACATCCATCTCGGTGCGGGCGATGAGGATCGCGAACTTTGCCCTGCGGGCGCCGGAGATGAACCACTTGTGGCCGTTGATGACCCACTCGTCCCCGTCCTTGATTGCGTGCGTGCGGATGAGGGTCGGGTCCGACCCCGCAACCTCGGGTTCCGTCATCGCGAAACACGACGAGGTGACGCCGTTCAGCAACGGCTTGAGGTACTTCTCCTTCTGCTCGTCGTTCGCCCAGTGGAGCAGAGTGTGCATGTTGCCCTCGTCGGGTGCCTGGCAGTTGAACACCCAGGGGCCGATGCGGGTCTTCGCCGCCTCTGACTGCACCATCGCGAGAGCCACATGGCCGAGACCCATTCCGCCGAATTCCTTCGGCATGTGCGGCAGCCACAGACCCTGGCGCACAGCCTCCTTGCGCAGCCCCATCAGGGTCTTGATGTAGTTGCCGCGCTCCGACTCCGCCATCTCGTCACGGTGGCCGAACGGCTCCATCGCGGGCTTGATGACCCCCTCCACGAAACCGCGCACCCTGGTGCGGATCTCCTCGTGCTCCGGTGCGAGAGTGAAATCGATCATGGCTGTCCCCCTTGTGCGGACCGTGGTACCCCGCAATATTCCTGCCCCCATTGTGCCGTTCGGTGACCGACGGCAACGAACCAGCGGGGAATTCCCGTGCGCACGAGCCGTAGCCTTGGCCCGTGAGCAACAGCTGGGACCGCGACAGCCTGCCTGAAGGTGCCGACAAGGCCGCGATGGTCCAGAGCATGTTCGACGCGATCGCCCCGCGCTACGACCTTGTGAACCGCATCATGACCTTCCGTCTGGATGTGCGTTGGCGCCGCAGGGCCGTCCGCGATCTCGCGCTTCCTGGGGGATCGCGGGTTCTCGACCTGGCCTCCGGCACCGGCGACCTGTGCGTCGACCTGAGAAGGGCCGGCCTCGAGCCGGTCTCCATGGATCTCTCCTTCGGGATGCTCGCGAACGACCGCTCCGGCGCGCCCCGGGCACAGGCGGACATCCTCAGGCTTCCGGTGCCAGACGGGGCCGTGGACGGCATCATGTGCGGCTTCGCCCTTCGCAATCTCGTGGACCTTGATGTGTTCTTCCGCGAGTGCGCGCGCGCGATCAGGCCCGGCGGAAGGGTCGCGCTGCTCGATGTGGGGGTGCCGCACAACCGCCTGGTCCGCTTCGGGAACAACATCTACTTCGGCAAGGTCGTGCCGCGCATCGGCGCCCTCCTCAGTGACGGACCCGCCTATCGCTACCTGCCGCGCAGTGTCGCCTACCTGCCCCCTCGCGACGAACTCGTGGGCAAGCTCCGCGCGGCCGGGTTCTCCGACGCGGTGCACACCCAGTTGAGCGGCGGGCTGACCCAGTTGATGGTCGGCACACGGGACGCGTGATGTATTTCAGGTCGCGGCGGCTGGACGTGCACGTCGACCTGAACGACGTGTGCCGCGGCGACGGCATGCTCTTCGTGCGGGACGGAGCGGGAGCGGCAGGACGCGGCCCGGCGTTGTCGGTGCACGAGGACGAACTTGACGGCGTGCTGGCAGGACTGCAGTCCGTCGACGGCGAGGTTCCGCCGCCTGGGCACGGGCCGCACCTGTTCGGCGTGGTCCCCTTCCTCCCGCGCGACAGCGCGTCATTTGTGCTGCCCCGGACCGTCATCACGAAGGACACGGACGGCCAGTGCTTCGTGACGGTGATTGACACAGAGGCAGCGGCTCTGGCCGGACCCCTGTTCGAGGATGCCATCGCGGATGCTCTCCGCTCGACGACCCCGGTCATCACCGCGGGCAACTACACAGTCAACCCCGTCACCCCGGTGGAGGCGTACCTCGCTGCCGTGGCTGGGGCCCGTGACGCGGTGCGGGATGGTCGACTGCTGAAGGCGGTCATCGCCCGCGACATCTCAGTGACGTCGACCAGCCCCATTGATGTCCATGCGGTCCTCCTGCGGCTCCGTGCCTCATTCGGCAGCAGCTACAGGTTCTGTGTCGGAGGCCTCATCGGGGCCTCACCCGAACTGCTCGTCCAGGTGCAGGGTCGCACAGTGCGCAGCCACCCGCTCGCGGGAACGGCACCGCGCACCGGCGACCCGGCAACCGACGCACGGCTCGCGGCAGAGCTCGTCGCCAGCACGAAGAACCAGGTCGAGCATCGCGTCGTCATCGACATGGTGCACGACACCCTCCTGCCGTGGTGTTCGTACCTCGACTGGGAGCCCGAGCCCTCGATCGTGACTGTCGCGAATGTCCAGCACCTCGGCACCGCGATCGAAGGCGCGCTGTCGGAGCCCCGTCCTTCTGTCATGACGCTCGTGCGTGCGCTGTGCCCCACGCCTGCTCTCGGAGGCTCGCCCTCCGAAGCCGCGATCGAGTTCATCGAGACCCACGAACCGATGGACCGCGGCAACTACGGGGGTGCCGTCGGCATCGTCGACCGCCACGGGGACGGAACGTTCGCGGTGACCATCAGGTGCGCAGAGTTCTCTGCCGACAGGACAGCAGCACGGCTCTTCGCAGGTGGCGGGATCGTGGCCGAGAGTGACCCCCTCGCGGAACTTGCCGAGACCCAGGCGAAGTTCCAGGCGATGCTCTCGGCGATCGTCAGGCCGTAGAGGCGTCCACCGCCGCGGTCACGGCCGCGTTCAGGGCGTCGTGGGCCGCGACATTGACGGACCTGTCGAAGCGCACCTCGACCATGCGGGGTCCCGGGCCCGGGAGAGCCGCCTCAAATGACGCACGGTCCGAGACGACGACGTGCGCGATGCCGTGCGCCGCGCACAGTGCGGCGAAGTCGACCCCGTGAGGGGTGCCGTAGAGCGTCTCGAAGGTCGCTCCGTCCACCTGCGTGGCCTGCGGCAGGAAGGAAAAGATGGCCCCGCCGTCGTTGTTGGTGACGACGATGCGCAGATCCACGCCGCGGCGCGAGAGGCCCCACATGCCGTTCGAGTCGTGCACCATCGCGACGTCCCCGATCAGGAGCGTGGTCGGGCGTCCTGTCGCGAGCGCGATGCCGACCGCCGTGCTCACGACGCCGTCGATGCCGTTCGCCCCCCTGTTCGAGTGCACGCTGACACCGGGGGTCACCGTGCCGAACCACTCGAGGTCCCGGATCGGCATGGACGACGACACGACGAGGTTGTCCCCCGGGGACAGGGTGTCCGCCACGCGCCTCGCCACCGTGGGCTCCACGAAATTCTCGTCTGTGTGGCGCGTGATCGCCTTCTGGGCCGCCGACTCAGCCGCCATCCACCCTGCGAGCCAGTCCGCATCTGCCGGCGCCACGGACCCTGCCAGCATCCCGCAAGTCCTCTCGACCGGCCCGGACACCGACAGCATGACGGCGTGGTCGGGGTCGACGACCTGCTCGTGATCGCGGAGCTGCACGATCGTGGCGCCACTGCCCGTTGCCCACTGGGCGAGCACCTTCGATGCAGGGGGGTCGCCCACCCGCACGATCACCTCGGGCACGAGGTGTGCCACGAGTGCCGCTGACCGGAGAACGGGGTCGAAACCGACCATCACGTTCGGGTGGCACTCGCGCAGCCCGCTCACGGCATCAGCGAACACCGGCCACCCTGCTGCTTCCGCAAGGGCCAGGACGCCCGGGGTGGAGCCACGGCCCGCGACTATCACGCCGCGCCGTCCCGACGTGAGCGTGGTCAGTCGTGCGACCGTCCCGGCCTCGACGGCGAGCCGGCCCGTGACCACCGCAGCATCCGGGGCAGGCGGGAGCTCGCCTGCCTCGCCGAGCAGCGGCTCACGGAACGGAAGATTGACGTGCACGGGGCCGGGCGCAGTACCCGTGCTCGCCGCGAGTGCCCGGCGCGCGAGGGACCGCCACGTGTGCGCCGCCTCCTCGGCGGGGACCCCGGGGTCATGGAACCAACGCACGGCATCCCCGAACATCTTTGTCTGGTCGATCGTCTGGGGTGCAGAAACGTCGCGCAGCTCGGGGGGCCTGTCGGCGGTGCACACAATCATCGGGACGCGGCTGAGATTCGCCTCGTGGACCGCCGCGACGAAATGAGCCGCTGCCGTGCCCGAGGTGCACAGCAAGACCGCGGGAACCCCTGTTGCGCGTCCGATACCGAGGGCGGCGAACGCGGCACTGCGTTCGTCGTGGAACACGTGCAGCCGCAGTCGGGTGTCCCTTGCGAGCGCAACGGCAAGAGGTGTGGACCTGCTCCCGGGGGCCACGACCGCGTGCGCGACCCCCTGGCGTGCCCACTCGTCAACGAGGGACGCGCAGAATGTCGCCGAGGTGTCGCCCGGGGATGCCATGCGCCTAGTCTCGCACCGTGCGAGTCGAAATCTGGTCTGACGTGGTCTGTCCCTGGTGCTACATCGGCAAGCGGCGCTTCGAGAAGGCCGTTGCCGTGCTCAGGGAGAAAGGTGTCACGGACCCGATCGAGGTGACGTACCGCTCGTACCAACTGGACCCCACTGCCCCGGCGGGCACCAACACCCCGGTCAGGGACGCCTACGCCAAGAAATTCGGTGGCCGGGAACGGGCAGAGCAGATCCTCGGGCACGTCACCAAGGTGGCCGCGGCCGACGGCATCGAGTTCCGCATGGACATCGCACTCCGCGCGAACACCGTCCTTGCGCACCGCGCACTCCACCGCGCACTCGAGACGGGCGGCCCGGCACTGCAGGACGCACTGAAGGAACGCCTCCTGCGCGCCTACTTCACCGAGGGACTCGACGTGGGTGACATCGCCACCGTCGCGCGCTGTGCGGGCGAGGTCGGCATGGAGGCCGCGGATCTCACCGCGTGGCTGGACGGAGACGGAGGCAAGACGGAAGTGCTCGCCGACCTGCGCGGCGCGATGGACCGCGAGATATCCGCCGTTCCCACGTTCGTGATCGACGATCGGTTCATGGTGCCGGGCGCGCAGGACGTGGACGTCTTCGTCAACGTCCTCGAGCGCGCGCTCGCGAAGTGAGCCGCCGGACGTGATCCTCGCCCACGAGACCGTGGGCGCCGGTCTGCCGGTCGCCTTCGTCCACGGGTTCACCCAGACGCGCGGGTCGTGGGCCCCCCTCCTTGCTGTTCCGCTCTCCGTCGAGGCGACGCTCATCGACGCACCCGGCCACGGACGCTCCGTGGACGGGGCACGGAGCCTCCCGCAGTGCGGTGACGACATCGCAGAGACGATGCGCACGGGGGTCCTCGTCGGCTACTCGATGGGTGCGCGCATGGCGCTGCATGCCGCCCTGGCCCACCCCGCGAAGGTTACGGGCCTGGTTCTCATCAGCGGCACGGCGGGCATCGAGGATGCCGGGGAGAGGCAGTCACGCAGGGCCGCCGATGACGCCCTTGCCGACCGCATCGAGGAGATCGGCACGGACGCCTTCATCGACGAGTGGCTCGCCAACCCGATGTTCTCCGGCCTCTCGCCCGCGATGGCAATGCGCGACGAGAGACTGCGCAACTCCCCCCGCGGGCTCGCGGACTCGCTGCGCCACGCCGGGACCGGCACCCAGGAGGATCTCTGGCCCCGGCTGTCCGGGCTCTCGGTGCCGACTCTCGTCATCACCGGCGCGCACGACGCGAAGTTCACCGGGATCGGCGAACGCATGCACAAGGCAATTGCCGGCAGCACCCACGCGCAGGTCGAGGGTGCAGGCCACACCGTTCACCTCGAGGCCACGGCCGGAACCGCGCGGATCCTCCTTGACTGGCTGCTCAGGCGGCAGCGATGAACAGGCCCGCCGCGTAGGCGGCACCGAACACCAGCTGGGCGCGCCCCACTGCGCCGAGGACGGGGACGAGATCGCGGCCGGAGGTGCCCGACCTCACATCGCGCACTGCAGGCCAGGCGGCGGCTACACCCACGAGGCCCACAAGCGCCCCGGCCCCCTCGGCCACCGCCGAGGCGGCAACGAGCACCGCGGCGGCGAGAAAGAGGGACACGAACAGCCCCCGGGTGGTCCTGTCCCCCAGGCGCACGGCGAGAGTCCTCTTCCCCGCGACCGTGTCGCCGGGGATGTCGCGCAGGTTGTTGATGACGAGCAGCGCGCACGCGAAACAACCCGCCGCACCCCCCGACACCAGCATCGTCCCGGTCAGCCTGTCTGCGACCACGTAGCCGGTGCCCGCCGTGGCCACCAGGCCGAAGAACCCGAACACGAAGACCTCGCCGAGACCCGCGTACCCGTACGGACGGGGCCCGCCCGTGTACAGCCATGCAGAGGCAATCGCCGCCGCACCGACGACGAGCAGCCACCACGTCGTCACGGCCGCGAGCAGGAGCCCGGCCGCTCCCGCTGCACCGAACGCGAGGAAAGCCGCCCGCTTCACCCGTGACGGCGGGGCCGCGCCGGAACCGACCAGACGCAACGGCCCGACGCGCACCTCGTCGGTGCCGCGGATGCCGTCGCTGTAGTCGTTCGCGTAATTGACACCCACCTGCAGCGCGAGACTCACGACGAGCGCGGGGAGCACCCTCCACCATGCGGCCCCGACCGCGCCGCCAGCGCATGCGGCCCCAACCGCGACCGGCACGACTGCCGCAGGAAGCGTGCGCGGTCGAGCGCCCTCCCACCACATCCGCAGTCCGGTCGGGAGGTCGGCAGCACCAGTCACGTCCCCAGTGTCCCATCCCCGCACCGCCCGACGGGGAACCCCAATACGCTCTCGGCGTGAACGAACTGGTCTGCCTGGATCTGCCGCTCGGCGACCGCTTCGTCGCCGAACTCAGGCGCGCATGGGATGCCGGCGATGCCGTCTTCCCCCTTGACCAGAGGCTCCCCCCGGCGGCACAGCAGCAACTGGTGGAGAGCATCGCGCCGACTCGGATCGTCGACGCACGCGGCAGCAGCGCGCACGCAGGCCGGCCGGTGGAGACAGGCGACGCACTCGTCGTCGCCACGAGCGGCAGCACGGGGCAACCGAAGGCTGCCGTGCTCACCCACGGGGCCGTCAGGGCCAGTGCATTCGCAGTCCACGAGAGACTCGGGGTCGGCCCGGGCGACACGTGGTTCGCCTGCCTTCCGCCTGCCCACGTGGGCGGCCTGTCGGTCGTGACACGCAGCATCGTCACGGGCACGCGCCTCGTCACTGCGGCGTCGTTCTCGCCAGAGGCCTACGCGTCGGCGGCCCGCGACGGCGCCACGCTCGTCTCCCTCGTCCCGACGGCGCTCCTGCGGGTGGATCCCGGCCTGTACCGGGTCATCGTGCTCGGCGGGTCACGGCCGCCGTCCCCGCGCCCGTCGAACTGCATCGCCACCTACGGGATGACGGAGACGGGCAGCGGTGTCGTCTACGACGGCATCCCGCTCGTCGGCGTGGAGACGAGGATCGTGGACGGCGTCATCCATCTCCGGTGCCCGATGCTGATGCGCGGCTACCGCGACGGTTCGTCGACGATTGACAACGAAGGATGGCTGAGGACCGGCGACATGGGTTCGCTCAACGATGACGGGTCGGTGCGCGTGGACGGCCGTGAGGGCGACCTGATCATCACGGGCGGCGAGAACGTGTGGCCCGAGCCCGTGGAGGCAGCAATCGACACGCACCCCGCTGTTGTCGAGTCGTGCGTGGCCGGCGTCGACGACCCGGAGTGGGGCCAGGCGGTCCATGCGTTCGTGGTTGTCCGGGGCGACCTCACTCTCGAGGCGGTGCGGGAGCACGTCAAGGAGACGCTGCCGGCACACTGCGCGCCGAAGCACCTGCACGTGGTGGAGACGATCCCCAGGACGGCGCTCGGCAAGCCGATGCGGGGTGCACTCGCGGCCTCGGTGGGGTGACGGGCCGTACCCGCAGGCCGGCTAGTCGGACTCGACGAGCGGCGTGATCCGGAGTGTGCGGATCCGCCTGCCCCCGATGGCCTCCACGGTGAGGCGCCAGCCCTCGTGGTCGATTGACTCCCCCACCACGGGCACGTGCTCGAGGGTGCCGAACACGAACCCGCCGACCGTGTCCCAGTCCTCGTCGGGGATGCGAAGCGAGAAATGCTCGTTGAAGTCCGACACCGCCATCCCGGCATCCACCAGCGCGTCACCGTTCTCCAGCTGCTGGAGCTCGGGGTCCTCGGCGTCGTGCTCGTCCACGATCTCGCCGACGAGTTCCTCCAGGCAGTCCTCGAGCGTGACGAGCCCGGCGATGGATCCGTACTCGTCGGCCACGACCGCCATGTGGAAATGGTCCCGCTGCATGTCGCGCATCAACTTGGCGACCGGCTTGTTCTCGGGCACGACCACCGCCGACCGCACGAGCGACTCCACCGAGCCGTCCCCGTTCCCCGCCCGGACCGCACGCATGAGGTCCTTGGCATACGCGATGCCGATGACGTCTTCCTGGTCGTCGTCCTCGCGCAGCACCGGGACACGGCTCACGCCGTGCTCGAAACACAGGTCCAGTGCGGCATCGACCGTGGTGTCGGACTCGACGGCGATGATGTCAGGGCGGGGGACCATGATCTCGCGGACCACCGTGTCCCCGAACTCGATGATCGACTCGATGAGCTCGCGTTCCTCGTGCTCGATGATCTCCTCCTCGGCGGCCGCCTCGACGATCCCGAGGAACTCCTGCTCACCCACGAACGGCCCCTGCTCCAGGCCCTTGCCCTTCACGATGATGTTCGTCAGACCGATGAGACTGCGGGAGATGAGGCGCAGCGGCGAGAAACTCACCAGCAGGGACGTCAGACGCGCGGTGCTGAGCGCGGCCCTGTCAGGTTGCTGGACCGCGTAGGTCTTCGGAACGGCCTCGGCGAGCACGAAGAAGACGATGACGTTCAGCACCACGCCCACCGCGACCCCGACTGCACCGAAGAGCCGTCCCGCCACGACACCCGTGAGTGTGGCCTGGACGGTCTGGGAGACGTTCACGGAGAGAAGCAACGGGTTCACCCATTTCTCCGGGTGACTGACCAGCCCGAGGAGTGCTTGACCACCCCGCGCTCCCGAGTCCGCGAGTGCCTGGGCCTTCGGCTTCGACACCCTCGACAGTCCCATCTCGGCGATCGACAGGAAGATGAGGATGAACAACAGCACGGTGATGGCCACGAGCATCCACACGTCCGCGGTTGTCGGGGTGGCCGCGATCATTTCAGGTGCTCCAGGCGGAAACCGGCAGGTGCGGGTCCCCGCCAATGGTGAGTCTCCAGGATCTCGCGTTCCCGAGAACGCATCTCCGCAGCCTCTGACGGTGCCGCGTGGTCGAAACCGAGAACGTGGAGAACTCCATGGACAACTAAAAGGGCGATTTCATCATCGTAGGTGCCTGCATGCCCGGAGAACTGAACGTGGGCGACAGCGGGGCACACCACCACGTCTCCCAGCATCAATGGAGCGTCATCCGGGTCAGGATGGGGCCTGGCGGGGCCGCGCGACACCGCGCCCGGGCCCTGTCCATCGGCCACGATGTCGAGCCCGTCCAGCGGGAACGCCAGCACGTCGGTCGGCCCCGTCTTGCCCATGTGCTCGAGATTCAGGTCGGACATGGCAAGTTCGTCGACGAAGAACAGGGACAGTTCCGCACCGCCGCGGACCCCCTGGTAAGTGAGCGTGGCGAGAGCGAGTGACCTCCAACGGGCCACGTCAACCGGGAAGGCGTCCTGCTCGTCGGAGCAATAGACATCCGGGGCACCGTCGCCCCCGGCGCGTTTCGGGTTCTGGCCGCGTTGTCGGGGGTCAGCCACGCTCTGGCCCCCTGCGGCGCGGCTTTACCGCGTCGCTCCCCGAACGCTCGTATGCAGCGACGATGTCCGCGACGATGCGATGGCGCACGACGTCGGATCCGTCCAGGTACACGAAGGCGAGGTCCTCCACGCCACCGAGAGTCTTTTCCAGGTTCACGAGTCCGCTGCGCCCGTTCGGGACATCGATCTGCGAGACGTCGCCCGTGACCACCACCCGGGAGCCGAAACCGATGCGTGTGAGGAACATCTTCATCTGTTCCGGGGTCGTGTTCTGGGCTTCGTCGCGGATGATGAACGAGTTGTTGTGTGTGCGCCC